>Ga0105048_10016429_pt1 | contig 11443 bp, 9 predicted proteins | sample MAT05_FD_78382 | JGI IMG/M metagenome (GOLD analysis project Ga0105048, IMG submission 78382) | Freshwater microbial communities from Lake Fryxell liftoff mats and glacier meltwater in Antarctica - MAT-05 | ecosystem: Environmental > Aquatic > Freshwater > Ice > Liftoff microbial mat | place...
CGCGCCGAGTCCGCCCCGTCCGGCGTGCCGGTTGTCGAAACTGACCGTCGCGTACCGCACCCGATTCCGCCCGGCCGGGCCGACGACGCCGAACGACCAGCCAGGGCCGTAGTGGGATTTCAACTGCTCGGCGGTGGCGGGAATCGGTTCGTCGGTGGGTACGGAAAGCGGTTCGACGCTGACCCGGCCGTCATCGACCAGCACGACCGACGGCACCGCGCAAGCCCCATGCAAGACGATGGCATCCGCCCCTGTGCGCTTGCCGTGGATGGCGAAGTGCGACGACGACAGGGCGTCGTTGAAGCGGTTCGTCAACGGCGACTTGGCGACGACGGCGAACTTGGCGGACGTGGTCAGCGGCGTTCCGACCAGCGGACTGAAGGCGAACACGACCGCCGCGTTCGCTGACAGTGGGTTGACACCGACGGGGCTTTCTCGCGGCAGCAGCCACGCGGCCAACCCGACCCCGCCCAGGTACGCCCGGCTCACCGCCGGCGGGATCGGGACGAACTCCGATACCCCGGTGGTCAAATCGATCCGCAAATACCGGCCGTGAACGCCGAGCATGGGGGGCCTCACGTCTGCTTGTGGCCGTCGAAGACCGGGCCGGACAGGAGCGGGCCGTACACGTCCGGCCGCCGCCAGTTCACGCGGTCGATCTCGTACTCGCCGGCGCAGTGGATGACCCGCTTCGCCCGTGCCGCCGCCGGGTCCACGTCGGCATACAGGATCGTCTCGCCGTCGTGGTCGGCCGCCGCCAGGGTGTCGCCGACGGCGTTACAAATGGAACTGTATCCGATGTAGTGGTGGCCGGCTTCGGTGCCGACGCGGTTGACGGCGCAGAAGTAGACGTGGTTCTCCAGCGCCCGCACGCGGGGAACCCACGTCGCCATCTTCATCGCCTGGTCCGCCCAATTCGTCGGCAGCAGGATCAGGTCCGCGCCGAGTAACGTTTGAATGCGGGCCGACTCCGGGAAGCTCGCGTCGAAGCAGATTTGGATGCCGACTTTCAACCCGCCCAGGTCGTGGACGGCGAAGGGCTGGTCGCCGGGGTCGGTGAACCGATCCGCCCCGACGCACGGCAGGTGGATCTTGCGGAAGCTGGCGACGAACCCGCTCGGCCCGATCAGCGCGCAGGAGTTGTACAACTTGTCGCCGGCGGACTCGAACAGGCCGAACACGCACCACACGCCCAGGCGGGCGCAGTCGGCCGCGATCACTTCGCAGGTCGGCCCCGGCAGCGGCTCGGCGACCTTGGTGACTTCGGCGCGGGAGGTGTGCCCATAGCCGGTGACGGCGCACTCCGGGAAGACGACTAACTTCGCCCCGTTCCCGGCGGCCTCGGCCAACTTGCGGCGCATCGTCTCGCGGTTGCCGGCCACGTCACCCAGCCGGCTGTCCATCTGCACGGCGGCGATCTTCCACGTCGTCACGGTGAGTCCCTCGTCCGGGTTCGCGGTCGTCCTGGGAACTGTACCAGTCCGCGCCACGCCTGGCGAGTAGTTCGCCGTTGGGTTGTCGGCCTTGCACCCAAGTGGTGTTACGGGCCGATGGCGTCCGGACCGCTCTCGCCGGTGCGGATGCGGACGCATTCTTCCAGGGCCATCACGAAAATCTTACCGTCCCCGATCGCGCCGGGGTTGCCACTGCGGGCGGCGTGGACGACGGCTTCCACCGTCGCCTCGACGAACGCCTCGTTCACGGCGATCTCCAACTTCAACTTCGGGATCAGCCGGGTCTCGACCTCCTGCCCGCGATATACCTCGGTGTAGCCCCGCTGCCGGCCGCACCCGCGGACATCGGTCACGGTCATCAGGTACACGTCCCGCTCGGCCAGTGCCTTCTGCACCTCGTCGAGTTTCTCGGGCCGGATAATAGCGACGATCATCTTCATGAGGAGAGTTCTCGGTAAGTGGGGGGAATGGCGAGCCGCCCCAGTGATGGGGCGGGTAAAAAAGAACCCGCCCCATCACTGGGGCGGCTCGCCCGATGGGGCGTCAGTGTTCGACGTGCGTCTCGACCGGGGTGCCGGGGAGGGCCTTCTCCAGCAACTTCTGCATGGCCATCCGCACCTTCGTCGGGTCGCCGCCGCGGAACCGGAACTTGTTCCCGCTCACCGTGGTGACGTACTTGTACAGGGCGGTGAACTCCGGCGGCGGCTCGCTCTCGCCCACCTGACACAGCCCGGACCACGCGGCCACCAGTTCTTTCGCGGGCACCCCTTCGACCAGGATCGAGAACCGCTTCGACTCGCCATTGGGCATTGGCGGCGGGGCCAGGGCGGAGCGAGGCAGCACCGGCGCGACGACGGCCGCCGCGTCCACGTCCGGCCCCACGTCCACGCCGATTTCCCCGTGCTGGCTCAAGTCCAGGCCCGCCGCCTCGTCCGCGTCCTTCAGGGTGAAGCCGATGGTGTACTTGATGAGCAGCACCAGCACCGCCGTGACGACAACCGCGTACCCGCCGGCCGCCACCACCGCCTTGATCTGCACCATGATCTGCGCCGGGTAGTCGATGGCCGTCTTCGCCTCGTTCATCTTGCCGAAGAACGTGCTCTGCTCCACCCCGGCCCCGTAGGCCCACAGCGGCAGGCTGACCAGCGCCCCCGTCAGGATCGCGCCGAGGATGCCGCCGACGCCGTGAATGCCGAAGGCGTCCAGGCTGTCGTCATACCCCAGCACCCCTTTCAGGGCGACGGCCCAATAACATACCACCCCTGCCAGGGCACCGATCAGCAGCGCGGACGGTGGCGACACGAACCCGCTGGCGGGGGTAATGGCCACCAGGCCGGCCACCAACCCGGACGCGAACCCGAGCGCGGTCGGCTTGCCCCGGTGCAGCCACTCGACCACCAGCCAGGACACGCTCGCCGCCGCCGCCGCCGCCTGCGTGACGGTCAGGGCGGAAATGGCCAGGGTGTTGCTCGCCAGCGCCGACCCGCCGTTGAACCCGAACCAGCCGAACCACAACAGGCCGGCCCCCAACAGCGTCAGCACCATGTTGTTCGGGTGGAACGTCTGCTTGCCGTAGCCGATCCGCCGCCGCAGCAGCAGGACGGCCACCAGGCCGGACATGCCCGCCGCGATGTGAACGACGGTGCCGCCAGCGAAGTCGAGCGCGCCATCCGCGCCGAGCCAACCGGCCGACCCTTTGTCGCCGTCCCAGTTGAACGACCACACCCAGTGGGCGAGTGGGTCGTAGACCAGCGTCGTCCAGAGCAGCGCGAAGATGCAGTACGCCGAGAACTTCACCCGCTCGGCAAACGCCCCACTGATGAGCGCCACCGTGATGATGGCGAACATTCCCTGAAACATCGCGTGCAGGTACAGCGGCAGATTGGTATTCGGGAACGTCTTGAACCGGCTCGCCTTCGCGGCCTCGTCCTCGGCCGACTTCTTCTGCTCGTCGGTCGCCGACTCCGGGTTGAGGTTCTTTTCCTTGAGCACGTCGTCCGTCGTCTTTCCGACGGCCGCCTGCGTCCCGAGGAAGCACAACTCCGGACTCCAGCCGAAATAGCCGCCCTTCGTCTCGCCGAACGCGATGGAGTATCCGCACACGAACCACTGCACCCCGACCAGTCCGAGGACGGCCATCGTATGCATCATGGTGCCGAGAACGTTCTTGCGGCGAACCATCCCGCCGTAGAAGAGGGCCAGGCCGGGCATCATCAACATGACCAAGGCAGTCGAAACGAGGATCCAGGCGATGTCGGCGGATTTCTGCGTGGCGGACTGCGCGTCGGCGGCAGCAGTCTTGGCTTCCTCCTTGGCCTTGTCGAGGTCCGCCTTCCAGGCGGGGGCGGGCGCGTCGCCCTTGGGAGCCGGGGGGTCCTCTGCCCGTGCCGCTGCCGGAAGGAGCAGCAATAGACTGAGTAGGAGAGTCCGAAGTGCCATGACGGTGTCCGTGGGAAGGGCGTCGAGAGTCACGAGTGTGAGCGAAACGAGCAAACTGAGTGCCGACCTGACGCAGCGACAGACAAATCGTATCCATCAGGGCGAAATTGGCATTTCTTTCGCGTTGGGTTCGATGAAGAGATTGAGTAATCGCCGCGACAAGCCTGGTAAATAGGCATGAATTCGCCATAAGCCGCACGATTTTTAAGCAGGCGGGTTCTATGCAATGGACCACCACCAATTGGAGTTCGGAGAAAAAACGACCTGGTGTCAATTTGCTTTTATCCTATTTTCGTGATAATTACCTGAGCCTGCAATTGACATCATCCGACTTTCGGATAAAAGCGGAGACCTTTTAGCTCTCCCGCAGTAACCGGCGGTTCCCACTCGGGGCCGCCACCCCGTCCCTCACATCGGGACGGGCCGTTCGCTGACTGTCCGGATCGCCGAGGCGAGGACGGACGACGGAACCCGGCCACCACCGGCCGAACCTTTCCGCCGCCGCCCGCCCCACCTCCCCGACCCGCCCACGCCGTTCCCGTGTGTCTTGTCACCACCAATGACCCGTCGGCCGCGCGCCGCCGGGCCGGGATTCGTCGCGCCGTGTCCGGCGCGACCGAGGGGGGTACGCCCATGTCCACGCCCGATTTCATCCTCGCCGCCGTCCTGCTCACCACCCCGCCGGGGGTGACGGAAGCGCCGCCGCCCGCCGAGCGGTGGACCGAAGTCCGCGACGGCCTGAAGGAACTGGCCATCCGCTGGGAACTGCTCGACCCGCGCGAGACGAACTACCTGCTGGCCCGCCGGGACGAGTTCTCGGTCGATGTGAACCTGCTCCGCCGGCGGTATCAGGAGTTGCGCGACGCCCCGCGATTGGCGGACGCCGACCGCCTGCCGCCCAAGATGATCGCCGAGGACATGGTGAAGGCGAACCGCGCCTTCCGGGCGAAGATCGACGACCGCCGGGCGCTCGAACTGGACCGGGCCGAGTTGCTCAACAACGTGCTGTGCGAGACGGACCAACTGTACCGCGTGTGGGACGCGGTGCGGGACGCCCAGTGCGACTCGTACTACGTCACCGCCCGCCGGCAGGCGTTGCGGAAGCTCCGCGACTCCCTCGGCGAGACCGCCTACGCCCGTGGCGAGTTGCCGCCGAACCTGCCCGTCTGGCGGCTCCGGGGTCGGTGAAGTTCACCGCGGAATTGTAAAAGTTTCCACGTGGAAACTTTTACACTCTCTCGCCGCTTTTCACCGCCCGGTAGACCTCTCGCAAGGCCACCCCGGCTTCCGCCGCCACGCGGGCGCAGTCGTCGTACTCCGGGGTGACGATCTCGAACCCGTCGCGCCAGCCGCGCTTGGCCCGCACTTCCCCCCAAGGAGTTACGACCGTGACCGACTCACGGTGTAACTTCGACCGCGCGGCCGTCGTCCGGCGGACGCCGAAGGTGCCCGTTTCACGGAACAGAATCGCCTCCAACTCCGGCACGCGGGCGGGTTCGGCGATCACCGTCAGAAGAACCGCCGGGCGGTTCTTCTTCATTTGGATCGGCACGGCGAATACGTCCAGCGCCCCCGCCGTGAACAACCGCTCGATGGTATAGCCAATCACCTCACCGGTGCAGTCGTCGAGGTTCGTTTCGAGGACGGCGACGGTGTCGGTATCACCCCCGACCGCGCGGTCGGGGTTCGCGGTGCCGACCCACAATCGCAGGATGTTCGGCCGGTCGAGGAAATCCTTGGTACCCGCGCCGTGGCCGATGCGGTCTACGGTCATCGCGGGCGAAGTGGTGAATTGCGTGACAACCGTCGTCAGAATCGCGGCCCCAGTCGGGGTGGTCAATTCAAACTTCACGTCCGACGGGGCGAGCGGAACACCCTTGAGCAGTTCCAGGGTGCCGGGGGTCGGCACGGGCATGATGCCGTGGGCACCCTTCACGGTGCCGGTGCCGGTCGGGACGGGCGAACTGGTGAACCGCGCGACGCCGAGCAATTCCAGTCCGACGGCCGCGCCGAGGATGTCGGCGATGCTGTCCAGCGCGCCGACCTCGTGGAAGTGGACCCGCTCCAACGGCATCCCGTGCGCGACCGCTTCGGCCTGCGCCAACTTCAGGAAGATGGCGGACGCCAACTCGCGCTGTTTCGGCGTCAGGGCGCTACGGGCGATGATCGCTTCCACGTCCGGGAGGAAGCGGTAGTCCTCTTCGTCCTTCGCGTGGACGGTGGCTTTGGTGGCGGTGAACCCGCACCGCTTGACCCTCTCGACTTCCAATTCGAGGGGCAACCCCAAGGAGGCGAGGGCGGCCCGAATCGCCTCGGCGGGCACTCCGGCGTCGATCACCGCGCCGAGGGTCATGTCTCCGCTGATACCGCTGACGCAGTCGAAATGCGCGACCTTCAAGGGACTGTCTCCGGGAGGAGTGGCCATTCTACGCGAACGGCTGCTATTGCCCCGCCCGCCCGGTTGGGTTACTTTCCGAGTGTCAACCGGGAGGTGTCGCGTCGTGTCGTTCACCTTGAAACAATTGGCGGAGTGGGTCGGCGGAATCCTGTCCGGCGACGGAGACCTTGATGTCCGCCGCTTGCTACCACTTGGTGAGGCCGAGGCCGGCGACTTGACGTTCGTGGATGGGCCGAAGAACGCCGCGCCGTGGGCCGCGTCCTCGGCCGCCGCCGCCGTGGTGCCGCCGGACTTCCCCGCCGACGCGCGTCCGCTGATCCGCATAGCGAATCCGTTCGCGGCCTTCCAAACGATGCTGCTGCGCATCCGTGGCGACCGCTCGTCGGCACGAGAGATTCACCCGTCGGCCGTCATTCACCCGACGGCGACCATCGGGACGAACGCGCGCGTGGAGCCGTTCGCGGTGGTCGGCGAGGGGACCGTGATCGGCGCGAACGCCACCCTCCACGCCGGGGCGGTGGTCGGCCGCTTCTGCCAGTTGGGCGACGACGTGACGCTATATCCGCGCGTGGTCATTTACGACGACTGTACCATTGGCAACCGGGTGACGCTCCACGCCGGGGCGGTGATCGGGGCGGACGGATTCGGCTACCGATTCCACGGAATGAAGCACGAAAAAGTCCTTCAAGTCGGGACGGTGGTGATCGAGGACGACGTGGAGATCGGGGCGAACAGCACGGTGGACCGGGCCGCCCTCGGCACCACCCGGATCGGGGCCGGGACGAAGATCGACAACTTGGTGATGGTGTCGCACAACTGCCAGATCGGGCGGCACAACATCCTGGCCGGGCAGGTCGGCATCGCCGGTTCCTGCACGACCGGGGAGTTCGTGGTGATGGGCGGACAGGTGGGCGTGGCCGACCATTGCGACATCGGCGCGGGAGCCGTTCTCGCCGCTCAAAGCGGGGTCATCGCGGACGTGCCCGCGAAGGCCAAGATGTTCGGCATGCCGGCCATGCCCGGCCGCGATTTCTTCAAAGTGACGGCCTACGCCTTGAAGGTGCCCGAAATCCGCAAGGAACTCAAGCGGATCCAGGCACGGCTGGATCGTGAGGACGCCGAATGACCACCCCGTTCGGCCGCGCGCCGGTCGGCCTGCTCGCGGCCGGCGGGCGGTTCCCGGTGCTGTTCGCCGAGAAGGCCCGGTCGGTCGGGTTGCCGGTGGTGTGCGTCGGGATGAAGGGCGTGGCGGACCCGGCCCTGGCCCGGTTGTGCCCGCGCTTCCACTGGCTCCGACGGATGGCGCTCGGGAAAGTGATCCGCTGCTTTCGGGACGGCGGCGCGACCCGGTGGACGGCGGCGGGCAAATTCCACAAGAATATCCTGCTCCGCCCGTGGGTGTGGCTCCGCCTGCTGCCCGACCTGCGGATGGCCCGCTTCTGGTGGTCTCGATTACGAAGGGACAACACCGACGACGGGCTGATGTTGGCGCTCATTGACGAATTTCGCAAGGAGGGCTTGGCCTGCGTGTCCGCCCTCGACCTGTGCCCGGAGTTGCTCGTGCGCGACGGCGTGTTGACCCGGCGGCCGCCGACCGAGAAGGAAACGCGGGACGCCCACTTCGGCTGGGCGCTGGCCCGCAAGATGGGCGAACTGGACATCGGCCAGAGCGTGATGGTTCGGGATCGGGCCGTGCTGGCGGTGGAAGCGATTGAAGGGACGGACGCTTGCATCCGGCGGGCCGGCGAGTTGTGCGGGCGGGCCGGGTTCGTGGTGGTGAAAGTGGCCAAACCGAACCAAGACATGCGGTTCGATGTCCCGACGGTCGGCCCACAGACCATCGAAACCATGCGGGCGGCCGGTGCGACCGCCCTGGCCATCGAAGCCGGCAAGACGATCCTGCTGGACGAAACCGAGACCCTGGCGCTGGCGGACCGGCATCGCATCGCGGTCTTCGCCCTCACCGACTCGGCCGTTCCCGCTACCGGCGGCCCGCCGAACACATAGAATTCCCCAACGGGCGTCCCCGGATCGCCCCCCGAACCGCTCGCCCCTGGTTGACATGGGTCCGTTCCACTTCGATCTGCCGTCCGACCTGACTCCCGCGCGGCACGCGGCCGCCGCCGGGGGGTGGCTCCTGAACGGGTACGACCACACCCCCATCCCGGCCAAGCAGACGACCACTCCGGCCCGACTGTCATTCCTCCGCGAGGAGACTGAAAGCAGTCACTTGGCGGTCGCCTGGCCGGCCGCCGACGGGCCGCGCACCGTGACGACGGCCACCCTCCGCCCGCGCCCCGAACCGTATCGCCTGCTGACCGAACTGGCCCGCGGAGCGGTCAACCGGATCCGCGGGTTCGTCGCCGAGTTGGCCACCATCAACGTGGACATTCCGCCGCCCCTGACCGCCGACATCCGCGACCTGACCCGCCAGTTCGGCCGGGCCGTATTGGACGGCGGCACGACGACCGACCAACCGGTCGTCGTGCTGGACGCCGCCGGCGGGATCGCGGATCGACTGGCGGACCTGCTGACGGTGGAGCGGTTCCGGACCCGCGGGACGGACGGCCCCCTCGACACGCGGCTCGGCTGCCGGGTGTCCGCCCCGTTGTCCTCGGCGGACGCCGAAACGTATCTGGCGAACTTCAACTCCATTCGCATCGTCCCCGACTGGAGCGCCATCGAGCCGACCGAGGCGGGGTTCGATTGGGCGACCCTCGACCCGCTCGTCCGATGGGCGAACGACGCCGGCCTGAAGGTTTCCATCGGCCCCATCCTGGACTTGTCGGACGGCGCGTTCCCGGAGTGGCTCGACGCGTGGGCGGGGGACGGGTCGTCGTTGACGGCGTTCCTGTCGGACTTCGTGGCGACCGTCGTGGCCCGCTACCGCCAGCAGTGCCGGGTGTGGCAACTGGTGAACGGCTTCAACCACGCGGACGCCTTGAAACTTGGGGAGGACGAGCGGGTCAAACTCGTCGCCCGACTGTTGGAAACCGCCCGCGAGGTGGACCCGGACGGCACCTGGCTGATCGGGCTGTCCCAGCCGTGGGGCGACTACCTGGCGAAGCCCGGGAACGCCTACTCGCCGTTCGTGTTGGTGGACACACTCCTCCGGGCGGGGTTCGACCTGGGCGGGTTGGAATTGGAAGTGTTGGCCGGGCCGACCGACCGCTGCGGTTCGCCCCGCGACGCCCTGGATGTGATTCACCTGTTGGAGTCCTACGACGCGCTCGGCCTCCCGCTCGACGTGACGCTGGGCCGGTCACTCCCCGACGCGGCCGTCGCTCGGTTGGCCGAGACGTGTCTGGCGGCCCCGACGGTACAAGCCATCCACTGGGACTCCTTCACGCCCGATGATACGGCCGCACGGGTGCCGGGCAGCGGCCTACTCGCCGCGCCCGACACGCTCGCCGCCTTTCGCCGCCTCCGCGCCACCTACCTGCGGTGAGTGGCGAGACGCCCGATCACTTCTCGTCGGGGATCGGCACCAACCCGACGACCGTCAGGTCGAAGAACACGTCCGAACTGCCGGCGGTGTTGTCCACCTTCACGGCGATCACGTTCCGCCCCGCCTTGAGTCGAACGGCGGGAATCTCCACGTCGCGGTTCCAGTAGCTGAACTCGTGGTCGCCGGCGTCTTCATCCGCGACGGTCCCGTTCAGCGTCACGACGGCGCTGTTGTCGCTGGCCACCTTCAAACGGAAGGTGACGCCCTCCCGCTCGAGCAACTCGGCGGGCCTGCCGCTTCACCACTTTCATTTTGACGATCCCGGTGCCGCCGATGGGGATGGCCAGTTCCTTCAGGGTGTGACTCAACCGGAACGGCCCCGCGTCTCGTACCGCCAGGCACAGCGCCCGCGCCATGCGGCTGACGGCCGGCTGGTTGTTCGCGGCCGGGTACACCAAGCACCCGGACGCCGCCGTGCGGACCACCTTCTTGCCGTCCACGGTCGTGGTGCCCGTGATGCTGAACTCGCCGGCCCAGTCCTTCGCACCCTCCGTCGCGTGCAGCACCAGCACGGCCGTCTGAAGTTTCGGCCCGAACGTCTGCGGCTCGCACGTCACCCCGGCGGGCAACCCCTGCGCGGCCAATTCAATTTCGCCGTCGAACCCGTCGTGCCGGAAGCACACCACCTGCACCGACTGGGACGACCCGCGCGGCAGTGTCAGCCCGGCCCCGTTGTCGTGGTTGCCCACCGCCACGAGGCGGAAGTCCGGGTGTTCCTTGCGGAGGCTGACGCAGTAGGTGTCCCGCAGCGCCACCCGCGCGGTGGCGTCCCGGCTGCGCACCAGCAGGTGATAGGTGCCGTCGGCGGGGATCGTGACTTTGCCGAACGGGTCATCGGTGTAGGTGTAAAACTGGTCGGCGCGATCCGGCAAGTCGGGGTGGCTGTCGAACTCGCCGATCACACGGCCGCCGGTCGCGGCGCGGACGGACAGGCTCAAATCGATGGGGGACCGCAACCGATCCGCGTACCCTTCGATCACCACCACCTCGCCTTTCTTCGCGTCGAAAGCGTAGTAGTCGCGGTCGCCCCGCCGCTGGAACCGCCCGCAGACGTCGGCCGGAATCGCGACGGGTTGGGCCTTCTCCGGGACGTTGTTGGCGTCGTTGTCGAGAACCACCGGCGCGTCCGCGAGACCGAGGAACAGCGGGTTCGATCCGGCGAGGCGATACCCGAATCCGTCCACCGTGCCGACGCGCGGCAGCAGGCGACCGGGGAACGGCTCTGGGTTCGCGGGCGGTGTGACGGTGACAATGAGTTGTTCTCGGCCGGGGTAGCCGGGGACGGGTTTGCCGCCCGGCAAGTTCCGCCCGAACAGCGTCACGGGCGACGGCTTCCCGGCCGGAATCACCGCCGGATACGCGGTGTCGATCCACGGGGCGCTGGACACGACGAGCCGGTAAACGCTCTCCGGCCCGCCGGCTTGGTAGGCGAAGTCCGAGACGCGAATGTGGTAATCGCCATCGGCCGGGAGGGTGTAACTGACCACGGCATCGCCGTCGCGGTACGCGCGGTTGCTGGCGATCTCCCGGTTCCCGGCGAGCACCTGGAGGTACGCCGCGAGCCGGCCGTCGATGGAGTTGGCCGCTGGCAAGGACGCGTCCAAGATCGGCGAAGCGCTAACGCTGGCGAAGAAGCTAGCGGAC
>Ga0105048_10016430_pt1 | contig 11443 bp, 11 predicted proteins | sample MAT05_FD_78382 | JGI IMG/M metagenome (GOLD analysis project Ga0105048, IMG submission 78382) | Freshwater microbial communities from Lake Fryxell liftoff mats and glacier meltwater in Antarctica - MAT-05 | ecosystem: Environmental > Aquatic > Freshwater > Ice > Liftoff microbial mat | place...
TCGAGGTGCGGGCGCTCGATCATCGCGTCGCGCTGCGTCGCGACGACGACGAGGTTGTGCAGTGGATCGCTCGCCGGCCGCGCGCGTGCGCGTCGCACCGCATCGACCGACGCCGCGCGGCCGAGCTCGACGGGCTGCGCAAGGCCGGGCAACAGCGTGAGCGTGCGCAGCGGCAGGAGCGGCAACACGCCGGTGCGGGGACGGGGGGACGGCGTGGGGGCCATCGGTGCCGATCTTCATACCAGGCGCCGGGCAGCCCCGTCTCGCCTGGCGATCCGAGCGCGCGGCGAGGGCCGTTTCCCGGCGAGCGGGGCGGGATGGTACAACCCGAACCAGCGACGACGAATGCGCGCGGCCTCGACGGCAAGGGCGACCTGGGGACTGCTCGCGGCGATCTCCGGGATCGCATGGACGGCCGGGGCGCCGCTGCCGATGGCGTGGGGCTGGTTCCCGCCTCTGCTCGTCGCGCTGGTCGTCGCGCTGATGGTGCGCGCGAGGCTCGGCGCCGCAGGCCTCGGCGGTTGGCCGCTCGCACTGCGACCGCGGCCGCCGGTCACGCGCGTCGCGGTCGTGCTCGCGACCGGCTTCGCGGCGGTGGTGTTCGCGGCGGTGCTCGCGGGTGCGCTCGCGCAGATCCTCGTCGCGTTCCCGGGGGCGACGCTCGCGGTCGCGACCGTGCTCGTCGCGACGCTGGTGATGGATCGCATCGGTCCGCGGCTCGCATGGCTCACGGCACCACTCATCGTCGGCCTCGCGATCGTGGGCGCCCGCTGCGAAGCCGACGCCGAGGGCGGGCGCGGGCTCGCGTACACCGGCCCGATCCTCGGGATCCACCCGTTCCAGAGCACCGCGATCGTCATCGACGGCTACGGTCCGTTCGACCTGCCGATCAATGATTTCGTCGAGCCGGTCGGCGGTCGTGGCTACGATCCGCCGGCGCTCGCCCGCACCATCGAGCTCGCGCTCCATCGCATTGCGGAGGTGCACTTCGCCGACGGTCCGCTGCGCGCCCGACTCGCCTTTGCTGGCGCGAAGGTCGAGCACATCACGACGCCGCCCGTGCGCGAGCGACTCGACACCGAGGTCGTCGAAGGAACGAAGGATCCGCGGCTCGTGGTCCGCTCGGGCACCACTGGTCAGCGCTCGCGCGTCGAATTCGTCTGTCCGGGTCGGCGCGATGATCCCCGCGGCCCGCGACCCGAGGCCGTGATGACGCGCGCGTGCCCGACGAAGTACGCGTCCGAGGCGAGCGCAGGGCTCGGTGTGACCGGGCGCTGGCCCGGGTATGCGGAGGTTCGCGGTCACGAGCGCACGAGCCTCGCGCGCTTCTTCGGCGTCACGCGCCAAAACGGCACCGCCGGTGCGCCGTGGCGTGCGCGCGAGCGTTGGCTGTACGCGACGATCGTCCTGGGCCTCGTGCTCGCGGCAGCGATCGTTCGTCGCGGTGCGGCCGCGACGGCATCGATCGCATGTGCCGCGCCGATCGCCCTGCCGCTCGTGCTCCTCGTCGGCGTCGCCGCGTGGACGAGCACCGATCTCGGTCCGCTCGCCGCGCGTGCGTCGGCGCCGACGTGGATCGACGCGCTCGATCCGTCGACGTGGCAAAGCGTGCTGGTCTGGCCCGCGGCGGCCGCGATGCTCGCGTGGTGCGTCCCGCAGCCCGGCGCCCAGCCCCCGCGCGTACGGCTCGGCGCCGTCGTGTTCGCGCTCGTGCTCGTCTGGCTCGCGTCGACGGATCTCGCCGCGGCAAACTGGCTCTCGCCGGCGTGGTGGGACCTCGAGGCGCCGCTCGAGTCGACCATCCTCGCCTTCGCCGACGTGATCGCGCGCGTGCTCGGGCTCGACATCCTGGAGACGGAGTCGATCGTCGCGGCGGCCTGTGCTGCGCCCCTGGTCCTCGGCATCGTCGTCGTCGTGCGGGCCGCCGCGCTCGCGGCCGAGTCCGCATCGCCACAGCCGACCGCAACGGGTGCCGCCCGCTACGTCGGGACGCTCGTGACCATCGCCGTCGTGCTCCTCGCGGTCGCGCTCGGCGTGTCGCGTAAGACCGCCGGAGGTGTCGCGTTGATCCCCGCAGCCACGGGTGTCGCGTTGGTGCTGGGCAGTGCCTTGCGCCGGATCGCGAGTCGGGGCATCTGGCCACGCACGCATGTCTCCCTCGCCGCCATCGCCGTCCATCTCACTTGGGTCGCCATCGGCACCACGCTCGTGCTGCGCTCGATGCCGACGCACGGCGGCGATCCGGCCCGGTGGATCTACTTCGTCATCGCGCTCGTGGCCGCGGTGCTTCCGACCGTGGCGTGCCTCGCGGACCCGGCCCCAACGACCCCCAGCGCGCCGGATCGGCCCGCTTGAGAGCGCAATCCGCTGACGCTACCATGCCGCACCCGCGCCGCCTCGCCCCCGCTCACACGCCAGCTCCCTCTTCTCATGATCACTGCGTCCAAGTCCTCCGTCGTCGCGCGCGTCCCACTCCGACTCACTGCCTCTCGTCTTGGCGTCGGCGTTGGCGTTGGCCGTGGCCTTGGGCGTCTCGCGTGCGCGCTGTCCGTTTCGTTCGCGCTGACGATGCCGGTGCAGCCGTGGCTCTCGAGCACCGCGATCGCTGGGCCGGCCAAGCCCGCTGCCGTGGCGGCCACCGACGGCAAGACGGTCGCCGTCATGCGCTTCTCCGGGACGTCGGGCACCGATCTGCGCACGGGCATCGTGTCGACGCTCGAGGAGAAGGGCTGGACGTTGAAGTCCGTCGCGCTCGACATCGCCGGCGCCGCGACGAAGGTGAAGTGCAAGGGCGAGGCGGGCAGTGCCCAGTGCCTCGAGACGATCGGCAAGTGGCTCAACAGCAACCCGAAGACGGCGGCGGACTACATCATCCACGGCCGCTACGTCGCGGGCACGCCGAATCGCGCAGAGGTCGTCGTCTATCACATCCCGAAGAACACGATCGTCCGCAGCTTCGACCTCACGCTGACCGACGGTGACCTCATCGGTCCGGTGATGTTGCCGCAGGCGCTCGTGACGTCGATGGACGAGTACCTCTCGCCGCCGCCGCCGATCACGGACGAAGAGCAGAAGGTCCTCGCGCAGCTCGACGAGCCCGACAAGACCCAAGAGGAGATGGACGCCGAGAAGAAGGCGATCGCCGACGCCGAGCAGGCGGCCGCGCAGGCCGCTGCGAAGGGCGTCGAGATCGACACCGAGAACATCCCGGTCGATCTCAAGGCGGACTTCAAGGACTTTTGCCGCACCGGTCCTCGCAACAAGCGCAAGAGCCGAGAGGATCCGAAGGATCTTCGCCCCGCGTGCAAGCGCGGACCGTTCTGGGGGTACTGGCAGTCGCGTGCATGGGTCGCAATGGGTCTCACCATCGGCGCGGGCATCGGCACGATCGCGTTTTACAGCGCCGCGCTCGCGGCCCGCGGCCCGTACAAGGACTCGGTCGACGCGCTCGACGGCTACCTTGCCGACGTCGGTGGCGATCCGCGTCGCGATCCGCAGTTCGCAACGAACGGCGATCAGTCTTACGACGCGCTGGCGACCGAGGTGAGCCGCACGGGCTCGGTGGTGAGGAGCCGCGCGCTCATCGGCGACGTATTGCTCGGCACGAGCGTCCTGCTCGCGGGCGTGTTGACGATCATCATTTTCCAGGATCGCACCGATGCCAAGAACTACATCAAGCAGGAGAAGGGCCTACGCGCGATCAGCAAGACGATCCGCGTCGCTCCGCTCATGACGAGGCAAGGCGGCGGCCTCGGCTTCGGCCTGAGCTTTTAGCTTTTCCCCCCGCAGCCGGCTGGAGCGACACGGTACCCGCCCTTCGGGCGCCGCTTGCCCCCCACGAGTGGGGGGCATTTTTCGTGGGCGGCCGATCGCTGTCGATCGGCCGCGCGCCCGAAGGTCAAACGTGCTTGCTGATGAACTCGGCGAGCTTGGCCTTGCTGCCGGGGTTGCCGACCATCTGGTCGACGACCTTGCCGCCCTTGAACATGAGCAGGGTCGGGATCGACCGGATCTGGAAGTTGGTCGCCGTCTGGGTGTTCTCGTCGACGTTGAGCTTCACGATGCGGACCTTCGGCCCGAGCTCGCCTGCGAGCGACTCGAGGTGCGGTGCGATGGCGCGGCATGGTCCGCACCACACGGCCCAGAAGTCGACGAGCACCGGTGTATCAGAGTCGATGACGTCGCTCTTGAAGCTGGCGTCGGTGACGTGGGAGATGGATTCCGACATCGGGTTTAGCCTTCGCGTAGTGCCTTCGTGCGCCGTGGGCGAGACGCCTTCGGTGCTTCGGCGGCGGGGAGCATGGGCCTTGCGCCCGGCGGGTGCAAGGTGTGGACGGCGGCGCAGCCCAGGACTATCTTCACACCCGAGCCCGGCGGTGCGAGCGCGCCGCGCTTTGGCGCTCCCCGTTCGCTTTCTCGTTGGACGGCATGCCCAGGATCTTCGTTTCACAGGCCTTGGTCGACGCGTGGATCAGCGGCAATCGCTCGCGGCTCGACGGCGACATGCTGCGGCTACCGGTCGAGGCGGGACCCATCTCGCTTTACCTCAACCCCGCCGTGCACATCGAGCGGGTCGACGGAAACGACGTGGATCCCCACGGGCTCGTCGGCACCGTGCGCTCTGCCCAAGAGCTCACGCAGATGGGCGCCGAGCTGTACGACACCTCCGTGATCCTCGGTGAGTGCGCCTACTCGGTGCGCCCGGGCTTCCTCGCGATCCCGGTCGGCGAGGGTGGCGTCGAGGCGGTCTTCGACGGCGTATCGTGGATGCGGCTGACCTCGATCTTGTCGTCGCTCTCGGCGTGAGCGCGCACGTCCGCTGCCGCGCGGCCGGCAATCGGGCACGATTGTCTTCGATGGCCCCGCGGGCAAAATTGTCTTCACGGCCCTTCGGGGTAAAATTGTCTTCACCGTCCTTCGGGCCTGGGCGGCCCGCGTCATGATCCTGTCCCTGTTCCTGCTCGCGGCGCTCGCCTATGGCGCCGCCTCGTTCGCGTACGGCGCGGACGTCGGCGATCCGGTGGACGGCCAGCTCCCGACAATTCGTCGGCGCGCGCGGCCGCTGCTCGCTGTGGGAGCGGTCGCGCACCTGTTGCTCATCGGGCTGCAGTGCGTGGACGGGGATCATCCGCTCAAGAACATCTTTCTTGCGACGAGCTTCGGCGCGCTCGTCACGAGCTTCGGCTATCTCGCGTTGTCGCGAGGACGCCACCTCGATCCGATCGGCACGCTCGTCGCGCCGCTCGGCCTCGGTGGTCTCGCGCTCGGCGTCGTGTTCTCGAGCGTCGATGCGGCGACGTTGCCCGCGGGCGGCGGTATTGCGACGGCGCACGTCGTTTTCGCGACTGCCGGTCTCGCCGGCTTCACGCTCGCGGCCGCGGTCGCCGGCCTGTACCTCGTGACCGAGCGCCGCCTGCGTCGCAAGCAGTTCCGCCCCGGCGGCAGCACCATGTCGCTGACCGGCCTCGACAGGTTGCATCACCGGCTCGTGCTGCTGGTCACGCCAATTTTCACACTGGCGATCGTCACCGGCGTGCTGTGGATCCTGCAGGCCGGCGGCCCGCACATGCTGCGCGGTCGCATCTTCGAGATCATCGCCGCCGCGATCGCGTGGGGTGCTTCCCTCGCGCTGCTCGTGATGCGCGCGGCATGGGGCTCGCGCGGTCGACAGTCGGCGTGGCTGACGATCTCCGCGTTCCTCGCCGTCGTGCTGATCGTCATCTCCTACGGGGTGCGCGGGTGAGCGGTGAGCTGTACGCGATCGGGCTGAACCACCGCAGCGCGCCGGTCGATCTGCGCGAGCAGTTGGCGGTTGCCGACGACGATCATGCGCGCGTGCTCGCCGGGCTGCGCGAGCACGCCGGGCTCGTCGAGGCGATGGTCGTGTCGACGTGCAACCGCATCGAGATCTACGCAGTCGCCGGCGGTGCATTCGGGCCCGAGCGCGTGCTGCCTGTGCTCGCGGAGCTGCAGCGCGCGCGCACACAGGACATCGTCGATCATGCGTTCGTGCGGGCGTCATCGGATGCGGCGCGCCACATCTTCCGCGTGACCGCGAGCCTCGAGAGCATGGTCGTCGGCGAGCCGCAGATCCTCGGCCAGGTGAAGGACGCGTTCGATCGGGCGCGCGAGGGCGGTGCGGTCGGGCCGGTGCTCGATCGGTGCATGAGCCTCGCGTTCAAGTCCGCGAAGCGCGTGCGCACCGAGACCGAGATCGCGCGTGGGGCTGCGAGCGTGTCGTCGGTCGCCGTCGATCTCGCGCGCAGCATCTTCGGCGAGCTGCGCGGGTGCATGGCGCTGGTCGTCGGTGCTGGCGAGATGGCCGAGGCCGCGGCGGTGCACCTGCGCTCCGGCGGTGTCGCCGAGATCGCCGTGGTCAATCGCTCGGCCCCCCGCGGCATCGCGCTCGCCGACAAAGTCGGGGGGCACTACGAGCCGTGGGACATGCTCGCGACGCAGATCGGGCGGGCCGACATCGTGATCGCGAGCACCGGCGCGCAACAGCCTGTGATCGATCGCGCGATGCTGAAGCCAGTGATCCGATCGCGGCGTGGCCGGGCGCTGTTCCTCGTCGACATCGCGGTGCCGCGCGACGTGAACGCGGACGTCGCCGGGCTCGCGAACGTGTTCCTCTACAACGTCGACGACCTGCAGCAGATCGTCCACGACAACCTGCGCACGCGCCACGGCGAGGCCGAGCGTGCGTCGGCGCTCGTCGACGAGGAGGTCGGCGGCTTCGTGCAGTGGATGCGCACGCGCGCGGTGGGTCCGTTGCTCGGCGAGCTGCAGAGCTTCGGCCGCGAGATCGTCGAGGCCGAGGTTGCGCGCGTGATGGGCCGGCTCGGGCCGCTGACGCCGGAGCAGCAAGCCGTGGTCGAGCAGCTCGGGCGCACGATCATGCAGAAGCTGCTGCACCGACCGATGGCGAACCTGCGCAACGCCTCGGGGCAGACGATGCCGACCGAGATGCTCGCCGAAGCGCTGGCGACGTTGTTCGCGCTCGGGCCCGCGACGCCGGCGAAGCAGGTCGATGCGGTGAACGAAGTGAAGGTCGTGCAGCCGACGATTCGACCCGAAGGGACGACGGGATGAGCACTCGGATTCGTATCGCGACGCGTGGCTCCGAGCTCGCGCTGTGGCAGGCCAATCACGTGCGCGATGCCTTGCGTGCGGCGCATGCCGGGCTCGAGGTCGAGCTGGTGATCGTGACGACCGAGGGCGATCGGATCCAGGATCGGCCGCTACACGAGGTCGGCGGCAAGGGGTTGTTCACCAAGGGGATCGAGGAGCGGCTCGCTGCCGGCGAGGCCGAGCTGGCGGTCCACAGCATGAAGGACCTGCCGGCGCTGATGAGCGATGCGTTCGTGATCGCGGCGACGCCCGAGCGCGTCGATCCGCGCGATGCGCTGTGCGGACCGGCGGGTGTGTTGCTCGCGGATCTGCCGGCCGGCACCCGCGTCGGTACCGGCAGCCTGCGGCGCGCGGCACTGGTCGCGCGCGAGAACCCGCGCGTCACCGTCGCGCCTCTGCGCGGCAACGTGCCGACGCGATTGCGCAAGGTCGAGCACGGTGAGCTCGATGCGGTGATCCTCGCCGCGGCGGGGCTCGTGCGGCTCGGGCTCGCGGATCGCATCACGGAGTGGATCCCGACCGATCGCTTCTGTCCGTCGCCGGCGCAGGGCATCTTGGCGCTGCAGTGCCGCAACGATGACGCACGCACGCGCGAGCTCGCAGGCGTGCTGGATCACGCCCCCACGGCCTTGCGTGCGGCGGCGGAGCGTAGCTTCCTGCGGAGGCTCGAGGCCGGGTGCACGGTGCCGATGGGGTGCTTCGCGGAGCACACCGACGCGGGCGAGCTGCACGTGACGGGTATGGTCATCGGTGCGGGCGGTCGGCCGTACTTTCGCGCTGCGAAGGTCGGCGCGCCGGGCGATGCGGTGCAGCTCGGCGTCGACGTGGCGCAGACGCTGCTCGATATGGGCGCGGGCGTGGTGCTCGGGACGGACGGCTGAACGCAGCCCTACTTTACATTTGGTCGAGCGACCGTGGTGGGTCGAGCGCATCCAGCGGGGCTGGCGGGCGGCGCCCATCGTATGGCTATCCGGCGTGCGCCGCGTCGGCAAGACGACGCTCGCGCACGGGCTCGGCGAGGCCGACGTGTTCAACTGCGACCTGCCATCGGTAGCGGCGCAGCTCGACGATCCCGAGCACTTCTTCCGCTGCGTCGGTGGCCGTGTGGTGGTCCTCGACGAGGTGCACCAGCTTCGCGATCCGAGTCGCATCCTGAAGATCGCGGCCGACGAGTTCCCGAAGCTACGGGTGCTCGCGACCGGTTCGTCGACTCTCGCCGCGACGGCGAAGTTCCGCGACTCGCTGACCGGACGCAAGCGCGCGGTGCACTTGCTGCCGGTCCTCGCGACCGAGCTCGCGGCGTTCGGCGTCGATGATCTGCGGGTTCGCTTGCTGCGCGGGGGGCTGCCCGGAGCGCTGGTCGCCGATGCGACCGATCCCGAGCTATACGCCGAGTGGCTCGACTCGTACTTCGCCCGCGACATCCAAGAGCTGTTCCGTGTCGAGAAGCGGACCGCGTTCCTCTTGCTCGTCGAGCTGCTGCTACGCCACAGCGGCGGGCTCGCGGAGATCACGACGCTCGGACGCGCGACGGGGTTGAGTCGTCCCACGGTGATGAGCTACCTCGACATCCTGCAGGCGACGCACGTGGTCACCGTGCTGCGCCCGTTTCACGGCGCGGGGCGCCAGGAGCTGCGGCACCAACCGAAGGTGTACGGATTCGACACGGGGTTCGTCGCGCACTGTCGTGGCTGGGGGGAGCTGCGCGATGACGACTGCGGTCAGCTCTGGGAGCACCTCGTGCTGGAGGCGCTGCAAGCATGGGCCGATCCGAGTCGCCTACACTACTGGCGCGACAAGGTCGGGCGTGAGGTCGACTTCGTCATCCCGCGCCGTGGTGGATGCGACGCGATCGAGTGCAAGTGGAACGCGGCATCGTTCGATCCGAAGGGGCTCGCGGCGCTGCGGGTCTTGCATCCGGTGGGGCGCAATCTCGTGGTCGTGCCCCACGTGCGAACGCATTCGCGGCGGTTCCGAGAGCTCGAGGTGACGTTCGTGCCAATCGAGGCGCTCGCGGATCTGGTCGCGCGCGCACGGGGCTAGGGGTTGCGTAGCAGGCCGGCTTCGATCCACTGCGACAACCACGCGACGACGATCGGTGCGTCGTGGGTCTCGCACAGGGTCGCGAAGGGCACGCCTGCGCAGACGTGCACGAGGGCGGTCGCCTCGGGCTCGTCGACGGTGCGATGCAGCACGTCGTGGTCGTGACGCCAGACGAGGACCTGGCGCGGCTCGCCGGGGACAGGTGCGGTCGTGGGCGACGGCGTGTCGTCATGCGCGGCCAACAGCGCCGTGACGTCGTAGTGGCACGGCCACAGCGCGACGCTCGGCAGCGCGTGCAGGGGCATCGATGGCCACACGTCGGGCGGCAGCGTGGCGAGTGTCGCGGCGACGAGCGGTTCGGGCTGGGGGATGTCGAGCGCGCGGACCATCGCCCACTCGATCGCGGCGAGCTCGGCGAGCCCGGGCACGCGCCGGCACTCCGCATGCTCGACCAGGAATGCAGGCAGGCGCGCGCCCAGCTGGCGGATGTCGGGATCGATGGACGGGCGCGCGAGCACGTAGTCGGTTGCGAGGTTGCGAAAGCGTGCGGGCCCGAGCAGCCATGCAACGAGGCCGAAGTGATCCTCGAGCACGCCGTGCAACCGCCAGAAGTACGCATCGGCATAGACGGACATGCGCGCGCGACGATCGAACGCGGGCGTGTCGGCGAACGTCGCCTCGAACGCGGCACGGGTCGCGTCGTCGGCCTCGGCGAGGAACGCATCAACGCCCGTCGGATGCACGATCGCGCGGTGGAAGAGGGCCTGCAGCGCCTCGAGCTCGGCGTGCGTCATGGACATGGGATCGGCAGATACGGATCGAGATGCGGGAAGTCGCCCTGCAGCTCGGTATATGCGGACGACCGCTTGTCGATCCAGTGCGGAGCGATCGCGGCGAGCGGATTGCCGGCGGTGTCGGCGATCGCCGTGCCGCCGGGCTTGTAGTGGACGAAGATCCCGAGCTTCGTCGCCTCGGCAGCGAGGTCGGCGAGCGCATCGCAGGCGTACGTGTCGGTGACCGGCAACGCGAGCTTCAGATCGATCTGCTTGTCGTCGGCAGAGACGGCCGCGATGCTCGCGATGTCGAGGTCCATGATCGCGAGCGGAGGGATCGGCTGCGTGAAGCCGCCGGGGCGATCGCTGCCGGGCTCGACGTAGCCGTCGTCGTAGCCGCCTTCGCCGGCCTCGTAGCCGCCGGTCGGATCGTACGAGTCGCTCGGATCGTACGTCTCGGACGGATCGGCGGTGGGATCGGTCGTCGCGTCGGTCGGATCACCGGTCGTGGGATCCGTGGGATCGACGATCGTCGGATCCGCGGTGGGATCCCCATCCGTGATCGGCCCGCCGTCGGCACCTGTCGTCGCGCTGTCGTCGTAGAGCCCCTCGTAGTCGAGCGCGTAGTAGATGGTCGACTCGACGTCCTTCACGCCGATGCTCAGCCGAAACGCATCGGTCTTCACCGCGGACGGATCCGCGACGGGCTCGCTGAACGTGAGGCGAATCGTCGACGCGTCGCGGAACGTGGCGGCAACGAGGGTGGGGGGCGCTTGGTCCGACGATGGAATGCTGCTGTCGGACTTGCACGCGCTCGCGAGGAGCATGGCGAGCAACATCGGGTGATCGATGAGGCGCATGCTTGCAGCCTAACGGGAGGCCGTCGCACGCGCCACTTGTGATGGTTGCTCTCGTGTCTGTCAGACCGAGCCGCGTCGCTCCGTAGGCGCTCCGTAGGAGACCGGTTCGGAGGTCGCGATGGATGGCGTGCTCGCGGTGCGTTTGATCGTGGGTGGCAACGTCGCGCGGCGGCGGGCGGCGAGGGGGATATCCGTCGCCACGCTCGCTGCGGAATCGGGTTGTTCGGCGAGGACGATTCATGGGGTGGTTTGCGGAGCCGTGGGTGTCGGCGTTCGCAAGCTCACCGGCATCGCGAGACCGCTGGGCTGCGTGCTCACGACGCTCTTCGATGAGGAAGATGACCTACAAGTCATCCCCCCCCCACATGCGAGCTCATCGACGTGGTGCGTGTGCTCGGGCGCAACTTCGTCGCGCTGATGCGACACGTGGCGACCAGGGCGCCGGTGAGCTGACGGACTGTCGCGAAGAAGTTTCGAGATCCTTCCAACCACCACAGTGAGCACGAGCGGCCGAGGCCGCCAGGAGGTACCATGGACGAGGACGATATGGACGCGGACGCTTTCGACGGCGTGGATGCACTCGACGATCTCGACGACGACGACTTCGACGACGAGTTCTCGCTCGATGCGAAGAAA
>Ga0105048_10016431_pt1 | contig 11442 bp, 8 predicted proteins | sample MAT05_FD_78382 | JGI IMG/M metagenome (GOLD analysis project Ga0105048, IMG submission 78382) | Freshwater microbial communities from Lake Fryxell liftoff mats and glacier meltwater in Antarctica - MAT-05 | ecosystem: Environmental > Aquatic > Freshwater > Ice > Liftoff microbial mat | place...
CGTGCGTTGCGGGAAGAAACCGGACGTTGGCAATCAGACGAGCGTTGCTAAAAAGTCCGGAGGGCACTTTAAAGTTTTGGGCCTGAAATTTTAAAGTGCCCTCCGAGGTTTATAATTCCTCAAGAGGACATCGGGCGACTGTACGATCTTTGTGGTGAGAGAGCTTCGATGAATTCTAAAGATTTCAAGTCGGTCGCCCCCGGCCGACTCGTGGCGGTTACGACCCCGCTTGACAGCGATTGTTCGTTTATTCCAAGCGATCTTCCACCGAAATGGACGTTCGATCCAAGACTCTGGCCGCTGCTGGTGGAGGCGAAGGAAGCGCTGGGAACGTTGAACGGCATCGGTCAGACGCTCAGCGATCCGCGTTTGCTACCAGCAGATCGACGACTTGTTCCGAGAACCGATCACGACGATCACGGCGTTCGCCGTCAAATATGCCGTCGCTTATCAAACCGCCAAGAAGGATCTCGAATTGTTGGTGGATGCCGGGATCCTCACGGAACTCCCGAATCATTACCCTAAGGCGTTTTCCTGCCGGGAACTCATCCACATCGCCTACGATGCGTCCGGCGGTGAACCTGGCATCTGATGCGTTCACCGCAGCTGCGCCCCGATGCACGCGATCACCGCCGCCCCGAGCAGGACGATCGCCACGGCGGCGAGGGATTGGCCTTCGCGGCGTTCGGCTTTCGTCAGCGGGACGATCGGGAAGCGGCCGGGGCGGGCAGGCCAAGTGAGGGCGAACGCTTCGGAGTTCTGCAGGGCAAGGTTCGCGCCGAGCCACAAAAAAAGAAAAAGTACCAGGACCGTGGTGTTTCGTGCACCCAGGAGTTGGATCAGCCACGCCGCGGGCACGGTGATGACGAGTGAACCGGCGACCGCCACATAAGGCGCGATCCGCCGACGGTGCCGCAGGGCGTTGAGGCGGCGGTTGCCGTGATAGGCGGTTTCGGTGGGGTCGCGGCGGAGGCATTCGAGGAAGTGCTCCTCGGCGGCTCGGTATAGTTTCGGTGCATTCCAGAGCCAGGCCCGATCGGCTTTCGTCATGCGGATGCAGGCGAGCAGATTGTGGAAAACGACCTGATCCGGGTGCAGGCGCAGGCCGTTTTCGGCCACGGCTTGGGCTTCGGCGAAGAGTTTCAACTCGTAGTAGGCCCAGCCGCGTTCCTTGTGAAGCTGCCAATCGTCGGGGTCCAGGCGCAGTCCGTCCTCAGTGACTTGGAGCACCTCGCGGAAGCGACGCATCTGGTTCAGAATCCAAGCGCGGGTGCGGTAGCCGCCGACCCAGCAGGGGTCGAGCCGGGCGGCCTCCTCGCAGGCCGCGAGTGCGTCGTCGTACTTCTTCAACCGACCCTGCACGAAGGCAAGGATGTCGTGCGCCCACGCATCCGTCGGGGCATAGCGGATGCCCCGACGGGCGGCGTCCTCGGCTTCGGTATTGCGGTTGAGATTGATGAGCGCGCGGGCCAAGTGCGTGTAGTTTCCGCCGACATCCGGCGCGGCGACGATCGCCTCCTTCGCCGCCTGCTCCGCCTCGGCGTAGCGGCCCAGCGCGAGGAGCAGATTCAGCTTCTCGTTGGCATTGTGCATGAGTGGTGGTGTCTACTGCTTCTTCTTCTTCGGCTTGCCGCCCGTGCCGCCGGACTTGGGGTCGTTGCGGATCTGGCGTTTGGTCTGTTCGTCGGCCTGTTTCTGCAGCTCCTCCACGCGGGCCATCATTCGGCCGAACAGGCCCCTCGGCCGGTCGTCCGGCGGCACCGGTTTACCGCCGACGCCGGTGATCGGGAGCGGTCCGCCCGCGAGGCCCGGCAGCGTCACGACCGGCTTTTTGATGAGCTTGCGTTCCAACAAACTCCAGCCGGAGCTGCACACGAAGTAAAGACAAAGCCCGGCAGGGGACTTGTAGAAGAACACGGCCATCATGATGACCATGAACTTCATCAGCTTCCGCTGCATCTGCACATTCTCATCGTCGGTCGGAGACGCCGGCGGCATCGACAGATATTGCTGCAGGAAGATCAACCCGGTGGCCAAGAGCGGCAACAGGTTGAAGAACGGCCCGAGATAGACCGTGCCGCCCAGCGAATCGGGCACGCTGAGGAACGGGATCGATTCGGTCCACCAGACCAGCATGTCCGGCGCTGCGAGGTTGGGAATCCACCCCAGGAACGGTTCGAGCCGAAAGAACACGCTTTCCTGAAGGCAAAAATAGAGGCCCATGAAGATCGGCATCTGGGCGAACACGAGCAGACACCCACCCATGGCGTTGAACGGGCTGGCGCCGTTGCGCATCAGCAGCTTCGTCTTTTCCGTCTGCATCGCCCGCGGGTCGTCCTTGTATTTCTCCGCGAGCTTGGCGAATTCGGGCTGCAGGGCCAGCTGCACCGCCTGCATCTTCGCCATCGATTGTTGCTGGCGCCGGCTCGGCAAGAACAGCAACATCTTGACGAACACCGTCAACATCAGAATGTTCAAACCCCAAAGCGGCACGTAGCCGTGAAAGAAACCCAACAGCGCATGCATGCGGTTGGTGAAGAAGATGATCACATCGGTGAAGTAGATCGAATTCGCGAAGCGGGCCAAGGCATTCGGCGAGTGGTAATCGGTGAGCGTGTCCAGCGTCAGCCGGTCCAGGTAGCGGTCGACGAGTTCATCGGTCACCTCGTCTTCACCCGTCGACTTGTCCCGAAGCTGCTTCAACAGCCGCACCTTGCTCGGGCCGTTGTAGATGACGTAGGCGTGCTTCACCGGCTCGCCGGGGGCGATGCTCAGCGGCTTGGAGACGGCGCGGAAGGTCACATCCGCCAGGAACATCTGGGTGGTCACGTCCCACGGCTCCGGTTCGCGGCTCGGGCGGACGTAGTCCCAAAGGTCGGCTTTGATCTTTTCATCCTGCGTGTCGTCCACGGCCAAGGCACTCGCGAAGAACTGCGTGCTGACGGCGGCATAGCGGAAGGCGTTGGTTCCCTTGGGCACCTGCGTGCCGCCGGCCATGGTGTGGATTGTGGCGGCATCCTCGATCACCCGGCGATGCCCGCCCGTCGGGGTGATCGAGCCGACCATGACGTTGCGGTAGGCGAAGGTATACCACTCCCCTTCGATGGCCATGCCGTGCGGCCCGGCGATCTGGTAGCGGAAGCGGCCCTTCTCCTTCTCGCGGCCCGGCAGGGCTTCGATTTCCACCGTCAGGCCGACGTGATAGTCCCGCGAACCCAGGGTGAAGACCTTGCGTATCTTCAGGAAATACGGCTTCTCCAGCGTCGTTTCCAGGACGACGCGGAACACACCTTCGGGCGTCTTGCCGTTCTCGACGACGTTCCAAAGCCGCTCGCCGAGTTCCGGGCTGGGGTACTTGTCGTTGAGCGCGGTATCCTCGGCCGGGCGCCGAATCGGATCGTCCTCGGCTGGGTAATGGTAGAGCAGGTACGAACCGACCGAGAGGTTCATGGCCGGCGTTTCGGTGCCGGGCGTCAGGGATGGGAACCAGCCGTTGTTCGGTTCCACCAAGGTCGTCTTATCGCGCGGCCGATCGATGCCGGGAATCAGCCGCAGCGCCTGGGGCGAGCCGTCCGGCTTCTTCACTTCGCGGCCCAGGCGGTTGCCTTCATCGAAGCGCGGCAGCGTGAGCTGTTGAATCGCAGCACCCCGCGTGGTCAGCAGCACCACGTTGAAGCAGTCCTCGTTGCCGAGGGCGATCAGTTCGGCGGGTTTGCCGGGCGTCGCGGGAGCAATGGGCTTGGATGGTTCGACGACGGCGGGCTTCGGGGCTTCGGGCGGTATGACCACCTCCGGCTTGCCGGCCATCGGCCAGTCGAGTGCCGGCGACGTGAGCGCCGCGGCGCCGCCGGTCACGGCCAAAAGACTCTCGCGCGGCGGCAGCGGCGGCTTGGGCACAGGCTTGGGGAAGTACGTCTTGTCGACATACCAGGCCCCGCCCAGAAGCACCGCGGCCACGGCCACGAAGGTCGCAATATTCGGCAGATTCTGACGCATCGATTCGTTGTCGCATTCACGGGAAACGGAAACGGGAACAATCGACATTGTAGAACAACACCGAAGCCGGGCGCAGTGCGCAGGCCGGGAAAACCGCGTTGTGCTTTTCCGCGATCCGCGGCAGAATCATTCTCCGACCGACCGCACGAGGACCGACGATCATGCCGACCGACGAGCAACTCGCCTTTTGGCGCGGCAACGGCTACCTCGCCTTGCCGGGCTTCTTCACGCCGGACGAAGTCGATCGCGTTTCCACACTGGTGGAAGCGATCTTCCGCGAACCGCCGAGCTACCTGGTGGTCGACAACACCGTGACGGGGAAGCGCACCCGCTTGGCCGAGCTGCCGGCGGACCAGCGAAATCCGCGCACCTTCAAGTTGAACGATCTCTATCTGGAACACGACGAAGTCCGCGATTTGGTGCTCGATGCCCGGGTGCGGCCGATCCTCGCCGGACTCTTGGGCGAGAAAGCCGTGCTTTGCAACACACTCAACTTCGAGAAGGGCAGCCAGCAGCCCGAGCACATCGACAGCCTCTTCATGACGCCGCGAACGCCGGGCAAACTCGTCGCCACCTGGATCGCCCTGGAGGACGCCCACCCGGACGCCGGCCAACTCTTCTACTTCCCCGGCAGTCACACCATCCCACACTACGAATTTTCGGACGGCAGCCACCACGCCACCGACTTCGAGCTGCCGAAGTGGCACAAATACATCCGCGGAAAACTGGAAGCCGGCAACTACCCGCGCGAACAGTTCGCCGCGAAGAAGGGCGACCTGTTCATCTGGAGTGCCGACCTCGTCCACGGCGGTTCCCCCCGCACCGACCCCGCCCGCACCCGCCGCAGCCTCGTCTCCCACTATTTCGCCGAGAGCGACTGCCGCGCTCTCAAGATGAACTGCGTCCCCATCGCCGACAATGCCTTTTGGTTCAAGCGCGAGCATCCGCCGCTGCCGGGCACTATGCCGCTGCGCCAACGCGTCGGCCGCCTGCTGCGCCGTCTGGGGCTTTACCGTGGCGTTAAGAAGCTGATCGGCAAGCGGGCGGCGCTGGGCCTTACAGACGAAGCAGTGTGACGATCGTTTTTTTGGCAAAGATTCCGATGCTGACGGTTTCCACGCGGTAATACACGAACGCATCGCCGGTGAACGCGGTGCAAAACTTGGCCGGTTCCTCTCCACGCAGTCGACGCGCGTCCGGAGGATGGCCGACATAGTCCCGAAAGCGTGCGCGCAACACATCCATGCAAGTCTCTCCCAACAGCACCGCATCCGCGGGATTCGGCTTGGACTGTCTGCAGAATTCGGCCAAGTCCAACCTGAAACCTTTGCTGAAGCTCGACTACGCTCGGAGATTGTGTGGGTGGTAGTTGAAGTTGTTGTGCCGTCATTGTAACCCCGGGCACCGACGGCTGTGATGCGGTTTTCTAGCCGGCGCCCGATCTTCGACAGATTCACTTTCAATCCTCATCTCCATTCGCCCGGCCAAGTCGGATTGCGTGATTCCCCCACTCGGCGTAGTTTGGCGGGACGAGAGAGGGATTTCTGATGCCGAACATCCATGCGACCGCGGTCATTTCGCCGGAGGCGGAACTGGCCGACGATGTTGCGATCGGGCCGTTTGCGGTCCTCCAAGGGAAGATTCGCCTGGGCCCGGGCTGCGTGGTGGGGCCGCAGGTCGTGCTCATCGGCGAACTGACTGTGGGCGCGCGCAACCGCTTTCACACGGGCTGCGTCATCGGGGACGATCCGCAGCACAACGGCTACGACGGCTCGCTCTCGGCAGCCGTCATCGGCTCCGGCAACGTCTTCCGCGAAGGGGTTACGGTGCACCGCGGCATGCCGCGCACCGGCCGCACGACGACCATCGGAGACCGCAACCTGTTCATGGCCAATGCCCACATCGCGCACGACTGCGTGGTGGGAAGCGACGTCGTGCTGGCCAACGGCGCGTTGGTCGGCGGGCACTGCGACATCGAGGATCGGGTCTTCCTGAGCGGGAACATTGCGGTCCATCAGTTTTGCCGCGTCGGCAAAATGGGGATGGTCGGCGGTACGTCGTGCATCAGCCAGGATCTGCCGCCGTTCTGGATCGTGCAGGGCCGCATCAACGAGTTGCACGGTGTGAACATCGTCGGCATGCGCCGGGCCGGAATGAGCCGGGATGAGATTACGGCGATCCGCTTCGCATATAAACTATTCGTGCGAAAGCGGCTGCCGATTCCGGATGCGATCGCGGAGCTGCGGGAGATTTACGGCACACTGGATGCCGTGAAGCACTTCATCGGCTTCGTGGAAAAGACCAAGCGCGGCATCTGCTCGCGCCACCAGGGCAGCAAAGCCGTCAACGATGCCGACGGCGACACGGACAACGGCGACGAAGAACAAGGCGAAGAGTGACCCCCAACATGACGGCCGACCACCACGACGATCATCACCATCCGCACCCCAGCCCGGAACGCCGGTTGCTGCGGCTGCTGCGGCCCGATCGGCGGGACATTTTCATCGTCGTAGTCTTCGCCGTCGCGGTCGGCATTCTGTCGTTGGCCGTGCCGATCGTCGTCATGGCCGTGGTGAACTCGGTCGCGATCGTGAACGTCGGTCAGCAGTTGATCTTTTTGTGCGCGATGCTCTTCGTCGCCCTCGGTTTCTCGGGCATTCTGCAGCTCATCCAGCGGATCGTCGTCGAATACATCCAACGCCGCGTTTTCGTCCGTCTCGCCACGGACATGGCCCATCGGCTTCCGCGCGTGGAGCGCCAGGCGTTCGACCGGCAGCACGGGCCTGAACTGCTCAACCGCTTCTTCGACGTCATCACCGTCCAGAAGGCCGCGGCCACGCTGCTGTTGGACGGCATCGCCATCGTGCTGCAGATCCTCATCGGGTTGATGCTTCTGGGCTATTACGGCAACCTGCTGCTCGGCTTCGACCTGATTCTCATTGCCTCGCTCATCTTCATGTTCACGCTGCTCGGCATCGGCGGGAAGCGGACGGCGATCCGCGAATCGATCGCCAAGTTTGCCGTCGCGGGCTGGATGGAGGAGCTGGCACGCCACCCGATCGCGTTCAAGATGAGCGGCGGCACCGATTATGCCCACGGCCGCACCGACGTGCTGACGCGGGACTATCTCGACGCCCGCGCGGATCACTTCCGCATCCTGATGCGGCAGTTCGCCTTCGCGGTCTTCCTACAGGCCGCCGCGAACGTCGGCCTGCTTGCGGTCGGCGGGTATCTGGTCATTCAGAAGCGGCTGACCTTGGGGGAACTTGTCGCCGCCGAGATCGTGGTGACGATGGTCGTGGCCACCTTCACCAAGCTCATCAAGCAGATCGAAAGCTGGTACGATCTGATCGCGGGCATCGACAAACTCGGCTATCTGCTCGACCTCCCGCTGGAGCGCGGCGGCGGGGTCGAACACGAACCGAAGGGCGGCGGCGCCGAGGTCGCCCTGCACGACGTCGGCTTCGGCTACGCCCGGACCGACCGCCGGGTGCTGCACCACGTGACGCACCACATCCGCGCCGGCGAGCGGGTGGCGATCACCGGGGCGAACGGCGTCGGCAAAAGTACGCTCATGGAAGTGCTCTATGGTCTGCGGACCCCCGAACAGGGCTGGGTGGAAATCGACGGCCACGACCTGCGCGAACTCAGGCTGGATACGCTGCGGCTGCACGTGGCCTTGGTGAAGGGGATCGAGATTTTCGAAGGCTCGGTGCTCGACAACGTCAGCATGGGCCGGCACGACGTGACCGTGGCGGATGTGCGCGAAGCGCTTCGCAAGGTCGGCTTGCTGACGACCATCATGGAACTTGCGTATGGTTTGGACACTACCCTGTGGACCGGCGGCAATCCGCTCTCGACGGGCCAGTCGAACCGGCTCATGATCGCCCGAGCCATCGTGGGGAAACCGCAGCTGTTGCTTCTCGACGAAGCCTTGGACAACATGGACGGCGACATCCGCGAGACCGTCCTCCCCGCCATCTTCGGCGACGAGTGCGCGTGGACGCTGCTGATCGTCACCCACTCGAACGACGTTGCGGGGTTGTGCCACCGCACGATCAAACTGGCCCGACCCGCAGGCGAGTGAATCGCAACCCGAAATCCCGGAGCACCACCATCATGGCCGCCGTTGCTTTCAGTCAATCCAAGCCGCTGTCCGTCGCCGCCTCGGTGGAGACACCGCGGTATGCGATTCGGTTCACGCTGATTTTGGTCGTCATCCTTGCCGTCGTGACCCCGGCGCTGCTGCTTGCCCCTTGGCGGCAAACGGTCTACGGCAGCGGGCAGGTCATCGCCTTCAACCCGACGCAGCGGCCGCAGTTCGTCACCACCGCCGTGGAGGGGGTGATCGTGAAGTGGCACGTCTACGAAGGGCAACGGGTGAAGAAGGGCCAACGCCTGGTGCAGCTTCGCGACAACGACCCGGATGTGCTGCAACGGCTCACGCGCGAGAAGAAGGCGCTCGACGAACAACTGCGGCAATCCGAACTGCGGATTCAGGACAACAAGAACCGCGTCGAATTTTTGAAGGCTGCCAAGATCGCCGCGCTGCTTCAGGCGGATTCCGTGATTCTCGCGACCGAAGCCGAGGCGCGCGCCTTGGTCAACGCCCGTGGTCAAGTGCTGGCCCGCGTCGAGGTCGCCAAGTTTCAGGATACCCGCACCGCGGAACTGGTCATCAAGAACGACGTCAGCCAACGGGAACGCGAACAGGCGATCCAGGAACTGAAGACCTCCAAGGAAGCGCTGGGTCAGGCGGACGAACTCATCACCGCCGCCAACAAGCGCGTCGAAGCCGCCTTGGCCTTTCGCAAGCAGACCGAGGAAGCCAACAACGCCTTGATCGCCCAGGGTGAAGGCGACATCAAACTCGTGACCGGCGCACGCGATGCGATGCTGGGGCAGATCGAAATCTTCAGTACCAAATACGCCCGACAGGACAATCTCGACGTCTTCGCGCCGACGGACGGCACCGTCTTCCGGCTGCTCGCCAACGGCGAGGGCAATCAGTTCGTCCGCGCGCAGGAACGGCTCGCCCGCATCGTGCCGGACGTACCGCCGAATCTCGCCGTCGAAGAGGCGAAACTTCCGGCGATGCAGGCGGCGAGCGGCGGGGCAGGCATGGCGGCTTATCGCGCCTTGACCGAACTCGACGTGCCCGCTATCGTCGCCGAACTCAACATCGACGGCAACGATTTGCCGCTGTTGAAACAGGGGGATCGAGTATTGCTTCAGTTTGAAGGATGGGCCGCCGTGCAGTTCGCCGCGTACCCGAATGCGGCGACCGGCACCTTCGAGGGGAGGGTCTACCTCGTCGATCCGACGGCGGACGACAAAGGGCTCTTCCGCGTCCTCGTGGAGCCGGCACTGATTGAGCCGACGGGTCGGCCGGCCGACCCCTGGCCGAATCAGGAACTGCTGCGCCAAGGGGTCCGCGCCCAAGGCTGGTTCCTGCTCGAGGAAGTCCGCGTGGGTTTGGAATTGTGGCGTTTGTTGAACGGTTTCCCGGTGGCGCGTCCGCTCGACGAGAAGTCAGCGGGCAGCTCGCTGCTCGGGCCGGTGAAATCGACCGGGGGACAGTAGACGCATGATACTTCGGCCACGGACGGCCCGATTCCTGATTCTCGTCACCTTGGCGCTTGCCTGCGGCTGCGTCGGCCCATGGAATCGGCCCCTGCCCGAGAATGCCTACATCCGGCAGCCGATCGCGACGGACACGATCCCGGACGCTCCGATCCCGGACAAACTTCCCGATGCACCCGCGATGCCTGCGCCCAAGGTCGTCGCCGACGGGATTCTCGAACTCAACACCGTGCTCGATTCAGTCCGCGATTCGTTCCCGCTGCTGTATGCCGTCGAGTTGGAGCGACCCATTGCCGCAGGCCAACGCCTCGCCGCCGAGGGTCAGTTCGATACCCTCGTCCGCTCCCGGTTCGTCAATCAGAACGGCAGCTTCGACAGCCGCATCTTCGATGTCGGTCTCGAACAGAACCTGCCGTTCCACGGAGCGAGTGTCATTGCCGGCTATCGCACCGGCTTCGACCAGTTCCCCGTCTACAACGGCGACCGCCCAACCGCCGACGGCGGCGAGTTCCGCGTCGGCGCGGCGCTGCCGCTGTTGCGCGGCAGCCAAATCGATCCGCGGCGTGCCCGCGTCCGCGCCGCGCAAATCACCCAACAGCTTGCGGACCCGACCATCCGTCGCGCCCGGCTCGACTTCCAGCTCGGTGCCGCGAGGGCTTATTGGATGTGGGTACAAGCGGGCGGCCGCTACGAGATCGCCGCAGATGTGTTCAAGCTCGCCGAGGATCGTCAGGAATCGCTCGACCGCCGGCTCAAAGAAGGGCAGGATCGCGGTGACGTCGCCGCCGATAACCTTCGCTTGGTGAACCTGCGCAAGTCCGACCTGGTCCGTGCCCGGCGCAATGTGGAGCAGGCCGGCTTCGCGCTGTCGCTCTTTCTGCGCGACCCTGCCGGCAACCCGATCGTGCCGAAGCCGGAGCAACTGCCGCGCCGACTCATCGATACGATCGTGCCGAAGCCGAACGCGGCGGCGCTCGCCGGCGATGTCGTCGCGGCGCTGCAACAGCGTCCTGAACTCGTCCGCTTCCAACTGATCCGGCAACGGCTCGGCATCGACCTCAAGCTCGCGCTCAACGACTTCTACCCGACCTTGAATGCCGTCACCGGGGTGGCGCAGGACGTCGGCGCGGGCAATTCGAGCCTGGACCGGACCAACTATCAGGCCGGCTTCATCTTCGAGTTGCCGCTGGCTCGGCGCGATGCTTTGGGCCGCACCGGCGTTGCGCAAGCGCAGATCGTCCAAACCCTGCTCAACGAACGCGATGCCCGCGACCGCATCACCGCCGAAGTGCAGGACGCCGTCTCGGAACTCGTGCGGACCCACGAGCGGATTGAGTTGAACCGCAAGGCCTTGGAACAGGCCTTGGAAGTCCGGGACTTCGAGGAACGCCGATTCAGACGCGACCTGGCGGATATCATCGCGCTCAACATCCGCGAAGTGGTGGCCGTGGAGGCGGAGAATGCGGTTGTCGACGCCGTGGCGGAATACTTCCGCGCCATCGCCGTGTACCGCGCGGCCCTCGGTGCGGACCCTGAAGCCGCGCCCGGCGCGGTCCTGCCGGAGACCAAACCTCAGGGGCTGCTGCCGGAAGTGAACCGGAACCCGCGCTGAGGTTGCGCGACCGCGTCCTTCCTCCGGGACAAGCCCGGAGGCACGTAGTTTGCACTCCGCCGCCGATGTGCCTCCGGGCTTGCCCCGGAGGTCCGCTGCGGGCGGGGTTCGAGCAAACTCGCCGGCCGCCGTGGCGGAACATTGCATCGTGCGGTACAACGGTCCTCACCGCGATCCCCTCCCCGTCGAAAGCCGGACGCCCATGACCGATCCGAAGCCATATACCGGTTGGGCCTCGCTGCGGACGCTCA
>Ga0105048_10016432_pt1 | contig 11440 bp, 5 predicted proteins | sample MAT05_FD_78382 | JGI IMG/M metagenome (GOLD analysis project Ga0105048, IMG submission 78382) | Freshwater microbial communities from Lake Fryxell liftoff mats and glacier meltwater in Antarctica - MAT-05 | ecosystem: Environmental > Aquatic > Freshwater > Ice > Liftoff microbial mat | place...
ATCCCGGTCGTGACGATTCCGAACATCCCGCCGGCCGCCCGCAGCGACCCGTCCGGGGCCGGGTCGAAGTACCGCTTGCCGCTGATTAACCAGTTGCTCGCGCTCTGCCCGACGCCGGACGCGGCCCGCACCCGCACCCTGGCGAACGCCCTGAATTACCTGGAAGAAGCCGGGGCCGGGCTGCTCGACGTGGCCCGCCGCGACCTGGGCGAACTGGAAGCGTGGCAAGGGCTGGTGGCGCTCGGCCGACGGCAGTACGAGGACCGCTACCAGAGCGAGTTCCTGGCCGGGGAGACGTTCCGCCGGTTCGACGCCACCCGCGAACAAGTGCTGCACATGCTGGAACTGCCCGGCCCCGCGCGGTTCTTGAACGCCGTTTTCACGGTGCTGCGGTGGCCGTTCCAGTACCTCGTCACGGCGGCCGGGAAGTCGCTCTCGTTGCAGCCGCCGACGAACCTGTCCGAGACGGCCGTCTGCTCGGCGGCGATGGACGACTGGCTGAACATGCTTCAGGCCGAAAGCCTGCGGCGGGCGAACACGCACCCGGTGTGGAAGCACCTGACGCACGCCTTCGACGCCGGGTTGCGAACGCAGGCCCGCGACCGGTTCACGCAGTGCTTGCTCGCCTTTGAAAAGACGCAGACGAACGAGTTGGACAAGACCGCGCGGGCGGTGCCGGAGTGGCTGGCGAATACGCCGTCGGTACTGACCGTGTTGCGGCTGCTAGTGGTCGGCCTCGACCTCGTCATTCTGGTCGTCTTCTTCCTGGCGCTGTGGTTCCCGAACTGGTATCACTTCCTCATCCTGCCGGTGGCGTTCGGGCTGTCGCGGTTGGTGGTGGAGTTCGCCGTCCGGCAGGCGGTGGAGGCCGGGCGACAGCGGGTGCGCGGGCAGCGGGAGCAGTTGCTCGGCGAACACCTGACGGGGCCGGTCGGCGAGTGGCTGAACGAGCGGCCGACCTCCGGCGGGACTTCGCTGGAGAAGCTGCAACTGGTGTTGCGCCGGGTGCCGGAGTCCATCCGCGAGTTGGCGGCCCTGACGCGGCCGGTGGCGATTCGGGAAGAGGAGATTCAAGGCGAACCCGGCCCGCAAGGGCCGCGGGTGGCGAACGGCGCGACGTGAGTCCGCCGGTTCTGAAATCCACCGGCGGACTCACGTCGCGCCGTTCGCCTAGAAACGAATACGGATTCGCTCATGACCCCCGACACCGAACCGCCGCTCCTTCGCACCCTGGCCCCGCTGTTGCGCGGGGTCGAGCGGCAACTCCGCTCGTGGCTGGACGGCCGCCGACGGTATCCGGTGTCGCTCGTCCAGCGGGCCGAACTGGAAGGGCTGGCGGACGACTTCCGGCGCAAAGCCGACTCGCTGGACGTGGACCGCCCGCTGCTGGTGGTGATGCTCATGGGCGGCACCGGCGTCGGCAAGTCCACCCTCATGAACGCCCTCGCCGGGGCGGCCGTCGCGCAGGCGTCGTTCACCCGCCCGACCACCCGCGACCCGGTCGTGTACTTCCATCAGACGGTGAAGGCCGAGCGGCTCGACCCTGCCTTGCGAGTTTGTCGGTTGGCCCAGCACGACCGCGACGCGCTGCTTCAGAAAGTGATCGTGGACACGCCGGACCTGGACAGCAACGACCTCGCCAACCGCGAGAAACTGCTGCAACTGCTGCCCGTCGCGGACGTGGTTCTGTACGTCGGCTCGCAGGAAAAGTACCACGACCAACTCGGCTGGGAGTTGTTTAAAAAGCAACGCCAGCGGCGGGCGTTCGCGTTCGTGTTGAACAAGTGGGACCGGTGCGTCGATGCCGGGGCCGGGCTGCGGCCGGACGAAGACTTGCTCAAAGACCTCGCCGCCGAGGGGTTTCAAAACCCGAAGCTGTTCCGCACGACGGCGCAACTGTGGGTGGACGCCGAGAAGAACGGGCAGGCCGTGCCGCCGGAGTTGCCGGAGGGCGAGCAGTTCGCGGAACTGCGGTCGTGGCTGGAACTCGGCCTGACGCGGTTGGAAATCGAGGCGGTCAAGGCGCGCGGGGTCGGGCAACTGGTGGCGCAGGCCGCCGCCGCCGTGGTGGCCGTCACCCCGCCGGACCTGTCCGCCCCGGCCGCCCGCGTCCGCGACCGGTGGGAGTCGGTGTTGACTGCCGAAGGGGCGGAACAGGCGAACGTATTGGTCGCCACGTTAGAGCCGCATCAGCACGACGTGGAACACCACTTCCGCGTGCGGGCGTACTCGCGGTTCCGCGGGCCGATGGCGGCGTATTTGAAGTTGACCACGAAGGCCCGGTTGTCCGGAGGGCTTCGCCCGCGCGTGCCGTTCGTCCCCCGTCTCGGTTTCGGCCGCGATAAAGAGGAGCCGGTGGATCACTGGGACCTGCACGAGTTCGTTCACGCCGCGTCGCAGAAGGCCGCCGAGAAGGTGCTGTCCCAGCGGCTCACCGCGCTGCCGAATCAACTGCTGGTGGACGCCGACCAGCGGGGGTTCCCGCTCGCGCTGCTGTCGGATCGCACGACCGCCGCCGCCCGGCAGCCGTGGGAGGACCGGTTCGCCGGCGCGCTGGTGGACGCGCTGGGCGAGGTGGAAGCGGAGGTGGCCAACCCGACCGGCTGGCGGAAGACGGTGCGCGGCGGGGTGTACATGCTCGGCAACGCGCTGCCGCCGCTGGTGCTGCTCGGCTCGCTGCTCGTCATCCTGTACCGCTTCTTCACGGACGACACGTTCAACGCCTCGCTGGCGTGGCTGCTCATGCCGGTGTACCTGACGCTCGGCACCCTCATTCTGCTGCACGTCCTCATCGGGTCGCTACTTCCGGTGCGGTGGGCGACCATCCGCGAGGACTTCCGCGAGCGCCTCGACGAAAAGCTGACCGACCAGTTGCACGGCGTCTTCGTGCCGATCCCGGACGAGATCGCGGGGGTGATCCGGGAGGAGAAGCGGCAGGCGGAGGCGCTGGCGGCCGAGACGAACCAAGTGGCCGCCTGGCTCAGCGCCCGCGAACAAGCGGCCCAGGTCGGCGATCTCTACGGCAAGTGACGCTCACCGCACGCCGGGCGGTGGGGGCCGGGGTCGCCAACTCCGAACACCTCTCACGTCTCCGACATGAGCGCGATCAGCGTGAACCCCGGCACCGTCAGCGCCGTGCCCGGCGGCACGGCGGGGCCGTCCGCGCGGAAGTCCGCCGGCGATTCGGCCGACGTGTCGATCAGCGCCCGCCAGCGGCGGCCGGTCGGGGCACGCGGGACGGTCGCCGTTACCGCCTGCGAGCCGCCATTCATGGCGATGTAAAAGTCCCGATCCGGCGTCTTGGCTGAGTCCGAGTCGTCTCGCCCGTGGTACCGGCCGTCCAAACTGAAGGCCAGGAAGTGCGCGTCCGGCCCGAAGTCCGGCGCGGTTGGGTTGGTCCCGTGCCACCGGACATCGGCCGCGTTCGCCGACACCGCCCCGCGGTAGAACTCCGTCCGGCGAAAGACCGGGTGGTCCCGCCGCAACCGGATCATTTCGCGGGCGAACCGCAGGAAGCCGGCGTGCGTCTCCGTCAGGGTCCAGTCCACCCAACTGATGTCGTTGTCCTGGCACCAGGCGTTGTTGTTCCCCTGTTGGGTACGCAGCATTTCGTCCCCGCCCAGCAGCATCGGCACCCCCTGCGACACGAACAGGGTGGCCAACAAGGACTTCGCCCGCCGCACCCGCAACGCGCGAATCGCCGGGTCGTTCGTCTCCCCTTCCGCCCCGCTGTTCCACGAGCAATTGTTATCGCTCCCGTCGCGGTTGGATTCGCCGTTCGCGTCGTTGTGCTTCTCGTTGAAACTGACCAGGTCATTCAGGGTGAACCCGTCGTGGCAGGTGACGAAGTTGACCGAGTGGCGGGGGCCGCGACCGGACGGGCCGAACACGTCCGCGCTGCCGCCCAGCCGGTTGGCCAGGAGGCCGGTCAGGCCGGGGTCGCCCCGCCAGAACCGCCGCACGTCGTCCCGGAACTTGTCGTTCCAATCGCCCCACCGGTTGCCGAACGGGAACCCGCCCACCTGATACGCGCCGCCGGCGTCCCACGGCTCGGCGATCAGCTTGGCGGCGGAAAGGATGCTGTCGTCGGCGATCATCTCCACCACCGGCGGGTCGGCCATCAGGTTCCCCCGCCGGTCCCGCCCGAGCACCGACGCCAGGTCGAACCGGAACCCGTCCACGTGCATGTCCGACACCCAGTACCGCAGGCAGTCGATGATCAGTTCGCGGACCACCGGGTGGTTGCAATTGACGGTGTTCCCGCAGCCGGTGAAGTTCAGGTAATGCCCGCCGTCGGTCATCAGGTAATACAGTTCGTTGTCCAGCCCGCGGAAGTGGTACGTGCGGCCGCGGTCGTCCCCTTCCCCGGTGTGGTTGAACACCACGTCCAGGTACACCTCGATGCCGGCCGCGTGGAACGCCTTCACCATGTCCTTGAACTCGTCCGCCTGCCCGTGCGTGCGGCCGGACGCGGCGAAGGACGCCTTCGGGGCGGCGAACCCGATCGGGTTGTACCCCCAGAAGTTGACCAGCTTCTCGCCCGTCACCGGGTCGGTGAACGGGCAGTCGCACTCGTCGAACTCGAACACCGGCAGCAGTTCGACGGCCGTCACCCCCAGCCACTTCAGGTAGTCGATCTTCTCCACCAGCCCCCGGTAGGTGCCGGGGTGGGCGACGGCCGCGCTGCCGTGCCGGGTGAACCCGCGGACGTGCAGCTCGTAAATGACGCTGTCTTCGGGGCGGGTGTGGAGCGGGGTGTCGTCCCCCCAGTCGTAGGCCGAGTTGCGGGCGAACAGGCTGCGGCGGCTGGTCCGCTCGGGGTCCACCTCGCAGGTGCCGGCCCACTCCCCGCCGCTGGACAAGGCGGTGGCACACGGGTCCACGATCAGCCGGGTCGGGTCGAACCGGTGTTGCCGGCCGCTCGGCCCGGTCACCCGCCAGCCGTAGCAGAACACCTCCGGCAGCCCCTCCACGCGGACGTGCCAGTGGTCGCCGGTGCGGTTCAGCCGCGGGTCCAGCACCACCTCCGCGAGCGGATCGCCGTGGCTCGACTCCGACAGGATGACGAGGGACACGGCCGTCGCGTGCCGCGACAGGACGGCGAAGTTGACGGACGTGGTGGCCCGGCTCGCGCCGAGGGGCAACGGCCGTCCGCGACTGGTGGCGAGGTCGAGTGTCATGCGGTTAGTGTAGAACACCGGCGGGCGAACGGGAGGGACCCCGGCACCGCCGGCGAGGGCGAGTGGAGACGGACCTCGAGGTTGCCGTCGATCACCAACCGCACGTCACCGTGGGCATTGTTGCGATATTTCTTCCGACCTGAAGGGCCGGTAGTGGGAACCTGTCCGAACTTCGCACCCAAGCGCCCGAAGAAGCTCCGGGTGCCGGTGAGAACCGAATGTAGTTCGAAATACGCGATTGCCTCCGGGGGTATAAGTTGGTCCAATCCTATTTGTGTTGTTCGTCACTTCCTCCCTGACGCCGAAAAGGAAACCCATGCTCTCCCCACTCACCCGAACCCGTCGCGGGTTCACGCTCATCGAACTGTTGGTGGTGATCGCCATCATCGCCATCCTGATCGGCCTGCTGCTGCCGGCCGTACAGAAAGTCCGCGAGGCCGCCGCTCGCATGAAGTGCAGCAACAACCTGAAGCAGATCGGCCTCGCCCTCCACAACTTCCACGACCGCAACAACCGTCTGCCGACCTCGGAGTTCCACAACAATGGGGCCAACCCGTCGCGGTGGAACTGGCAGCCGAAGATCTTGGCCGACATGGAGCAGACGGCGGTGTTCAACCAACTCGTGTTCACCCAGCACTCGTGGCAGGGGAACAACTACGGTCTGGTGCGCGGCAAGTTCGGCATGTTCCTGTGCCCGTCGGACCCGTTCTCCGATGAAGTCCGCGAGGAGGAGGGGTTCGCCGGGCCGACGTGGGTGCTGTCCCAGTCGGACTACGCCGCGTCCGCAGGCGACTATGTCAACTCCGGCGGGGTCGGCCAACCGCCGGCTTACGGCAACCTGGGCTACGGCAACCCGGTGGTCCGCGGGGTCATGGGTCGGTGGGGGTGGTCCGCCCGGTTCGCCGACATCACCGACGGCCTGTCGAACACGTTCGCCGTCGGCGAGTGCGTCGGGGCGTTCTGCATCACGCAGAACTTCGCCGCCCAGAGTTGGGGCACGACCGCTTACCCGATCAACTACCAGAACCGGTCCTTGGCCGCCACCCTGCCGACCCAGGGGAACCCGCGGTGGGACGAGTCCATCGGGTTCCGCAGCTTCCACACCGGCGGGGCCAACTTCGCCCTGTGCGACGGGTCCGTCCGATTCATCCGCGACAGCATCGACGGAGTGACATACCGCGCCTACGCCTCCCGCGCCGGTGGCGAAGTCGTCCCCGACCCGAACTGAATCCGAGTCGTCCCGCCGCCCGCCGCCCCGCCCGTCGGGGCGGCCCTCCCACCCCCACCCTCTTCGCAAAACACCACCATGACCGTTACCCGCATCCGCACCGCGGCCGTTCTGGCCGCGTGCGCCTTGGTCGTCGGCTGTTCCGACCGTCCCCGCATGGCCACCGTGAAAGGAACTGTCACCCTGGACGGCGCTCCGCTTGTCGCGGGGACGGTGACGTTCGAGTCTCCTGGCCTCCGCCCGGCGACGGCCAAGATCGTCCGGGGGGAACTCACCGAAGTGTCCACCTTCGAACCGAATGACGGTGCCCCAGTTGGCTCGCACCGCGTGGCCGTGGCCGCCAGCGAAGACGCCGCGTCGGCTGTCGTGGCCGACCCCGGCCAAGCGACCCCGAAGGGGAGCTACATGGTTGGCAAGTCGATCATCCCGAGGGCGTACAACGACCCGGCCACATCCAAACTGACGGTCGAGGTCACGCCCGGCGAGAACGTCGTCGAGTTGAAGCTGTTCTCCACCGGCCCGAAGTAACCGCCGACATCCCCGCGACCACGACCAAGGATTTCGACGTGCCCGACGCGGCCGCCAAGGGGCCGACACAGCCCAGGCCGCCCCCCGGTTTCATCCAGCCGTAAGTCGGGCCGCCGCGCCGCGTCACACCGGGTATTCGCTGTGGATCTGCTCGAACCGGGGGGCGGCGGCGGCCAGGGCGGTGAGGAGCGTCGGGTCGAACCGGCCGGCGCTCTCGCAGGTGAGGACGCGGATCGCCCGGCCGTGCGCGACCGCCGGGCGGAACGGGCGGCGGGACCGCAGGCTGTCGTACACCGACGCCAGCGCCACCAACCGCCCGGCCAGCGGGATGTCCGTCCCGCCCACCCGGTCCGGATACCCGGTGCCGTCCCACCGCTCGTGGTGGGCGTGGATCAGTTCGACCGCCAGCGACACGCACGCCGTCTCGCTGGGGAACTTCTCGGCCAGCGCGGCCAACACGTCCGCACCGGCCGTCGGGTGCGTCTGGATCACCTGCCTCTCGTCCGCGTCCAGTTTGCCCGGTTTCAGCGGCAGCCCGCCCGGAATGACCAGCATCCCCACGTCGAACAGGGCGGACGAGGCGGCCAGCAGATTGATGTACGTCGGGTCCTTCAGCCGCGCGTACTCGCCGCTGGCCGGCACCGCCTGGGCCAGCGAGCGGACGTACCGCGCCACCCGCGACCGGTAGCCCGGCGCGAGGACGCCCGACTCGACCAGCAGTTTGGCCACCGTCACGGTCATCACGTCCCACGGGCTGGCGGAGGTGCTGGCGAGGATCGGGGCGGGCGTGCGGATGATACCGTTCTGCGACGTGCGGAGCGTCTCGGACCCGATCAGCAGACCGACCGCCGTGTCCCGCCGGCCGAGCAGCGCCCGCACCCGCGACCGCAGTTCCGTCGGGGTGAACGGCTTGGTCACGAAGTCGTCCGCCCCGACCGACACCAGCCCGCTGAGGGCGGCCACCGGCAGACTGCCGGACGTGACCAAAATCATCGTCCGCGTGTCGGTGAAGGACCGGCGGGCGGCGGCCAAGATTTGCTGCACCGAGCAGCCGGTCGGGGTGGCGTCCAGCACCACCAGGTCGTACACCGCGCGGTCCAACTCGGCCAGCGCCTCCGGGCCGGTGCGGGCCTGCCGGACGGTGTGTTCGCCGTCCAGCAAGGACGTGATGAACGCCCGCGACATGTCGTCCCCGTCCACCACCAGGGCCAGCGTCCGGGACGTGTCGCCGTCGTCCTCGTCGTCGAGGTCGCGGGGGGCCGGGGTGGGGGCGTACCGGGTGAACGGCTGAAGGGCGGTCGAAACGGCCGCCGCCGACGGGTACCGCCGGTCCGGGTCCACCGCCATCAACTGGTCGATCAACTCGGCCAGGTCCGCCGGCAACTCCGGGCGGACGGTGCGGATGTCCGGCGGGCCGGCCGACAGGCGGCGGGTGAGGTCGTTGATCGGGTTGCCCGTCTCCGGGTACGGCTCCTTGCCGGTCAGTGCCCAGAAGAGGGTCGCGCCGAGGGCGAACAGGTCGGCCCGGCCGTCCACCGCGTGCGGGTCGCGGGCCTGTTCCGGGGCCATGTACCCGACGGTGCCGAGCAGCGTGCCCGGCTCGGTCATGGCGTTGCGCGGGTGCAGGGCCAGGCCGAAGTCGAGCAGCTTCGCCTGCCAGTCCGGGGTGACGGCGATGTTCGACGGCTTCAAATCGCGGTGGACCAGCCCGTGCGTGTGGGCCTCGGCCAGGGCGTCCGCCACCTGCTTGAACACGGCGGCGGCGCGGTGGACCGGGAGCGGGCCGTCGTCGCGGATGAGCGAGTCCAGGTCTTTCCCCGGCACGTACTCCATCACGAAATAGTCGGTGGCCGGGCGGCCGGGTTGCCGCGACTCGTGCCGGCCGGCGTCCAGGCAGGCGACGATGTTCGGGTGCCGCAGCCGCGCGACCGACCGCGCCTCGGCGTAAAACCGGTGGGCCAAACGCGGGTGCTTCTCCACCACATGGGTGGTCATCTTGATGGCCACCCGCCGCCGCAAGTGGACGTGTTCGGCCAGGTACACCACGCCCATGCCGCCGCGGCCGATGGCGTCCAGCAGGCGGTACGAGCCGACAATCGCCTCCTCGCCCCGGCCGGCCCGCACCAACTCCGCTTGGTACGCGGTCAGCAGGGCGTGTTCGCACAGCCGGTCGAGCAGGTCGTCCGTCGTGTCCGCGCCGTGGACGTACGCCTTCGTGATCGGCGGCACGTCGTCCCAGTCCTCGCCCAGCACCAGGCAGCTCTCCAGCAGCCAGGCCAGCAGGCGGGCGACGGAGGCGTCCACCACGACCGATCCGGCCAGGTCGAACTCAGCGGTCTGTCGCGGGTCGCGGAAGGTCGCCACGTCGGTCATCGGTGCGGTCCTGGGCGGGTGGTACGGCGCGTCTGGGGTGTTTAGCACACGGGTTCGGCTGACGGCCGATTCAACTCCGATTTCACCGGCGGGAGGAATTCTTCACTCGGCCGGGCGGCGACCGGCGAAGCACGTCGCGGCGAGGAGCCATTCGCCCTCGGCCTCGTGGGCGCGGCCCATCAGGTGCAGCACGACCGCCTCGTCCGCGTCTGGTCGGTCGAGCAAGCGACGACACCACTTGAGGGCGTCGGCGGGTTGGCCGGCCCGGAGTTCCAGGTCGGCCAACCGCAGCGCGGCGCGTCGGCCGAGGGTGCCGGCGTCCACCACCGCCACGGCCAGCAACCGCTGGCGGGCCTCGTCGATCCGATCTTCGTCGTCCAGCAACTCGCCGGCCGCCAGGGTCATGCGAGGTGCCCACGGCCCGTTCGCCGCGATGGCCTTGTCGTAAAGGGAGATGGTCCGCCGGGTGAGGCCCAGGGTGCCGTACACGCCGCCGACGAAGTAGGTGCCGGCCGGCCCCAACCTCTTTCCACCTTCCACCGCTCCGACCGCGGCGAACAGCGAATCGGCCCGCCCCCGGCTCGGCGTGGTCGCGTGCCGCAGGGATTCGTTGAACAGCTTGGCGAGGCGGGCGTGCGGGTCGGCCGACGCGAAGACGTGCCGGGTCAGTGTCTCATACGCGGCGGTGTCGTCGCCTTGCAGCAGATGGCACAGCACGATTCCCAGCGTGGCGGCCGACCGGCTCGCGCGGTCCTTCCCATTCAGGGCGGCGCGGAGCGGTTTGAACGCGGCGGCGGGGTCGCATTCGTCCAGGTGGGTGCGGCCCGTCCACCACCAGCCGAGGTCGGCCCAGTGGGACTTGCCGCCCCGGTCGATCACCTCGCGGAAGGTGCTCCGCGCGGCGGCCGGTTGCCCCGCCCGCAGTTGCATCAGCCCCAGGTTGTACCCGGCGTGCAGCGCCTCGCGGGCGTGCGGCGTGTCAGTCAAGATGCGGGCGTATCGGGCCGTCGCGTCGGCCGGCCGACCGAGCCGCTCGTACAGGGTGGCCAGCCGAACGGCGGAAGCGCGGGCGTGCGGGTGGTCGTGCCGGTCGGCGGCTTTTTCCAACGACGCGACCGCCACCGTCGCCGGGTTCGGGTCGGCTTTCGGGTCGGCCGCGCGGACCGTCAGCGTGTCACCGGCGCGCTGCCATTTCAGCCCGACCGCGTCCGTCAACGAGGTCAGCACCTCCTCCAATGGCAGGTCCCGCGCGCTCACCGCGACGGCCGCCCCGGTCAAGGACGAGTTCGAACCGGCCGGCAGCCGCAGCTTCCAGCCGGCGGCCCGCGTCAGCGTTTGGAGCAGGTCCGGGGCGGGCGTTTCGGACACCTGCCCGGAGACTAGAAGGCCGTTTTTCCCTGGAAATACCCGCAATCCGGCGGGCAACGGTGCCGGGGGGGGGGTGTCCGGCAACTCGTCGGCGGGGATGCGCCAGCCGTCGGTGAGCCAGTCCAAATACGGCCCGTCCAAGTCGAACGGGACGACGGCGGCGGCCGCGTCGTCGAGCGGGTCCGGGTCGTCCGGCGTCGGCAACTCGGCGGCGTCGAACCGTCCGCGGAGCGTCCGGCATTCGTCCGCCGCGCGGGTGGCGCGACAGCCGGGGTGCCCGGTCCGCAACTCGACGCGGGCGAGCCACGCACGCGCGACGGCGGACTCCCCACGGGCGAACGCGGCGCGGGCCGCACCCAACGCGGCGGCGGCCCAGGCGGCCGGGTCGCGGTCGGGGTTGGCGGCGGTGCGGTATGCGGCGAACGCTTCCGGGTACTTCTTCGCCCCTTCCAATGCCAGCCCGCGAAGGAAGCCGGTTTCGTCGCTCTTCGGGTCGGTGGCGAGCAGGGTCAATGCTTTGTCGAACTCGCCCTTGCGAATCGCTTCTTCCGCGTCTCGACGGGGCGATTTCGGCGGCTCCGGCTCGTGCGGTTTCGGCAACTTCGCCACCGGCTCGGCCTGTTCAGCCGGTTCCGATTCCTCGGCCGGCGGGTGCGGTTTGAAGGCGATGCCGGCGGCGACCCCGCCCGCCAGGCAGGCCAGGACCGCGATGGGGGCGAGTGTTCGGGCGGACATGCGGTTCCGTCGGGTCGAGGGGAGAAAC
>Ga0105048_10016434_pt1 | contig 11440 bp, 10 predicted proteins | sample MAT05_FD_78382 | JGI IMG/M metagenome (GOLD analysis project Ga0105048, IMG submission 78382) | Freshwater microbial communities from Lake Fryxell liftoff mats and glacier meltwater in Antarctica - MAT-05 | ecosystem: Environmental > Aquatic > Freshwater > Ice > Liftoff microbial mat | place...
GGCGCGAGCTGCGATCAGTTCCAGCTCACCGTCACACGCTGAGCCACCAGACGCGGGCTGCGTCGCCGCGCGCGTCTCGATCAACCCCGAATGAAACCCACATCATGACGACCCCTCTCGAAGGCATCCCAGCGGAGCTCGTCACAGCGGAGCTCGGCGCCGGCTCGGTGCACCTCCGCGTCGACTCGCAGCTCTACCCGCTCGGCGCGATCTACGCCGCTGCGTACGTCTTTCTCGATCGCTGCTTCGTGCTCCTCGACCGGCCCGACGAGCGAAACATCCGTGTCACGCTCGCCCCGAAGAAGGCTGGCGCAGACGAGACGATCTTGCGCACGTTCGTCGGCGAGTTCTCGAACGAGCTGCTGTCCGCCGCCTGGCGCCGGCAGATCGCGCAGGACAATCGCGCCGTCATCGAGATGGTCACCTCGCAGGCGATCTCGGCCGCGATGGGTCCACCTTCGCTCGACGATCTCGCGAGCTTCGACTTCGGTGACGAGTCGTTCGAAGATCCGCTCGGCATCGCGATGAGCTGGGAAGAGAAGTACAAGAAGAAGGACAAGCCCGACGCGGACGGAACGCCCGATCCGGAAGGCAAGCCATGACCGAGCTACGCCTGCACCGCGAGCTCTACGCCGGCACCGCGGTCGACGCGGCGGTGAAGGTGTACGCGCGCTTCGCCGCGTTCGAGCTGGTCGAAGAAGCGAGCCACTGGATCGTCCGCGTCAGCAGCAAGAACGCGGCGCGTGAGACGCAGGTCGCGCGCGAGCTCGCCAACTACGCGCTCGGCACCACCATCCGCGAGCGCGGAGGCGTGCAATGACCGTCGATCTCCGCAGCCTCGTCGGCATCGGCGCCAAGCTCGATACGAGCTTCCCCGCCTTCTTCCGCCATCGCCGCATCGGCGAGAAGGTCCTGATCACCAACTACGAGGGCAACTGGCTGCTGCTCTCCGATGAAGAGTTCGGCCGCTTCGCGCGTGGCGACGTCCCGACCGGTACGCCGCTGCACACGCTGCTGCGCGACGCGAATTTCATCCGCGCCGAATACGACGTACAGAAGGCGATCACCCGCGTCCGCGCGCGCAAGTCGTTCCTGCACCTCGGCCCGAACCTGCACATCCTCGTCGTCACGCTTCGCTGCAACGAGACCTGCGTCTATTGCCACGCGTCGCGCGCGAACATGGAGGCGGTGCACACGGACATGTCGAAGGAGACCGCGGAGCGGTCGATCGACTTCATCCTGCGCTCCACCAGCCCGAGCGTGACCATCGAGTTCCAGGGCGGCGAGCCGCTGGTGAACTTCGAGGTGGTCAAGCACACCATCGCGTACGCCATCCAGAAGAACGAGAGCATCGGCAAGCAGCTCGAGTTCACCATGGTGTCGAACCTCTCGCTGATGGACGAAGAGAAGCTCGGCTTCTTGCTGCAGCACAAGGTGCAGATCTGCACGAGCATCGACGGCCCCGAGCACCTGCACGACAAGCAGCGCAAGCTCCCCGGTTTCTCGTCGCACAAGGCCGCCACGAAGTGGATCGCGCGCATCAACGAGGCCTACGCCGAGATGGGCCTCGACCCGACCCTCTATCACGTTGAGGCGCTGCTCACGACGACGAAGGAGACGCTGCCGCGCTGGAAAGAAGTCGTCGACACCTACGTCGGCCTCGGCTGCAAGGCGCTTTTTCTGCGGCCGATCGATCCGTTCGGCTTCGTCGAGAAGACCGGCGCGCGCATCGAATATCCGCGCAGCGAATACATGGAGTTCTATCAGCAGGCGACCGACTACATGCTCGAGCTGAACAAGCAGGGCGTGCAGATCCTCGAGCGCTATGCCGCGATCTTCCTGACCAAGATCCTCGCTGGCGAAGATCCGAACTTCCTCGACATCCGTAGCCCCGGCGGCGCGGGCATCGGCCAGCTTGCCTATAACTACGACGGCAAGATCTTCACCTGCGACGAGGGGCGAATGCTCCACGAGACCGGTGACGACACCTTCCTCCTCGGCGACGTGCGCACCAGCAGCTACCGCGAGATCACCGGCCACGCGACGGTGCGCGCGCTGGTCATCGCCTCGCAACGCGACAGCCAGCCGGACTGCATCGACTGCACCTACAACCCGTATTGTGGTGTGGCGCCAGTGCACAGCCACAAGGCGCTCGGCAGCATCTGGGGCTCGATGCGCCTCAGCTCGCTCTGCGCCGTACACAAGGGCATCCAGGACTATCTGTTCGGCAAGCTCGCTGCGGCGGACCCGGCGACGCTGAGCGTGCTGCAGCGGTGGACGACGGTGCGCAGCCGCGATCACTTCGTGCAGTCGGGGATGACTTCGGCTTAGGCGGGCGCGTGGCTTACGACGAGCGCGTAGAAGGCTTTTGCGAGCGGACGTGACACGCGGTTGGTTCTCGGTATAGACTCGCTAACAACTTTCGGGGAGCACCACGATGGCAGGACCGGACGGCATCGGCATGGACGACGAGGCGGCGGGCGACGACGAGCCGCTGCCGAGCTTCAAGCCCGACGTCTCGGGCACGCTCTCCGACGAGCAGCGCGACGTGTCCGCACGCGCGCTGGCGGCGGCCGACGACGGTGCGAAGGGCGATCCAGGCGACGTGCAGCGGAGCGGTCAGCACTGCTCGCACGGCTCGCACGGCTCGCACGGGTCGCACGGCTCGCACGGGTCGCACGGCTCGCACGGCTCGCACGGGTCGCACGGCTCGCACGGCAGCTGGTAAGGGTACGGCAGCGCCCCGTGACTACGGACGCGCAGCTTGGCGATCGCGGCGACCGTTCTGAGGTCGGCGTCGATGCCCGCCCGGAAGTCCGTGTCGATGCCCGCCCGGAAGTCCGTGTCGATGCCCGCCCGGAAGTCCGTGTCGATGCCCGCCCGGAAGTCCGTGTCGATGCCCGCATCGCGCGCAGGCAAGAGCGCGTGCACATCCTCACCGGGGCCGTGTGCAACAACAACTGCGTCTTCTGCATGGAAGAAGATCGCGACGGTCGCTACGTCACGAACTCCGCGACGAATGACGACACGGTGCGCTGGATCCTCGACCAGAGCCGTGACTACGAAGAGGTCTGTTTCACCAGCGGCGAGCCAACCACCAACCCGCGCCTGCCGGCGTGGGTGAAGATGGCGAAGGCTGCGGGCGCACGCCGCGTGAGCGTGATGACCAACGGCCGCGCGCTCAGCATCGAGCGGTACGCGAAGGGGCTCGTCGCCGCAGGGATGAACCGCTTTTACGTCTCGATCCACGGCCACACGGAGAAGCTCCACGAGGGGCTCACGCGCACGCCGACGAGCTTTGTGCAGACGGTCGCTGGCCTCGACGTGATCAGCTCGCTCAAGCGCTACGGCGTGGAGCTGCACACGAGCACGGTGATCACCAAGCGCAACCTCCCGCACATCGGCGAGATCTATCGCTTCCTGCGCGGTCATGGCGTCGATCAGGTCGTGCTCAACGTGATGCAGGCGAACGGCCGCGCGGACACGCACTTCGAGCAGATATTCCCGCGCTACTCCGAGATCGCCGCCGTCACCGAGGCGTTCTTGGCGGAGCAGGCGACGCGTGAGCCGCGCGTGATGGCGTTCCTCGTCGACATCCCGCTCTGCACGACGACGCGCCTGCCCGACTTCAATCGCGGCTACGTCGAGTCGTACGTGCACTACGAGCCGCCGAGCGAAGGACATGCGCTGCTCGATGCCGAGCTCGCAGAGGCGCGCCGCGCCGGGCCGGATGGCGGCCTCGTGCAGATTCGTCGCAGCGATCTCGACGAGGCCGCGCGGCAGAAGCGAGCCGAGTGCGCGCGCTGCAAATACGACGGCGTGTGCGAGGGCGTGTGGGGCAACTACACCAAGCGCTTTGGCTGGGACGAGTTCGTCCCCGTCGCCGCTGACGCGGAAGCCGTCGCCGCTGACGCCGTGCCCGATCGCGCTTCAGTCGTTCGGTAGCTCGTCGTCGAAGAGCGCCACGCCGCGCGCGAGCAGCGCGTCGCGCAGAGTCTCGAGGCGCCCTCTCTGCCAGCGCTCGTCGCGTGAGAGCGTGTAGCGCGCGTCGTCGAAGTCGGCGGTCGCGCCCTCCTCGCCGCGCAAGACGTCGAGGCTCGCGGCATCACACGACGCGGCGATCGCGTCGGCCAGCGCGTCAACGTCGCCGGGCAACATCGGCTGCACCACGGCGAACGTGTGAACGCCTGCCGCGCGCAGCGCGCGCAGCGTGTCGAGGCGCTCGTCGATGCTCGCGGCGCGTGGCTCGAAGTGTCGGCGCACTGCGTCGTCGATGGTCGGCAGCGAGACACCGGCGCGCGCGTCCGGGAGTCGCGCGAGCAGCGCCGCATCGCGTGCGATGAGCGCCGAGCGCGTGAGCACGAGCACGCGACGCGGCGGGGCCGCCGCGAGCACCTCGAGGCAGCGCTCGCTCAGTCGCAGCTTGGCTTCGATCGCCTGATACGGATCGCTGACGATCGGGCAGAACTTGATCGGCAGGCGCGCGCCGTCGACCTGGTCGAGCTCCGCGAGCTCGAGCGCCAGCTGCTCGGGCGCATCGGCTCGCGCGTCGACGAACGAGCCCCACGGTGCTTCCGGCAAGCCGCTCAGCGCGCGGGCGACGCCGACGCGCGACTGCGCGTAGCAGAAGCGACAGCCGATCAGGCAGCCGACGTACGGGCTCAGCGTGTAGAACGGCTGCGCCGCGCTGCCCGAGAGCACCAGCAGCGGACCACCGCGCAGCTCTCGGATGCGCGCTTTACCGACGCGTTCTTCGCGCACCGCGCGGGCGTCGGCTTCGACGGCGTCGAGCACGGCGTCTTCGTGCTGGGCGATGATCGGCGCGAGCTGATGACAGAGCGCGAGCCCGGCGCTCGCTTGCGCGGCGTCGTGACGCTGGCTCGGCGGGAGCCGATACGCGATCAGCAGGCGCGGCGTGCGCGCGGCGTAGCGCGCTCCGTCGCGCGCAGGGCTCAGCTCGATGTGGATGCGCTGACCGCTGCGCTCGAACGTCCAGCGAATGCCGAGCTCCGTCGACGCCGCGACCAGTCGCTGACCAGGCAGTACTTCGTCGCCGAGCCTCGCGTCGCCGAGGAGCGGGAGCAGCCGCGCGGAGAGATCCAGCACGGCACGAGGATACGCCCTGCGTGCGTGAGTGTGCGGCGGACAGCGCGCGAGGCGACGAAAAATCGGTGTTACGCTTCCGCGCACGCGCCGCGCCGGCCGCGTCACTTGATCCGGAGGCACGATGGACCGCGAAATACTCGAGCGCATTCTCGAACAGCTGAGCGGGATCGAGCGTCGCCTCGCCGCGCTCGAAGGCGAAGCGAAAGACGACGGACACGAAGGTCACAGGCACGAAGCTGACGCCCAGCACGGGCACGGAGGTCGCGTGCGCCACGGACACGATGGACACGGTCCTGTGCACGAAGGTCACGATGGTCACGGTCCTCACGGGCACAGCCGCCACGAGGACGAGCGACGTGGGCGCGATCGCGGCGATGGTGGCCAGAGCTTTGACGAGAAGCGTGTCGTCGATCTCATCGTCGACTTGGTGGAGGAGCGCCTCGTGCGCGTGCTCGATCGCACCCACCGTCGCACAGGCAGCGGCGAGCTGCCGCGTGGCGGCGGCTGCCGACACTGTGGGCAGATGCCGTACGGACACGTCCGGCGCTGACGCGTATCGGCGCGCGGTGTTTGCCGCCGGGCCCGCACCCACGCTATCGTTCTGCTTCACACGGGCGCACCTGCGCCTCGCAACCGGAGTCGTCATGCGCGCAGCGCTTCTTTGGTGTGTCGTACTCGTCGTCTCGGTCGCTGCCTGCGCGGCTGGTGCGAGCAATGACGCGGACGCCGGTGGTGTGTCGCTCGACATCGGGCGCCGCGATCAGGGAGTGCGCGACATGCAGCGCGACGCGCCGCCGATCGACATGCCGGTCGGTGATCTGTGCTTGGGCACACTTTGCGTCGGATTCGAATATTGCGATCGCGGCTCGTGCGTGCCGTTCGATCCGTGTACGCCAGCCGGCGGCTGTCCGGAGAGCAGCGACGTCTGCCGCAATCGCTACTGCGTGCCCGGCGACCGCGACATCGACGGCGATGGCGTGACCGCGGCGACCGACTGTGACGAGACCAACGCGATGATCGCGCCCGGACTGCCCGACGTCTGCAACACGATCGACGACGATTGCAGCGGCACCGCCGACGACGCAGCGCCCGCGATCCTCTGCGCGCCGGGCACTGGCGCGTGCCTGTCTGGCGTCTGCGGTTGCCCGCCGGGACAGTTCGACCTCGACTCGCTTCCCGACAACGGCTGCGAGTGCGCGGCTGCGCCCGGCGATGGCTCCGGCATGGGCTGCGCGGCGCCGATCGATCTCGGCGACTTGGTCGACAGCGGCCAGATGCAGATGGTGTCCGGCAATGGGCTGCCTGCTGGGCGCGAGACCTGGTATCGCTTCCGCGGCGTCGACGCGGCGGACACCAGCTGTGACAGCCTGCACGTGCGCGTGCAGTTCGTCACGAACCCCGGCTCCGCGTTCGAGTTCACCGTGTTCCGCGGGAGCTGCGCGACGCTGCCCGATGGCTGCACCGACAGCGGCTATCAGGACTTCTCGTTCTCGACCGACTTCACCATGGGCAGCGGCGCGACCGCGACGGGTGAGTGCCCGTGCTCGTCGACTCCGGTCGACGGGTCGAACATCTGCGGCGACCAGACCTCCGACTACTTCGTGCGCGTGCGCCGCACCGCTGGCGGTCCAGCGCTGTCCTGCATGAGCTACTCGCTCGAGCTGTCGAACGGCGTCTACTGAAGAGCTGACAGCTCTCGAGCTTTCCAGCACGTAGCTATGTCGGACCCGCGCGCTACTCGGCCGCGACCGCAGCGAGCTCGACGGGCTGCATCAGCTCGTAGCCGTGCGCGCGCACGTAGTTGACGTGCATGCCGCTACACGACGCGAAGTGCGTGCACGGCTTACAGCGCAGTGACTTCGTGCGGTAATGCTCGAGGATGTAGCGCTTGGTATAGCGGAAGATCTCGAGGCGCCCGGTCGCGTCCATCATCGCGGTGTCGAGCATCGCGCGCTCTTCGCGCGGCGCGCGACCGGTGACGCACGTGGGCACACCCTCGACCGGCACCGCGTAAGGGAACTGCGCGAAGAAGCCGCGCAGCTCGACGTCGTTGTCGCGGCTCTCGGTGAGTCGCTCGTAGTTCGGCTGCATCAACGCGATGCGCGTCGGCGCGGCGTCCAGCGTGAGCAGCCAATCGGCCGTCTCGCGCGAGAGCGCGACCTGCACTTCGAAGTCGCCCGGCAGCGCGAGCAGCGCGATCGCGTCGGCGCTGTTACGCACCAGCGCACGCGCGAGGCGGCGCCCCGCGAGCGCACCATCGCTGCGCAGCGCTTCGCCGAGCCCCGCGTAGTCGCCGAGCTCGAGCTCGACGGATGCTGAGGCGGACGACGCAAAGCGCGCGAGCTCAGCCGCGGCGCGCGCGACGTTCGGCGCGACGATGCGCAGCGTGTCGGCGCCTGCCGCGGCGGCGAGCTCGGCCGGGCTCGGTACGACGCGCGGCGCGGCCACAGCGGCCGGCGCGAGCGGCAGACCGAGGCGGCCATCGGGGCGCCGCCCACTGAGCTGCACACGGGTCGATGCGGCGTCGCCAGCGATGGCCGAGTCGCCCGCGGGACTCTCTGGCGCGGCGTTCGCTGCGTCTTGCGCCTCAGCGCGCGCGCGGCGTGCGCTCGCCGGATCGCCGCCGAACACCGGGCTCTGCTGCGACTCCCACTCCGAGTCGATGCGCACGACCTCGAAGCGCTGCGTCGCGACGGTGTCGCGCACGACCTCGAGCGTGTCGCAGAGCTGCTCCAGATAGCAGTACTTGCAGCGCGCCGGATCGCGGCAGTCGAGCGCGACGCCATCGTCGAGCAAGCGCGCGAATTCTTCTTTGCGACCGCGGACCTCGTCGTTGAGCTTGTACGGGTCTTGAATCAGGTGCTCGAAGCCCTCGAGGTGCTTCGGCGGAAAGCGGTTCATCCAGATGTGTACGTCCGGGCGCTTCGAGAACTCGAGCGCCTCGCGGATGTACGGCTGCATCGACTCGAGATCGTAGAACAGCGTGTCGCGCCCCTCGGTGAACGCGCGGCCGAACGGCACGACCTGCAGCAGATCGAACTCGCGCACGCCCTTGTCGTAGAACGTGCGCAGCATCTCCGGCAGCTGCTTCACGTTGCCGCGATTGATCACGATGTCGACGTTGACGATTGGCCGGCCGTCTTTGAAGACGTTCTCGAGCCCCAACATCTCCTCGTCGAACGCGCCCTTCACGCCGACGAGCGCGTCGTGGATGCGCGCATTCGGACCATGCAGGCTGAACGTGATCTCCGAGAGGCCCGCGTCGAGGCACTTCTTCAGGAACGGCATGTACATGAACATCCGGCCGTTGGTGACGGTCTGGACTTTCTTGTAGCCGGCGAGCGCGCCGAGCTTGATGAACGCGACGTAGTCGGGGTGCATCGTCGGCTCGCCACCCGAGAGGATCAGCCGCTCCGCGCCCTTCTTGCGGCCGTCGAGGATCTGCTCTTTGACCTCTTCGCGCGCGCGCATCTCGCCGTCGTGCGTATCGGAGTCGAGGCAGAAGACGCAGCGGTTGTTGCAATCGTAGGTGAGCCGCACCCAGTTGCGCTTCTCGTGCGCGGCGTCTTCGTGTCCGCGGACCTTGTCAGCCACTCCCGCCGCATGCGCTTCTTCGGTGAGCATCGGCGGATGATACCCGTTGCCAGCGCGATCCGGTAGACTCGCGTGAATGTCGCATCACGCCCGCGTGCTCGTGGTGCACCCGCCCACCACGGTGGCGCGCGATTTCATCGACTACCCGTACTTCGCCGATCTCGGCGCGGTTCAGCTCGCCGCGGTGCTGCGTGACGCCGGGCACGACGTATCGCTCGTTGATGCGTACGCGCTGCCGTCCTCCTCGCTCGTGCTGCGCGACGACGGGCGCTTCCATCTCGGCGCGCCGATCTCCGACGTGCTCGCCGCTTGCCAGCGCGTCGCTGTAGCGCCCGACCTCGTCGTCTTCGCGCTCACGCCGTTTCACCGCCCGCCCGCGCGCGACGATGTGCTCGGTGCGCTGCTCGCCGCGGTGCGCGAGGCGCATCCCGACGTGCCGCTGATACTCGCCGACTGCTACCAGTCTGGGCAGCATTACGTCGAGAGCACGGAAGCGGCGATCTTCGCCGCCTATCCGGAGATCGACAGCTGGGTGAAGTACGAGGCCGAGGTCACCGTGCCCGCGCTCCTCGACGCGCTGCTGACGCGCGGTGAGCGGCCGCGTGGTGCGCACCGCGGCGTGTCGCCGTCGCTCGAGACGCTGCCGTTCCCCGCGTGGGAGCTGGTCGATCTCGACGCCTACGACGCGTTTCACCTGCGCACGATGCAGAACCTCGGCCGCGCGCGCTGGGCGTTCCCGATCGACGGACGCACGCTGCCGCTCGTCACGTCGCGCGGCTGTCCGTTCACCTGCGTGCACTGCTCGTCGAATCCAGAGCGCGAGCCGGGCGCACCGAAGACGCAGCGCCGCTATCCCGAGGCGCGGCTGCGCGCCTACTTCGAGACGCTGGTACGCACCCACGGGGCGACGCGCCTCGAGGTGCTCGACGAGCTGGTGAACGTCAACGAGCGGCACTTCGATCGTGTGCTCGAGCTGGTCGATCAGCTCGGCGTGCGCTTCGACGTCCCGAACGGCATGCGCGCCGACTACCTCGAGCCGCGCCACTTCGGTCTGATGCGCGGCAAGGTCGAGACGGTGAGCGTGAGCGCCGAGAGCGGCGTGCAGCGGGTCGTGACGGAGGTCGTGAAGAAGAAGCTCGACCTCGCGTGCATCGAGGCCGCGGCGAAGAACGCGCACACGGCCGGTGTGCCGCTGATGATCCACTGGATCATTGGCTTGCCCGGCGAGAGCGCGATCGAGATCAACGGCACGCTCGAGATGGCGCTCGATCTATTCGAGCGATTCGGCGCGTTTCCCGCAGTGCAGTTCGCCACGCCGCTGCCGGGTACGCAGCTCGCGCACGGCCGCACGCTGCCGGTTGTCACGGACTGGGGGCCGGCGTTTCAGAAGGTGCCTTCGCAGCCGGGCATGTCGGTCACGGCCGACGAGCTGCGCCGCTTCAAGTGGACCTTCGACCAGCGCCTGCGCGCGTCGCGCGGGCCGGAGAAGGTGATCATGAACGTCACCTATGTGTGCAACAACCACTGTACGTTCTGCGCAGTTGGTACGCGCACGCAGGTCGACGGACATCCGACGCGGCAGCGCGAGCACCTGGCGAAATATCGGCGTGCGGGCGTGCGCATGGTCGACTTCGACGGTGGTGAGCCGACGCTCAATCCGGAGCTGGTGCCGCTGGTGCGCTACGCGCGCGCGCTCGGCTACGATCGCGTCAACGTCACGACCAACGGGCGGCTCTGCGCGTACGACGACTTCGCGAAGAAGCTGGCGACGAGCGGCCTCACGACGCTGCTGTTCAGCGTGCATGGGCCCGACGCGCAGACGCACGCGCAGCAGGTCGGCGTCGCCGAGGCGTTCGAGCAGACCATCGACGGCATCAAGAATTGCCTGCGCCACGCGCCCGAGACGCTCGAGCTCGGCATGAACGTGACGCTGACCAAGGGGAACTACAAGAAGCTCGGCGCGCTCACGCAGCTGTGCTTCGACCTCGGCCTGCGCTGGCTCAACATTCAGTTCCTGACGCCGTTCGGCCGCGCGACACGCTGGGTGAATCCAGACACGCGCGAGGCCGCGGACATCACCATGCGGGTGATCGACGAGTGGAGTGACCGGATCCGCTTTCAGGTCATCAATCTGCCGTTCTGCTTCATGCCCGGCTACGAGAAGTACCTCGCCGGCGATATCGCCAAGCTGTCGCGACACATGATCTTCGTGAACAACGAGGACGTGAATCTCGCCGAGTATCTCGCTGAGCGGAGGGTGCACAAAGAGGTGTGCGGGCCATGCGCCCATCGCATCTTCTGCGGCGGCTTCTACGAGCTCGAGGACGTGCCCGAGCCGCCGTGGCTCGTCGATGAAGCGGATCGCGTGCGTCCAGTGCCGATGCGCTTGCCGATCGCGCGCTGAGCGCGTCCATCGTCGCGGGCTTCAGCGGTGCGCGCGTCGCCTCGCGCGGCGATGCGTGATCGCGGCCCCAGCAAAGAGCAGCCAGAGGAACCCGCACCACGGCGTCGCGCGCGCTTCGACCACCGCGCATCCACCTGCCGACGGACGGGTCACCGTCGAAGCCGCATCGACGCCCGCATCCGCGAGCGTCGTTCCGCCATCGCTCGGCAGGGCTGCGTCGTTGCGCTCACCCCCATCATCGCTGCTCGCTCCGGCGTCGAGCGATGTAGCGCCGGCGTCCACTGCGATACCAGCGTCCACTGCGATACCAGCGTCCACTGCGATACCCGCGTCCAC
>Ga0105048_10016435_pt1 | contig 11439 bp, 4 predicted proteins | sample MAT05_FD_78382 | JGI IMG/M metagenome (GOLD analysis project Ga0105048, IMG submission 78382) | Freshwater microbial communities from Lake Fryxell liftoff mats and glacier meltwater in Antarctica - MAT-05 | ecosystem: Environmental > Aquatic > Freshwater > Ice > Liftoff microbial mat | place...
AATAATAGTCCCTTCCCAAGTTTTACCGGGAGAAATGCGCTCGTACATTTTATTTTTCCCAAAAACACTCCCACCCAGATAAGCCAAAGTGTCGTTGCTCCAAATTAACAAAAGAATGCCCATGATCTTAAAGTAGTTATAATCTAACGGCCAATCGCCAATCTGTTTGGCTTCGATTGTTACAGGTATCGTTGTTAATAGCGCCAATGGAAAAACTGCGTATAAAATGCCTAAAAGTGTATGTTGCGCGTTGGCGATGCCGCTTGTTGATTTGCTAAATAATGCGTTGAATAGAATTATGGCCGGACTAACAACAATTAGCGCCCCTGAAAAATTCTTTAAAGTTGTGGCATCAACCGCCAGATAATTTTGAAGATTCTCGACTGAAAAATAAATAAAAAGCAAAATGCCGGATAGGTGACCGATAACGCCGTACGGTTGATTGTTTAATTTTTTCGACAATTTGTAATATTCAAATTGTGCAACCATGGCCACAATAAAAAATAAAAGAAGAAACGAAAGATAACTAAAGTAAATAGCCGAAGTTAAAATGATCACAAAAAAAAAGGCACTAAGAGCCCGCGTTCCAAGGGTTTTTAAATTTAACGCCATCTTATCTAATAATTAAGAAACAAAAATAGAATAAATTAATCTTGAATATTGATTAATTTTACTCCAATTTCAATCAAAAACTCAAATTTTAAAGATGCCTGATTTATCCTTTTTCCTTACTATTTTAATTGGCCTTTTTTCTTTGATCAATCCCATGAGTGCTTTGCCGATTTATAGTGGTATGACAGCGAACTATACCGAGGAAAATAAACTAAAAACTCTTAAAAAAACCTGCGTCTATATTCTTATTATTTGTTTTGTTGCTTATTTTATTGGCGTTTATCTTCTCAATTTTTTCGGAATTACCATTCCAGCGCTTCGCGTGGCGGGAGGTCTAATTATTTTTAGGTCGGGATGGCAACTTTTAAATGTAACGCACAAAAAAGAGGTAAGGGGTAACTTGGATGAAGAAAATGATAAAAAAGATGATATTTCTTTTTCACCTTTGGCCATGCCTTTGCTTGCAGGCCCTGGATCTATGTCTTTTTTAATTACTTTATATGCTAGCCGCCGAAATACAGAACATGAAGCCTTTTGGCAGGATATTGCCTCTGTGACAGCGATTGTGTTGGTTGCTTTTTCGATTTACTTCATTTTTAAATTTGCGCCCAAGCTTATGAAGTATACCGGACAGGCGGGTCTTACTTCTCTATCGAAAGTGATGGGTTTTATCGTTATTGGGATTGGGGTTGAGATGATTATTTCGAGCATAACAATGGTGGTGAAAAACATGTTTATCGAACTGAGCCATTAGATATACTCTTGGCAACATTCTGAACCTAATCAACAGAATAAGAAGTTTCGAAATTTCTAAAATTATTTTGCTATCGATAAAAACTCAAGGTAATTTTTTTTCATGTCTTGGGTAAATGTATTGTTATGAAAAACAGAAACCATTTGTCCGTTATATTTTTTTACCTCTGCCACTAAAGGCTTCGAGATTTCGATGAATGTTCGTTTTTGATTTTCGACCTCAATTGATACCGAATTTTCTGTAATAGAAAAAGGATGCAATTTAAGGGTGCTTGCCGACTCAATTTCGAGACTATACCACTGAAAAGGGTAACAATAAGACGCCCGAAAACCATTAAGATTTGTGTATCCCATCGAATAATCGGCTGTAATACCCGCCTGCAGCAAATCGCGGTAGGTATCTGGAAATTTTAGAATGGAAAAGTGCTGTCTGCTTTTATAAATGTTTTTGTGCGTGATATTGCTTAAACGGCCCGTTTCTATCCGTAGCTGCTTCAAATCATTTCTTGAACCAAACGAAGGGTGAATACCCACCATCGAATAATCAGCCAAATGCTTAATCAAGGATTGAAAATGCAGATTTGAAGAAGAATGATTTTTATCATTATCGCCGTAATCTCCAAGTAAAAAAAAGTAAATCGCCGCGATTTCAAAATGTTTGTTCGTCTCAACTAAGAAATCGTAACAATCGAAAGGGTCTTTTTTACCACGAAAGGAGATATTAAAACGTTGCCTAATGTTTGAAATTTTTTTGTCGGAGAAGAAGCCTGCAAGAGTTCTCACAATGCCCTTGTATTTATATTTATAAACGTTGTCAATATCAATACTTGATAAAAAGTTGTAGGCACGATCTTTAAATTTTAAAGCGGGGAATTGTTTTGATAAAAGAATTTTAAATTCTGCCAACCAAACATTGACAAGCGGTGTGTGAATAAAATCGTATTGATAAGCCAGGCTCGATTTATAATGAAAACGGTTGCAGTTGTCGGGTTTATGGGGTAAATATTCTTCGTAACGCGAAAGCAACCAGAAGGCAGCACCAAATAGATCGAAAGGTAGATCAGCACCGGAAGCACGGAAGAATATTTTTTGAAACATAACATCTGAATTTACTTCGATGGGGTAATCTCTGATGCCGTAATCCGCTAAAATGCCAACTGGTTTTATTGTGAATGCGCCTAGACTTTCACGCAAAGAATAATTAATTTTTGGAAGATCCGATTCGGTAAATTCAATAAGGTCGGCGGTCAATTTGCACTCAAGCCCCAAACCTTCATTTAACAAGGTTTTTAAAATGTACGTTAAGCGATTGCTCGATTTGGACGAATATACGATGATGGCATTGACCTCGCTAAAATACCAAAGATTTTTTTGTTTCAATTAAGGATAAAAAAATGTTATTGATTTGCGAAGGTTAATATCCTTGGATCAGCCAAATTCTATTGTTAGTTGTTGAAGTACTGAAGAGCCCTTTATGCTGTTGCCTCAGTTACCGCCAACCCTTTGCCCATCTTTAACTCCTTTTTTAAAAACGGTGCTGTGTAACTTCGTTTATCTTTGGCGAGGTCTTCAGGGGTTCCAGTAAATAGAATTTCTCCCCCTCCTCGTCCACCTTCTGGTCCCATATCAATAATATGATCCGCTACTTTGATAATATCCAGATTATGTTCGATTACCAAAACAGTGTTGCCATTTGCGACTAAACGGTAAAGTACTTCAAGTAAGATCCTAATGTCTTCAAAATGCAAACCCGTTGTGGGCTCGTCTAAAATATAAAAAGTGTTTCCTGTATCGCGTTTACTAAGCTCGGTGGAGAGTTTTACACGCTGGGCTTCTCCCCCGCTCAATGTGGTAGCTTGTTGTCCTAGGGTAATATAACCCAATCCAACATCCTGTAGTGTTTTAATTTGCCGATAAATGTTGGGCACTTTTTCGAAAAACTCGCAGGCTTGGTCAATAGTCATGTTTAGCACGTCGCTGATTGATTTTCCTTTATACCTTACTTCAAGCGTCTCCCTATTATAACGTTTGCCGTTGCAGGTATCGCAGTTAACATATACATCGGGCAAAAAATTCATCTCTATGGTCTTAACACCCGCTCCGCCGCAGGTTTCGCAACGCCCTCCTTTCACATTAAAAGAAAAACGACCGGGTTTATACCCTCTAATCTTTGCTTCAGGAATCTCAGAAAAAAGGTTCCTGATGTCGGAGAACACATTGGTGTAGGTAGCAGGGTTGCTCCTTGGCGTGCGCCCGATTGGTGATTGGTTAATATCTATTACTTTGTCGACATTATCAATACCTGTAATCGACTTATACGGCAAAGGTCTTTTTTCTGAATTATAAAAATGGGCTGCCAGCAATGGATACAAAGTTTCGTTAATAAGGCTGCTTTTGCCGCTGCCGCTAACCCCTGTTACGCAAATAAATTTACCCAATGGAAAATCAACACTTACTTTTTTTAAGTTATGACCGGTACACCCTTTTAAGCTGATCTTTTTGCCGTTTCCTTTACGGCGTTCTTTTGGAATTTCAATATTTTTTCTGCCCGTCATGTATTGAGCGGTGATGGTATTGAGTTTTAGCATCTCAAGCGGCGTACCGCTGGCAATTACTCTTCCTCCATGCACGCCGGCACCTGGGCCGATATCAATCACGTGATCGCTTTGCATCATCATGTCTTTATCGTGCTCCACTACCAAAATGCTGTTGCCCACATCGCGCAGGTTTTTTAACGCGTCAATCAATCGAACATTATCTCTTTGGTGAAGCCCAATACTCGGCTCATCTAAAATATATAAAACGCCTACCAACTGCGAACCGATTTGGGTGGCCAGCCTTATGCGTTGTGCCTCGCCACCGCTCAGCGATTTGCTTGAACGATTCAGTGTCACATAATCCAATCCAACTTCCATTAAGAAACGAATACGCGCTTTTATTTCTTTAATCACTTCCGTGCCAATAATTAGTTGGGTCTTCGACATTTTTTTTTCAATGTTCTTAAACCAGAGTTCCAACACCGAAATGTCCATATCGGCAACTTCAGCAATATTTTTATCGGCGATTTTAAAATACAAAGCTTCTTTTTTTAACCGCGCGCCGTTGCAAGCGGGGCAAACTTTTTTATCGGTAAAACCTTGCGCCCAACGCAACATGCCGGGGCTCGGGTCTTCTTCGCTTTGGCGTAAAATAAAAGTGGCAATACCTTCAAAATTGCTGTTATAGTTGCCACCTTCTGTTGAGATTTTGAAAAGTTCATCGCTACCATAAAGTATGATATTTACGGCTTCTTCGCAAATATCCTCAAACGGTGTTTCGAGGTTAAAGCCGTAAGTGTGACCAATTGCTTCAATTTGTTTAAAGATCCAAGTTCCTCCACCCTTCATAGCGCCAACAGGACTAATAGCTCCTTTCGCAATCGACAGATTCGGATTGGCAACAATTTTGCCAATATCTATCTCCGATATCTCGCCCAAACCATTGCATTGCGGGCAAGCACCATAGGGCGAATTAAAAGAAAATAAATTAGGTGCCGGTTCATCATAACTGATGCCGGTTGAAGGACACATCAAAAAACGGCTGAAGAATCTCGACTGGGGCGCTGCTATTTTTTTCTTTGTTTTGCTGTTTTCTTCCGTATGTTCTATCACCATAATCGTGCCTTTACCGTGTTTCATCGCTGTTTGGAGCGATTGATTGACGCGAGACTTGATTTCCTTCGTAATTTCTAGGCGGTCGATTACAATTTCAATATCATGAATTTTATATCGATCAACTTGCATTTTAGGTGCAATGTCTTTAATCTCACCATCAATACGTACTTTATTAAAACCGCGTTTTCGGATATCTTCGAATAATTCGCGGTAATGCCCTTTGCGGCCCTTCACAACTGGTGCCAGTAGGTTGATCTTTTTTGTTTTATAGTCTTCAACAATGAGATCAACAATTTGATCGTCGCTGTAACGTACCATTTTTTCGCCAGTGTTATACGAAAAAGCTTCTCCTGCACGGGCATACAACAAACGTAAAAAGTCATAGATTTCTGTAATTGTTCCAACAGTAGAACGCGGGTTTTTATTTACTGTTTTTTGCTCGATAGAAATCACAGGGCTTAATCCCGAGATCTTATCAACGTCGGGCCTCTCCATGTTGCCTAAAAAGTGACGGGCATAGGACGAAAAACTTTCAATGTATCTTCTCTGCCCCTCTGCATAAATGGTATCGAACGCAAGCGACGATTTGCCACTGCCGCTTAAGCCGGTTATTACAACGAGTTTGTTGCGTGGTATGGTAAGGGAAATATTTTTTAAATTGTGGGAACGAGCCCCGATCACTTCAATGTTTTCGTCTTCGATTAACTCAGGTTTCATAAAAAAATTATAGGTCAGAAATATCATTGCAAATGGAAATACATTTACATTTGGTACCACAAATTAAAGCATAAAATATTGATTGCTTCTTGGATGAAATAACTTAATTGTGAAGATTTATGAGGTTGAAAATTATCAACGGTAAAGCGTAACATGACCGTGTAGATCTTTAACTTTACCGTTTTTGTTAACGGCTTTTATTTTCCACTGATAAGTTTCTTCTTTACAGGCTTTGCCCCTGAAAGTTCCGTCCCAGCCCTGCGAAAAGTCGTCGGTTTCAAATAATTTTTCGCCCCACCGGCTGTAAATCATTAAATTGTACTTAACCACACCACGTCCTTGGGGTTGTAAGGTTTCGTTTTTGCCGTCGTCGTTTGGGGTAAACGAGTTGGGTACGAAGACCGTAAAATCTTCACTCACAGTGATGGCTTTTACGACCGTATCGGCACATCCCCAAACATTGCTAACGATATAGCTTACAGGGTATACGCCTGCTTCGTTAAAGTAATACGAAAGGTTTTCGCCGCTGCTTTTAATGCCCAAATTATCAATGAACGACCAACTGAATTTTGAGTTATTGACCCCCACAGAATTATTTTCAAATACAACTTCATCAGCAGTTTCTGCCGGAAACTCGGGTGCATACAAAAAATCAGCCAAAGGGGTTTCGTGGGCATTGATAACGAACGAAGTAGTATTCGCACAGCCATTTGCATCTCCAAATCTTCCGAACACGACATAATCGCCTTTTTCGCTAAAACAATATTTAAACGCTGCCGAATTATAGGATTGTCCATTGATGATCCAATTGTTACTCAATAATGCCGTATTGTTTTTGTTTACAAATGAAAACTCAGAGCAAAAAGGGACACAATGTTTTTGATTGTCGCTATTTAAAGTTCCCTCAGGAATTGCAAACACCGTAATATCCTTAGTAACCCGTGCTACACAACCCGCCACATTCGTCGCGTTAAGGGTATAAGTACCACTTAAACCCATGCTATTGGCCACAAAGGTTGCTGTTTGTCCTGAAGTGGTAAATTTAAAAGGCCCGTCCCAGACATACAAAACGGCTCCGAAACCTTGCAGCCTAATCACTGAATTAAAACACAACGATGATGTTGCAATAATCGATGGCTCCGGCAGGGCGAGCATGCCAATTTTCGCGGTGGCGGAATTGGTGCAAGAATTTACACCAGCAACGGTAATCACATAGTTACCTTCGGTTGTAGCGTTTACAACCGGTATAAAAGCGCTCGCAGTGTTTGAAGAAAAACCCGGCCCTGTCCATAAATAAGAAACACCGCCTGTAGACGTTAGCACGGCGGGTAATCCGGCACAAACTGTAGCTCCTGTAACGGCTACGGTGGGATTCGGAAGGATTGAAAGAAAGAAGCTACTAACTCGTATACAGCCAGTAACAGCGGTTGTAATAAGTGTATAAGTTCCTGCGTTCGCCGCTGAAACAATAGGTACATTGTAAATCTGGGATTGAGAGTTTAGTCCGTTTGGCGGAAACCACTCGTAATTCACGCCATTAGAGGAACTGAGCGAAAGACTTCTGGCATCGCACACGGTGGTAGTATTGATAGCGAATACAGGCTGGTCAATAACAGTGATTGATTTGGTGATGGAGCCAAAACAATTACCGACCTGTGTAGTCAAACTAAAGTTTCCGCTCGACGATAAACCAATGTTATTGAATAAAGGATTTTGTTGGTTATTGCTCGCAAAATTTGGTGTCGTCCAAGTGTAGGTATTTCCACCGCTGCCCAATAAAACAAGATTAGAGCCCAAGCAAACTGTACTAGATCCTGTAATTGTTGGCGAGGGAACATTCACGACCGTTACGTTCGAAACAGCTGTATTAGAGCATCCCGCAGCCGTTGTTACAGTAACATTATAGGACCCTGACAGCGAAAATGCAGCGTTTGCTATAACCGGGTTTTGAAACGCGTTGGTGTAACCAAGCGGTCCTTTCCACGAATAAATACTTCCACCACCAGACAACAAATTAATGGGAGAGTTAAGGCAAATGGTAAAATTGTTGGCAGGAATCGCAGGCAAAGGGTTTACTATAATGTTTGTGATAACTTTTGCCACACAATTATTTGTGCCAGTACCCGAAAGTGTGTAGGATCCGGCATTGTTAAGGAACATATTGGAGATGGTAGGATTCTGGTTAATTGAAAAAAAACCCGAAGGCCCCGACCAAGTATAGGTGGCTGCTCCCGCTGCGGTGAACATTACCGGTAATCCATCGCAAACTGGACTACTATTAGTAGCAGACGGGTTTGGAGGTACCATCACATTAATAAAATTCGTTGTAGTTCCGCTACAAGAACCAACAACTCCAATAAGCGTGTAAAATCCAGTCTCAGCGTAAGTAGTATTATTTATTACCGGATTATTGACAAAAGAATTAAAGCTGTTCGGTCCCGTTAAACTATAAGACTGGGCTCCGCTCGCGGTAAAGCTGGTTGGCGTGCCAAAACACACTGGGTCACTTACCAAAAGCGTTGGTGTAATTGTTGGAAGGATCGTAATATTGCTAACAATTGAATTGGTGCAACCAGCAATGGAAATGGCTGTTACTGTATAAGGCCCGGAGTTAATAGAAAGGGCATTATTGATGATTGGACTTTGTTGATTAGAAAGGAAATTCAGAGGGCCCTTCCATTGGTAAGTGAGCCCACCTCCGGCAGTAAGCGTTAGATTTTGATTGGCGCAAACTGTTTGATCATTAACTACGGCTACTGGAATGATATCAACTGAAACGGTAGTGAGTGCGGTCGCTGTGCATCCAGCCGTTACTCCCGTGACCGTATAGGGGGTAGTCGATAGCGGCGCTGCACCTCCTGTATTAGCTCCGTTGGGAAAGGCACCCGTAGACCAAAGATAGCTGGATGCCCCAGAAGCAGTTATTGTTGCCGTGTTGCCTGGACATATAATTGTTGAATTTACGGTTATGGTTGGATTAGGATTTACTGTAACAGAAACTACATTTGAAGAATCAAACAAAAAACAACCTACCACCAATGCACGGTAATAATAGTTTTGGACGCTTAAAGTGTTTGTTTGAAAATTGAAGGAGTTCAAACCCGACATTGTTGTCCAAGGACCAGTTGGACCGCTTGATTGCTGCCATGTAATGTTGCCATTATAAAAGGCTAGGCCAACAATGGTGGTGCTCCCGTTGCACGTTGAAGGCGGAAAGGCATTTGCAGGGCCAATTACGGGGGGAATTGGGCCGATGGGAATGGTAATAGTAGCCGATTGTGTCCAACAACCCAGTTGGCCGCCAGTTATAATTACTGTGTAGGTAGTAGTTACAGTTGGAGATATGATTGGATTCGAACAGGTAACACAGCTCACACCGTTTGGGCCGCCGGAAGGAGACCATGAGTAGGTGTACGGACAAAAACCGCAGTCGATAAGAACATTGGCAGTAAGTGTAGTAGATTGAGGCGGACAAAGGTTTGGGGTACTGGAAGTGATAAAAGCCTGCGCTGGAATGAAGGGCCCGGGAATGCTGAAGTTAAAGGTGCCCGACCAAGGTCCAATAGCCGTATTCGGTGATGTATTCTTAATTCGATACCTGAATCTATAGGGACCTGGGCAAAAACCCATTATATTAATGCCGAATGTAGGATAGTTGGCAACGGCGGCGGTTGCGGTGAATACCGGCGAAATAAAAAGAGCACATGGAATGGATAAAAAAGGTTTAGTACCACAAGCTATCTCTACTTCAACAACATGTGGACAAGTATAAGTTGTGTTGGTCTGAAAATTGAGCGTCAGTGACTGACTTATAACCGCTTGCGAGATTAAGGCTGGAATCATTGAAGGGGTGCAGGCTTTGGAAATAAAATTAATTCCAACAAAAAAAATAATCAAGAACTTGAAAAACACCCTCATATTTCAGTTAATTCATAAGCAATATCAAATTACTTTTTATTAATCTCTTAAATTTAAGGATATTTTTAAGACTTAAAACAATCGTTTGTTCAGTGAAACGTAGACTCTACTCAATAGACCAAACAACTCGCCTTAAACGAGTTGTTTTTTAGATATTATGTTTTGGTTTTGCTGTAGTTGGAAAACACAAAATTTCCATAATGTCGCCTGAACATTTAAACTAACTTTAGCTCAAGTAATTATCTATAAAGGCTAACGGTACCTTTCTTTTCGAAATTCGAACCGTCTTTTCCTTTCGCAGTGATGATATAAAAGTAAGCGCCATCTGGAACATCTTTGCCTGTTTGAGCTTTGCCATCCCAAGCTATGTTGCCGTTATTGGTAGTTAATTCGTAAACTTTATTACCCCAGCGGTCATAAATAAAAGCCGAGATTTCAGATAGATTGGCGGTTTTTACAAAAAAAACATCATTGGCGTTGTCGCCATTAGGTGTAAACACATTTGGCACTTCCAATTTCGAAGCGATGTCAACAATTATTACTTTTACCACGGTGTCAAGGCATGCACCCTTGGCTGCAAACATTGTTACCGTATAGGTGCCGGCTTCCGAATAAACAGCTGATACAGGCACATTTACTGTAGTTGTTCTATTGGTGCCGTTTCCGAAACTCCACACCGATGTAATGCTTAAACTGTTGAGACTCGAAGCCGAAGTATTATTAAAATTAACGGTTAACGGCGCAAAACCACCCAGCACATCCGGCTCAAAACCCCCGTTTAAAGCCCCTGAAACAACGTCAACTAACGAATATGATAAGCAGCCGTTAATAGGGTTAATGGCAACGATCTGGTACTCGCCTGGTAAATTCACTGGCAACACAGGTAAAGTCGCCGTTCCGATACCGGCTTCTGGTGGTGCATTCCACTGGTACAATAACCCAGTTGCTGGAAGGAATGTGGCAGTAATGGTTCGGCTAGCGCTGCCGCAATCGAGTGAATAGGTTTGTGGAACATTGATCACGGGATAACTGCGGTTATCAGCAACTACGGTCGTAGTTTTAGCGGTACAGCCATTGTTGAGATCCCTTATGGTGAGCGTATAGGTGCCGGCTGTAAAACCCGAATAACTTGATATGCCAGCCAGACTGGTTTGTGGCGGTGGGCCCTCCCATAAAACTGCGCCTATACCTTGGTTACCAAAGAATGTATTTGGCAGTAAGCCTGTAGCACTATTATTGGTAAGGTTCACACTGTAGATCACACAAGTTAAAGACGGCTGAGAGATGGCAATAGCTCCTTTGGGAGGCCTAGTGTTTTGGTACATTGTGAGGATTGTGTTGCTGGTACAGGTGTTTACTTGGTCGGTTACAGTTAACGTGTAAGTATCGATTATAGTGGCGCTGCTAACAGATGAGCCAGCCGATGTAATCGCTACCGCAACTGTACCGCTTTGCACCGAAGGAGGCATCGCGTTCTGCGATTTCCATACATAACCGACAAAAGGGTTGGTGCTCATGCCGACTAAACTAACGCTCGGCACAAAACAACTGAGTGTTCTTGTTGTTATTGCTTCTGCACTAATGTTAGGTGCAAAAGTGTTTTGCAAAATGGAAAGAGGTATTCTTGTCTCACATAGGTTGTTTACATCTTTGATGATGATCGTGTAAAGTCCAGGCGAATTTACAGAATAAGTGGCGTTACTGCCTGTGGTATAATTGGTTCCGGTAAACGAAGCTGGTAGCATGGTGTAGTTTACTGCCACCCCTCCACCGGCAGTGGCGCCAT
>Ga0105048_10016437_pt1 | contig 11437 bp, 12 predicted proteins | sample MAT05_FD_78382 | JGI IMG/M metagenome (GOLD analysis project Ga0105048, IMG submission 78382) | Freshwater microbial communities from Lake Fryxell liftoff mats and glacier meltwater in Antarctica - MAT-05 | ecosystem: Environmental > Aquatic > Freshwater > Ice > Liftoff microbial mat | place...
CACCGAGCACGGGTACATCTTCATCTCGACAAAGCATTCGGGGAGCTGACGAGCGCCGTCGGATTGGCTCCAGGCGTGGGTGAACTTCGGCGCACCTTGAGCGTGTTGGAGAAGAGCTATGACTGACCGTGAACTGACAGCTGCGGTGGTAGGGAGCGGTTTTGGGGGGCTCGCTGCGGCCATCCGTCTTCAAGCGTTGGGCGTGAAAACGGTGCTGTTTGAAGCCCGGGATAAACCGGGCGGCCGCGCGTACGTCTACCAAGACCAGGGTTTTACGTTCGACGCTGGGCCCACCGTCATCACGGCGCCAGAGTGCCTGGAAGAGGTCTTTAGCGCTGCAGGCAGACGGATGGAGGATTACGTCGAGCTCTTGCCCGTGAAGCCCTTCTATCGGTTGGAGTGGGAAGACAGCGTCTCGCTCGATTACGCGGGCACCGACGCGATGAAGCAACAGATCAGGGCTCTGTGGCCGTCGGATCTCGCGGGCTACGAGCGCTTCATCGAGTACTCGAAAGCTGTGTTTGCCAAAGGGTACACGGAGCTGGCAGCCGCGCCCTTTTTGCGCTTTTTTGATATGGTGAAGGTGGCGCCCTCCTTGGCGCGTTTTCGGGCGGATCGGAGCGTCTACCAAACGGTCGCGCGCTTTGTGAAGAGTGAGCATTTGCGCCAGGCTTTGAGCTTTCATTCGCTCTTGGTGGGCGGGAACCCTTTCGAAACCAGCTCCATTTATACCTTGATTCACTACTTAGAAACGAATTGGGGCGTGTTCTTCCCGCGAGGCGGCACAGGAGCGCTTGTTAACGCGTGGGTGCGCTTGTTCGAGGAGCTTGGGGGCGAAGTCCGGCTGAGCACGCCGATCGATGAAATCGAGGTTGAAACCAGTAACGGCCGCACCCGCCATCTGGTGAAGACGAAGGCTGGCGCCACGCAGGCGTTTGATCTTGTGGTTTCGAATGCAGATGTGCATCACACCTATGCCCATCTTTACCGTCAGCAGCCGGCGGCGCAGGCGACGCAACGAAAGCTGGAAAAAGCCGAATGGTCGATGTCCCTGTTTGTGCTCTATTTTGGCACGGATCGGGAGTACAACGACATCGCGCACCATACCGTGATCTTTGGGCCACGTTATCGTGAGCTCCTGCAGGAGATCTTCCACGGGGACAATCTTCCTGAGGATTTCAGCCTCTATCTGCATTCACCGACCGTCACGGACAAGACGCTCGCGCCGCCGGGCTGTTCTGGATTTTACGTGCTGAGCCCCGTCCCACACTTGGGCAACTTGCCCGTCAACTGGGACGAGGTGGCGCCACAATATGCTGAACGCATCTTGGAATCGCTCGAGCGCTACCTGCCCAATCTGCGGCAGCACGTCGTCACGAAACGCTGGTTTTGCCCGAATGACTTTAGAGACACGTTGAGTGCTTATCACGGTGCGGCGTTTTCGGTGGCCCCCACGCTCACGCAAAGCGCTTGGTTTCGCCCCCACAACAAGGATCCGAAAATCCCGGGGCTCTACTTGGTGGGCGCAGGCACCCATCCCGGAGCGGGCTTGCCCGGCGTGGTCAACTCTGCGAAAGCCACGCTCAAGGTGATCCTCGACGATCACCCAGAACTCAACCCGAGCGCCGAGGCTGCAGAATGACCCCAGAAGAACAGCGCGTGGCCGCCACGACGGATTGTCGGAGCATCATTCGCGAGAAGAGCAAGAGCTTTGCCATGGCCTCCAAGCTGCTCCCGGCCTCCTCTCGCGACGACGTCATCACGCTCTACGCTTGGTGTCGGAGGGCGGACGACGCGATCGATATGGTCCCTGAAGCTGAGCAACCCGCAGCGATTCAGAAATTGTCCTCCGAAATTGAGTCTCTCTATGCAGGGCAAGCGCAAGTGGAGCCCGTTCTGCAGTTGTTTCAGAGCGTGGTTCAAAAGTATCAGATCCCCAAGGAATACCCGCTTGAGCTCATTGCCGGGATGCGAATGGATGCCGATGGGATGCGCTACCAAACGCTGCATGAGCTCTTGCTCTACTGCTATCGGGTGGCCGGTGTGGTCGGTTTGATGCTGTGCCATATCCTAGGCGTTCGAAACAAGACGGCGCTCTCTCAAGCAGCGCATTTGGGAATAGCCATGCAGCTGACCAACATCGCGCGCGACGTGGCCGAAGATTGGGCTCGCGCCAGGCTCTACATTCCTCACGAATGGCTGACTGCTCAGGTGCAAGCTCCCGAGCTTCACGTTTTGGTGCCAAGTGATGTGCAAGCTGCGCTTAAGCCTCAGATCCAACGCTTGCTGGATCTGGCAGACGCCTATTATAGCTCCGCGGATCGGGGGATCCCCGCGTTGCCGTATCGCGCGGCGCTGGCGGTGGCAGCTGCACGGCGCGTGTACTCCGCTATCGGCGCCGAGATTCGGGCTGCCGTCTTTGATGTATTTTCCGGGCGGATCTATGTTTCTAACCTCCGAAAATTGTGGTTGTGTGGCGTGGCCATTGTCTCCACAACCCTCGCTTTCGTGCGCCTTCCGAGTTCCCGGGGCGTGCCTCGATTCAACTTGCCAGTAAAGGCTGTGGAAGATGTCATTTACCTCTGAAGTACGAGTTTACGTCGGTCGCGCGCAGGAGTTTGATCGCACTGATTGGCTCGTGTACGTCGCTTGGGTGGGCCTGATGCTCGGGCTCGTCTTCTCGACGGGCCTGTTTGTTGGCGTTGGCTATCTTCACGACGCACCGCTTCCAGATGTGGCTCTGTGGGTGCCGGTGGGTGCTGCGATTTTTGCTTTCAGCATAGCCATTGACAGCATCGGACATCGGACCATCTACAAACAGGAGATACAGAAAGGTGAAGGGCTGGTCCATGGCATCACGATTTTCTGCGGCATCACGAGCTGTGTGTTGTTATCTCTGGCCTATTCGCGGCACTCGTTCTGGGTGCCCGCAATGGTGCTGACAGTCCTGTCCTTCATGTACAGCGTGATTGACGAGGCCTTCCACTGGCGAAGGTACGTGCAGCTGCACTCGGATCGCGTGGAAATGTGGAGCCACGTGGGCATCTTTCTCGGGCACGGGATCATGATGGTGGCTTGGTGGGCTTGGTTTTTTCAGGGTTATCAAGGGGTGCGAGAGACTCTTGGATGGTTGTTGTGAGCATCGAATCGGGTGCAAGAAAGCCGAACCTAGACGGCGCGTTGCCGGTTGCCCCTTCAACGGATAACACGCCCCGCTATCGAATCGGCGCGGTGGCTAAGCTAACGGGGCTGACTGCTCATCAGCTGAGAGTCTGGGAAAAGCGCTACGGCTCGTTTGAGCCTTCGCGCTCGGCGGGCGGCGGGCGGCTCTACAGCCATCTGGATGTCGATCGATTTCGCCTCATCAAACAACTGACGGAGCTGGGCAATTCGATTGGGCAGATTGCGCAGTTGAGCGTGCCTGAATTGCAAGGGCTGCTTAAAAAAATGCGGGGGAGCGCAGTTGTTCAAAGTGTGTCGGTTGCCGGACAACAGGTGAGGGAGCAATTCTTAGCGGCCATCCGAGAAATGCGCACGAGCGACGCGGAGCGCATCGTTGCGCACAGTTCACTCGCATTTGAGCCACGCGCGTTCGTGATTGATGTGCTGGTGCCGCTGTTGCGCGCTGTCGGAGCCTTGTGGGAGGAGGGGGACTTCTCGATAGCGCACGAACATGCGGCCACCGAAGTGCTGCGCAGCCAGTTGGGATTTCTCATGCGTACGTATGCCCAACCCGCAGATGCTCCCATCGCGATCGTGGCCACTCCATCTGGCGAGCTGCACGGGCTGGGTGCGCTCTCAGCGGCCCTGATAGCTGCCGGAAACAGCCAACGCGTGATCTACCTAGGGCCCAATGTGCCGGTGGAGGACTTACTCAATTCAGCACGATCGAGTGGGGCCAGCACGGTTCTGGTATCGATCCTGTGTTCAGCACACGATCCGGTGACGTACTTGTCCGAACTTCGGCTCGGCCTCTCGGAGCAAGTGCAGATTCTCATGGGGGGCGCCGCGACGGCGAGACTTGAAATTGCGGGCGTGCAGCGGCTCGGATCGTTGGACGCGCTGAATGACTGGTTTCAACGTCGCGCTCGGCCTCGGAGCAGCTAGGGCGCCGCGGACCACCACTAGGAAATCCCTCGAATCGCATTCGCCACGATTCGTCGTGCCCGCGCCACTTGAGTTGCCGTCGAGCGCTGCCCCACTTCTTTCATCACCGCGATAGTGTCTTGATGTGCCTTCAACACACGCTCCAGTCGCGGCAGATTGCGCTTCAAGGCGCTCAGCTCAGCCACGATTTTATCGGGATTTCGCGAGATGCGATTGCCGGTTTGCGCCAGCTCCGCACAGAGGCGTTCCTCGGGATGGAGAGGCCGATAGTAGCTGATTTCGAGCGTGAGCTGCATTGCCCGTTGCAGGCGCCGCATGAGACCCGGGAGGCCGTCTAGCGGTTGATTGGAGAGGGGGCGTTCACGAATTGTCAGTGTCGTATCCTGGGAAAGATCGACAACGGGGAGATCGATGAAGGTGGTGAAGGTGTCTCCGTCGTAGCTGGTGTGGCCTGGCTGGGGTCGATGGCTGTGAAGCAAGTTTTGCTTCCCTACTTGTACAGATTCCGGGGGCGCGGCCAAATGAACACGGATTCTAACGGAGCGTTTTCGCTGAAAACCTGTGAAGGTGCCGTTGGCCTTGTGGATGCGGATGGTGCGCAATCCTTTGGCTTCTGTGTGCACCAGCTCAAGCTGTGCTTCATCACCGCGGGTGTAGCCTAGCGTTTCGCCATCGTCCTCGAAAAGCGTGTAGCTGGCGTTTCCTCCCGCCCACACGTCGAGGAGGAGCGTGGGATAGCTGCCAGGCTTCAGGCGAGTTGCGCCATACAGGCCAGGGATGACGGCGCCTGGTCGGACGTATACCGGGACCTCAGCCAACGTCGCTGAATGCTCGTGCCAGCCCGACCCATAGGCTTTGCCAGTGGAGGTCTCAATCCAGGAACCAGCGGGCAACCACGCGGAAAAACATGATTCTTCGGTTTCGGGATCGGCGGCCTTCGTCACGGGGTGAACGATCATTTGTGAACCAAAGTAGTACTGAGCGTCGCAGCGGTACGCGTCGTCTTCTTCGGGATGTTCATGATACATGGGGCGAAGGAGTGAGTCGCCGCTTTCGATCAGCGTGCGCCACTCACTCGCAATGTACGGCACCAGTTCGTAGCGTCGGCGAATCGCGTCTCTGCCAAGGTTGCGATGGGGCTCCTGGAGGTCGTAGATGCGACGTTCGTTGGTGGCTGATTTGGTGGAGTGAGTGCGTAAAATGGGCGAATATGCGCCGAATTGCAGCCATCGCACGTACACCTCGGGCTCCGGTAGTGAGAAGTGGCCGCCGATGTCGTGGCTCCAATGTCCAAACAGGGCATTAGCCGAACGCGCCGTGAACCCGGGTTGGTGGGCGAGCGAGCTCCAATTCGACGTTGTGTCGCCGGAAAAACCAACGGGATGGCGCCCTGAACCGAGCCCGCCGTAGCGCGTAAAAACGAGAGGGCGAATGTTCGGTTGCCGCTCGGCCTGATCGCGATAGTGCGTGTAATTGAGCCACGGCAGGGGATCGAGCCCTGGGACTTTGGAAGCCAGACCCTGTTGCCAGTCCATCCACCAGAAGTCGACGCCCTCGCGTTCCAACGGATGGTGCAATACGGAAAAATACGCCTGCATGAAGTTCGGATCGGTGCAATCAAAAGGGATCGTGCCTTCTTTGGTCTGCGCCTTCTTAGCGTTGGCTTCTCCCATCGTTTTGCGAAACTCGGAATAGCGTTCCTCTTCTTTGGAAACACCATCCGCGGGGTGCAAATTTAGCGAGATCTTCATGCCGTGCTCTCGCAAATAGCCGAGCGTCTCCTGGTGATCTGGGAAGAGCTCCTTCGACCACGTGTACCCAGTCCAACCGAGCTGGTGCCAATCCATGTCGATGACGAGCACATCCAACGGAATGCCAAACGCGTCGTGGTCTCGCACGAGCTCTTCAAGCTCGCGATCGATGTAGGCCCAATAGCGACAGAACCAGTAGCCAAACGCGTAGCGTGGCGGCAGCGGCTGTCGCCCGAAAATGAGCGCTGCGTCGTGGAGTGCCGCCTTATAATTTCGGCCATGCAACAGCAGGTAGAGATCTTGTCGCTCGCCGGGCGGGCGCGCAGCGCACCAGAGCGTTTTGGTGTCGGGGAGGGGCGCGAGCAGGATCCCCTGACTGTCGTCCACCGTCACGAAGCCGTCGCGTGAAAGCAACCCGGGCTCGATCGTGAGCGGACTGTTCTCATCGGGCACTATTTGGTTGTTGCGCCACGCGCACTTGAAGGGACCGTCGTAATCGTCGAGTGTTCGCGCTGTGCCTCCCAAGTTACCGCTTTCACTATCACCGAAGCGATAGCGAGCTCTCTCGGAAGAACCGGGAACAAGCGCGAACTCAGCGCTGAGTGTTTCGGGTGTGAACGCTCGGCTGGTGTCACTGCATGTTAACTTGACGTGATCTGTATGGATCACGACTCCCAGCTCGGATTCCTCCACTCGAAACGGCGGAAGCGGGGTGTTGCGATGCACCACCGTGAGCGTGGCTTGATCCTCGAACGCACCGTCGGCCGCGAACTCGCAGCGGATCAGCTGATTTGAGAGCACCGTGAAGCGGCAGCTACCCTTCTTAACGATAGCGCGCGCCTGAGCCTTGGGCTCGGACTGGAACATGGTTGGGCGTTTCATCGAAGGCAGGCTAGCTTGGAGCTCGCGCTACCCACGACCACAAAAGTCCGCGCCAAGAAAAAACGCTCTCCGCCAGCTGCGGTTGGCTGCCAGCGCGGGTCAAAGTGTGGGTGTTTGGCGGATAAGCCAGTAGGGTACGCAGTGCCGGTCCTTGAAAGTATCCCACCACGGTAGTACTGTTTCCTCAATGCCAAGAGGGAACCCCGCCGTGAAGCTCGCAGTCACGATAGATGCCAACGTTCATGCCAAGGTGCTGGATGCCGCGGAAGCCGAGGGGACGAGCGTCTCCGCTTGGCTTACAGCGGCGGCACGCCGTGCACTGCTTGTGCGTGATGGGCTTAGGGCCGTTGGAGAATGGGAGGTGGATCACGGCGCCTTCACAGACGCGGAACTTGAATCTGCGCGCATTCGCGTGAATCAAGCTACCATTCGACGGAAGCGCGCTGGCCGATGAGCCCGGTCGTCTACGACACGGGCGTGTTGATCGCTGCCGAGCGATCTCTCCGCCGCACGTGGGCTGACCACCGGATCCGCCTGGAGGCGGGAGTGGTTCCACTGGTGCCTGCTCCCGTGGTGGCGCAGGCTAGTCGCTCTTCGAAACAGGCGCAGATGAGGCGTTTCCTCCGTGGGTGTGAGGTCATCCCGTTCGACGAGACGGCCGCCCACCTCGCCGGGTCGTTGCTTGCCAAGTCCCGCACCAAGGACGTGGTCGATGCTTCGGTGGCGGTGCTAGCGGCTCGGTTTCGAGCGACTGTCGTGAGCGACGATGCTGATGACCTGCGTCGGCTGCTATCGGCTGCCGGTGCCAAAGTGTCGATTGTGGACGTTTGAGGTTGCGTCACTGGATGTTTGCAGGCTAACTTCTAGGCCTTGAGCCATCCACTCGGTAGCGTGCCTGATCCGAAGCGGGCCATCTTCCGGCAATTGTAAGTGCCTCCTTGTTCGGCCCGAACAACGCTCTGCCGCAAGTAGCGTTGGGCTTCTTGATTCACAACGATCTCAAAACGCGCCAATCCGAGGGCCATACCGCAGCTCAGGATCGGTGCGACGTTGTAGCGTATTTTCGTGGGTCCCTGTCGATAGACGACTGCTTGCTCGACGCCACACGTAGGCCGATTGCTGCCGCTCTCTTTCACGGGCAGCTTGGCGCGCACGAAGTCGACTCCCGCGGCTTGGAGCTTCTGCTCACAATCGGCGATCAGCTCGGGCGGTGCGACCACGTTGTCGTTATCGGGGTCGAGATCTGCCAATGCAGTGCTGCTCGCAGCCAACGGTTCGAGCGCCACGACGGGGTGTGCATGCAGTACGCATAGGGTCACGAACAGTGTGAGCAGGGCCGCTCGAAAGGTCATTGGGTGACTAACCCAGTACGGGGCGAAACCTTGGGCAGCGGTTGAAGTTTGGGGCTACTTGGGGTCGAAGGCCTGGCGGGCCGTTGTCTTTTCCGCCTGCTGCCAGCGCGGCTTGGTAGAATTCGTCAACGATCGCCCGAGATTCGGAACGAAACGCGATGTGAAGCCGTGGGGTATTGGGTTCGCGGTGCTCCGCTGTAAATCTGCGCGGCGAAAAGCGTCGGCAGAAGCACCATGAGAATGACGAGAATGATCAGCGAGGCGTGCACCGTGACCATCTGCGCAAGGCTACCGTGCAAGACTAGGAGCAACTCTGCGGCACTCAAGCTGCACACCGACGGCGAATTGCTTTTGTTCGAAGGACGAGAGGGACCACCGTCCCCCTCTGGCCTCAAGTTAGCCTTACTGCGAAACAGTTAGCTTGTACTTGCGAGTAAAGTGGTCAGGGAGCATTTCGCCGGGGCCCGAGGCATCGCCAAGCGCACCAAACCCCCCGGCCTTGACGTAGTAAGTGCCGGCCGCTGGAGCGAGGTAGCTTAGGGTGACGCTGGCACCCTGTGTGGTCTGGTATTTGTGACCCAGTTCTGTACCGCCAGCGTCAAACACCTTGAGATCACCGTTAGTATCGGTCGGAACATTTTCTAGCTTCACGGTGGTGGTCCCTATCGCAAGAGATACACTGTACCAGTCGTCGTAAGCAGCCGATGCCGGGGGAGATCCCAGGGTGTGCCCTGCGAACACGTAGGCGTCGATCGCGGTGCCCTTCGTAATAGCAGTCGGGCTATCTCGAGTATCGTTGGGCTCAAATGAGTCATCGAGCTTCGTGTAAGCCATGTTGAGGGTGTACGCGTAGGGAACTTGAAAGCCTGCGAAGTCGCCGATGTCGACGCGATACTTTTGGCCTTTCGCGACAGCGACGAAGGCTGACACGTTCTGCCCCTCCGACTGGGCATAGCGCCGATAGATTTCGCCATTGTCGCTTACAGAGTAAATATGAACATCGGCGTTACCGGGCCCTACGTTCGTGACGGCGATCTGCATGTAACCGCCTGCTGCGTCCGCGGGCACGGTCAACTCGTAGAAGTCATGATCCGTTGTGCTTGAGACGCAGCCGCGAATCGTGGAACCGAGCGTGTAGGCTGTTGAGTTGTCGCGCGAGTTGTTGGGTTCAGTGGGATCCACACCGCCGCACGGGTCCACGGTTGCTGCTCCGCCGGTACCGCTGCCGCTCATGCCTGCGTTTCCCGCCCCACCGAGGCTGTTTGCTCCGCCCACCGCGCGTGAGCCACCAGAGCTGCCTGCAACGGCACCGCCTGTTGAATTGCCGGCGCTGTTGGCGGAGCCACCGGACAGTCCAGTGGCGCCTCCGGAGTTAGCACTGGAGTTGGAGGAGGTGACGGTGCAAGCCGACATTCCCAGGGCACCAAGTGCTGAACACAGGACTAAATACGAAGCATGACATTTCATGTTGATTAGTTCTCCCTAAGTGAAGACCGAGCTCATGACAGTTACATTTTATTACGGGCGTTCGCTACGTGGGAAATCAGGGCTTCGGCCTAGCGGTATGTGTAGCCCCGACATACGACGGCAGGAGCCCTTTTGTTCCCCAGGGATCGGTGGGGAGTCAGCTTTGAAGTAGCCTAAGCCGACCCAATTCGCTCAAGGTCATGGCGAGGTCGTGCTCAGAAACAGGTTTTCCGGTGTGGGCTCCGAGCTCTTCCCGCCAGTCAGTCAGGAGCTTCGTTTTGCCGCGGGTCCCGTCCAAGAGCGCAACTAACTTGAGCCCTCGTTCCTCTTCAATTTGCGCGGGTCGATGAAATTGGGTGGGCAACCATCGGGTCTGTCCCGAAAGCCAGCGCACGAAGGCATTCGCATTCGGGCGAACGCTTGGCTCCACGACAAAGCGCGGCTCAAGCTGGCGCAAGTCGATGAATCGCATCAAATACAGCTCAAAAAGCGCGCCGGTGAGCTCTTCAGCGCCGGCGTCGTGCGCGGGCGGCTCTTGGCCGTTTGCATTGAGCCGCGCCAGGGCGCGAACAGTCAGTTCCGGAAACGACACCAAGCCGGGCGCTTGGTGGATGAGTTCGAACATTGCCGCCTTCGCCAACGCTTGATCCAGCTGGAAACGCACACCTAGGTTACCTACAAAGGTCACCGAGAGCCCCGCTTGGAGTTTGGTGCGCTCCTTCAACGCTGACCGATGTTCCAACGCTAAGGCTGCGAATGAGCGTTGGATCGACGCGACGTGTGGTGAGTGCGCTCGCTTGAGACACCAGCGACTGACGAAATGCGTTGCACGTCAGCACGTCGAGGCAAGCCTCGCGCTTAACGACATCCCGGGCGAGCCGCGCCAGAAGCTTCTGCCCGTTGCTGGAGATCTGTGCGGCCCCTGGTAGAAGCGATGACTCAGCCAAAAAAGTAAGGCCAAAACGCTCGAGATGTCGGGCAAAGTCCCCAAAGTGGACGGGTTGGTTGTTCGCCTCGAACCAATCGTGAGCCACTTGGGAGTCTGACGCGGCCAGGATCCGGGAGAGCTCTCCTTTGATCGCCTGAGCCAGCGGGCGTTCCGATGCAATAGACGCTGAAAAAGCGGTTGCAACTGCTCTCAGCGCCTTGAGCGTGTCTTCCGGATCGAGGTTATCGCGTGCGAATTTGAGCCCGATGGCACGAGCCGCGTCTCGTACATAACTCCCCGGGTACACGTTATGACTCAGGTAGCCAATGCCCTCCGGAGCCAACCACTCTGCCACTTTTCCGAGTAATGCCTCGCGCAGCTCGGGCGACACCCAAGAATAAAGGCCGTGAGCGATCACTTAGTCGAATGGACCACCCAAATCCACCTGCTAAAAATCACCGCAATGGACGGTCACGTTGTTCAAACCGAGCTCCAACACGGCAGCTTGCGCTCTCACTGCCTGACGCTCCGAGAGCTCTACGCCGACGAACGTCGACTCTGAAGCTCCAAGGCGAGGGGGAGCAGGTGCGCACCGTCGGCGCAACCCACATCCAGGTAGCGGCAGCGGGCGGCTGATACTGCCGGAAACCCATGGAAGCGAGCTTTTACCCAGAGTCTGTCAGGGTGGGCCTGGGGGATCGCTTTCGCCTCGTAGGCCAGCGACTCGTACAACGACGACGCCAGTGCTTTCATCCAGCAATCGAACTGCCAAAACGGGGGGGAAGCAAGAGGAGGCCATCTAGCCGATGGGGGGCCCCCTCAGCCGGCGGCCGAAGCTTGGTACGGAGGTGTACCGCCCCGCTGCTTCAGTTTCTCCTCGTGCACATGGGCCAATCTGTGCTTTCTTCCTTGAATGGCTGTTGAGACCTTGACCAAGAGTGGGCTCGCGA
>Ga0105048_10016438_pt1 | contig 11437 bp, 12 predicted proteins | sample MAT05_FD_78382 | JGI IMG/M metagenome (GOLD analysis project Ga0105048, IMG submission 78382) | Freshwater microbial communities from Lake Fryxell liftoff mats and glacier meltwater in Antarctica - MAT-05 | ecosystem: Environmental > Aquatic > Freshwater > Ice > Liftoff microbial mat | place...
GCAACCTGCCTGGCGAGGCGAACTTTCTGCGAGGGTGCAGCGTAGCCAAGAGCCGCGACGGCGCCGTCGGCGAGTTTGGCCTTGCCTTTGACGGGCGCCTTCAGCGATGGGTTGAAAGCACCGAGAGCATCGAAGCCAAGGCTCAGCATGGCCAGCAAAAGGGCGGCTTCGAGTGAGCATCCCCATGCGACACCTGAATGGCGCGCCTGGCGTCAGCGAACGACCTGCCGCCGCTACAGCCGTTAAGTCAGCCCCGATTCGCACTGCATGCGTGGATGCTGGCGGCGTGCAGAAACCGACTACTTGCGCCGCAGTGGCCGACTCCAAAAGCGAGGTCTTCTTCAGCGTCCGGGCAGCGCTTGCGCTGTGTGGCTGGGCGCTCACGCCAGGCGCTGCTGGATACACCGCAACTCGCTGGGGCCGCGGCCATCAACTCGCCAACCTCACCGAAGCCGAGCAATTCGCTCGTCGACTAGGAGCAACCGTTTGAACCAGATTCCAACCGAAACTGTTTTCTGGCCCGCACGTCTGCGCACGACTGTCGCTGACCCGGTGTCCGAGCTGCTGGCGCTCGGGGTTCCAAGCCAGTATGTGGGCCAAATGGTGGGCGCGTCCAGATTGTTCGGGACGATGAATTTGTCGATAGGCACCGGGCCTGGCCGCGCATGGGTGTTCTTGACCCCGAGCGAAGGCGGGCTGTGGTCAGTGCACTGCGCCGCTGACGGCACGGAGGCGCGAACCTCCGAGGATGCCGAAGCCAGCGCCGCGGAAGGCCAGCGCCTGCTGGGCGGCGATTGGGCCGTAATTCGACACGAACGCGCCGACCTGAAGGCCATGGGGTGGATCGCATGACGCAGGCCTATCGAATCGAATTGCGCGACATGGGCGCGCCGGTGCTCACCTCAAAGTGGGGCCGCCTCAACAAGAAGCTGCTGGCGACCATCTCTGAGGTCAACCATCAAGGCAGACACGCTGGTGGCCCGTCAGTCATCGCGCCGATTACCGAGGGCAACATTGAGTTGACCGCCAACTGGCAGTCGCCTTTTGAGCACTCGGGCGTTGAGAACAAAATGCCAGCCGTCACCGCCATGCTCCAAAGCGGCACTCTGCAGGGTATTGCAGAAACGCTCCTGGGCACTGGCTCCGACACGGGAATTGCGGCACGCCTGCGGGACGAAATTGTCGAGTTCAGCAAGGATGCCCAAAGCCGCAGCGGCATGACGAAGTTGAACAGCACGCAAGTGTTCACCGGCGCCGCGCCGATCAAGATTCCGCTGACGCTGCACTTCCGGGCCTTCGACAACGCGGCCACCGAAGTGCAGGCGCCGATTGACCAGCTCGCCAAGTGGACCCTGTCGCGCCAGCTTGCCGCCAACGGCAGCCTTGTGTCGGCGATCCAGGCCTTCAGCAATGGGCAGGGCTTTTTGAAGGCATTGCTGCCATCTGTCTCGCCCCAGCTCGTTGCTCTTCGGTATGCGAACTACACCTTCGCGCCGCTCGTGATCGAGAGCATGGGCATGCCCATCACGGTGCCGCGCAGCGTCAAGGGTGACCCACTGCACGTGGCAGTTCAACTGGTCTTTTCTTCACTCACAGCGCTCGACCGCGGCGACTGGACGCGCGCGCGCAATGGCGAGCCCACACAGCTTTTCAACGGCGATTGAGATGGACCCCATGATCGAAGCGTCAGTGCCGCAATCAACTGGTGGGGCAACCGGGACCCGACCACCGCGAGGGACTGGTCCCTACGACCAGCCAACGCCCGAGAAGCGAGCCTTCGGCGCCCGGCTGCGCCAGGCTCGGGAAGCAGCGCGTATTTCGCAAGCCGAGGCCGCCGACAAGATGGGCTTCGCCCAGGCCGTGCAGCTCAGCAACATGGAGGCCGGCAACCGCATGGTCACGCTGAGAATTTTGGTGATGGCGTGTCAGCTCTACGGCACGACCATGGACTTCCTGTGCGGGTTTGCCGATGACACTGAGCGCGATCCGATGGTCGGAGCGCAGGCCTTAGTGGCAGCTCAGGTCAGCTCGGAGATGCGGCGCCTGGTGGGCGCATTGGTGCAGTCAGCCGGCGAGGCCGTGCGAGCGATGGCGCCGGATCAGTCCCAGCAGCTCAGGCTCAACTCGCTGGTGCTGGAAATCTCTGCAGCGCTCGGGCGAGTGCGCCAGTCGGGCGAGTTCGACGAGTTGCCCGGCGGGAACACGCTTCTGACCAAAATCGAGTGCGCCGCGGGTATCGCTTCTGCCTGTGTCGAGCGCGCGGCGCAGTTGGATGTGCGGGCGCATGCTCGTCAGCAGGCCGCAGCCGTCGTGCGTGGCTTCACCACGGTGCCGTTGGAAGAGGTGCCTGCCGGGTATCCGTTGGGGTTCCTGCGGCCCCTGCCTGCCGGCGCAATGGACGACGAGCCGGAGGACTGCTGATGGCCCGACAGAGCAAGCTGACCGCTGACGAATGGCGGGTAGTCCGTCGCCGATGGGAGGGTTGCGACCGCCCTGGCTTCGACTGGCTGGCGAAGGAGGTGCACGCGGCCTACCCGGGCATCAACGTCAGCCGGCAGGGTGTGTCCGTGCGGGCCGCGCGCGAGGGCTGGGAGAAGGCCGGCGAGGAATCGAAGCCGCTGGCGCTTGTTGCGCAACAAGACGAGAGCACTACCGACATGGCCGAGGAGATGGCGGACCCGCCCGCGCCGCCGAGATTCTCGCGTCCGGCGCACGAGACGATCGCCAGCCGCAAGCAGGCCGACGAGACCGGACTGACGCCGGCGCAAGTGGCCTTCGCACTGGCGATCGGGAAGGGTCTGAACCAGTCCGACGCCTACCGCCAGGCCTACCCGAAGTCGCTGGAATGGAAGCCAGATACTGTGCACAGGGCCGCTTCCGGGTTGGCTGCCAAGCAGGAGGTAAGCGCAAGGATTCAGCAGCTCCTGTCATCAGCAGCGGCCGAGAACGAGGCCGACATGGCCCTGGTGCTGAAGCACTACCTGGCCCGCCTGAACGCCGACCCACGCGAGCTGACCGAGATTCGGGTGGCCCCGTGCCGGCACTGCTACGGCAAAGGCAACCGTTACCAGTTCACCGATGGCGAGCTGGAGGACGCCCGCGACAAGCACGAAGAGCGCCGGGCGACCCTCATGGAACAGAACCGGCCGGACATCGGGCCCATGAACGAGAAGGGCGGGGGAGGCTACAGCGTCCTGCGCGACCCGAACGCGGACTGCCCGAGCTGCGGCGGGGCCGGCACGAACCGCGTGATGCTGAAGGACTCGCGCAAGTACAGCCCGGCCGCGCTGGCGCTGTTCGGCGGCGTCAAGCAGACCAAGGAGGGTATCGAGGTGAAGTTGACCGACCGGGTCGACGTTCTGGGGCATGTGGCCCGGCACGTCGGGTTCTTCGAGGCCGACAACACCCCAGCCACCAACGTGACCATCAACATGACCGAGCTGGATTCCATCTACGCGGCGGCGCTGCAGCGGTCGCGGGAGCAGGAGGCGCATGCACGGGGCCGCATGGAGAGGATCGCCAACAAGTCACAGCAGGTGAAGGAATGACCGCCACTTCCACTGTGGACACGATCGGCGCGGCGGCCACTGCAGACCGGGCAATTTTGAAGGAACGTGCCTGATGGGACGCCCCAGCAAGCTCACGCCCGCGCAGTGGGTAGCTGCGAAGCGCCGATGGGAAGGCGCGGACAAGCCCGGCTTCGAGTGGCTTCGCAGGGAGTGCGTCGAGGCCTTCGGCGATGCCCCGAGCAGGCCAGCGATGCAGCAGATGGCAGCCGAAGGCGGATGGAAAAAAGGTGGGGAGGTCAGCGCGACCATGGCGCCAGTGGCAGCACTTCCGAGGGTAGCGAAAGTTACGCACTCATCGAAACTTACGCAGGCTCCGCTTGCGAAAGTTACTCCGCCGCCCGAGATCGCCGATGAAGTCGTGGACGCCCCCGCACCGGCGCTGCCGCGCAAGGTTGGCCGACCCACCGCCTACCGGCCCGAGTTCGCCGAACAGATCGTGGACTTCTTCGACAAGCAACCCTTCACCGAGGTGGATGTGCTCCATCCGAACGGTCTGGTGAAGCGCCAGCGCATGGCAACCGACCCGCCGATGCTGGCGGACTTTGCCAAAAGCATCGGGGTGTCGAAGACCACCGTGGACAACTGGGCGACGGCACTGGATGACGGCGGGCACCCCCGGCACGCGCTTTTCTTTGAGGCCTACGCGCGTGCGCGCGAGATGCAGGAGGCACTTTTCGTGCGCGGCGGGGCCTTGGGCCTGTACGACCCGCGGTTCCTGAGCATGATGATGAAGAACCTGTGCGGCTGGCAGGACCAGCCCACGCGGGCCGTTGAGGTGGCGCCGATCAGCAAGGAAGAGCTGGAGCGCACCTACGTCCGGGTGATGGAGGCTGCTCACGACCGAATGGACGCGCTGATGAAAGAACGTCGGTCGTTTCTTCAGGGCCTGGACGATTGAGCGGGTCGGCGCCCGCGTGCTGCCTCTACTCTGAGGTGCGCGGCGCACTCCGGCTGCAGGGCCGCCAACCAGGCCAGCACCGTCGCCAGGGGGTAGCGCGGATCCCGCAGGCCCGGCACCAGCACCGGCTCAGGAAAGCGCCCGGCGCGCCTGAGTCGTCCAATGGTGCGCGGCGACAACCCCACCAGCTCGGCAGCCGCTCGGCGGGAGAGCAGCGCAGCCGCAGTTACGGGGGAAGCGCCAGGCTGCGCGCTCACCGCAGCTTGCGCGGATAGATGATCGGCTTGCGGTTGCGCGTGGCGTGGCTGTGTTCCAGCAGCCGGATTCGGAGGCCCTCAGAAAGCCGATCCAGCGCACGAAGCGGGTCGCTCAGGTACGAGTTCAGCTCGACCTGTTCGGCCAGCGCCACGTTCAAGCGACACGTGGCCTCCGCGGCTGCCGTCTGTGCCCGTGCAATGGTGCTGGCCAGCATGTTGAGCTGCGCGTCGCCCTCCGGAACACCCAGTGTGGCGGCCAACGACTCAAGCCGGCGCGCTTCGTTGCCGAACTCCGCGAGTTGCAAACGGTGCTGGTCAGCCTCCGTTTCAAGCCGGTCGCGAAGCTGCTGCATCTCGGCGAAGGCCGGGGCTGAAACTGCGGCGCCGCTGCCCGTGAGGGTGGACAGCATCTGGTCTACGTTGGCGATGCGCGCCTCGGTGGCCGCAACGCCTTCGCGCGCCTCCTCGGCTCGCCACTGGTTGATCCCCAGCGTCGTGCGGGCGGCGGTCTGCTGCACGTCTTCGGCGCTGAAGCCCTGGCGCCGCAGCAGCTCTTCCACCTCGGTCGCGGTGCGGGTGGCGTGTTGGATGCGACTTCGCGCCCGCGTCGCATCCTCCTCCAGCCAACCGGCCAGGGTCATCGCGGCGGAGTCGTGAAGATGGCGAGCTGAGGCGTCGACCTTGCTCACCGCATGACTATGGTCGCGGTTCAGGCGCTGAAGCTGAGCTTGGTCGCGGTACTGGCACTCGACGCTGGCGAGCCACTCCAACGGGGCAGTCTTTGTTGCGGCATGGCGCAGCAGGTCGACGGCATCGATCGTGGCTGCCCAGAGCTGGATCGCGCCCGCAGCTCGTGCGGCCGCAGTGCGTGCCTTGGTATCGCGGGAGAGGACCAGGTAGCGGCCCATCGTGTCGGGCTGCAAGGGATGAAGATCAAGCATTAAAGTGCCTTCGTAGTGGGGCAGATGAGGCCTGCCGGTGACTGAAGGGGACATGCTGGCGCCCAAGGGCGGGGGAAGGCGCGGCGGTTACCGCTGTCCGGGGTCTTCAGACCTCGCCTCAGACCTCGCCGGCAGACACTCAGGTGCCTGCGCAAGAGGGCAGGAAAAGTGCCGACCTTCCCGACCGGGCACTGCGTGAAAGCAATATTGCTCAGGAAGGCAGCAACAGAAACTTTGCGCAACAACCGACAAGGTTGTGACAAGGTTTTTAGCGCGGCAGCAAGGTCTGAGCGGCGGCAGCCAGAGGCAGCAGGGCGACGATGGTGAGGACGATCGGGACCGCGTGCTTCAAGAGTTGCTGCCGATGTGAAGGCGCGGTAATGCCAAAAGCGGGCGAGGCGTGCCATGCCGAGACTGCTACAACATGAACACGACCTCGAATCAAGCCCGCTCTCTCGCCCGCGTCTTTTGGGACTCTGCGGCCATGCCGATGAGTCAGCAGACGCTGGCCGACGTGCTCTACAACATCCAAGCCCACGACGGCGCCGATGGCCTGGTGTTTGACCCTATGACGATGGCCGACGTGACCGAGGGCGCCGAACGGGTGGCGCTGGACGCGCTGGTGACCGAGGTTGGGCGCCTGAAGCCGACCCTCAACGCGATGCGGCGCATCATGGAAGCGGCCGGCAACACCGTGCAGCCGCTGGGCGTGCAGATCAGCGACCCGGTGAAGCGCTACGGTGGCGTGCACATCGCCGCGATCTTTGAGATGAGCGATGGCCAGACGATCACGGTCTGGTTCCACAACCCCGACAGCACGCCCGCGAAGCTGACGCCGGCCGACGAGCTGGTGAGCTGGAAGTGGGTGCTCAACAAAAAGGACATCACGATCGTGGTGGCGCCCGAGTCTGGCAGTGACCTGAACCTGCGCGAGGTGTCGCGTCGCGTGATGCGCCTGGTGGAGAAGAACTCCGCCGCCTTTGCGCGGGTGAACGCGAAGCGCGTGGAGCGCATGGCCGAGATCCAGGGCCTGCGCGAATCGTTGGATGCGAAGCAGTCGGAGCTGGCCAGACTGCACCAGCAGATCGAGGTGGCGAAGGTCGAGGTGGGCGAGCGGGCCGCTGCGCGCAGGCGTGAGTCGGCTGAGGTCAGGTTCCTGCGCGAGGTCAACGCCGGCACGCACGACGCGTTGGCCCTGAGCGAGCTGCTGGCGAAGATAGAGGCCTCCGTCGAGGCGCTGCAAGCCGCTGATTCGTTGGTGGGCGCGACCGACGTGATGGCGGGCAACGCCATCATGCGCTGGGTGGGCCTGGACGAGAAAGCCAACGGCTGACGCCACCGCAGGGCCTGGCCTGGCATACGATTATTCTGTCGCCAGGGAGATCAACATGTCCACCACGCGCGCGCCCCATGCGTATTGCCTCGTCTTGTTCGCGTCCGGCCTGTGCCTCCAGGCGTGCGGCGAGAAGCCTGCGGGAAGCTCTGCCACGGCCACCATGCCACCGCCCATTGCTGTTGGGGCCTGCTCCCATCCGGACACGATTGCGTCGGTGTCGCGACTCTTTGTTGACAACGCCGATGGTGGGCCGTTCATGTCCGACCCGGAGTCAGTGGCTGCAGCAAGGCGAGCGTTTCAGGACGGGACGGCCGCCCTGAGCGTCGAAGCGATTCGGACAGTCTCGCGAGACCAATCGGTCGGGCGCTCTGAATGCAACGCTCAGATGCGACTTGGCGTTGCTCCAGGGACATTCGAACGCCTCACCAAAAATGTGATCTTCGCGGCAACTATCGGGAGTGCCGGGTGGAAGCGCGACGGTCAGACACTCTCCGTGATCAGTGACTTGGCGTATTCGAGCCAGCTCACGGACGACAGGAAGCAGGTCTACATCCAGTTGGAAGGCGCCAACGCGCTCATCCAGGGCGCAGCGCTTCTGGCTGTCGCCTCGTCCGTGGCTAAATCCGATGGTGCTTCGCCAGGCGCGCCTGCGGCCCGGTCCAGGGCTTCAGTGACCTCAAGTTCCGAAAGCGACGAGGCCTGCAACGGCATCGATATGCAAACCAACGCAGGCCTGATGGAGTGCGCGGAACGGAAGTTCATGGCGGCCGACGCGGCGCTGAATGTTGCCTACAAGGCGGCGATGACGCGGCTGGCATCTGCGCAGCAGGCGACGCTCAGGGCCGAACAACGGACCTGGGTGGCCGGTCGCGACAGTGGGTGTCAGAGGGACGAAGAAAGGGCCGGTATCGGTGGCACTGCGGCAACCCTGAACATCATCGGCTGCCGGGCCACTCGCACCGTTGAGCGCACGGCGAAGGTCGAGGCGTTTCAGTAGCGTCCATCGCCTTCCGAGCAAGAGAGGTTCACCGGCAGCCTTGCGGGGATTGACACCAAGGCACTTGCCTCCGCGGGGATGGACTGTCGCCCCTTGGACCGACGAACCGATGATATTGCGGACGAACCCGCCACGATGGTGAGCGAGATGGCCGTTCTCGAGGCCGTGCACGTGTCCTGCATCTGCGCGCAGGCGCTGAGCGCCAGCACGACCGTACTGACCGACTGAGCCAACAAACGGCAGAATGGCCCCCAGAAGATCGCGACTGTCAGTCCGCGAATTACACGGGGGGGAACATGATGCCGGCAAGCAACGCCGACGCGATTGCGGCAAGCTGCGGACCTGCATCAGCGCAGCAGTTCAAGGCCTTCATTGACCGCTGGTCTCCGGGTGGGGCGTCACACGATCTTGGCGAGCATGCCGGCGCCACTCTCCACTCGGTAGGCCTGAAGCATCTGCGCTGCGGCCTCGCGTGGCTGCAGGGGCGCTGCGCTTCTTGCGTTCATCGGTTTGTCCTTGCCTCTGGGTGGTTAGGCGATACCGGAGGGCGAAACAAGGGTTGCACGTCAGGAGGCGGTCGATCTGCTGGTCGCCATCATGGGCGGCAATCGACCGCACAACGTAGAGGCAAGAGTGCTCGCACACGTTCGTGTCCGCCAGACTGGGGATGACGATGGTTAGACGATGCCCGTAGCCACGCGGAAAGCTGATTGAAGCGATCGACGGCCAGGCCTCCCGTGGCAAACCACACGCCAACTGCTGCAGAATGGATTGATGCGCTACTACTCAAAATGGGATGCAGTTGCCTTCCTCTCGAAGAAGCGGGCGAGTAAGGCAAGGCGTCGGCGCGTTGTGCTGTATCGCCGTGCAGTTTCCCGAGAGCGCGCGGCCGCGTTTGAGGCGGCAAAGCGTCTCAATTTTGGGCCCAGGTCTACGATCCTGACTCTTCTCGCGGAGGGTGGTCAGAGTCCAGCCCTCGCCATGCCTCAGACATCACTGCACATTGCCGCACCCAACAATTTCTCGCTCCAAACCAATCCAGAGGGCGTGATCCAGTTCATAGGATCGCTGGCGCAAACGCTGCTGACGCGCCAAGTGTCGGACATCAATCTGGATCTCTCTTCAGTCGTCGAGCAAGACCTCGGAGCGCATGCGCTGTTGGACAAGTTGGTAGACGAAGTGATGACCGACTGCAAGATTCGTGGGGCACGAATTGCATGGAAGGGATCCTTTCCCAAGGACGCCCACCAACGTCGGTTCGTCTGCGCCATGGGGGTCGTTGACCAACTTGGAATTGCCGCCAGGTACTTGAGTGCCGCAGAGAAGTCAAAGATCAGGCAGTTCACAAGGCGGTGTCGCCATTACATTCGAGCGATTCGGCCCGACCAGAAGGACGCGAAGACCATCGCGGCGGAGCGCTTCGCGATGTATGTCAATCGATGCCTCTCGGCAGAGGGCAAAACACTGACGCCTACTGCACGGCACCTGCTCTGCTCATACGTCGGCGAAGTCATAGAGAACGCTGAAGTTCACGCAGGAATGGTGGACTGGTCGATGCACGGCTACCTTGACATGAGCATGTCTCAGCCTAACTGCGAAATCGTTGTGTTCAACTTCGGCAAGTCCATTGCTGAAACGCTCGAGGAACTACCTGAAGGTAGCTACACCAAAGCCCAGATCGCAGAATTTTTGGATGCCCACACAGGTGGCGGGCTGTTCACGCGCGCATGGCGGCGAAAGGACTTGCTTACGCTGGTGGCACTTCAAAGCACGGTAAGCTGCAAAAACAGCTCTATAGACACGACGCGAGGGAACGGAACCGCCGACCTGATCGAGTTCTTTCAAGGTATGCATGACGAGCGTGCTTCGATCATGGGACAACCAACGCGAATGTTCATCATTTCAGGGGACACACGGATCCTCTTTGATGGCACATATCGCATTGAGAAAAACAGCGAAGGGACTCGGCTCATCGCCTTCAATCGTACCAACGACCTCAAGCTCCCGCCGGACCCGTCTTACGTTCTCCCCTTGAAAAAAGCTCGTTTGCCCGGAACTATGATTGGTGTACAGTTCCCTATACAGCCAAGAAGCCTGCAGGAAACTGGAGGTGCCGCATGAACGCCAGCATTGATCTCAACAAGGTGGCAGGACCGGTCTACACGGGTCGCGACCGAGGGGAGACTCTTCGTGTCACATACGACCTTGACAGGCTCGACGCTGCCGATGGTCTAGTTGACGTTGTCGTCCCTGACGACACATGGACAATCAGTAGCTCATTTTTCTTGGGACTCTTTGGGCCCAGTGTTCGGCATTTTGGCAGTGTCGATGCCTTCAAGAAAAGATACCGGATCTCCGCCCCAGAGTTTCTGCGGCCGGTGATCGATGGTCACGCCGCTTTGGCCTTGCAGGGCCGGCGACTACTGGACAAGTAAATTTTTGCCGCTGCCGTAGCTGCTGGGTTGCTCGCCGTGGCCACCGCTTCCGCGTGGAGCCAGCCGCACCCTCCAGATTCAACCGCATCCGGGCAACCTTTTGCGACGAGCGCGTCGAATGCTTCCCGGCTGGTTGCCCCTTTGGCTCTCGTCCAGCCGCCAGCACCCGCAGTTGGAGCCCAGCCCGCAGAGCGTCTCGAGCAACGCGACTGGATCGCGCGAGGTCTTGCCGTAGCCGGCATCTTTGTCACCCTGGCGAAGTGGTGGTACGACCGATCAGCCAAGCAGCGCGATGTGCGGCGTTCGGTCGAAGACGACTTTTGGTTTCGAAAAATTGTCGCGCCCGCAGCGATCGAACCATTGGTCGTGGTCCTCACCAAAACGCTTGCCAGCTTGCCAGACGCCTCGACACCCGAGCAGACTCAGAAGCACTTTGCGATCGAGATGACTACGGATTTTCAGCAGATCTATGCCAAGCTACCTCTGCTAGCCTTTCTAGATGCAGAACTTGCAAACAACGTGGCTGAAGCTGTTCGGCGCTGCGAAGACTTGCTAACTGATCATGTGAGTGCCCTTGGAGCGAGTATCGCACCTAGCGCTACAACCGCCAGTGATTCCTGGGCAGCCATGAACGAAGCTTTGGGCCTGATTAAGACTCATCAGCTCGGCCGCGTTACCAGATGATCAAGGCGCGGTGGCTCGCTACGTGAGCCACCGCGCCATTTTCGTAGCCCCGGCCGAATCTTCAGCAGCTTCGGCGCCGACCTCGGCACCTTCACGCCGCTTCAGGTGGACTCATCCCAGTGCATTTTCGGGATGGTGGGTAGGAAGGTGGGTTGGGACTCCGAATCACCCCGAAACCCGCATAAATCCTAGCGTGCTGGCGGAAGCGGTGAGATTCGAACTCACGGAAGAGTTACCCCTTCGGCAGTTTTCAAGACTGCAGCCTTAAACCGCTCGGCCACGCTTCCTTGACCCTCAGATTCTAGGCGCCCGGCAACTGC
>Ga0105048_10016441_pt1 | contig 11436 bp, 10 predicted proteins | sample MAT05_FD_78382 | JGI IMG/M metagenome (GOLD analysis project Ga0105048, IMG submission 78382) | Freshwater microbial communities from Lake Fryxell liftoff mats and glacier meltwater in Antarctica - MAT-05 | ecosystem: Environmental > Aquatic > Freshwater > Ice > Liftoff microbial mat | place...
GGCCAGAAAAGCAGGGGAAAAAAGGGTGCCACATTAGTTAAGGTTCCTGAAAGAACAGGGAGAAAAACCTCTCCGGCCGCCATTTTAGCAGCCTGCATTACCGAAAGTTCTTTATGATCGTGCAGAATTCTATGTGTGTTTTCTATTACAACGATTGCATCATCCACTACAATTCCCAATCCGAGGAGGAAAGAAAACATAACAATTACATTGAGTGAATAGTGAAGCGAAGGCATAAAAAGGAATGCCAGCAAAATAGAAAGTGGAACCGCCAAACCAACAAAAATGGCATTTGTAGTCCCCATAAAAAACATAAGAATCAATACAACGAAAATAAACCCGAGAATAACGGAATTGATAAGATCGTTGAGCTGAACCCTGGTTTTATCCGATTGATCTCCGGTTAAAGTAACTTTCAATCCATCAGGCAATTTTGTTTTTTGTAATCTTTCAGTGATCTGCTGAATTTTATCAGAAGCAGCAATCAGGTTCGCACCTGACCGTTTGATTACGTTCATTGTAATTACGGCTTTGCCATCCAATCGTGCAAAATCCTGACGCTCAGCGTAAGAATCTTCTACATCAGCAATATCCCGAAGCAACACAGAAGCACCAGTAGCTGAGCGAATCACAATGTTACGGATAGATTCCATATCCTTAAATTCACCAGTCACACGAAGTGTTCGCCTTACATCTTGAACATTCAACTCACCACCCGAAATATTGATATTTTCTGAAGCAACAGCACCTTCAATATCCCTGAAAGTAAATCCTGCTGCCTGCATTCTATATATATCTACATTGATCTGAATTTCTCTGTTCAATGCACCAATGATATCAACCCTGGTAATTTCCGGAAGTGACTCAATTTCATCCTGAAATAGTTCTGCATATTTTTTTAACTTATCCAGAGAATAATTTCCAGATACGTTAATATTCATAATTGGAAATTCCGAAAAATCAACTTCCTGAACAACAGGATCGTTATCCATATCGTTTGGTAAATCAGACTTGGCCTTATCCACAGCATCCTGTACCTTTTGTTTGGCAACAGAAACAGGAACACCTGTGTTAAACTCAACAATAACCATATTAAAGTCTGCAATGGATTGTGATTTCACCTTCTTTATCCCACTTACAGACTTGAGTTGCTTTTCAATTGGCTTGGTTATTAGGTTTTCCATATCCTCTGGGCTGGTACCCGGATAAATGGTAGAAACTACAAACTGAGGAATAACGATGTCCGGAAACTGCTCTTTTGGAAGCCTTCCATAAATCATTAAACCTGCTATAGTTATGATAAAAGTTACAATATAGATCGTTGTCTTATTATCAATGGCCCAGGAAGTGGGACGAAATTCTTTGTGTTGCATGATTTTCCTGGAAAATATTTTAAGTTATAATTAATAGCTAATTAGCTGATTATCTGCTAAATCCTGGTACCCTGTTGTAATCAAACTTTCTCCGGAAGAAAGACCTGACAAAACTTCAACCTTTCCATTGTAGGACAATCCCGTTGTAATTGTTTTTTGCTTTGCCACTTTCTGTCCTTTCTCTTCTGCAGTAACAAAAACAATTTTGCCGTCCTCTGTTGATTGAACCAGATTTTCCTGAATTACGATGGCCGACTTACTGGTTTTGTCATTTATCTGAATTGTAGCCAGTAGATTTGGTTTTAAATTGGAATTTCCGCCAGGAACCTTCACTTCAATTTTAAAAGTTCTGGAAAGTGGATCCACAATTCGCCCAACGTAACTAACTGTAGCTGAAATGGTTTTATCAAGGTCTGGAAAAACTACAGTTACCTGATCTCCTTCCTTAATGTATGACACATACGAATCAGGAACTTTGGCTACGGCCTTTAGTACATTCACATTTACCAACTGCATCAATGGGATTCCTGGGGAAGCAGGAGAACCTTGTTTGGCCAAAACCTCATCTATAATACCTGAAAATGGTGCAGTTACATACGCCTGGCTCACCTGACTTTTCAATGTAATAAGCTTTTTTTCCAGGCTCTCTTTCTGGTTTTTAAGATTCAGATATTGCATTTCTGTTCCAATTTTCTGATCCCAGAGTGATTTTTGTTTATCGTACATAACCACAACCTGAGCCAACCCAACTTTTACCTCATCAATAGACCTTTGTAAAACTTCATCATCAAGTACAGCGAGTATCTGGCCTTGTTTTACCGCATCGCCTTCCTTTACTCTAATTGAGGTAACCAACCCTGGAATTTTAGAGGTAACCATCACATTTTCATCTGCTTCCAAAGATCCCTGCACACTTACAAAGTGGCGAAACACCTCAGGAGAAAGCTTGGTAACAGAAATTTGTTTGATTTTTTGTTGCTTTTCCGCACTAGTATCTAGAAGTGCAATTTCTGATTCCAAAGCAGCAATCTTTTCTTCAATTGCTGACTTTTCATTTTTTAAGGTTGCAAGGGTTTCCTTTTTACCTGCTAAACCTTTTTCCTCTTTTTGCCCACAGGCAAAAACCAGGATCTGTAAAATACCGACTAAAAGTATACTCTTTTTCATTTCAATTTCTATCCTATTTTTAATTGCGAATTGTTGAAATTCAGATATTTATCTAAAATACTGATGGTGTCATTCACCGTTTTTATTCTTTTCTCATCTTGCTCAGAAAATTCTATTTTAAACTCTTCTTCAAAATAATTGAGCATTTCGATCTGTTCCAGTTTGGTCAATCCCAAATCTTCCAAATATTTCCTTCCCTTCAAACTGGATGTTGGAATGAGGAAATGCCTTTTGAAAATGAAATTAAACCTGCCTTTTGCTACTGCATTCATTGTCTTTTTCGTTTTTAGTGAGTGATGGTAAATTGTATGGACATTAATCTATAACCAGTTGCCCTTGTGCCCTATCCAAATCAACTTTGGCGATTATAAAATCATAAAGCGAAGTATAATAATTGTTCTGAGATTCTTTAAGCGAAGATTCTGCATTGGTAACCTCTAGATTTGATCCAACGCCCTGGCGATATTTAACTTTTGAAACCCGAACTACTTCCTGTGCCAGATCTAAGTTTCGTTTTTGGATTTCAAGGTTGGTTTGTGCATTTGCAAGATTTATGTTGGCTTGATTAAGTTCCAAATCAATTGCATTTTCTTGTTGTTTTATGCCATTGTTAAGTTTTTCCAGGCTATATTTTGTTTGCTGATATTTATATTTTTTTTGAAATCCATCAAAAACTGGGACATTTAAACTTATGCCAACGAATCCATATGGGGCATAGCGAAATTTCTCTGAAAAATTTCCAAGATTACTAAATTTTGATGCCGCTGAATTTACTCCTAATGTAGCTAAGCCAACAAGGGAGGGCAGATATTCAGCATTGATATTTTTAAGTTGAAGCCCGACCAAAGTTTTTTGTGTTTGCAATACAGAGTATTCAATTCTTTGGCCATAATCTATTGTTGGATTTGCTGGTAAAATAGATTCAGGTTTTACTTCATCCAATTTGCTTACTAATTCAATTTGCTCATTTACTTGCATGCCCATTTGAAGTTTCAAAACATTTGTAGCCAGTTGAAGGAGCCTTTCAGTTTTTTGTTTCTCTGACCGGAGGTTGTTTAAAGCAACCTCAATTCTGTCAATATCAATTTTCTCTATAAAACCATTTTTAAACAATGCTTTGGTTTCCTTGTAGGTGCTGTCCAATCTGGAAAGGTTAAGATCGAGTAGTTTGGTCTTTTCCTGATTTACAAGAATGGCGTAATAGCTTTTTAAAACTTGCTCAGCTAAACCAATTTTCACTTGTTTCATTTGCATAAGAGATAATTCCTGGTATGTTTTTGACGCTTTGAGTCCAACCAGATATGAGCCATTAAAAAGCAACTGTGTAGCAGAAACTGTACCTGTTAATGAATTTGCCAATTGCAGGGCAAAAATATCAGGTGCATTGTCCGTGCCACCTCTGCTTGGGGGTATATAAAACTGCGATCCTGGACTATTTTCAACTACAAACTTTTGAAGATTTTGCTTCTTAGGATCAGGACTATCAGTAATACTTGGATAATGCAAAACTGTCAATGATCCAGAAATTTGAGGTAAACCAAGGCCAAATGTTTCTGAAACTTTCGATTTGGCAATGTCTATATCCAACTTGGCATTTTTTATTAAAGGGTTATTTGCCAAAGCAAACTGAACTGCCTGCTGAGCAGTAAAACTTTTCTGGCCCTCCGCAAAAAATGAAAGTGAGATAAGTGAAACCTGTAAACCAATAAATATTAATTTCATTTTTAATTTTCTGTATATCAATAACTAACGAATAACTTTAAATAAATTTTCTGAGATGGTTTCCCATTGTTTGAGACCTTTTGGCGTCACAAGGCCCCGCACAAAATGATCTATAAAATGTAGCTGAACCATGGCCAGATCTATGTTTACTTCCTTAAAAATATCATGGTTGAACATGGCCTCAATTTCAATAACCCGCAACCTGGCAAACACCTTAACATCAATGCCTTTCCTGTAAACTCCTTCTACCAAACCTCTTTCTAGATTCTTAGCAACGGTATCCATAAAATGTGTATCTCTGTGCTTTTCAAAAACCTCATACGCACTACTGTGGTACTTTTTTAAATCAAAAAGAACCGAAGGATGAATTTCTGCAATGTCTTTTTTCATAAACTCAGAAATCTTTAAAACCTCCTCAAGTGCTGAACAATTTTGCTGTGTAAGGGCAGCTATCATGCAAACATCTTCCTGCATATGCAATTCCATAATTTCTTTCACTAAGGAATCTTTGTCAGGAAAGAACTGATATATAGTCTTTTTGGAAATATTACAATGCCTGGCAACCTCATCCATAGTTATGCTTTTAATGCCATAGCGCATAAAAAGCTCTTCTGTTTTTGTAAGTATTTTTTCTTTGGTTTCCAATATTATAAATCTTAACGAAAACGATTTGTGGGTGCAATACTCTGGAAACTTTTGTTACAAAAAAAGTTTCCAAACAAAATTTATTAAAATATTTCAACTTTGCCTTTGAATCAATCGGTTAAAAATCCTTGGCCAATCAAAGCTTATCTCTCCTTTTCGATCCGGTATCGCCAGATCTATGGGCTGGTCATGAGCACTTTAGCTTTATCCACCAAAGATTTAGCATTTTCAATGATCATTTTCCAAACCTCAAAGGCATCGACATTGCCATTATTGGATTGATCGAAGAGCGGGGAAATCCGAATAATGAAGGCGCACATTCTGGTGCAGATGCCATTCGTCAAGCACTTTATAGCCTACGAGCTTCTCATGTTTCATACAAAGTGGCTGATCTTGGCAACCTCCGGCCAGGCGAAACGCTGGAAGATTCATATTTAAGGTTGAAGGAAGTTGTGCGTGTTTTATTAGAAAATGGTACTGTCCCTTTCATTATTGGCGGTACTCATGATCATACTTTGCCCGTTATATGGGCTTATGAGGAACTAAATAAAAAAGTAACGCTGGTAAACATTGATTGTAAATCTGACACCGAACCAAGTGCACAATCTGGAATGGCCAATCACCATATCAGCAGGATATTAACCCGTCATAAAGATTCAATATTCAGATATTTACATCTTGGATACCAGACCTATCTGATGGATGAAAATATATTGGCTGCCCTTGATCAGCACCATCATTTTAAGATGCGCTTAGGTGAAATTAGAGAAAACTTCAGAGCTGTTGAACCTGTAATCAGAAGTGCTGATTTTCTCAGTTTTGACTTATCCGCTGTAAGAATGAGTGAGGCTCCGGCAAATGGATCTGCATTTCCATTTGGACTTACTGGAGAAGAAGCCTGCCAAATTGCCTGGTATGCTGGCTGTAATTCAAAACTAAGCTGCATGGGTATATTTGAAATGAACCCTTCGCTAGATTATCGCGATACAACAAGCTTAATGCTTGGTACTTTTGCATGGTATTTCATTGAAGGATTTTACCACAGAGCTGATGATCTTAGTTTTTCACCAGCGGTATCTATTAAATATCAGGTACTAGTTCCAGGCTCTTTAAATGAAGATTTTGTGTTTTACAAAAGTATAATCACCGGAAAATGGTGGATGGAAGTACAAAAAGGGTTGGACTTCGAAAAAATTCCATGCAGTGAGGAAGATTATTTGCATTGCCTTTCAGGAGAAATTCCAAGCAGATGGTTAAATAATTCAATAAACCTATCATAAAAAAGTGCTAACCCCTGATAATATTTTAGTTGGAACAATGATACTCGGTCTATTGTCACTAGTATTATTTGTTGTAAAGAATGACGAATTATTAACCCTTTTTGTTCTGTTTTTTTATACCACAGGGCTAAATAGATATAATCTTGTTGTTTCAGGACATGAGCACTGGGTAAGTGTAGCCTACTCCAAAAATATATTTACATTAAACAACGAGCTTGGTCTGTTAGCTCTTAATTATTTTTTTCTGGGAACAGTTTGTATATCTGTTTTCTATTTCTTTTTTTCAATTAATAGACATTCACCAGAAGTATTTAAAGATGATCCATTGGTTTTAAGATCTTTTTTAAGTAAATATCAGTTATACATAATAATTGGATTTTTCTTGGTTGGTAGTATAAGCTTTTACGCAAAAATGGCATTTATAAATTCATTTATGGCTGGTGGAGGCGGAATTGCACTGGGAGGTTCTTATTATGTCATGATTGGATTCGGGCTTGGAGGTATAATCTCTTTGTTGTATCTGGTTTTCAAAAATTATGAATTAAAAGACCAGTTTATTGTGAAATTAATTTTTGGTTGCATTATTGTGTTTGCTGGTTCGCTAACATATTCTTCCTCTGGCAGGTTCCAATTTCTTTCATGGTCAATCACTATGGGAGTTATATTTGTTGGCGATAAAAATCCATTATACAAATTAAGAATATACCTAATTGGCGGATTAATAATTTCACTTGCCTTTGGACTCGCGGGTGTAAAAAGAAGAACTGATACAACTGGTATGAGTGCAATAGAAAAGATAACTGCAGCCTGGGAAAGAAATAAATCGACGGAAGATGCTACCATGCTTGATGGTTTTATGATGGTACTTCAGGTTTATCCTCAGCATCTTGACTTTCACTATGGGACAGAACATTTGGAGATTTTATACAGGCCCATTCCCAGAAGCCTTTGGCCAAATAAACCATTAGGAGGATACGCAAATAAAATCGGATTAAATGACAATATGGGAGGAGGGTCTGTAGGAATTTCTCAATCTCTTTTTGGATCGTTTTATGGAGAAGGTGGCCTTACAGGCATTGTAGTATTTAGTTTTATATACGCATTTTTGATTAGTAGGATTATGACAATATCATTAAGATATAAATCAGACATCCGTCACCTTATTAAAGGAATAACTATTGCATCTATCATACCTCTTTTGAGAGGGGGCGATTTGCCTGGCGTTTATGCTTTTATAGGGATGACCTTCTGGCCAGTTTTTTATTTGTTATACAGGTATAAAGCTTATGCAAATCAAGTATTAATATCTAAATTTTATGCAGATAGAAAAATGAGACAAGAATATCTATATGACCAGAAAAATGAAAATATAGTGTATGTTTAGTACCAAAGCAGTAATAATAAATTTACCAAAATTTTTAGATCCCCGAGGAAACTTATCATTTTTTGAAAGTAATGATCATATCCCATTTGAGATAAAGCGATCATACCTTATTTATGATGTACCTGGAGGAGAAACTAGAGGTGGCCATGCATATAAAGAACAAAAAGAATTTGTTGTAGCACTTTCTGGTAGTTTTGATGTTTTAGTAACTGATTCTGATGGAAATGAGCAGTTGTTCAACCTAAATAGGAGCTATTTTGGTCTTTATATTCCTAATCTTTTGTGGAGACAATTGCAGAATTTTTCTACCAATGCAGTTTGTCTGGTAGCTTCTTCAACACATTACTATGCAGAAGATTATATAAGGGACTTTTCTGAATTTAATCAAAATTCTATGTTATGAATTCTGTCTTTGACGCCTCTATCATTACCTTGCCCATTATCAAATTCAGGGCTGGCAATATTTCTCCAATTGAGAATTCAATCCATGTTCCATTTGAAGTAAAGCGAGTTTTTTATTTGTACGATATTCCAGGAGGAGAATCAAGAGGCGCTCATGCACATAAGGAGTGTTATCAATTCCTCATTTCTGCATCTGGCAGCTTTGAAGTACAAATGGATGATGGCTTTTCAAAGAGGCAAGTGTTTTTAAACAGACCTTACCATGGGCTTTTAATTCCCCCCTCAATTTGGGCTTCAGAGATGAATTTTTCTTCAGGCTCAGTGTGTTTGGTTTTGGCTTCTCACTCATATTCACCTCAGGATTACATTAGGAGTTATGATGAATTTCTCCAATACAGAGGTATTAATCCCATACTATGAAAACCAGCTGGAATCCTATAGGCTTTTTGGAGAGGACTTTTAAATATGATGATCGAATTTGGAAGTCAGAAACCAAAAATTTTAAATCTAAAGAATTACATGGCATACATTTAAAAAGATTGGATTGGGATTCTGATTTTTTTAACGCTGATATTTTCAAAATTCAATTTCTGGATAAGGAAGCTTATTCAGAAAAAGCACTTTTTTTTTTTTCAAATGCAAAAAAAAATAAAACCCTAACACATTTTTTTCTGGAAATTCCCTCAGAAGCTATTAATTTCTTCCCACTACTTACAAAACTTGGATTTTCGTTGATAGAGACAAGGCTGACTTATTACCACCTCCTTAAAGAAATACCCGAAGTAAAACTGGCTTCTAGACATGCAACAGAAAATGATATTGCCTCCCTAAAAAAAGTGGCTTCAGGAGCAATTAATGAGTTTGACAGATACCATGCAGACAGTTTTTTTTCAAAATCGAATACTGATAAGTATCTCGAAGTCTATATAAAAAATTGCGTTAACGGTTTTGCCGAAAAAGTGTTTGTTCCTGATTTGGAATCTGAACCAGCCTCATTTGTTGCGCTTTCAAAAGTAAAAGATGATGGCTGGTTAGAAGATGGACCCTTGTATCGTATTCCTTTAACTGCCTGTTTACCAGAAAATAAGGGTTGGCATTATCATCTTTGCATTGCAGCCCTGAATTACGCCAAAGCAAACCACAGTAAATGTTTAGTAATGACTACCCAATCTACCAACAATGCGGTAATCCATAATTGTGAAAAAATGGGATTTAAATTGGGCAGTAGTTTTCATATTTTTTCAAAATCTTTTTTTTAAATGCAAGTTCCTTTTTTATCATTTGATGCTCAAAATGAGTGTGTTATAGAAGAATCTAAAGCCGTTTTTGCCAGCTTTTTAGATTCAAAATTTTACGTCTTAGGTAAATTGACTGAACAATTTGAACTGGATTATGCAAAGTATAACCATGTAAGTTATGCCGTCGGCATTTCAAATGGTCTGGACGCACTCCACATTGCCTTAAAAGTTTTAGGCGTTGGGCCAGGGCATGAGGTCATCGTACCTTCAAACACTTACATCGCAACGGCGCTTGCTGTTGAAATGGCTGGAGCAAAGGTTGTTTTTGCCGAACCTAATGCCAAAACCTATAACATGTATCCTTCTGCAATCGAAAATGTATTGACAAAAAATACAAAAGCGATCATTCCTGTTCACCTTTATGGGCAAGCGTGTGAAATGGATAAGATCATGGAGATTGCCAACCGCAATGCACTATTTGTGATAGAAGACAATGCCCAGGCTCATTCTGCAACTTTTAAAAATCAAATAACGGGCTCTTTTGGCGATGTAAATGCAACCAGCTTTTACCCGACCAAAAATATTGGAGCCTTTGGCGAGGCTGGGGCCATTACCACAAATAGCCTGGAATTGGCATCTGCTTCAAAAGTTTGGCGTAACTACGGCTCTGAAAAAAGATATTTTAATATGGTAAAAGGCTATAACAATAGGATTGATGAACTTCAAGCTGGCCTTTTATCTATAAAACTCAAATATATTGCAGAGTGGACTGCAAATCGTCAGGAACTTGCTACAAGATATTTATCTAATTTATCTACCATAGAAGGACTTATCCTTCCTGAAATTGCTAATGGTGCCAGTCATGTCTACCATCTTTTTGTAATTCGGACGAATAGAAGAGATGAACTTCAAAATTTTTTAGATGCAAATGGAGTTAAAACTGTGATTCATTACCCAATTCCACCCCATTTACAGCAGGCTTATAATCAAAGTGGTTTTAATAAAGGAGACTTCCCCATTGCTGAAAAACTTTCTGATACCAGTTTAAGCCTTCCTCTTTACCCTGGTTTAAAAAATGAACAAGTGGACTTTGTGTCAGATTTGCTTTTGAAATTCTTCAAATAGCAAGAATCGTCAGTTCTTTATGAGATTTGGATAATTTCAATAAAAATTATCCAAATTTACCATTCCTCTGGATTTTAAAAAGTTCACCATTGATTTAATGGAGTTTGTAATACTTGTTTTATTTTTTTACTTCAAGCAAATATTACCAGGGAATCAAATATTTTGTACTAGTAAAGTATAAAATCATTCGTGTAAGAAAGGAGCCTCTGTTGGCATAAACGATACTCTTGGAAACCATACTTTTGTTTTGTCAGTTGGATTAAGACATTCTCATTCCAGTTGATGATTTAAAGAAACGGGGAAGTGGGACTTGATACGTTGAACCTTTCAACATATCGGTCAAATTTCCTTCTATCACACCTCTATTTATCAGTGCCAAAACTCTTTAGGAGAATTTTGGTCATGCTACTAACTGTTTAAACCACTTTTGTATGAGTGAGCCTCTACTTTTAAGCCTCATTCAGTTATTTGCTATTGCCTCAAAGTTTCACCAGGATCGTGAAAAGGTGAAAGAAATTGTAAGGCTATTTCTAGAATATCAATTGTCTATAGATAATCCGGAAGCCTACATTTCAATCTTTGAACAATATTTGGATAAACACTCTTTGAGTGCTAATTCAAGGAAAAACCCTCAAGATGGATTTTTCTCTGTAAGAGATTCTTCCAGGATGGTACTTCTCTGCAACGGACTGAACGAAGAAGTGAATCAGCAGCAAAAACTCAATGTGGTCATTGTTCTTATTTCACTTATTGACTCTGATGGATTTATACATCCACAGGAAATGGAATTTCTGCATACAGTGGCTGAGGTTTTTAATATTTCCCACGAAGAATTTCATCAAATACTAAAATTTTGCGCCAAAAATCAGGGCTTAGAACCTGATTTCCAAAATGTTGTAATAATTTCAGCAAGCCAAAACTTAAAACTTCGTCACAGCAAACATATCTATGCTGAAAAGATACCGGGGTACATAGCAGTGATGAAACTTGAAAACATTGGCTCTTATCACATCAAATATTCTGGAAATAAAAATTTAACGCTCAATGGAGTTGAAATGCTTGAAGATGAGGTCTATAACTTCTCTTCCGGTGGGCTAATA
>Ga0105048_10016442_pt1 | contig 11434 bp, 8 predicted proteins | sample MAT05_FD_78382 | JGI IMG/M metagenome (GOLD analysis project Ga0105048, IMG submission 78382) | Freshwater microbial communities from Lake Fryxell liftoff mats and glacier meltwater in Antarctica - MAT-05 | ecosystem: Environmental > Aquatic > Freshwater > Ice > Liftoff microbial mat | place...
AGCCACCTGCGAGACTCGAACTCGCGACCTACGCTTTACGAAAGCGTCGCTCTACCAACTGAGCTAAGGCGGCATCCCATCTATCAAAATATCAGCGGTTCGCATCAAGACAAGCCCACCACCCAATGGGTTCGATCACAGGAACATGTCGCTTGACAGGATGGGAGAGGTTGGTATCGTCCGCCGCGTGTGTGCCGAGGGTTCGGGGGAATCGCGGCACACCGGGGGACGCCACTCATGTTGACATCGCACACTCGCCGCCGCTTTCTCACCCACAGCCTCTTCACTGGGCTAACGGGGGCCTTCAGCCTCGCCGCGGGGTGCAAGTATTTCCCGCAAGAAACCCAGCGTGCCCAAGCCGCCGAAGATCCCGATAAGGATCAGTTCGCCACCATCGGAATGAAAACGGTGATCGGCAACGCCGATCCGATCCCGGTATCGTCGGTCGGGTTGGTGTGGAACCTGAAGGGTACCGGCAGTACGCCGCAAGCCGATAGCTGGCGGACGATGCTCGAAACCGCCCTCAAGAAGCGCAAGCTCACCCCCAAAGAAATCCTCGACGATCCGAAGCATTCGACCTCGTTGGTTCTCGTTTCCGCCCAAGTGCCCCCGGGTGCCCGCATCGGCGATCGCCTCGATGTCGATGTGACGCTGCCGCCCGGCAGCAAGACCACGAGCCTGAAATTCGGGATGCTCGACGTTTGCGATCTTACCAACTTCGAACTGGCCGGCGCCGCCCGGCAGCAGCTCACCGATGCCGGGGTGGCCGTGGGCAAAGTGCCCCAAGCTTCGGCGAATGCCCTTTTGCTCGGGAACCGTTTGGCCGTGGCCGAAGGGCCGCTCGTAGCGGGAACGATGGTGCAAGCCGGCGAGCCGAAGGCGATCGCTGCAAGCCCCGACGATGCCCCGGAAGAACCGATGCTCCGCGTCGCCAAAATTTGGGGCGGAGCCGTTTGCAATTTCGATCGCCCGTATTACTTCCTTTTGAACGATAACGCCCCGCAACCGCGGCTGGCGATGGTCGTCGCTTCCCGGTTGAACTCCGTGTTCATCGGCAGCGGGGATCGCGCCGGCAAGATCGCGGAAGCCAAGGTGCAAGGCAAGCCGCTCGTCGCGGTGTTCGTACCGCCGGCGTACCGTTTGAATCATTCGCGCTTCCTAATGGTCGCTCGCCAAGTTCCCTTGGTGCCCGTCACCTCGAGCGATCCGAGTCGGAAGAAGCTCGAAGGCGAGTTGCTATCGCCGGAGACGGCCATCGTGGCGGCGCTCAAGCTCGAAGCCTACTGTACCGATAGCGAAGACACGTTGCGGGTTGGGTTGGAAGAAGAATCGCCGTGGGTGAAATTCGCGGCTTCGACTTCGCTCTGCTACCTCGGCAAGGCCGATCCGCGTGCGGCCCTCGCCCTCGGCGACCTCGCTTACAAGCACCCCGCGTTGCGTTCGCACTGCCTCACCGCGTTGGCCTCGCAAGACGATGCCCCGTGTACCGAACAGTTGGTCGAGTTGATGCGGAAGGGGGATTCGAGCCTGCGGTACGGGGCCTTCTCCGCGTTGCGCACCGCCGATGCCAGCCACGAAGCGATCCGCGGCCGGCGCATGGGGAACTCGTTCTACCTGCACACGGTGGCGCCCGATTCGGAATCGTTGGTTCACCTCACCACCGAGCGCCGCAACGAGATCGTGCTGTTCGGCAACGTGTGGCCGGTGCGCGGGCCGTTCTCGATTCCACTCGGCAACGAGTTCACCGTGAGCATGAAGGACGGCGACAAAGCGGTTACGATCAGCCGGATCATGGCGAAGAAAGCCCCGGTATACAAAACGGAGAACGACCCAGACACCGACGAAAATTACGAAGTGGTGAAGGTCGAGAAGCGCCCCGATTTGAGCATGCTCCTCACCGGCGTGGTCGAACTGGGTGGAACGTATTCGGATGCCATCGAATTGATCCGCCGACTGAGCGCCGCCGATTGCCTCGGCACGAAAGTGGCCATCGACACCATGCCCCGCGGCATCAGCATTCAGCAACTCGCCCAGATCGCCCGCATCGATCCGACCGTGATGAAAGCGAACAAGGAAGTGGAACGGGTTCAGCACGGCGGCGACGCCTTGCAATCGGGAATCGATCTGCCGAGCGAAGCGGAGGCGGTGAAGAAGAAGTTCGAAGAGCCGTCGTTGAACCGCGATCCCGGCCGCCTGTTCGCCCCGATCGGCTTGGATGCGGGCACCGCCAAGATGCGGGCCACGGAGTAATTGTTGGAGTTCCACCTTCGGGCGGTCTTCGTATTCGGCTGGCAATCCAATTTACCCTCTCCCCTTGAGGGAGAGGATCGTTTCGAGCGGAGCGAGAAGCGGGGAGAGGGGTTTGGAACGGCGAGTCAAAGAACCCCTCTCCCGGTTCGCTGCGCGAACAACCCTCCCTCTAGGGGAAAGGGTTGAAAACGCTCGCCGTTTGCCTTACGCGGATTCGCCATGTTGAAAAGGCTCGAACTCGTCGGGTTCAAATCGTTTGCCGAGAAAACGCGGTTCGAGTTCGCGCCCGGAATCACCGCGATTGTCGGGCCGAACGGTTCGGGCAAAAGCAACGTCGTGGATGCGGTGAAGTGGGTGCTCGGCGAACAATCGGCCAAAGCGCTCCGCGGCGGCGAAATGACCGACGTGATCTTCAATGGGTCGAGTACTCGCCGATCCATCGGAATGGCGGAAGTCTCACTCACGTTCGATAACACCCGGCAAATCCTCGCTTCCGAATCCACCGAAGTTCAAATCACCCGCCGCGTCTACCGCGATGGCGAAGGCGAGTACCTGCTCAACGGCCAAACGGTGCGGTTGAAAGACATCAAGGATTTGTTCCTCGGCAGCGGCGCCGGCCAAGGCGCGTACAGCGTGATCGAACAAGGGCGCGTCGATGCCCTCCTCATGGCCTCCGCGAAGGATCGCCGGGCCATCTTCGAGGAAGCGGCCGGCATCAGCCGATTCAAAGCCAAAAAGGTCGAAACCCTCCGCAAACTCGACCGCGTGGATACCGATCTCATCCGCGTGCGGGACATTCTCCAAGAACTCGAAAAGCAACTCGGTACCCTGCGATTGCAGGCCTCTAAGGCGCAGAAGCACCGCGAATACTCCGAGGAACTCCGCCGGCTGCGCACCTCCTCGGCCCGGCGCGATCACCTCGATCTCGTGGAAACGATCCGACGAGAATCCGAGGTTCTGCAATCGCTCCGAGCGGCCGCGAACGAAGCGGATCAACAAACCACCCAAGGCGATAGCGAACTCGAACGCCTCGAACTCGCCTTGGCGAATGCGGAAGAGCAACGGCGAAAACACGAAGGCGAACTCGCCGCGCTCCGCCAATCGCTCACCGGTTTGGAAGCGGCCATCAAGTACGAACGGATTCAAAGTACCGGCCTCGAAACCGAGCTATACCGGTTGGGCAAGCAGCGTGTCGAGTTGTTGGAATGCTTGCAAACCGGTGAAAACGAAAGGCTCGAATTCCGGCGGGAACTTGAACGGGGCCGGGGTGAACTCGCTGCGGGGCAGGCGCGGGCCGCCTCGGCAAGCGAAGCCCTCGCCGCGGAAACCGCACGCATTCGGGAACTGCAATCGCGGGAACAACGCGAACGCGAACGCCAGATCGAACTCGCGGGTCAAGTCGCGCGCCTCCGTGCCGATGTTCAACGGTTGCGGGCCGATACCGAAACGGCGAATGCCGAGCGAATCTCCAAGGAAGGCGAAGCCGAACGGCTCGGGTTGGAACTCGAAGATGCGGAGGAATCGCACGGGCGGCTCGTGCGTTCCGAAGCTCGCCTGACTGAACAATTGAAAGGGGCGGAGCAAAACCGCGAGGAATACCTGCACTACCGCGAGCAGCTTCTGGCGAAGGTGCGAGGGTTGCGCGGGGAACTCGAAAGCCTGCGCGAACGCCGCAGCGATTGCAACGGCCGCGCCGAAGTGCTGGAAAGTTTGGAGCGCAGTTACGAAGGCCTCGGGGCCGGTGTTCGCGAAGTGTTGCGGCGGTGCGGCGAAGGGGATCGATATTTGAACGCCGCTCTCGGCGGGTTGATCGGCGACCTCATCCGCGCCCCGCGCGATGTGGCCGCGTTGGTCGATCTCGCCTTGGGCGAGGCGGCCCAATGTTTCGCCGTGCGGGAAACTCACCGTTGCGAAGAGATCGCCGAATACCTTTCCGAGATCCCCGGCCGCATCGGCTTGATACCAGTGCAGCGCACCCATTGGAAACCGATTCCCTTTCCCCGATTGAGCGAATCGGTACACGTCGAAGATCCGGAACTGCAACCGCTCGCGGAGCAGCTCCTCGGCAACGTGGCAATGATCGATTCCATTTCCGAAGCGAATATCGACGATATGCGCTTCATCACACCGCACGGCGAACTCCTCGAAGCCGATGGTCGCTTGAGCTTCGGCCCCGCGCACGCGGAGACCGGCATCGTTTCGCGCAAGAGCGAACTCCGGGAACTCCGCGGGCAAATCGCCGAGTTCGATCACCGCATCGGTCAACTAGAAACGTCCTGTACCCACGCTCAAAGCCAGATCGAATCTTTGAACGATCCGCTCCGTACGCTCAGTACCGAAATCGACGCGCTCGAAACCGAAGCGGGCGCCTTGCGCGATCAAGTGCGGGATCAAGCGCAAAACTGCGAACGCCTCCGGCATTCCCTGCGGCAGGTGGAAGTGGCGCGGGAACGCCTCGAACTGCTGCGAATCCGGGGGGCGGAAGCGCTCGTGGCGATCACCCGGCAACTCGGCGAATTCGATGCCGAGGCCGACGATCTTCAACGTCGACTCTCGGAATCTGGCGAGGCACTCCGCACGGCCGAATCGGTTCGTGAAGCGAAGCAACAGGAGCACTTGCATGCCCAAGTGGCGTGGGAACGGGTACGCGAACACCTCGACGGCGTGCGAACGCGATTAGAACTCGCCGAAGCGGAACACTCCCGTCGCACCGTTGAACTCAAACGAATCGAGGAGTCCGCCTTCGGCGGTCGGCTGCGATTGCGCGAGAGCCAACTGGCCATCTTGCGGGCCACGGCGACCGCCGCCGAGACAATCGCCCGGATCGAAGCCGCCCTCCGGGTTTCACGCTCCAACGCTTCTCATTCCAATCAACTCCATATAGAACGCGATCGTTGGCTGCGGGTATCGCAGCATTCCCGCAGTTCCACGGCCGAGCGCAAGGATCGCGCCCACGCGCACGAAATGCTGATCCGCGACCTCGCCCATCGCCGCGATGCCATCGCCGCACGGATGCACGAAGATTACGCCATGGATCTCGCAACGACGGACGTTGAAGTGGAATCTGGGGAGATTCTCGATCCGGAAGCGGCGGAAGAACGGATCGATGAACTGCGCAAGAAGCTCGCCAAACTGGGCGGCGTGAACCAAGAATCGCTCGACGAACTCGATCGACTCGAGAAGCGCGAAACCGACCTCCGCACCCAGCACGACGACCTCGCCGAGAGCCACAAGAAATTGCAAGAGATCATCGGCCAACTCAACGACGACAGCCGCAAGATGTTCGTGGAAACCCTCGCCGGGGTGAAGGTTCACTTCCAAGAACTCTTCCGCAAACTCTTCGCGGGTGGCCAAGCCGATATCGTGCTGGATGAGAACGTCGATCCGTTGGAAAGCGGCATCGAAGTGGTGGCCCGCCCGCCCGGCAAGGAACTCCGCAGCATTTCGCTGCTCAGCGGCGGCGAACGCACGCTCACCGCGATCGCGTTGTTGCTCGCCATCTTCCGCAGCAAACCCAGCCCGTTCTGTTTGCTCGACGAGGTCGATGCCGCACTCGATGAAGCGAACACGGCACGGCTGGCCGGTGCCCTCGGCGAATTCCTCGATCGTTCGCAGTTCATCATCATCACGCACAAGAAGCGCACCATGGCCGTGGCCGATGTGCTCTACGGTGTGACGATGCAAGAGAGCGGCGTATCGAAGCAAGTTTCGGTGCGCTTCGAAGACTGGCCCGAGGAAGAAGAGATACCACTCAGGGCTGCCGCGTAGGCCTATTTTCAACACCGATTGGCGAGGTCGCCTCAGCGGGCCAACTACCAATCGCGTACGGCACCCCGAATGACGGATTTGGCATTGGCCGTGCCGAACACGATTGGCCTCACGCCTGCATCTCAGTCGGGCCGGCTCAGAACCGGAAATTCACCCACAGAGCGGCTTCGTATCGGAAGGGGTTCGGGCCGACCGTGGGCACCGTGAACGATGGGCTGATGGTCGCGTTCACCGTGCGGAAGTGAACGCCGAAGGTCAGGTTCAACTGATCCTGCAAGAAGATCTGGCCCTTCGGATCGCGGTAGGTGAGGGGCGTACGAGTGTGTACTTCGATCACAGGTACGATGGCGTTCACCAAGCGATCCGCGGTGTTCGAGTAGAGGAAGTACCCTGCGGAAACGCTGTTGTTGGCGAGCGTCGGTTCGTTGGAACTGGTCGGCACGAGGAAACTCGAAATCGCTTGGGTGTAGCCGCGCGAAAACACCCTCACGCCGCCCAGCCACGGTTGCAGCAATACCGAGTTCGGCACGGCGGTACCATCGGACAAGGTGATGTTGTCCCCGCCGCCGATGGGCGTGGTGATGACCATGCCGAGCGACATCAAATTACCGGTGGTTCGGTCGTCGAAGAAGGCGTACTTCAACAGGAAGCTGAGGTCGCCGACATTCCGCTCGACTTGCTGGCCGCCGAGGGACGAGGATGCCCCGGCGAATCCGGGCACGGGAATCACATTTCCCCCACCATCGATCGTGAACGCCGAGGAGTTGGAACTGCTACCCGATCGCGGGCCGTACGTTTGAATGAAAGGCAACCGCATGCCGAAGGAGGCCCGGCCTTGGAGGAACGTCTTCTCGAAACCGATGGTTTGCCGGTACATGTCGATGCTATCCGGGCCAAAGTTGGAATTCGGATTGATGCCGTTGTAATAGTTGAAGCCAAAGTACGCGCGGTCGGTGGGGCGGGGGCTGTCATTATCTGTGATGAGGATGCCGTTGTATCGGCTACCGAGGATGGTGGTGAAATTTTGGTACACCGGATCATCGACCGTGACGAAGCTCTCTTGCGCCAAGTTGAAGTACGTCCGTTGAACGGTTCCCACTTGCCGCCGTCGCGTGACGGACACCCCGCCGAAATCCCCGTTGAAGTTATCGTTGAACGTGCGGGCGGAGTTGCCGCCCCCTTCCGTACCCTGTGCGAACGGTGAGGAATCGGCGGCGGGCGTTTGGCGGGCCAACTCTTCTTGAGTAGGTAGCTTCGGTAACTCGTTCGGATTCGGTGGGGTTGATGTCGGGGGAATCGCGGGCACCGCCGGGTTCACTTGCGGAACGGGCGGACAGTTCGGAACCGGAACCGAGCGGGTGCGCGAGGGCCACGTGGCCTGTTCCACTTCCACTTCGATCCGCGGTGGCGCGAGCGGCTGAGCCAGCGCAATCGGCGAGACGAGCAAAAGGGCGAACAATCCGAATCGCATGGCGTGCTTCCGCGTGTGGGTTCAAACGAATGCGGGCGGCGGCATCTAGTACCACCGCCAGAAGCGTTCTTAGAATCGGACGTTCAACATCAGGTTGAACTCCCCGCTGTACGGCTTCGGCCCGACCAGCGGAACGCAAAAGGCCGGGCTGAGCGTCGAACGTACCGTGCGGAAGTGCGTACCGAACGTAAGGTTCGTTTGATTCTGGAAGAAGATGGCCGAATCGGGATCGCTATTATTCAACGGCGTGCGAACGTGGGCTTCCACGAAGGGAATCAACGCGTTCACGAAGCGATCGTTCGCGTTCTGGTAGAGAAAGTACGCCAAGGCTAAGCTGTTGTTGAACAACAACGGATCGCGGCCATCGGTAGGAACGAGGAAGCTCGTGATGCCTTGGGCGTAACCGCGCGGGAGCATCCGCACGCCGCCCAACCACGGTTGGAAGATCACGCTGTTCGCCGGAGTGTTGCCGTCCGAAAGGATCACGTCGTTGCCGCCACCGGTGGGGGTGGTGAGCACCAAGCCGGTGCTCGCCACGTCGCCGGTATTCAAATTGTTGTAGAAGGCGTACTTCAACAGCAAGCTCAGGTCGCCGACGTTGCTTTGGGCCACGCTGCTCGGACCGGTGGTTTGAATGAAGGGCAACCGCATCCCGAACGAAGCGTTGCCATCGAGGAAGGTCTTTTCGAAGCCGAGCGTTTGGCGGTGCATGTCGATGCGGTCGAAGCCGTCGTTCAAACTCGTTCCGATGTTGTTGTAATAGTTGTAACCGAAGTAGACGCGATCCACCGGCCGGGGGCTATCGTTATCCGTGATGAGAATCCCGTTGTAACGGCTGGCCAATGGTACAACGACGTCGCGGAAAACCGGTCGCAACACCGTGGAACCGGGGGCCGTACCCGAACTGAGGGTAACGGAGCGAGTACCCACTTGCACTTGGCGGGTGACGAAGATGCCGCCGAAATCCCCGTTGAAGCTTTCGTTGAAACTGCGCGAAGCGTTGCCGCCCCCTTCCGATCCTTGGGCGAACGCATTCTGGAGCGGATCGTTCTGCCCCGGCAACGGCGGGTTCGGCGCGTTCGGATCCATCGGGGGGATGAGCGGAGTGGTCGGAGGCGTGACCATTCCCGGTTCCCCCGGAATCGGCGATACCGGCGGGCACACCAGCGGAGCCACCGGGATGCACTTCGGCCGCAGGAATTGCGCCGAAGCGGACGAAGCCCCGGTCGTAGTGATCGCAATCATCAAAAGGAAAATGTTCGCGGGTCGCATCGTCGTCTCCTTGTACGGGGGTGCGGGCGGTCGTGCAAAACTCTTTAATACGAGCAGCGGGTGTCAACCCGCCGAGGTTTCTCATCAGTACCGGAAATTCACCGTCAAGTTGAACTCGGCGTTATACGGTTGCGGGCTGGCCAACGGCACGCTGACCGCCGGGCTGATCGTCGCCCGGGCGGTACGCATCGCGAGGGCCGCCGTCAGGTTCACTTGATCATGAAAGTAAATCGCGTCTTCCGTCGAACGGTGATTGAGCGGCGTGCGAACGTGGGCTTCCAAGGTGGGAATCAGGGCGTTGATAAAGCGGTCGTTCGCATTCTGGTAGAGGAAGTACGCCACGGCCGCACTGTTGTTGAACAGCATGACATCCCGTTTATCGGTGGGAACGAGGACGCTGGTGATGCCTTGCACATAACCGCGTTCAAACATCTTCACCCCGCCGAGCCACGGTTGAATCAAGTACGAAGCGGGCACCGTGCTGCCGTCGGGCAATTCAAAATTGTTGCCGCCTCCGGTGGGCGTGGTGATGACCAAGCCTACGCTGCCGACATTGCCGCTGTTGCGATCGTTGATGAACGCATACTTGAGCAACACGCTGAGGTCGCCGACGTTGCTCTGGGCGATCCCGGCGGGGCCGCCGGTGGTTTGAATGAAAGGCAACCGCAAGCCGACGGACGCGTTCCCGCCGAGGATAGTCTTTTCGAAACCGATGGTCTGGCGATTCAAATCCACGCGTTCGAAACCGGAGTTGAAACCGGTACCGATTCCGTTGTAATAGTTGTAACCGAAGTACGCGCGATCCACGGGGCGCGGGCTATCGTTATCCGTGATGAGTACGCCGTTGTAACGGGTGCCCAGCGGCACGAGAATATCACGATAAACCGGTTCGATAGTAAACTCGCTCGGAAGCGGACCGAATTGAACGCGCTGCGTGCCCACTTGCACGGGACGGCGCACCAGAATGCCGCCGAAATCCCCGTTGAACGTATCGTTGAACGTTCTGGAAGCAGTGCCGCCACTTTCATTACCTTGGGCGAACGCGTTGTTAAGCGCATTCTCTTGAGCCATGTTTTCCGGGTTCGGTATGTTGGGGTTTGGGTTTGGGTTCGTGTTCGGCAGCGTCATCAACGGCGGCACCGTAGATCCCGGTGGGCAATCGAGGGGCACGATCGGGGCACAGTTCTTACCAGGAAGCAACTGTGCATTTGCGGCGGAACCGGCGAACACCATCGCGTAAACCACGAGTACGCCATGGAGTAGAATTCGCATAGTAACCCCTGTTCGAGAGTGAGAGACCTCGTGCCCTAAATATCGGCATCTTCTGCCTGCGTTGTTCAATCGAAATTTCGTAAAGAACCGGTAGAAGCCGCAGATTCACCATGTTCCCTCTAATCCCGAGTGTGAACCGCCATGAAAATCGAACCGCGGATCAAAAGTCGAATGACCGTCGCGGAAGCGGACATCACTCAAATGGATGTCGATGCCATCGTGAACGCGGCGAACTCGTCGCTCCTCGGCGGGGGCGGCGTGGATGGTGCCATTCACCGGGCCGCCGGGCCGGAGTTGCTCGCCAAATGCCGCACCCTCGGCGGTTGCCCCGTAGGGCAAGCCCGCATGACCAAAGGCTACGGGCTGAAAGCCAGGCACATCATCCATACCGTGGGGCCGTATTACGAAACGGGCGAGCACTGCGAACGCGAACTATTGGCCTCCTGTTACCGGGAGTGCCTGCGCCTCGCTGCGGAAGCGGGAGTGAAATCGCTGGCGTTCCCCTGCATCAGCACTGGGGTGTATAGTTACCCGAAATCGGAGGCGTGCCGCGTCGCAATCGAAACCGTGGTGGCTTGGCTACAGGGGAATCCGCTTCCCGCGAACGTGATCTTCTGCTGCTACGGCGATGAAAGCGTGCTCTATTACCGGGATGCGTTGAAGGGTTGAACCGATGGAACCTCTCCCGCTCGAAGATGCTCCGCCGCGCCGGCCGAAATCCCGGTTGTGGCCGAAGCTCGTACTCGCGTTCCTTTGCCTCGCTCTGGCTCTCGCTACCTTCCTCGGGATGCGTTACCGCGATGGGGCCGTGCCCGATTTCGCATTCCGAGAATTCAACGCTCCCGATGGAACGTTCAAACTGTTGCTCGTGGGTGAACCCTCGGCTTCGACAGCGGACTATCCACCCGGTTTCGCCACGATTCAACGTGGCTCCGAATATCGTTCCCAGCACTGGAGCACACCAATTTCCACTTCGCTGCGCTACTACGAGATCGAACCGGGAACCGAAACGTCGATCCGGCCGGAGGATCTGTTCGCCGCGGAGATCGCCCGCCGAGCCAACGAGTTGAACGCGAAGGTGGAGAAAGAAGCCACGGTGAAATGGAACGAATACCAAGGACGCGAGGCGGTGTTCGTGAACGGCCGCACGCGGATCGTGGAACGCTACCTCTTCGTCAATCGCCCGACCCGCCCACGGTTGTACGCGCTCAGCATCGGCGGCAGCGGATTGAAAGCGGACTCGGAAACGGTGACCAAGTTCATGGGAAGCTTCCGCCTGAAGTGATTCCCCTATAATCTCTCCATGTTCACCGGACTCGTTCAAGCGCTCGGCACCGTTCAATCCTGCAACCCCGATGGCCACGGTGGGGTCGAACTCGTCGTGCGCGAACCGAAGATTGC
>Ga0105048_10016443_pt1 | contig 11434 bp, 9 predicted proteins | sample MAT05_FD_78382 | JGI IMG/M metagenome (GOLD analysis project Ga0105048, IMG submission 78382) | Freshwater microbial communities from Lake Fryxell liftoff mats and glacier meltwater in Antarctica - MAT-05 | ecosystem: Environmental > Aquatic > Freshwater > Ice > Liftoff microbial mat | place...
GATCAACCTGATGATCGGAATGCTGCATCCTCCGGTCGGATTGCTGAACTTCGTGGTTGCGGCAATTTCTGGCGAGCGGGTTACGACGGTGGCCTGGCAAACGCTGCCGTTCCTGGGTTGGTCGTTGATCGTTTTGCTGTTGATCATCCTGTTTCCGCCGCTGACGACGTGGCTGCCGGGAACGCTGCATTGACGTCACGGCAAGCTCTGACTCGCGTGCATCAACCTTGGGAGCGCAGCGCGGTCTTCAGTACCTTCCCGTTGTTGTTCTTCGGCAGTTCATCGAGGAAACGATAGACTTTCGGCCGCTTGAAGCGCGCGATGCGTTCGAGACACAAGGTATCGAGCGCCTTCTCCAGGAGCTGTCGTTCGGCGTCGCTTGCCAGCGTCACCCGCGCCACGACGCAGGCCACCACCTGTTCGCCCCAATCCGGGTGTGCCTCGCCGATCACCGCCACCTCCGCCACATCCGGATGGGCAAGCAGCGCCTCCTCCACTTCGCGGGGATAGATGTTGGAACCACCGCTGATGATCAGGTCCTTCGACCGGTCCTTCAGGGTGAGGAAGCCGTCGGCATCGAGCACGCCAAGGTCGCCGGTATGCAGCCATTCGTTCGCCAAGGTTTGCATCGACGCTTCAGGGTTGCGCCAGTAGCCCTGCATCACCGTCGCACCACGCACCAGCACTTCGCCGATCGTGCCATTTGGCAGCGGGGCATCGTCGACGCCGCCGATGCGGATCTCGATTCCCGTCTGCGCGCAGCCCACGGACGCGATGCGCGCGTCGTCGCCGCGTGCAACCGCATCGGCGAGCATCGCGCGATCCATCGCGGTGATCGTCATCGGCGTCTCGCCCTGGCCGTAGATCTGCGCGAGGCGCGGTCCCAACGCCACAAACGCCGCCTTGCAATCCTCGACGTACATCGGGCCGCCACCGTAGACAATGCACTTCAGGCGATCGAGGCGTGCGTGGTCCAGCGCCGGTGACGTCACGAACCGCTTCACCATCGTGGGTGCGGCGAAGAACAGCGCGCAGTCCCATGCGTCGAGCAACGTGACGATCTCGGCGGGATCGAAACCGCCTGATTCCGGAATCACGTTGACCGCACCGCGCGCGACGTGCGGAATCATGTACAACCCGGAGCCATGCGACAGCGGCGCGGGATGAAGGATGGCGTCCCCCGGTGCGATGGCCTCCACGTCCGCCAGGAAACACTGCGACATCGCCTGCAGGTTCGAATGCGAGAGCACGACCCCTTTGGGCCTGCCCGTGGTGCCGCTGGTGTAGAAGAGCCATGCGGGATCGGATGGCGCAACAGCATCGGGACCACCTGTTTCCGGATGCGCGACCAGTGCTCCATACGAGGCGCCACCCAGCATCTGAACATGTTCGAGCGTCGTTGGCGCGATGTCGGCTTCGCGCAATGTTGCCGCCCAGTCCTCATCCGCGAACACCCATCGCGCGCTGCAGTGGTCCAATACGTAGGCCAGTTCCTTCGCGTGCAGCTTTGCGTTGACGGGAACGGCCGTCAGCCCGACCCACCAGCACGCGAACAGGGTTTCGATGTATGCGGGCACATTGCTCGACACCACGGCCACGCGTTCGCCGGGCAACAACCCGGCATCGCGCATGGCGGCACCCAGGCCGGAGGCACGGCGCGCCAGCGTGGCGTAGTCGTGCAGCAAGGTGGCACCCAACGCCACCGCAGGCAATCCCGGCCAGGTGCGCGCGGTGCGCGCAAGCAGCCATGCCAGGTTGTTGCTCGGGACCATGCGCTTTAGTGCTTGCGCCGCCGCGCATCCTTGACGATTTCGCGCGCGGCGTTGCGTCCGGGAATGCCGGTGACGCCGCCGCCCGGATGAGCGCCAGCGCCGCACAGGTAGAGCCCGCGCACCGGCATCCGGTAGTGGGCATTCCCCAAGACCGGTCGCGCCGAGAACAACTGGTCGAGCGACAGCGCGCCATGGAAGATGTCGCCGCCGATCAGGCCGAATTCGCGTTCGAGATCGAGCGGCGACAGGATGCGTCGTCCCAGCACGCTGGCGGCGAAGCCGGGCGCGAAAGTGTCCACGGTAGCCACCATCAGGTCCGCCACTTCTTCACGCACGTCGTCCCACGTTTGCCCCGGTTGCACGGCGCCAAGATCAGGATGCGTGTGCTGGCAAAAGAGACTGGCGACATGCATGCCGGCGGGCGCCAACGAATCGTCCACCGTCGACGGGATCAGAATCTCGACAATGGGTGCCTTCGACCAGCCGTGCGTCTTCGCATCGAAGTACGCCTGCTCCATGTACGCGAGCGATGGCGCCATGATGATGCCGCTCGAGTGATGCGGCTGCGCGTCGCGGCCGGGCAGCGCAATGAAATCGGGCAACGCCGACAGCGCGACATTCATCCGGAACGTACCCGAGCCACAGCGGTACGCGGCGATGCGCGCGCGGAAGTCGGCGTCGACATGTTCCGGCGCCACCAGCTGCTCGAACAGCAGCTTCGGATTGACGTTGGCGACGACGCGCCTGCCTTCGATGACTTCGCCGTCGGCCAGCTCCACACCGGCCGCGCGCCCGGTCTTGACCAGCACGCGCGCCACCGGCGCCTGGGTACGCAGCACCACCCCGCGCGCTTCGCATTCGCGCGCCATCGCCTGCGTGATCGCGCCCATGCCACCCACCGCATGGCCCCACTGGCCGCGCTTGCCATTCACTTCGCCGAACACATGATGCAGCAGCACGTACGCGGACCCCGGCGTGTACGGGCTCGCGAAATTGCCAACCACCGCATCGAAGCCGAAGGCGGCCTTGATCGGCGCGCTTTGGAACCAGCGGTCGAGCACGTCGCCAGCACTCTTGGTAAAGAGGTCCATCAGGTCGCGGCGTTCGGGCAGCGTCAGGCCGCGCACATGCTTCGCCGCGCCAAGCAGCTCGAGCATGGCCGCCACATCGGCGACTCCACCGCCACGGATATTGGGTGGCGTCACGCCGAGTGTGGCGCGAAGCACGTCGGCGACGCGCTCCAGCATCGCGTAGTACTTCGGCAGCGCCTCCGCATCGCGGCGCGAGAACTTCGCCACTTCGGCCTGCGTGGCCGCGAGACCGCCGCCGACCTTCAGGTACCGTCCATCCGGCAGCGGCAGGAAGTTTGAAATCGGTCGCTCGCGCACCTCCAGGCCGTGTTCCGCCAGCCTCAGGTCGCGGATCACCTGCGGGTCAAGCAGGCTGACCGTGTAGCTGGCGGTGGAATTGCGAAAGCCGGGGTGGAATTCCTCGGTGACCGCGGCGCCCCCCAATATCGCGCGGCGTTCGACCACGCACGTCGACAACCCGGAAGCGGCGAGATACGCGGCGCAGGTGAGACCGTTGTGTCCGCCGCCTACGATGACCGCGTCGAAGACGCGACTGGCCATGCCGCCCCTACTCTTCGCCGATGCCGGCGGCCACCGTCGAGAAGCCGCAGTCGACGTACGTGATCTCGCCGGTCACGCCGCTCGAAAGATCGGACAGCAGGAACGCGGCAACGTTACCCACTTCATCGATCGTCACGTTGCGGCGCAGCGGAGCGTTCTTCTCGACGAAGTTGAGAATCTTCGAGAAGCCGCCGATGCCGGCGGCCGCCAGCGTCTTGATCGGCCCGGCCGAGATACCGTTGACGCGGATCTGCTCAGGGCCGAGTGCCGCCGCCATGTAGCGCACATTGGCTTCGAGGCTGGCCTTGGCCAGCCCCATCACGTTGTAGTTGGCCAGCGCGCGTACGGCGCCGAGATACGTGAGCGTGACCAGCGCGCCACGCCGTTCCTGCATCAGCGGTCGCGCACCCTTCGCCAATGCGGCGAAGCTGTAGCTTGAAATATCGTGCGCGATATTGAACGCGGCGCGCGACAGGCTGTTCAAATAGTCGCCCGACAGCGCGGCGCGCGGCGCAAACGCAATCGAATGCAGCAGACCCTCGAGACCGCCCCATTCAGCCTGCAGCGATGCGAATAGCGCATCGATATCGTCATCGCGCGCGACGTCGCAGCGCAGCACCGGCACGGGACCGAAATCCGCGGCCAACCTGGTGACGCGGTCCTTCAGATCATCATTGACGTAGGTGAACGCGAGCGTGGCGCCTTCGCGCTGGCACGCGCGCGCCACGCCGTACGCAATCGAACGGTTGGACAGCACGCCGGTGATGAGAACCCTGCGGTCGGAGAGGAAGCCCATGGTAGTCCTGGAAAGTCGCCGCCAACGGCGCAGTGCGCAAAGGATACTCGCACCGGCTATCAACGCATCGGTGGCGCGATCAGAAGATGGGCTTCGCGTACTCCAGCACGCCGCACGCCATCCGCCTGTTGGGCAGGCCTGGTTCGGCGTTGGACACGCCGTACCCGTACTGGACGACCACCACCTTGCCAACCAGCGACTGCGGGCCGCCATCGACGTGCGCGCCGGGGATGTAAGCGCCGTAGTTGTGGATGTCGCCTTCGCTGTCCGTAGAGTACGGCGTCAACAGCTTGTCGGGCGTGCGGCCGGTGGCTGCAGGCGCCCAGGCGGGCCCGGCGGAAAAAAGATTGGCCGACCGGCAGTTGCCCTTCTCGTGCAACGTGATGAGGTAGGTCCCGGGCAATGCATTGAGCAACGACAGCTGGACGTTGACGCCGGCGCCATCGCGCGAATCGTAGACACGGAAGTAGCCGCTGGCGGCGGAGCCGGCGCCCGTCATCCGGGCCTCGAGGCCGATGCTGGGCTCGTAGGCGGCTTCCTTCTTCGACGCGCAACCGGTGACCAGCGCCGCCACCGCCAGGGCGACCACTATTCGAGCGAAAGTATCCATGCCACAGAATCACGAACGGGTAATCACACCACAGGCCACGCGAGCGCCGGAATTGCCGGTGGGTTGGGTAGCGAAGTCATCAGGATCCTTGTGCACGATGAGGCCACGACCCACGATGTCGGTTTCGCCGCTGCCGATGGTCATGACGTCGAGCTCGATCAGGAGTGTGGCGTTGCCGCCGGCATCCGCCACGAGCATCGGCATATCGCCCGCGTGGCGGTCCGGCGTCGTATGCACGGCGTGCGGCTTGCCGCGCGGGTTGAAGTGGCCCCCGCTGCTCATGCCATCGCCGGAACTGCAGTCACCCTTTTCGTGGATGTGAAAGCCGTGCCCACCCGGGGTGAGACCGGCGACCTTGGCGTTGACCTGTACCTTGTCGCCGCGCTGCGTGAACGTCACCGTGCCGCTGGCCATGTTGCCCTTGGTCGGCTCGAGCTTGGCGGTTGCCATCGGCGCCGGCGGCGTCATGGACGCGCAACCCGCAACCAGTACGCCTGCTGCCAACAAGCCAATCATTGTTTTCATGCCATCTCCGGTAGAAGCAGAATCGATTCGCGCGCTGGCGCGACAATGGACCATCATAGGGCATCCGCGTCAGCACGCCAAAGGTGTCCGTGTTTGTCCGATGTTCGCGCTAGAATCGAGTGTAGTGCGCTAATCGACGCATCGTCCACCCAGGGAGTACCACCATGCCGCAATTCACCCGCGCGAGTTCGCTCGTCCTCGCGGCCGCAATCACGTTATTCCTCGCCGGCTGCGGCGATGACGAAAGCCCGACTGAATCGAACATCAAACCTTCGTTCGTCGGTGCCGTCACCAAGAACAGTTACGACGGTACCACCGATGACCTGCTCACTGGAGGTCTCGGCAAGTCGGGCCTCGCGGGCGCAGCGCCCGCCATTGCCGTACCCGCCTCGCCCACCGGTGCGGAATTGCGCAAGCTCGCCATCTATAACAACTACCGTGCGCTGGTCGATGTGGCCACCAACGGCGGCTACGGTTCGCTGTACGGACCGAACATCGACAACAATGGCAATCCGACGCTCGGCGAAGGCAAGGTCGCCGGCACCGAATACCTGGCCTATGCCGATGACGGCACGGGCAAGCTCAATGTGACGATGATGGTGCAGATTCCGGCGTCCTTCGATCCCACCAAACCGTGCATGGTGACCGCGACTTCGTCGGGTTCGCGCGGCGTCTACGGCGCCATCGGCACGGCCGGCGAATGGGGCCTGAAGCGCGGTTGCGTCGTTGCCTACACCGACAAGGGTTCAGGCAGCGGCATCCACGATCTCGTTGCCGATACGGTCAACACGCAGAACGGCATCCGCGCCGGCGCCGGCGCGGCGGGCAAGAACTCCAATTTCACATCCGAACTCACGGGCGCAGAGCTTGCCACCTTCAACGCTGCGACACCGAACCGTTTTGCCGTCAAACACACCCACTCGCAGCAGAATCCGGAACGCGACTGGGGGCGCGACACGCTCAACGCGATCCGCTTCGCATTCTATGCATTGAACGAGGAGCGCGCGGGGCGCAACAGTGACGGTTCGGCCAAGGTCGACTTCCGGGCCGGCAACACGATCGTGATCGCATCGTCGGCGTCCAACGGTGCAGGCGCGGCGCTAGCCGCGGCGGAGCAGGATGCCGACGGGCTGATCGATGGCGTGGCCGTGTCGGAACCCAGCATCCAATTGACGCCGGGTGGCAATCTCGTGGTCAAGCGCGGCAATGTCACGTTGACCGGAACCGGTCGGCCGCTTTTTGACTACTTCACGCAGGCCAACCTGCTGCAACCGTGCGCCGCCCTTTCCGCGGCCGCCGTGGGTTCGCCGGCCGGCGCGTTCGTCAGCACCGCAATTGCAACCAATCGTTGTGCATCGCTCAAGGCCAAGGGCATTCTCACCAGCACCACCACGGCGGACCAGGCCTCCGAGGCGATGAACATGCTGCTCGCCTACGGTTGGCAGCCGGAGTCGAACCTGCTGCATGCATCCCACTATGCGTTCGTCACACCGGCGATCGCGATGACCTACGCCAATAGCTACGGCCGGTTCAGTGTCAAAGACAACGTGTGCGGGCTGTCGTTTGGCGCCACTGATGGCACCGGCAAACCTGTGGCACTCGGTGCCACTGCACTGGCGCAAAGCTTCGGCAGCAGCAGTGGCGTGCCCCCCACGATCGGCATCAACATCATCAACAACAACGCGCCCGGCGGCCCGGTGAACAGCCCGGCGTCGGTGTCGCCGTCGACGGGGCTGCTGGACTTCAATATCGATGCCGCCACCTGCCAGCGCAACCTGTGGACCGGCACGGATGCTGGCGCCACGCGCGTCCAGGCGGGCGTCAAGGATGTCTACCGTACCGCCAATCTGCGCGGCAAGCCGGCCATCATCGTGCATGGTCGCGCCGATACGCTGATCCCCGTCTCGTTCTCGTCGCGGCCATACTACGGCCAGAACAAGATCGTGGAAGGCGCCACTTCGAAGCTGACATACATCGAGGTGACCAATGCCCAGCATTTCGACACGTTCATCAGCAATCCGGCGTTCGCGGGCTACGACTCAATGTTCATTCCGCTGCACTACTACTTCAACAAGGCAATGGACGCGATGTACGCGCAACTGACGAACAACGTGCCGCTGCCACCGGCACAGGTCGTGCGCACGATCCCCCGTGGCGGCACGCCTGGGTCGGCACCGCTGATCACCACGGCCAACGTCCCGCCGATCTCGGCCTCGCCTGCAGCAGCCAACCAGATCACGTTCTCGGGCACCACGCTGACGATTCCGGACTGACGTTGCACACCCCGGGCCCAATCGGCCCGGGGTGTGATCCGCAGGCGAGGCTAGCGCCTCGCGGGTTCGACGCCACGTCATCCAAGCGAGGCTGAAGCCTCGCCTACCGGGTCCCGTGTAGTCGGGGCCCTTCCGGTAAAATACCCGGCCGCCTCACGAGGGCGGCCGTTTCGTTTCCAGAACCCGAGAAGAGTACAGCCATGTCGTCGCACATGACCCCGGAAGAGATCGTTTCCGAACTTGACAAGCACATCGTCGGGCAGACCGCGGCCAAGCGCGCGGTGGCCATCGCGCTGCGCAACCGCTGGCGCCGCCAGCAGGTACCCGAGCCGCTGCGACAGGAGATCACGCCGAAGAACATCCTGATGATCGGCCCCACCGGCGTGGGCAAGACCGAGATCGCGCGGCGGTTGGCGCGGCTGGCCGACGCGCCTTTCGTCAAGGTGGAGGCCACCAAGTTCACCGAGGTCGGCTATGTCGGCCGCGACGTCGACACGATCATCCGTGACCTGGTCGAGGTGGCGATCAAGGAAACGCGCGAGGCCGAGACGCGCAAGGTGCGCGACCGCGCATCCGACAATGCCGAGGAGCGCCTGCTGGACGTGCTGCTGCCGCCCGCGCGCGAAGTCAACTTCGCCGACATGAAGCCGGCGGATACGGTCACCCGTCAAAAATTCCGCAAGATGCTGCGCGAAGGCGCGCTCGACGACCGCGAAGTGGAGATCGAGGTGTCCTCGCAACCGGCCAACATGGAAATCATGGCACCGCCGGGCATGGAGGAACTGACGAGCCAGATCCAGGGCATGTTCGCGCAGATGGGGCCGGGCCGGCGCAAGGTGAAGAAGATGCCGGTAGCCGAGGCGATGAAGATCCTCACCGACGAGGAAGCGGCGCGGCTGCTGAACGACGACGACATCAAGACCCGCGCGCTTGCCGCCGCTGAACAGAACGGCATCGTCTTCCTGGACGAGATCGACAAGATCGCGTCGCGCTCCGAGATGCAGGGCGCGGATGTGTCGCGGCAGGGCGTGCAGCGCGACCTGCTGCCGCTCGTCGAAGGCACCACCGTCACCACGAAGTACGGCATGGTGAAGACCGATCACATCCTGTTTATCGCGTCCGGCGCGTTCCACCTGTCGAAGCCCTCTGACCTCATTCCGGAACTGCAGGGGCGCTTTCCGATCCGCGTCGAGCTGTCGTCACTCTCGGTATCCGACTTCGAGAAAATCCTCACCGCCACCGATGCGTGCCTGACGCGCCAGTACGCCGCGCTGCTTGCCACCGAGCAGGTGCACCTCGAGTTCACCCCCGAAGGCGTCCGGCGCCTCGCGGAAATCGCGTTCGCCGTCAACGAGAAGCAGGAGAACATCGGCGCGCGCCGGCTCTACACGGTGATGGAGAGATTGCTCGATGACCTGTCATTTCATGCCGCGCGCCGCACCGGCGAGCATGTGAATATCGATGCGGCCTTCGTCGACGCGACGCTGGCCAACATCGCCGGCAACGACAACCTCGCGCGATACATCCTGTGAGCGCGCCGGGCCGCCCCAAGTGCGAACACCGGAGCGCGCAGCGCGAAGGTAAAGTCCTGTGCGCGCGCCGGGCCGCCCCAGATGCGAACACCGGAGTGCACAGCGCGAAGGTAAAGATTATTCGATCAATAGCCGCGTGCGCGGCTTGACCTGAGACTGCGCCATGCTTGAGCGCATCCTCGGCATCATACTGCCGGTGTTCCTGGTGGTGCTGGTGGGCTACCTCTATGCGCGGCGCGTGAAGCCGGACATGACGATCGTCAACCGCATCAGCATGACGATCCTGGCCCCGGCGCTGATTTTTTCCGCACTGGCCAGCAAGGACTTCGATGTCGGCGAGAACCTGCCGCTGATGCTGGCCAGCATCGGCGTCGTGCTGGGGTCGGGCCTCATCGCGTGGCCCTTCGCGCGGCTGCTGCACGCGGACCCGCGCACCTTTGTGCCGCCAATGATGTTCAACAACTGCGGCAACATGGGCCTGCCGCTGGCGGTGCTGGCCTTCGGCCAGGCCGGGTTCTCCGCGATGGTGGCGCTCTTCACCATCTCCAACCTGCTGCACTTCACGCTCGGCACGTGGATGATCGACCACAAGGCGCGCTTCGGCAGCCTGACGCGCAACCCGATGGTGTGGTCGACGTTCCTCGGTTTCGCGTTTGCGCTGGTGCATCCGCCGATGCCCGACTGGGCCGGCACCAGCATCAAGATGGTGGGCGATGCTCTGATCCCGATGATGTTGCTATCCCTCGGCGTGCGACTCTACGAAGTGCGCTGGGGCGACTGGCACCTGGGCGTGATCGGCGGCCTCGTCTGCCCGTTGACAGGCATTGCGATGGCCGCGCTGCTGTCGCCGCTGCTCGGATTGACGCACCAGCAGCAGGGTCTGCTGATCCTGTTCGGCTGCCTGCCACCCGCGGTGCTTAACTTCATGGTGGCCGAGCAGTTCCGGCAGGAGCCCGCCAAGGTCGCCTCCATCGTGCTGATCGGCAATGTGATGTCGGTCATCTTCGTCCCCATCGGACTCACCCTCGCACTGCACTGATGCCATGAGCGACACCAACACCGACATCGACGTGATCCTCTTCGACCTGGGCGGCGTGCTGGTCGAGCTTGCAGGTGTCGAGAAGATGCTCGAATGGTCGAAGGGCCTCGGCAGCACCGACGAGTTGTGGCGGCGTTGGCTTAGTTCCGAGGCCGTCCGCGCCTTCGAGACCGGGCGCATCGGCACCGAGGAATTCTCGCAACGCCTGGTCGGAGAGTTCGGCGTGCCGGTGCCACCTGCGGAATTCCTGCAGGCCTTTGACGGCTGGCCGCGCGCGCTGTTTCCGGGTGCCAAGGATTTGCTGGCCGAACTATCGCCGCATTACCGGCTGGCCAGTGTGTCGAACACCAACGAATTGCACTGGGCGCGCTTCACCAACGTCTGGACGCTGGACCAGTCGTTCCACCAGAATTTTCCGTCGCACCACGTGGGGCGGTTGAAGCCCGATACCGACTACTTCGAGCATGTGCTTGAGGCGATGGGCGCGCCGGCATCGCGCGTGCTGTTCGTCGACGACAACGCGATCAACGTGGCCGCTGCCGCGCAACTGGGCATGGTCACCCGCCGCGTCGTAGGCGTGAAGGGGGCACGCGAGGCGATGAGCGCGCTGGGATTGCTAAGCGCGTAGCCGATGAGGCGTCAGGCAGCACGCTTGAACGTGGCCAGCAGCGCGCCCATGCCCATCAGCAGGCTGCCGAAGGTGCGGTTCATCGCGCGGATCTGCCCCGGCGTGCGCAACAGCCGCAGCACGCGCGCGGCGAGACCGGTGTAGCCCGTCATGACCACTAGGTCGGTCAGGGTAAGCGTGGCGCCGCAGATCAGGTATTGCACGAGTTGTGGCCGCGCCGGGTCGATGAACTGCGGCAGCACGGCCAGCATGAACACGATGCCCTTGGGATTCGTCGCGTTGACGAGGAAGCCGCGCAACACGAGTTGCTTGCGCGAGCCCGCCATGCTGGTGGCTGCTGCGTCCGCATCGATCGCGATCGCCGGCGCGCGCCATTGCTGCACGCCCAGCCACACCAAATAGGCGACGCCCAGCCATTTGACGACAAGGAAGGCCAGCGTTGACGTGGCGAGCAACGCGCCCAGTCCGACGGCCACGACCAGCAGCACGAACATGATGCCGATGATCAGCCCGACGATGTTCCAAATCGCGCGGCGCAGCCCGAAGCGCAGGCCCGCCGCCATGCACGAGATGGCGCCGGCACCGGGCGACAGGCTGATGAGCCAGCAGGCCGCGAAAAACGCGAGCC
>Ga0105048_10016444_pt1 | contig 11434 bp, 12 predicted proteins | sample MAT05_FD_78382 | JGI IMG/M metagenome (GOLD analysis project Ga0105048, IMG submission 78382) | Freshwater microbial communities from Lake Fryxell liftoff mats and glacier meltwater in Antarctica - MAT-05 | ecosystem: Environmental > Aquatic > Freshwater > Ice > Liftoff microbial mat | place...
CGCTGTGCAGGTGCATGGCGGCGCGGGGTATATCGCGGACTATGCGGTCGAGCGGTTCTATCGCGATGTGCGTATCCTGCGCCTGTACGAAGGCACGACGCAGATCCAGCAGATGGTGATCGGCCGCGAGCTTCAGCGGATGGCGAAGGCGGGTGAGATCTAGGAAGTCTGGCGAGATCTAGTGGGTCTCGTCGACAGCTGCCTGCATGAGGGCGCGCACTTCGGACGCGTCGCTGAAGTCGATGTCCAGCGACTGGCCGTTGATATCGACACGGCGCGCAGGCGCATCGGGGCCTGCAAGCTCGACCGCACGGTCGAACTCGGCGAGCGCTTCGGCGCTCATCTGCTCGCGGGTAACTTCAGTCTCTGAATTATCGGCGACGCTGAGACGCGTCAGCGCCACCATGCGCAGCACGTAGGGGTCGGACGGGGCGGACGCCGCTATACGATCCAGCTCGGCGCTGACCTCCGCAACATCGATGGCTTCGGGATGCTGGCCGACGGAGACGAACAGGGATGCGGATTCCTGGAGCACATCCCGCTGGGCGGCCGGGGGCTTCTGGGCGGTCGCGGGAACGACGATGAGGGCGCCCATTCCGATGGCGATACCGGCGGAGACGATCTTGCGGCGGCTCATGTAGACGCGTCCTTTCAAGCCCCGGAACCAGCGTACGTGTGAGATTGCGGCGCAAGCACGGCGCAATCAGGGTTTCAACCGGAGCCTGCGATTGAACGGAAGGATGACAAGGATGGTCCCGCTCGACTAGATCGCGGTGCAGTAGCGGGGTTCTCATGGACAGCGATGTGGAAATTGCGCGCCGGGCGCGCATGCTGCCGATCAGTGCGATTGGCGAGCGACTGGGCATTCCGGCGGACGCGCTGATCCCCTACGGCCATTCAAAGGCAAAGATCGCAGCGCCCTATCTCAAGGCGCTCAGCGCGCAGCCTGACGGCGACCTTGTGCTCGTGACCGCAATGAACCCGACGCCGGCCGGCGAAGGCAAGACCACGACAACAGTAGGCCTGGGCGACGCGCTCACGCGCATCGGGAAGAAGGCGGTGATCGCGTTGCGCGAACCATCGCTTGGGCCGTGCTTTGGACAGAAGGGCGGCGCAACTGGCGGCGGCTTTGCGCAGGTCGTGCCGATGGACGATATCAACCTGCATTTCACGGGCGACTTCCATGCCATTACGGCGGCGCACAACCTGCTGGCCGCCATGCTCGACAACCACATCCATTGGGGCAATGGGCTGGGCATCGATGTGCGGCGCATCCGCTGGCGCCGGGCGCTGGACGTGAACGACCGCAGCCTTCGCGATGTGGTGACGGGGCTTGGCGGACCTGCCAACGGGACGCCTGCGGAGAGCGGGTTTGACATCACGGTGGCGTCTGAAGTGATGGCGATCCTGTGCCTTGCGGATGATCTTGCCGATCTCAAGACCCGGCTTGCGCGCATCATCGTGGCGGAGACGCGCGACAAGAAGCCTGTGACGGCAGGTGATCTCAAGGCGGATGGCGCGATGGCCGTTCTGCTGAAGGATGCGTTGCTGCCCAACTTGGTGCAGACGATCGAGAACACGCCGGCGATCGTGCATCTTGGCCCGTTCGCCAACATCGCGCACGGCTGCAATTCGGTGACGGCGACGCGCGCGGCGCTGAAGCTTGGCGACATCGTGGTGACGGAGGCCGGGTTTGGCGCGGACCTTGGTGCGCAGAAATTCTTCGACATCAAGTGCAGGTTGGCGGGGCTGAAGCCGCGCATGGCGGTTCTGGTCGCGACGATCCGCTCGATGAAGATGAATGGCGGCGTGGCTAAGGGCGAGTTGGGCAAGGAAGATGTCGATGCGCTGCAACGCGGCGCGGTGAACGTGCAGCGGCACATCGAGAACCTGCGCGGCTATGGCCTGCCTGTAATCGTGGCGCTCAACCATTTCACGAGTGACACGCAGGCCGAGATTGATGCGGTGAAGCGCATTGTCGGCGCGATGGGTGCGCAGGCGATCGTCTGCAGGCACTGGGCGGAAGGCGGCAAAGGCGCAGAAGAACTGGCCCATGCCGTGGTCGCGCAGCTGAACAAGAAAGAGGACAGCTTCAGGGTTCTCTACGACGACGCCCTGCCCCTGCTCGACAAGATCGAGACGACGGCGAGGCGTATCTATCGCGCGAGCGGTGTGTCGGCGCCCGCAAAGGTCGTGGCGCAATTGAAGCGCTGGGAAGACGCGGGCTATGGCAATCTGCCCGTGTGTATTGCGAAGACACAGTGCTCGTTCTCGACGGACCCGACGCGACTGGGGGCGCCCGAGGGACATGTGCTCGACATTCGGGAAGTGCGGCTGTCGGCCGGTGCGGGCTTTGTGGTGGCGATCTGCGGCGACCTGATGACGATGCCGGGATTGCCGCGTCAGCCTGCGGCTGAGCTGATGTCGGTCGATGCAGACGGCAACATTCACGGGCTGTCATGAAGATCACCACGCTCGCCTTTCTCGTGCGCGACTATGACGAGGCCATCGACTGGTTCACGCGTTGCCTCGGCTTTGAGCTGACAGCGAACACGGACATGGGCGGCGGCAAGCGCTGGGTCGTCGTTCAGCCGCCTGGCGCAACCGGCGCGGCGTTGCTGCTGGCGAAGGCGGTGGGCGAACAGGCGGCCACTATCGGCAAGCAGGCGGGCGGTCGCGTCTTCCTGTTCTTGCAGTCCGACGACTTCGATCGCGACCACGCACGCATGTCCGCTTCCGGCGTGACATTCCGCGAGGCGCCGCGCGACGAAGCGTACGGCAAGGTTGTCGTGTTCGAGGACCTGTACGGAAATCCGTGGGACCTGATCGAACCGCGCCGCTAGCGCAAGTCCGTCTGGACTGACCTTGCGGCGCCGCTTGCGCTTGATGCCGTCAACTGCGAGGGATTCGCAACACAAGAACCAAGAACTTTGGGAGCGAACATGCGGCTGACTCGGCGGACACTTCTCGCGACGGTCTATGGCACGGGCCTCGCGGCCTGCGCGCCGATGCCGCCGCCGGTCGCCAACAAGGCCGGCGCCCTGCCGGACGCCACGGGTCTCGCCTCGATGATCCGCGCCAAGGACATCAGCGTCACTGAAGCGGTCGACGCCGCCATCAAGCGTTGCGAGTCCGCGAACTCTCAACTCGGCCTCCTGGTCAACAACACATACGACCTCGCACGCGCCCGCGCGAAGACGCCGCTCTCCGGCCCGTTCGCCGGCGTGCCGTGGCTCGTGAAGGATCTGAACGGCGTCACTGGCGCCGTGACGCGCATGGGTTCGCGTTCGACGGCCGGGAGCCCGCCGGCCACCAGCCAGGACGCCTACATCGACGCGACATTCGCTGCGGGCCTGATCTGCATCGGGAAATCCTCCGCACCGGAGGGCGGCTACCTGCCCACCACAGAGCCGCTCGGTTTCCCGCCGACGCGCAACCCGTGGGACACGACACGTTCAACCGCTGGCTCGTCCGGCGGTGCGGCTGCGGCGGTTGCTTCCGGCGTTGTGCCGATGGCGCATGCCAATGATGGCGGCGGCTCGATCCGCTTTCCCGCAGCCAACTGTGGCCTTGTCGGGCTCAAGCCGTCGCGCGGTCGCCTGATCCATGATCGGCCGGGCGCGCGTCCGCTCGATATCGCGGTGCAGGGTGTTGTCTCGCACACCGTGCGCGACACGGCGGGGATGACGGCGGCAACGGAAGCCACAGGCTCAGCGGCAGCCCATCCGCCTATAGGCCTCGTCACGGGGCCCAGCACGAAGCGCCTGAAAGTTGGCGTGCTGACCAAGGGGTTCTCGGGCTTCGAACCCGATCCGGACGTCGCTGCCGCCGTGAACGCCACGGCGAAGACGCTGGAGGGTCTTGGCCACACAATCACCGGCACGACGAACTGGCCGACCTCGGCGACATTCACGGACGACTTCCTCGCCTTCTGGTCGCTTGGCGCACTGCAGGACATCACCGAAGGCTCGAAGGCAGTCGGCAGAGAGCCGGACGATACGCTGTTCGAACCTTTCTCTCTACGCATGGCCGAGAACGGCGCGAAGATGACGCCGGCGGAGATCCAGGCCGTGCAGGGCCGCCTGATCGCAGCAGCAGCCGCATACGACACGTGGATCAAGGGCTTCGACATCGTGATCTCGCCGGTCTTCCGCTCGCCGCCTTCGCCGCTCGGTTACCTCCGCGGCGACGTGCCGTTCGACACGCTGCGCCAGCGCCTGATCGAACAGGTTGGCTACACGCTGATCCACAACATCTCGGGCGCGCCGGCCGTCAGCCTGCCGCTCGGATGGTCGGGCGGCGGCCTGCCGATCGGCATCCAGTTCTCTGGCGCCATGGGCTCCGAGAAGATGCTGCTGGAGATCGCCTACGAGCTTGAGGCGGCGACGCCCTGGATCAGCAAGCGCCCTCGCGTCTGGGTCGCCTGATCGCTTCCGCTGCGGAATCTGTACGGACGCGCTGATCGCGATAGGGTCAGCTCCAAACGGTCGTGGGAGGCATGGATGAAACGCGCATTCGCTGCAGGGCTGGTCGGGATCGCGTCAGCCTGCGTATCCGCTCCCGCAGAGCAGGCAGCGCGTCCGCCCTCGCCGCCCACGGTCAGCGTCTTCGCGGTCGCGCATCAGGATGACTGGCAGCTGTTCATGAACCCTGAGGCGTATCACGCCATGAATGAGCCGCAGGAGAAGGCGGTATTCATTCACGTGACGGCGGGCGATGCGGGTGCAGGTGCGGGTGGAGATGGACCCGTGCCCTACTATCTCGCACGCGAGGAAGGCGCCTTGCGCGCCGTGCGTTTCATGGCGAACGCGGCTGACCCCACCATCGGCAAGGGCGCGGCCGTGGAAAGCACAATGGCGATGCGTGGCGGGCATGGCGTGCAGCGCTATGCCTACGCCAATGCGGTCGTCTATTTCCTGCGCCTGCCTGACGGCAACATCGTGAATGGCGCGGTCTACACGCCGCATCCGGAATCGCTCACCCGCCTGCGCTCGGGCGATGCGGCGACATCAGGCACGATCGAGATGAGCGCACAATATGAGGGCTGGGCCGATCTCGTCGAGACGATCAACGCGATCGTGGAGGCAGAGAAGGTTACGGGATCGGGCCTCACCCTGCACATCGCGGAGCTGGATGAGGAGATCAACCCGCGCGACCATCCGGACCATCGCGCGACGGCGTTTGCGATGGAGGACGTTGCGAAGCTGCACCCTTGCGCGCCGCTCTATCGTCACATCGAATACCACACGAAGACGATGCCCGTGAACGTGATCGGCACGGACTACATGATCGACGTCGGCACGTGGGCGGCGACCGCATCGGGCCTCAGCGACAATCACGCGAAGGCGACGTGGGAGCCTGAACACAATGCCTGGATTGGCCGCGCTTACTCGCGCGTGCAGCCCGCTGCAGCTGGCTGTACCGCCAGCGCAGCGAAGTAAGCCTGCGAACCCTGCGCTATTTCTTCGGATACACGCGCACGGGCATGTAGGTGTAGCCCTTCACGAAAGAGCTGGGCACGCGTTCGGGCTCGGCAAGCACCTCGATGCGGTCGAAGCGGGCGAGGATTTCTTCCCACAAGACCTGCAGCTGCATTTCGGCGAGGCGGTTGCCGACGCAACGATGGATGCCGAAGCCGAAGGACAGGTGACGGCGAACCATCGGGCGCTCGATGTTGAGCACTTCGGGTTTGTGGAACTGCGTCTCGTCGCGGTTGCCGGAGGCATACCACATCAGAACCTTGTCGCCCTTGCGGATCTGCTGGCCGCCGAGCTCATAGTCCTTCAGCGCGGTGCGGCGCATGTGCGCCAGCGGCGTCTGCCAACGGATGATCTCGGAGACGGCAGAGGGGAGCAACGCCGGATTGGCCTTCAGCTTGTCCCACTGGTCCGGCCATTTATTCATGGCGTAGATGCCGCCCGTCATCGAATTGCGGGTGGTGTCGTTGCCGCCGACGATCAGCAGGATCAGGTTTCCGAGATATTCCTGCGGCGTCATGTTCCGCGTGTGCTCGCCATGCGCCAGCATGGAGACGAGGTCGCCCTTCGGCTCTGCATTGACGCGCTCGTTCCAGAGGCGCGTGAAGTAACCGAGGCATTCCAGCAGTTCGCCGCGCCATTGCTCTTCGCTGGTGACGATTTCCGGGTTGTTGCGGCCGGTGGCGACATCCGACCAGCGCGTGAGCTTGCGGCGATCCTCGAAGGGGAAGTCAAACAGCGTCGCCAGCATCATGGTGGTGAGTTCGATCGAGACCTTGTCGACCCAGTCGAACGGCTCGCCGATGGGAAGCTCGTCGAACAGCGTCTTGGTGCGCGAGCGGATCAGGGATTCGAATGACTTCAGGTTGTCCGGGCCGACGATGGACTGGACCGTCTTGCGCTGCAGGTCATGCTTGGGCGGGTCCATTGCGATGAACATCGGCAACTGGAAATCCTCGTCCTGGTCGACGACGGTGATGCCGCCCTCGGACGAGAACACGCCGTGGCTCGTATCCACGGTCATGATGTCCTTGTAGGTCGTCACGTTCCAGAAGGGGCCGTAGGGGCTCTCCGGCGTGTAGACGACGGGAGCCTCCTTCCGCATGCGCGCGAAGTAGTCCCAGAAGGCGTCCTGGCGCCAGAATTCAGGATCCGTGATGTCGAATGCCGCAAGATCGATGTCGGACGCCCTGGGTGCAGCAGCGCCTTTTGTCAGGCCATTTTTGCGGAACGCTTCCGCGCCAGCACTTGGTGGCGTTTGGGGCGGGGTTTGGGTGGTCGCCGTATCGGCCATGGCGCGGGTCCTCACCTGTGACAGCAGGTTGTGCCCCGCTTGCCTTGACACAGTCTAGCAGAGGTCTGCATCAGGGGCAGTCCTGTCCTTGCGGAAAGAGCAGCGCATTCTTGCGTGGCCGATTCATGAGGGTGCGATCGCCGGGCAAGACTTTCTGGCTCCCGCGGATATGCTAGAGGTCCAAGCCTTCCGTTTTGGCGCCCCGGCGTCAGTCAGTTTCAGGGACAACAGCCTTGGGTCCAGACACGCCGCCACCCCAGCGCCGCGCCCTTTCCGTGCTGATCCCTTTCTTCAACGAGGCTGGAAACATCCATCCCTTGCTGGACGAGGTTCACGCGGCCATGGACGGCGTGGATTTCGAGATTGTCTGCGTCAATGACTGCTCCTCGGATGCGACCGCAGCCGAACTCGCAGCTGCGATGGCGCTGCGACCGGATCGCATCAAGGTGCTCACGCATCGCGAGCGCCGGGGAAAATCCGCCGCCCTGTTCACCGGCCTTCGCCATTGCGCGGGTGACTGGGTGCAGCTGCTGGATGGCGATGGACAGAACGACCCGGCCGATGCGCGCCGCGTCTGGGACCTTGTCGCCGTCAGGGACGGGAATCCTGCCCTTGGCATCGTCTGCGGGAAGCGGACCAGCCGGAACGACTCAGGGTTCAAATGGCTGCAGTCGCGCGTCGCCAATGGCGTTCGCCGTTTCTGCCTGCGCGATGATGCGACGGATACGGGCTGCGGCTTCAAGCTTTTGCGGCGGCGGGCTTTCCAGGACCTGCCCTATTTTGCGGCGATGCACCGCTTCCTGCCCGCGCTGGTCAAGCGCGCCGGATGGGACGTGCGCGAGGAACCGGTGGCCGACCGCCAGCGCCAGCACGGCGTATCCAAGTACGGATTTCTCGGTCGTTTCGGCGCCGGACTTGTGGACCTCTTCGGCATGATGTGGCTTGTGCGCCGGGGTGGCTATGGCATCGCCGTTGAATGGGATGATCCGCGCAAACCGCGTTAGGAAGTTCCGGGGCGGCGGGCGTCAGTAGAGTGGAACACAGCGCGTGAAGCAGCCGATACGGCAGCCCAAGAAGAGCAAGAAGGCGCAACGCGCCGCAGCGAAGGCGGCCCAGCGCCGCCGTTCGCCCGAGCGCGAGACAGGCTCGTCCTTCGAGGCGTTCATCCGTCTCGACAAGTCAGCCGTGCTGATGACCATCCTGATCTATTGCGTCATTCACTGGATGATCCGCGTCTTCATCGCGCCGGTCTACACGGTCGAGGAAGCCAACCAGCTCCTGTTCTCGCAATCGTTCCAGCTGGGATACGAAGCGCGCCAGCCGCCGATGCTGGCCTGGCTGCACTGGCTGGCGACGCGCGCGGGCGTGCAACCGCCTTTCGTCTTTGCCGTGAAGTACGCCCTGCTCTTCATCGGTCTCAGCTTCTACTACCTCGCGGCGCGCAACGTGCTGATCCGGCCTGGCGTTTCGGCGGCGGCGCTGGGCGCCTGGGCCCTGACCTTCCAGATCGGATGGGCGGCACACGAGGACCTGCTGGGCGGCGTCGCGTTGATGGCCGTGCTGGCGATCGCTTTCCACGCCATCACCCGCGTCCTGACGTGGCGGCGACGGCGTGACTGGGCCTATCTCGGCGTCGCGATCGGCATCGGGATGCTGACCCACCACCTGTTCATCGTCTTCCCGCTGGCGATGCTGCTGGCGGTGGCGTTGTCGCCCTTCTTCCGGGATGCGATGAGCCTTGGCCGCCTGCTGACGGCACTGCTTGTCGCGCTGGCCATCTATTCGCCCTACGCCATCTGGGTCGCGACCCATATCGGCTCCATCGGCGATGCCGCGCGCGAGTACGCGGCTTCGTGGGAAATCGACAGTGCTTGGCTGGAGCGGGCCGGCAACGCCGCGGCGCAGCTGGGGCGCGCGCTGCTGGAGTTCAGCCTGCCGCTGCTGCTGTTCTGGATGATGCTGTTCTGGACGTTGTGGCTGCCGGTGATTTACCCGATCTTCCCGCGCCGGAACACAGACGAGGAGCCGCACGAACTGGCCTGGCGCAGGCTGTTCGTCCGCGCGGCGCTGGCGGGCGTGGTGATCTATGCCGTGAGCATCGTGCTGGGCGTGCAGGCCTACAAGCCGCATTGGATGATGCCGATCCTGTTTGCGCTGCCGATCTGGTTGTTTGCGCATGTGAAACGCGCGGGCGATTTTCCCGCCGCCATCCGCGCATTCGGCGCCGTCGTTGTCGCGTTCGCACTGCTGGTGATCGGCGGGCGCTTCGTCGAAGCGCAGATGGAAATCGCAATGTGCCGCGAGGGTGGCTGCAGGCCGTATACGCCGGTTGCGGAATGGGCCGAGGCGCTGCGCGAAGCCGAGTTTACCGAGGGCACCATCGTTGGCGCTGACATTCACCTGACGGGCAACCTGCGCGCCGCTTTCCCGCGCGCCCGCGTGCTTGATGCTTCAGCCTCGCCTGACGCCTATCCGCCGCGCCGCACACGTGGCGCCTGCCTGATCGTGTGGCGCGACACCAGCTTCAACGAAAGCCGCAACATAGCGATCATGCCCGACGCGTTGTCATCCTACCTCGAGAACCAGCTCGGCGTGCGCCTGCGGGACAAGGGCGCGCGCGGCGCGATCCGGCGCGATCTTCTCCATTCGGACGACAAGGCGGCAACGCTCTACTTCCAGCTCAACGCCGGCTCGGGCCAGTGCAGCTGACGAGCTTGCACAGTTGAGTTTGCTCAGTCCTGTTCCCGCTTTGCCGTCATGCCTTCAGGCAGCAGGGCAGGATCGGGATCGACGCGCAGGATGCGGTTGTCCATGTCGAGATCGGTGAAGACATCCTCGGTGAACGGCAGGAAATAGGTCTGCCCCACGGGCGGATGGACCTCGACCAGGTCGCCTGCGCCAAAATCATGCATCGCCTTCACGACGCCAAGCTTGCGGCCGTCTGCATGCACGATGTCAGCACCGATGAGATCCGCGACGTAGACCTCGCCCTCTTCTTCCGCAGGCTCGGGCAGCACTTCGCGCGAGGCATGCAGCAGCGTGCCGCGCATGGCCTCCCATTCCTCCCGCTGTTTCTTCTCGGCGGTGGTGACGCCAAAGCCTTCGCTCAACGGCCGATGCCTGACGGGGGTGAGCACAACGCTGCCATCGGCATCCATCAGCGGGCCATATGTAAAGGCCGCGGCCGGATCGTCGGTGAACGAGCGCACACGCGCTTCGCCCTTGACGCCAAAAGCGCCGGCGATCTGGGCGACGACGACGAGGTTGGGCTTGTCACTCAAAGGGGCCGCTCCAGCATCGCCACGACTTTTCCCGAACGCGACATGCGCGAGGTGAGCTGTCGAAAGCCCATCTTCGCATGGAACGCCATGCTCTCGGGATTGGGCGGGTTTTCATTCACTTCAGCGGTTACCCGCTCTTCGTCGAGTTCGGCGGCAAGGCGCAAGGCTTCTTCGTATAGCGCGCGTCCGGCGCCTGCACCGCGCGCCCGACCCGAGACCGCGATACGGTCGACATAGAGATGCCGGCCGAAGGTCTGTTCGAACCAGCCGTAATTGTCGCTCGGATAGGCCGAACCGGGCCTGACCAGAATGAGAAAGCCGGCGGGTTCGCCGCCGGCTTCTGCAATCAGGACACGATGCGACCAGCCAACGAGTTGGCGGTAGGCCTCGCGCGTCATGTCTCCCACCGCCGGCGTGCACGCAGCGTTGAGGGCGAGGATAAAATCCTCGTCCCTCGGCTCTGCGTCGCGGACCGATAGGCCTGACACTACTCCGCGGCGGCTTCTTCAACTACTTCAGCAGGAGCTTCAGCAGCAGCGCGGCGGGCTTCTTCGCGCTCGGTACGCTCCTTGGCGCGTTCCTTGGCTTTTTCGCCCGGCTCAGCGGCCTTCGGGTTGTTGCCGTTTTCCCACGTGCCGACGCCAGCCTTGGCGAGGTGACGGGCGACGCGCTCGGTCGGCTGGGCGCCTTTCGAGATCCAGGTCTTGGCTTTCCCGATGTCGATGATGAAGCGCTTTTCGTCTTCCTTGCCGAGCAGCGGGTTGTAGGCGCCGATCTTCTCGATGAAGCGGCCATCGCGAGCCGAACGCGAGTCGGCGACGACGATGTTGTAGTACGGGCGGTGAGCCGAGCCGCCACGGGCGAGACGGATTTTCAGGGACATGGGTAACTCTCTTCTTTCAGCTTGAGTCGGGTTGAACGTTGCGGGTCGGGCGTCAGCCCTTCCTCTGGAGTTTCTCGTGATGGCGGATGACTTCCGTCACGATGAAATTGAGGAACTTTTCGGCGAAGTCCGGGTCGAGATCAGCGTCCTTCGCCAGCTGGCGCAGGCGTTCGATCTGTTGGGCTTCGCGTGATTTGTCGGCCGGCGGCATGGCGTGTTGCGCCTTGAGTTCGCCCACCGCCTTGGTCGCCTTGAAGCGCTCGGCCAGCATGTGCACGACCGCCGCATCGATATTGTCGATGGACGAGCGCAGGCGTGCGAGTTCGGTGTTGGGATCACTCACTTCTTCTTGTCCCCGTGACCGAGACTAGGAAGACCGCCGCCAAGGCCGGGCAGTTTCGGACCACCGGCGCCGGCGCCGAGATTCTTGAGCGCGTTGAGCTGGGCCTGGCTGACCTGCGGACCCTGGCCCGGCTGGCCGCCGCCCATCATGCCGCCG
>Ga0105048_10016446_pt1 | contig 11432 bp, 7 predicted proteins | sample MAT05_FD_78382 | JGI IMG/M metagenome (GOLD analysis project Ga0105048, IMG submission 78382) | Freshwater microbial communities from Lake Fryxell liftoff mats and glacier meltwater in Antarctica - MAT-05 | ecosystem: Environmental > Aquatic > Freshwater > Ice > Liftoff microbial mat | place...
CCAGCCGCGTGGATCGGGATCGCCGCTCGCGACCTCATAGTCGTCCAGGTCCTCCAGACGCACGAGTTTCACCTCGCGTGCCTCCGCCATGCGCATGTCCGCCGTGCTCCCGCGGGGGGTGGCCTGACCGCCGAAGTTGGTTTCTGCTTTCATATTGATACTCCTTACCTCAATGGGACGTGATTGTGCCGCCGCACGGGATCGAGCCGGTGGCGCCAGAGCCGTGGTCAGGCTCCTCCGCTCAGCGCGCGAACCGCATCGGCGGCACTGGTGAAAAACCGGTTGACTTCCGCGCGCTGCTCCAGCAGTGGCCGTTCCTTGCTCACGGCCCCGGCGGCCTGCCGTACCGAGACCACCTGCGCGCTCGCATTCGGGAAGCGCCGCTGCTGTACTTCCTGAAGGAGCTCCGCTGCCGACGCAAATGCTGCGTGCGCGAGGTCGGCGTGCTTGAGCGACTGCGGTTCCGTCTGCAGTCGGTCGGCAAGCGTGTTGAGTGCACTGACCTGTTCGTCCACCCCACTGCCGCGCAGCGAGTCACCCCGCGTGATGGAGGCGATGGCGCCCGCGAGCTGCCGGATGCCAGTAGAGGTGTGGTCGTGACTCAGGTCGCCAACGGCAGCGCTCGCCGTGTCGTTGTTTGCGGCCCAAGAGAGAAAACCATCCACCGCACTGCGATCCGTCGTGACGACTGCGGGCACCACCGCAGTGGTGTCGGGTCCCCCAGCCACCGCTGGGGTGTCATTGCGGCTGACCAGCCACCACGCCAGGAGCGCAGCTACGACCAGCGCAAGCAGCGCCCACAGCCACCCCTTGCCTCCCTTCCGTTCCACTCGAATTTCGGCCATCTCGCCGCTCCTCGTCCCAGTGGCGGGACGTAGTGTCGCTCTTTGTGCCGCGTAGGTGCTTCGAACGCACGCGAGAGCGTTGATATGTGAGACCGCTTACCGGCTGAGCCGTGCATCACTCGCCGAAAAATAAAAGCTGTCCGATCGCGGCTTTCGTCGCCTCTGTACTGCAGCCAATTGCGCGGGCTTGCAGGGAGTCGCGAGAAATGCGTGGCGAAACCTTGAGTACCCTTGGCCCGCCCCTCACCGCTTGCAGCATGGCCAGCACATACCTGCCGACCATTTCGGATTGACGAATAGGCCGCGCCCGCGGCGAGCGCGTGCAACGGGCGCTGTCGGATTCACCTGTCTGCACACCGATGGCTGTTCGCTGCGCCAAGGCGCACTTCCCTGCAAAATGATTGGAGACCCTGCCTTGTGCGGGCACAGTTCCTATGCGCACGCCACCGCGCGCTGTGACAAAACGAGCACGCGCTGCGATTCCACATTTCCCTCGGCAGGGCGTATGGCCAACATCGAGCTCGAACGCAAAGACGGGCACGGAAGGCTCTGGCTCGTGCTTGTTCTCGCCGCGCTGGCCCTCCTGATGCTGTGGCGCTTTGGAAGCAAAGAGGAAGTGCCATCCGCCATGCCTGGCCCTGCGGTCTCCACCGCGCCCCGAGCAACAGCGTGAAGCGGTCAACAATCCCGAGCAAGCGACCGATGTTGCGCTCCGTCGTGTGCCTCGCCGGTGCCGCCGGGGTTATGGGCATCGGGAGCCTTGCCGGTGCCCAGCGGCCGCTGCCACGTACGTCGGCCACAAGCGCACCGTTGCTCCCGGTATCGCGTGCCATGGCGGCTGACTCCGGCCGCCGGGGACCGACCAACCTGATCGAGTCCACGGCAGCGACGGCAGAGGCGGCGTCCGCGTCGCTGCTCGCGGCGGCGGCGGCGGTGCGTGCTGCGGCCGAGATGGCGGAGGGCCTTCGATTGGTGATCTCTGTGGAAGAACGGCGGCTTTGGTGGATGGATGGGCCCGACACCCTGTTTTCGGCACCAGTTGCGGTCGGTAAGGGTTCTACCCTGCGGCATGGCACGAAGGTGTGGGACTTCTCAAGCCCGGTGAGCATACGCCGGGTGCTCGGCAGGACGGCAGCCCCGATCTGGGTCCCGCCAGACTGGCACTACGTGGAGCTCGCCGAGCGTGAAGGATTGCTGCTGTCCGTGCTGCGCCGCGGCGTGCCTGTTCGCCTCCAGGATGGCCGTCTGTTGTCTGTGCGCGGTGAAAACATCGGGCTCGCGCCCGCCGACGGGCTGCCTTTTGCGCCCCTTCCCCGGGATGAGGAGATCGTGTTCGACAGCACGCTCTACATCCCTCCGTTTGGCACCTGGCAGCGCCGGATCGTCGGCGAGCTGGGAGGCTACAAGCTGGACCTGGGAGAGGGGTACCTGCTCCATGGCACGCGCGACCAGAGCACGATCGGGACGGCGTCGACCCACGGCTGCTTTCGGCTGCGCGACGCCGACATTGCCCACCTCTACGAACAGGTTCCCTCAGGAACTCGCGTGTACATCTACTGAAGGGCGGTCAGGCACGCCCGCAGTCCGCCGCAGTGAGCGATGCGCGCGCGCTCACTGCACCAAGCCCGGCCTTCGCTGCGCGAGAATGCGAACGGCGACATTACCGTGGCGACCGCGAGGCCGTTCCGCGATCCTCACTCCACCGGGACGACCGCGACCAAGCGCGGGCGTCGTCCATCCGATTGCTGCAGGTCGTTCGGCGTGCTCGGTTCGCCGGGTTCACGCGAAATGCACACCCCCGCAGCATGCGAACTACCCGATACCTAGACCCGGAGGTTTGACATGTACAGCTCTCATTCCTACAGCGGAACAGGCTGGCGACCCGCGCAGCAGCGCGGGCGCCGGCTGGTGACCATAGCCGCTTCGGCCATCGCGCTGGCGACCCTCTCCGCCTGTGCCGGCCGTCCCGTTCCGCCATCGCTCGGCATTCCCTGGGGCGCCACCGTCAAGTCGATCGTGGCGAATCCGCAGCAGGTCGACGGCAAGCTCGTGACGGTTAGCGGCGAGGTGAACCGCATTTTCGGACCGCGATGGTTCTCGATAGGCGGCGAAGGCTTCGATGGCGGCGAGGAACTGTTGGTGGTCGGACCAACACGCTTACCGGCCCTGGTCAACAGTCTCGCGGACTCCGGCAAGATCGCGAACGACCTCGTGCAGGTGACCGGACGCGTGCGCTTCTTCGACCGCGCAGCGCTGGAGAAGGAAGTCGGTGAGGATCTCGGCGGGGATTGGTGGCGTCCGTACGAGCAAAAGCCCGTTGTCGTCATGACGGACCTCGCGGTGACATCGCGCATGGACGTAGTGCCGGTCATGGCCGTGCCCGTCCCCATGCCGATGCCGGTGAGCGCCGTGCCAATTACCGACGGGCTGATGATCATCGGCACGCCGAATCGGAGCGTGCTCGTGGGACGGTCCTTCGCACTACTCGACGTGAAGGTGCAGACGGTCGTCGGGAAGAACACGTTCTGGGTGGGGTCGAACCCGAACCAGCAGTTGTTCGTCGTCGCCGACTCCAGCATGGCAAACCTCGCCCATCTGCGGGTCGGGCAGACCATCTCCGTCGCCGGCGTGCTTGAGGCAATGCCGGGCGACCTCTCCTCGGTGCGCGACTCGTGGAGCCTGAGCGCGGCCAACCAGACGACCCTCGCGCGGGAAGTGGTGTACCTCCGGGCGACTGGCCTCTACATGCACGGCATGGCGCACCAGGGATCAACGAGCGACTCGCGGATGCGGGTGCAGAAGGACCGGCGCTAAACGCGACGGACACCCGACTGCGCATTTCGGAGCTTTCGCCCGTCGTATACCTGTCTGGTGTAGCCGGCGTGTCGTCGATCAGGCGAGGGATCCGTTCGCGCCGTCGAGGCGCCCCATCCACGAGGTCACCGCGTGACCGACGTCACACAGACTGCCGCGTTACCCGAGCGCCCCGCCACGACTGGTGGTCATATAGGTGCGGTAATCCGGCGCTATGTCGTCGCGGTGCTGATGGCCGCAATGGCGCTCGCGCTCACTTCCGCCTTTAAACCGATCGCGGAGCACGGCGTCTACCTGTTCTTCTTTGCGGCGGTCGTCAGCAGCGCATGGTACGGTGGGCTCGGGCCGGGGCTCGTCACCACCGTGCTGGCCGTCGCCGCGGCTGACTTCTATTTCATTCCTCCGATTGGCTCGTTCAGTCCCAATCAGCGACGCGAGCAGGTCGCACTCGGTGTATTCGTTGTAATGTCGGTGGTGGCGAGCACGTTGAGTGCCGCATTGCGGGACGCCCGCCTGCGTGCGATAGCGGCGGCGGTCGCTGCCGACGAGGCGCGCGCCGACGCTGAGGTCGCGGAGCAGCGAGTCACGGGCATCCTCGCGAGCATTGGCGACGGGTTTCTCGCCTTCGACCATTCATGGCGCTGCCGGTACATCAACCTTGCGGCCGAGGGGCTGCTGCGCACCTTCGGCCGGGAGCGGGAGCAGCTTGCCGGGCAGGTGCTCTGGGAGGCGCTTCCCCGTCTCGCCGGAACGACCTTCGAGCGCGAAGCCCTTCGCGCGGCCGCGGAACAGGTGATGGTCGAATGCGAGGAGTTTTATTCCCCGCTGCAACGTTTGTTCCAGGTGCGCCTCTATCCTGGCGGGGACGGCGTCTCCGCGTACGTGCGCGACGTAACGCAGCGTCGCGAGGCCGAACAAGTGCAGCTAACGCTGCTGGAGGCAGCACGTCTCCTGTCCGCCTCGCTCAATCTCGGGTCCACGCTCCGCGATCTGACCGGCCTCTTTGTGCCGCGTTTCGCCGACTACTGCGTGGTGTATCTCGTCGGCGCGGACGGGGCGCTACGTCAGTCGGCCTGTCGGCACGTGGATCCCACGAAACAGGCGCTGCTCGAGGAGCTTGGGGAGCGGTGGCACCCAGACGTCTCGAATAGTGCGAGCGGGCGCGCTCTCCGAACCACGTCGCCGGTGCTCCGCGCTGCGACGTCGTTCAGGGAAGCAGAGATGCTCACCGACGACCCCTCGCTGCTCGCGATCTTCCGCGAACTGAACCCGGTTTCGTACATGGCCGTGCCGCTCGTCGCGCAGGGCAAGGCGATCGGGACCGTTCTGCTCGTATCGTCAGTGTCGGGCCGACGGTATGGGGCGAGCGAGCTGGCCGTCGTCGAGTTGCTTAGCGCCAGGGCGGCGCTCGCGGTGGACAACGCACGACACTATGCCGAAGCGCAGCAGGCGCGCGACCATGAAGTCCGCGCTTCCCAGCTCGAGACGCAGCTAGCGCAAGCGAAACTCGACGCGCTTCGAGCCCAGCTCAACCCGCACTTTCTGTTCAACACGCTCAATACCATCGCGATGCTGGTCCGACGCGAGGCCGGCGAGGAGGCGCTCCGAGGGATCATGGGGCTTGGTGCGCTGCTCCGCCATGTGCTCTACAGTCGCGGGACTCCCGAGGTAGCGCTTTCCGAAGAATTCACGCTGGCCGAACGCTACCTCGAAATTGAACAGCTCCGTTTCCGTGATCGGCTGCAGGTGCACCTCTCCATACAACCGGGGGCAGGCGACGCATCCGTGCCCACGATGATCCTGCAGCCCCTGGTGGAGAATGCCGTTCGGCATGGGATCGCTCGCAAGAGCGGGACGGGAAAGGTGACAATGACGGCTCGCCGAACGGGGGATGTGGTCTTGATCAACATCGTCGACGACGGGCCGGGGTTTGCACCTGGATGGGACCTCACTTGCGCACGTGGGGTGGGACTGGCGAACACGCGCGATCGTTTGCGGCAGATGTACGGCGACGCGCAGCGGCTGGAGGCGCGCAATGCTCCCGATGGCGGTGCGCTGGTGGAGCTTCGACTTCCGTACCGCCGGACCGCAGAACCGTCCCTGAATGCGACCCGTCGACGGGGTTGCGAGGAGTAGAACGCATGCAGGCCCTTCGTACGCTGGTGGTTGATGATGAGCCGGAGGCGCGTGATGGCCTTGTCCGCCTGCTGCGCGGTGATGCCGACGTGGAGATCGTCGGGGAGTGCGGCAGTGGCAATGACGCGGTGACGGCGATCAGGACGCTCTTGCCCGACGTCGTGCTGCTCGATATCCAGATGCCGGAGCTTAATGGCTTCGAGGTCCTCGCCGCCCTCTCGCCCGGGTCGATGCCGGTCGTGGTGTTCGTCACCGCGTACGACGCCTATGCCGTGCGCGCGTTCGAGGCACATGCCATCGATTACCTGCTGAAGCCCTTCAGCGACGAGCGCTTCGCCGCCGCCCTGCACCAAGCCAAGCAGCATGTGCAGCAGCGTCGCATCGGGGAGCTTGGCGAGAAGTTCGCCGCCCTGCTGCAGGACAATGCGTTGGGAACCCCGCCGCCGCTCGCCGAACAAGTGCCTGCGGACGGCCGTGACGGAACCGCGGAGACGGTGTGGGCTGGCGAGCATGCGCTGACGTCGAGGCCCGCGTACCTCGAACGCATCGTGGTCCGCCACGAGCGCGACGTCTCCTTCGTGCGCGTCGCGGAAATCGACTGGATCGGGGCGGCGGACTACTACGCGAAGTTGTTCGTCGGACCCGCGACGCACCTGATTCGCGAGACCATGAAACAGCTCGAGGCCAAGCTGGACCCGCGGCAGTTCGTGCGGATTCACCGGTCTGCGATCGTGAACGTCGATCGCGTCAAGGTCATCCGCCCGTACTTCCGCGGCGGCCACGTCGTCGTGTTGCACGACGGCAGAAAGCTCATCATGAGCCGCGGACGTCGAGAGGCCCTCGAACGTGTGTTGGGCCAACCGATCTGACGGCCCATATCGGAAAGGACGAACCGGGTGCACAGACTCTTACCGACCACCGCGACCGTGCGGACGTTCCTGCGCGAGACGTGGCGGGTCGCGCGTGCGACGTTTCGGAATGCGCGCGCCGACGATCTCACGGGCGAGGCGGCGAAGATGGCCTATTACTTCTTCCTGTCGCTCTTTCCGCTGGTGCTCGTGCTGCTTGCCGTGACCGGCATCGTGGGCGGCGAAGCCGCTTTCGACCGCATCACCCAGGCGGTCCAAACGACCGTGCCGAACTACGCCTGGCAGTTCGTCTCAAGCGTGATTCGTGAAGTGACCGACCGTCGCAGTCCGGGCACGCTTTCCTTCGGCGCCGTCTTCGCGTTATGGGCGGCGTCGAGCGGCGTCGCTTCGCTAATGGGTGGACTGAACACGATGTACGATGTCGAGGAGCGGCGCCCTTGGTGGAAGCGTCGCCTGGTGGCGCTCGGAGTACTGGCCGTCGGCGCTGTGCTGCTCATACTGGGCTCTGCCGCGTTCATCCCCACTGAGGCATGGCTGCGAGACCGGGAACTGTTGGCGACACTCTCCTATGCTCGCTGGCCATTGGGCTTTCTCCTGCTAACCGGCACGGCGTGGATCGCCTACTCCTTTCTTCCCGCGGGAGACGCGCGCCCATCGGGCAGCAAGACGCTGGTCGGCGCCGGCGTTGCCAGTGCGCTCTGGATCGTGGCCACGCTGCTCTTCCGGATGTACATCGCAGACTTCGGACGCTACAACCGCGTGTACGGTGCGGTCGGCGCCGTCATTGTCCTGCTGATCTGGTTCTACATTGCCGCGCTCGCGGTACTGGTCGGTGGCGAATTGGCGGCCACGCTGGAGTCGACCGGAGCAGCACGCAGAGAGCCGCTTGGCTCCGGCATGTCTCCATCGCCCAACGGCCATGCCTCGCGCTGACGTCCCCAGGTCCCACTCGATGACCCCTTCCGCCACAAAGACCCGGTTGTTGTATGGGTCATGTATTGTCCTTCATAACCCTGGTCGAGGCACCGTTCGTGCGACTGAGCACTGGCACGTTCGCCGACGGGTACCGAGTGAGGGTGCTTGTGTCTCGCGCGGGTCGGCGCGGTGAGGGCGTGACGCGACCCGACCGCTTCTGGGGCCGACTCCGCGTGCGGCATGGCGCATTGCGCGCGCAGCGCACGTTGACGCGTGCGGCACTCACTGGCTGGGACGGCATACTGCTGCGCCTCAGCCGGCTCGGTCTGGACGAGAACGCGCTGCTGCTGACCTTCGCGGTGGCCGCCGGACTGGCCGCCGCCGGTGGCGTGGTGCTCTTCTATCGCGCGATCGACCTCGCGCATTTCGTGCTGTTCGAATGGCCGGCGTCCATGCTGCCTGGCGTTCCCGTGCTACTGTCACGCCCCGTGCTCACGGCGATCGCTTTCGCGAGTGCTGCCGCCTTGTGGAGGCGAGTCGGGGCGGGCTCAGACGGCCTGACCGTGCCGGACGTGCAACTCTCGGTGGTGCGGCGCGGCGGGCGTGTCTCCGGTCCGCAGGCGGCTGGTCGCACGATTGCCAGCGCCATCACGATCGGTGGCGGCGGTTCAGCAGGCAGTGAAGGACCCGTGGCGGTCATCGGCGCGGCAGCCGGTTCGTTCTTGGGCCGTCTGTTCCGCTTCTCGCCGGACCGGACACGCGTACTCGTGGGATCGGGTGCCGCGGCGGGCATTGCCGCCGCGTTCAACGCGCCGCTGGCCGGCGCGTTCTTCGCGCTCGAGGAAGTGCTTGGATCGTTCCGCGCGACGACGTTTGCGCCGGTCGTTGTGGCGAGCGTAGTCGGCGCCGTGGTCGCGCGCTGGGTGTTCGGGAATCACCCGGCGTTCCCCATCCCGCCGGAGTTTGGTGTCACCACCACGACCCAGGTCGTGCTGTTGTTCCCGCTGCTCGGTGTCGCCTGTGGCTTGGTGTCCGCGCTATTCGTTCGCGTGCATTTTGCCGTCGGCGCGTTCATCCAGCGGGCGGTGCGCGAGCACCGTGCACGGAAGGCGCTGCTCCCGTGGGTCGCCGGCGCCGCCGTTGGCACCCTCGTACTGCTCTCGAACGGATTGCTGGTCGGCACCGGACACATCGCCATTCCCCTCGCTGCATTCGGGCGCATGGCGTGGTGGCTCCTGCTGCTGCTGTCGCTGGGCAAAATCCTGGTCACGGCGCTGACACTGCATGGCGGAGGCTCGGGCGGGCTGTTCACGCCCTCCCTCTTTGTCGGTGCGACGCTGGGCGGCGCGCTGGGCGTGGCACTGCGGGCCATCCTGCCGTCCCTGGACGTCGTGCCGGAAGCCTATGCGTTGGTGGCGATGGGCGCGGTCGTGGCCGCGACGACCGGGGCGCCGATCACCGCTATCCTGCTCATCTTCGAGATGACGGGCGACTATGCGATCGTCCCGGCGCTGATGGTCGCGGTGGTGATCAGCACGGTCGTCGCACGCCATGTGGAGCCAGACAACCTTTACACTGGTTGGCTACGGCGCCGCGGGGAACAGCTGCGACACGGCTCCGATCGCGATGTGCTTTCCGAGCTCCTGGTTGCCGATGCCTACGAGCCTGACGCCGTAGTGGTGAGAGAAAGCGAGCCGGTGCACCTGCTGCTTCAGCATCTGGGCAGTCGCGACCAGAGCGTCTTTCCGGTCGTCGACGCCCAGTCGCGTCTCGTCGGCGTGCTCACCATGATCGAGCTCGGCGCCGTCGCGCGCGGCGAGCTTGCCAAAGGCGATGTGCTCGTCGCCTCCGACATGGTGCAGCCGAGCGAGGTGGTTGCACCCGATGACACGCTGCTCGAGGCCGTGCGTCGCATGGGCGTTCGAGGAATCGGGTCGCTGCCGGTCGTCGACCCGACGTCTGAGCGCGTGCTCGGCGTCGTGCACCGCGCTGGTATTCTCGCGCGTTATGAACGCGCCCTGGAAATGGAGCAGCGGTGACCGCTGCGGCGCAGTGCAGCAGCGAATGAAACGATCGCTGCTCCAGTTCGCGCATGAGCGCTTCCATCTGGCGGATCTCCTGGTTTTGCGCCGCAATGATGCTATCGGCCAACGCGCGAACACGAGGGTCCGTAATTCCCGCGCGTGAACTCGTGAGAATCGCGATGGAATGGTGCGGAATCATCGCTTTCATGTATGCGACAACGCCGATCGTCGACGGGCTGCGAGCGAGGTACAGTGCGACCAGCCATCTCGAAGCCACTGGACTTCGCGGGAACTCGTAGCGGGGTACAGTGCTCTCATCAATAGCGAGCGAAGAGTATGCCGCGGTCTCCCCGATGTTCCGAGTTGATTAACATGTCGCCACCCTTGACCGTCGCTCTGCGGTGGCAGTGCGGCCTCGCGCTGTCATTCGCGGCGCTACTCCCGTCGACGACCCTTGCCCAGGCGTCGCCGATGCCGGACACGCTGCCGCCCGCGATCGCGGCAGCCCTCGAGAACGTCGTCGCGCCCGCAGCATCGGGTCGCACGCCCGGCCTGTCACTCAATCGCGCAGCACGGGTGCTGACTCGCAGCTTGTATCAGCGGGCGGGGCAGCGTCCCCTGTGGTTCTCCGGCACTGGTGATAGCTGGCGCGTCGATGCGCTGATCGACGCGCTGCTCCAGGCGCCCGGGCAGGCGCTGCGCGTGGACGGGTACGGCCTGGAGGCCCTTGCCGCGGCGCTGGAGCGCGCCCGGGCCCAGCCTACGGCGGCCGCGCTCGCCGACGCCGACGTCCGGCTCACGGCGGCCTTCGTCGCCTACGGCACGGACCTGCTGACAGGACAGGTCAACCCCACCACGATCACCACGGCGTGGCACATCGATCCCCAGCAGGCCGATGTCGACGCGATGCTCGCCGCCGCGCTGACTGGGCCGGACGCGCCCGCGGCCCTCGCCCGGCTTCGCCCTCAGGACGCGTCGTACGCCGCCCTGACGGCGTCGCTCGCCCAGTACCGTCAGATCGTGGACCGCGGCGGCTGGCCCGTGGTTCCCGACGGCGGTGTGGTGCGTCCCGGTGATACGGTGACTGCCGGGTTCGCGAGCGTCCTGCTCGGCCGACTGTTCGCTGAAGGCTACGTGAGCGCGCCGTGGTCGCTCCAACCCGCTGTCGACAGCGGCGGGCGCCCCCGTACCAATCCCGCGACTGGCGCGGGCACCGAAACCCCCGTGATCTACGACAGCGTGCTTTCGACCGCGGTGAAGGAGTACCAGAGCCGGCACGCGCTGGCGGTCGATGCCATCATCGGCCCGGCGACGCGCCGGTCGATGAACCGGTCCGCGAGTGATCGGCTGCGCCAGATTGCCGCGAACCTCGAGCGGCACCGTTGGCTGCCGCGTGACCGCGGCGATCGATATGTGATCGTGAACGTGCCGGCGTTCCGGCTGCGTGCGTTCGATGCGGGGCGCGAGGTCCTGAGCATGAACGTAGTGGTGGGGGCCGAGTACGACGGCCGATCGACGCCGGTGTTCAGCGACTCGATGGCATACGTGGTATTTCGCCCCTACTGGAACGTGCCGGCGGGCATCGCAGCGCGTGAGCTGTGGCCGAAGCAGCGCGCGAACGCCAGCTACTTCTCCCGCAACGGCTATGAGTCCGTGCGCGCGAGCTGGGGCTCGTACGTCCGACAGAAGCCCGGTGGGGAGAACGCGCTCGGGCTGGTGAAGTTCATCTTTCCGAACGATTTCGCGATCTACCTGCACGACACGCCGTCACAGGCGCTGTTCTCGGAACGAGTGCGCGCAGCGAGCCACGGCTGCATCCGCGTCGAGCA
>Ga0105048_10016447_pt1 | contig 11432 bp, 7 predicted proteins | sample MAT05_FD_78382 | JGI IMG/M metagenome (GOLD analysis project Ga0105048, IMG submission 78382) | Freshwater microbial communities from Lake Fryxell liftoff mats and glacier meltwater in Antarctica - MAT-05 | ecosystem: Environmental > Aquatic > Freshwater > Ice > Liftoff microbial mat | place...
CTCATCCTGGGCTTGGATCTGAGGGTAGAGGCCGCTTGCAAAAAGCACCTTCCCCACTGGCTTCGGCAGGTATTCCTGGCCATCTTTGGTCTTCTGGCCAGCGATGTGATAGGACCCCGGCGCGAGTGCTTCTGCCGTGATCGGTGGCTTGCCGGGCTCACTCTCCCAGATGCAGGCGATGCGTAGGAGATCGGTATCGAAGCAGGCCCAGAGATTGTGCCCGAGGTTCAGGATCAGGCCGCGCGGGGTCAGATTATCCTTCGGGAAACCTTCCCCCAAATCACGACAATCCAGGACGCTGCTAAAAAAGGGAAAATCCTTCTCCACCCAGTCCGCCCATGGAGTCGGCTTATCTATAATCAGCTTTTTGGGTGGCTCAGACTTCTTGGGAGCCTTTATCTGAGTCTGCCCGGACACAGGATAAAGGAGCAGGATCGCGAGGAGAAAAAAAGCTAATCTAGAAAAACGCATCTGCTAAAACACATCAAAGCCCAGAAGTCTGTCAATCATGACCACCCTGCCGCATGATCTACGCATTTGCCAAAAAGCCGATCTGCTCTAGGATCGCCACTCTCGTCGCCACTATGCGGCAGACTATTGGACTCATCGACATGAGATTTGACTCCCCCACTACCTCTCGATCCATCAGCCTACTAACGCTGGTCCTAGCGGCATGGGCCTTCCCCCTCCTTCAGGCAGACGTGGTCAAACCCGAAAGCAAGCCCGGCTTCATGCGCCGCATGTTCGGCGGTGGTGAGACTGCGACACCCACACCCGTGGAGGTAAAAGAAGCTCCGAAAGCCAAGCCAAGCACGCCCGGCCCCAAGCCAAAAGTTACCACCATCAAGCCCAAGTCTGCAGGCACCACCAAGTCTAACACGACGCCGAAAAAGACGACGCCGACGCCCGCGCCGAAGAAAAAAGTCGAAGCCCCACCCGTAAAGAAAGCTGAGACACCAGCGCCCGCAGAGCCGGAGAAAAAGACCGCCAGCGCCCCTGCTAAGGACAAGGCAGACGGCGAATTCGGCGCGGATGATGACGACAAGCAAACAGCTGAGGTAAAGCCTGCCCAAGTCACGCCCAGCACACCGCTGCCAGCATCCCAGTCCGGCGGCTGGAAGATCGTCAAAGTCAACGGGCGCGATTACGTCACTGCTGAAAGCATCCATCAATTCTACCGCTTCAGCACTTATAAGTTGGAAGGCAGTCACGTCTGGCTGAAGTCCAACAACCTGATTCTGAAAAGCCAGCTCGGCAGCCAAGAGATCCTGATCAATAACATCAAATTCATCCTCAGCTTCCCCGTTTTAGAGTCCAACGGTCGGGCGCTTTTTTCACGGCTCGATCTCTGCAAGCTGATCGATCCCGTCCTACGCCCCACTTACATTTCGGACGGTGAGTACTTCGACACTATCGTCCTAGATGCAGGTCACGGCGGGCACGATGCCGGTGCGCGTGGCATTTATGGTTATGAAAAAGACTTCGCTTTGAAAATGGCAGGCACCGTCAAAGATGCGCTGCAAAAGAAAGGCTTCAAAGTCATCCTGACACGCAGCACGGACACTTTCATCACCCTCGGTGGACGCGTCGCCATCGCCAATGCCACGCCGAAAAGCATCTTCATCAGCCTGCATTTTAACTCTGGCGGCAGCGCTGCCTCAGGGATCGAGACCTTTGCCCTGACGCCACAGGGCAGCTCCGCCACCTTAGAGCGCGGCGGCGGCTTCAACTACAACGGCACTACGGGGAACTCACATGACTCCGCCAACATCGCCCTCGCCACCGCCGTTCATGCCATGGTCATCAGCCGTTTCAAATTCGTCGATCGCGGCATAAAGCGTGCTCAATGGAGTGTGCTCACGGGTTGCAAACGCCCCGGCATTCTCTTTGAAGGCGGCTTCGTTACCAATGGCAACGAATGTCGCCTCATCGCCTCGGATACCTATCGTCAATCTGTCTCTACGGCCATCGCAGATGCGGTCTCGAACTATCGCCTAGCGCTCAAAGGCTCCATGACAAATCGGCGTTAAGCCGAACGAACTCGTGAGCCAAAACATCACGAGTGATGATGCGTAAACGACGAAGTCGTGTGTGTTTGCGGTGTGCTGCGGACTCGGAGGCCCGCGCTCCGTCTGATCGCTGCAAGCGCAGATGCTCTCAGCAAAGCAGAATGTTTACTTGGCTTTGCGCAGAGAGCGCTCGATGTCGGAGATGAGCTTGGCCACGCTGTCATTGGCCTTGAGCTCGTTGGAGCGCTTCAGAAGTGGCAGGGCATCTGCGAGTTTATTCGCGGTGATGTGGATGGTGGCTAAGCGTAGGCTGGCGGTAGATTCATAGTCCTTCAGCTTCACCGCACGCTCAAAGTAGCCGATGGCTTTGGCCGTATCTTTTTGATCTGCGAAATGCTGACCGAGTAGCAGCAGCGCGGCACCATCCAGCGGATTCAGCTCGACCACACGCTGCAGCATGGGGATGGAGTCACCCGCTTTCCCAGAGCTAACAGCCAGCCGTGCCTCCAGCTTCAGCAGGCGTGCTTCATCTTCTTTAGCTAGCTTGCCTTCTCCAGCATCGCGAGCCTGTTTGACCAATGCGGAGGCCTCAAAGAGAGCACCCTGCATGGAGAGATTCTCAGCCTCACTAATGACCTTGGCGGCATCAAAGCCACCGGCCTCGATAGCACGCTTATAGGCGCTCAGAGCCAAAGCTGGATCTTTGCTCACAAGATAGATGTCGCCCAGACGCTGAAGTTCTTCAGGCTTTGCCACGCCGCTACGGGCTAGGATCTCGAGGTTTTCTGCCGCTTTCAGATTATCCTTCATCGCCAGATAGGCCTCACTTTGCAGACTGATGAACTCCGTGCGGTCAGGATTTTCACGGATGATCTCTTCACAGAGAGAGGCGGCCTCAGCGGCTTTCTGCTGTTTCAATACGCAACGGACGAGGCCGAGCTTCCAGTCCAAGACATCTGGCTGAAACATGAGCGCCATGCGGTAAGCGCTCTCCGCACTCGCTGCACGATCCAGGGACAGGAGCGCAAAGCCATACAGACCGTAGCTCGGCCCATCCTGTGCGCCGAGGCCGATGGCACGACTGAGATTTGTAACTGCGCTGACCCACTTTTGCTGACGTACATTCACCATGCCTAGACCACGCCAAGCACGGCGGAAGGAGGGAAATTTATCCACCGCCCGCTGAAAAAGCTGTGCGGCAGGTTCATACTGGCCGTTCTCGAGATACAGATTCCCCAGAGTGAGATCGAAGATGGCATTGGTATCTTTAGTGATCATTTTGACCAAAGCACCAGCAGCCTCCATGGGCTTGCTCATCATGGGAAGGAGCTTATTGAGCAACTCCCGGTCTTTGTCGTTCAAGGGTGGCTCCACATCTGGAAACACACTGTAAGTGCCAAGAAAGAATTTGGCAAAGTTTGGATCTTTCCAAAGCTCAAGTGCATAAGCGCCAGGCCGTGGCTTTTCCTGTGGAGCTGGCGCAGCGGCGGCTGGTGCCGCGGGCGGCGGTGTCGTCTCGGCAATGACCACTTGGGATGCGGCACTCAGGAGAGCAAGTGAGAGCAGGATTGTTTTCAATCGAAACGGAAGGGGAGTTTAAGTTTGAAACTGACCGGTTTGCCATCACGGGTACCGGGCTGGAAGCGCCATTCACGGGCCGCCTCAATGCAGGAGGAGTTCACCGCAGGATCGGGAGAGTCGAGAATCTCTGCTTTACTAACGGCACCATCTTTGCCGACGATGATGAGAACATCGACCTTACCTTTGATGCGCTTTCTGAGGTCTGACGAAAGCTTCGGCGAAGCTCGGTTTGTCGGGGTCGGTTTGCTATCAAGCTGACCGCTGGAAAGCATGTCACTGCCGCCGAGACCGCCACCGCCCGTGCCTGTGCCGCCGATGACGCCGCCACTGCCAAAGCCGACACCGCCGCCGAAGCCACCGTCACCACCTGCACCGCCGAGGGCAGATCCGAGATCACTCAGACTCATGTTGGAAAGGGCTGGCGCAGCGTTTGATGGTGCCTCCACCTGCGCTAGATCACGAATGTCTGCCATGTCCTGCTTCACTTCTTCTACTGGGTCTTCCAGCTTTTCTTTCGTGTCTTCTTCAGGCTTCTTCTCGTCATCTTTGGCGATGTCCACTTCCTGGAGCACATCAACTTTCGGCCCGGCTTTCTCACCCTTCGGAATCAAAAAACCGCCGAATAAAAAAACGAAAGCATGAAGGAAAAGCGCAGCGAGGAAACCCAAAAAGACTTTTTTCATACTCGTTTTTAAAGGCTTATTTACGATCCGTAGAGAGTGCGACTTTAGTGATGCCCGTGCGCTTCACTTCATCAATGACGGCGACAACATTGGAGTATTCCGCTTTGCCATCTGCATTCACGACCACTTGCGGATCTTTGTTGGCTGACTTGAAGCTTTGCAGACGGATCGGCAGCTGCGCAAAGTTGATCTTCTCTTTATTAAAGAAGATCTCACCCTGCTGCGAAACACTGAGCGTCAGAGCTTGGTCCTTCTTCTCTTTCGGAGAAGATGTCGATGCTGCCGGCACGTTCACCGTGATGCCTTCGTTCTTGGTCATCGAAAGTGACACCATGACGAACGTGGCAAGGAGGAAGAAGACCACGTCGATTAGAGGAATCACCTCGATCTTCGCATGCTTCTTGGGCTTTTTGGCAAACTTCATGAATTATGCGGTGGCTGGGTTTTGACCGAGCAAGTTAGCCTTAGTTCCAAGGGACTTCTGATTGTCCTCAGCTGCCAGCATCTGGCGGTGGCGATGACGCAGGTCTTCTTCGACCTTCTTGTTCTTCTCAATCACCAGCTCAAGCTTCGATGCTGCGATTTCGAGTTCGTGCTCAGCGTCTTCCACCATGTTGTTTAGGTAGTTGAAGGGAATCAGGCCAGTCATGGCGATGACGAGACCAAAGGCTGTGGCGATAAGGGCTTCCGCAATACCACCGGTGATGGCGCTTGGTGCTCCCATGTCCGCTCCGATGGAAGCAAACGACGCCATCATGCCCGTCACCGTTCCGAGCAGTCCCAGAAGCGGGGCGATGGTCATGCCTGTATCCAGAACGAAGAAGCCGCGCTTGAAGCGCTTGATCTCGAGTGAGGCTGAGAGGCTGAGGGCATCAGAGATATTCGTTTCCACATGCTCAAGGGCGTGGGACAAAGCACGAGCCACGTAGTCCTGGGATTTTGCACCAATGGCGATGGCTTTATCAAAGTTGGCAACTTCCACCGCATCCAAGATGTGAACGACATCCTTCGCATTGCGGCGCTTCTTCTCACGCAGAATGAAAAAGATACGCTCCATGGCTGTGCCAAACACCAGGATGCTAACGAGCAACAGGGGATGCATGATCGGGCCGCCGTGCTTGTAGGTGTCCATCAGCGTGTGCTTGGTCATGAAATCTTTGATTGCACCGCCCAGTGAAGCATCGAGTGGCAGCAAGCCTTTACCACTCTCGATCAGTGAAGCGATGCTGGCATTGATCTCTGGTGTGATGCTGCGGATGATCGGCATCGGTGAGCCGACCTGCGGCATGGCGATGCCAGCACCGACACCGCCTTTCGTTGAGAAGAAAGCCATCGGGCCGATCACCGCAAAAGTGCCATCTAGTACCATGCCCTGACTGTCCACAGCCTTACCAGAGAATCGAGTACCGCCGATGATATCGGCGAGACGAGTGATGGCAGCCCGCAGCAGATCCACCTGCGTGAGGAAGCGCTCTTTCAGTGGCGTCTTTTCATTTTCAGAAGCCATCTTGGCTTTATCCAGCGTAGGCTTGTAGAGCTGCATCTCACTGGCGTGAACTTTGGATTCAAAGCCTTTGGTGAATTCATCCAAGATGTTCGTCAGGTAGAGATTCTCTTCACCTGCAAGTTTGACCTGACCTTTGAGATTGGAAAAGTTCAGCTCGGCGGTGTCCACTTCACGCGTGAGTGGAGCGTAGGCATCTTGCAGTTGGCGCAGCTTATCTTCGAGCTGAGCTAGCTCGCGATTGAGCGGTTCCTTCTCCTTGCCGATCTCAGTTTGGACCTTAGAGAGGTCTTCTTTGCTGCGGTCGTAGTCGGCTTGTGCGGATTTCTTCGCCGCCGAAAAACCGTTGGCACTGGCGGAGGCCCAGGTACTGGTCAAGATGAGTAATGTGGTGATGAGCGGACGCATATTCGTATTGGCAGTTCAGGTTCTTTCTCAGCGGATCTCGGCAGGCAACTCGACTAACTTTGGCGAGATTGCTTTCTTCATGACTTCGACAACGGTACGCATCTTCGGCGCGATGGTGGGGTCTAGCTTCCAATCCCAGCCTTTCTCTCCAGGAACTCCAAGGCCACCGATATCGCCATTGGAATTCACGAAGTAACCTTGGCCAAGGCCGACATAGACCACTTTGACCTCAGCTTTTTTGCCACCGCCGATGTCGTGAATCTCTGGCAGGGTAGTGAGTTCATTGTTGGCTTTGCCCAGTTCATTGAGCATTCCTAAAACGTTCTGGAAGCGCTCCGCAGCGGTGATGTTTTTGAGATCTGCGCCTTCTTTGGGGATACGCTCGTAGAGCACCTTCACCTTTTCTTGGATGACTCCTGGAACACGGTCGTAAAGACCTTTCACGCCTTTTTCCAGCTCAGGAGCTGTAGCAAGGAGTGCATCTGTCGCCTCACGCGTCTGGGCTTTTTCGGCCTCAGCTTCAGCGGTACGCTTCTTCACATCTTCCAGCTTCGTCTTGGCTTCGGTGATCTTCTTTTCGGTTTCTTCGACACCGATCTTCAGCAGTTGGATTCGGCCTTGCAGCATGGCCTTGCCATTTTCCCAGTCCGCCCGCTCACTGGCGATCAGACGCTGAGTCGTGGCCCACTGCTGCAGCAGCCCACGGGTAGCGTCCATTGATTCTGCTGCGTCTAGAGCTTCCACTTTGGGCGGAGACATCTGCTGGCCAGAAGCCAAACCGCAAACAAAAAGCACAGGTATTAATAGTAACGACTGATTCACTTGATAAAAAAATGAGCTTTGAAATTTTAAACGTAATAGTTATTCATGCCTGCCTTAAAAGAGGCGGCTTTCACCACATCTTCAGTGACGAAAACGTCACTTTGAGAAGCTTCCCAGGCTTCGAACCTACCAATCCATATTTAAACTTAGTGAGTAATTGATACCCATCTCACGAGATGAGAACAACGGTCTGCCCTTGTTGTTATAAAAGCGGTCAATGCGCGGATTCAAAAGATTGACGGCACGAAAGGTCAATTTACAGTTTTTTGAAAGTTGCTTACTCAGTGCAAAGTCCAGCGTCGTGAATGGCTTCTGAAAAATGTCTGGATCTGTTGAAGTAGTGGAAACGGCGAATAATTGCGGACCCACCGTATTTAAAAAGAGCCCCGAAAAAATACCGCTCTCTTTGTTATCATACGTAAAATTAAAATTATAGATGTAATCAGGCTGCCCCTGCAGTCGGCGAGTAAATCCAAAAATACGACCCGCATCATTGCGATTACGTGAAGCCTGCGACTTAATGTATGAATAATTCACGCCAACACTGAAAGGCTTTAACTCATCCGTGATGAACTCCAAGCTTCTTTGGAATTCAAGTTCGAATCCGTAAACTGAGCCCTCAGGAACATTAATGTAGCTGATGTAGTTTCCCACGGCTGAATATTCGATTGGATTCTTGATCAGCTTTGAAAATGCACTAACTGCGAGCACACTTCCAGGTTCAGGGAACCATTCCCAGCGGGCATCATAATTTAAAATATCAGAAATTTTGAGATCTTTGTTGCCCACAAAGTAATCTCCAGTTTCAACATTAATGAAGGCGATTGGAGCTATTTCCTTGAACGAGGGGCGTGCAATCGTACGCGATATAGACGCACGTACACGCTGCGTGTCTGTGATCTCCCAATTCATTGACATCGCTGGCAAGAGACTGACCTGTTGGATGCTAGATTGGCTTCTATCAATGAGAAGTTGATTGCTTTGCGCAAGAAGATCACCATCCGCAGCTTCTTCCACCAGCCTTTGCAACGCAAGGCTCGGATTTGGGCCAAGCAACCTTAGTCGTGTTTCTTCCTCTAAGTACTGCCAGATGGGTGTAGATTTCACGTTGAAATCGGTTGATTCGAGGCGAGCACCAAACACAAAGTTGACTGATTTACTCAGATCCACATCAAACATCAGATAACTTGCTGCGATCGCCTGATTAGCCGAATATGCTTCTACGTCATTCTGCCTGAATAAGTGCGTAGCGTCAGAAATCCCGCTCGCCGAATTTAAATCCCTTCCGCGTTGTAAAAAAACATCTCCCCAAGTCTGCGACGATGCCCCTGCATTAAATCCGAATGCGTTATCCAAGCTACCGACCGAGTAAGCAAAGCTGTCGGAGCGAAATTTTCGATCTGAATAATCCAACGATCCCCCAATCTTTAACTTGACCGATAAATCTTCAGGCAGGTCTTCAAAGACATCGGTCTCTAGATCAAATCGCATATTGTAATTCTGATCGTTAAGTTCGCGCCAGTAGCGCTGGAATGGCGGTACATTGGCATTTGCAGCCAATCCGTAAGAAGTATTTGTTGGCTGATACTTTGTAGCGATAAACCGTGAATCGGGCTCTAACTGAGAAGACTGATTGTAGCTTACCGCCCAGTCAAAAGTGGCCTCACGAATGCTGTGAATTTTGTGCTTGCCTTCGATTTGGAAGACGCGCAGTGAACGCTCCGTGTAGAAGAGTGATTCTCGGTAACTAATTTCAGATGTAGGATCGTCAAGGTTTTCTTGATTGATCGAGTACATCAGACTTGCTCGATCTTCAGCGGATCGGTTGAAAAAATAGGTGGCCGTTATCGTACTCTCATCATCTAACTCCAATCCAAGCGATACGAGCGCGCCTGCGCGCAATGTCTCTGTGCCCACACGTAGTGTCGAAAAACGGCTGAGTGCCTGCACCTCACCGCCAGTAGGGCTGTCAACAATGCTGTTAAAACCATATCTTCCTTGCTGCTCATTGTCATTATAACCGTATTTCTTTGAATAGTCGATTGCGACGGTTAACCCTGCTGGCGCGCCCATAAATTCACCCACTCTCATGCCTAGACTAGCCTCCAGTGTGAAATCAACCGGTGCCGCTTTCTCTGTGGTTCCGAGAATTTTACTCAGGGATACGTTTGCGCGCTGTCTAGCCGCGCGTTCCTGAGCATTGTCACTGGGAGTTCCTGCAGGAACGAACCCAAAGTTTAACTGCGTTGTATTGCGCAGAAATGTGGGAAGTTGGCGCTGTTCCCCCGTGCCCAGAAATCCGGTGCCGCCTCCGAGATAAGTTAGCCAGCGCGAGTTACCAGTCGCATTCGAGTTGTATCCATTACCAACTTTGAATTTAAAGAAATTTTCCGTCGGAACCGATTTGGTGACAATGTTGATATTAGCCCCGGTTGACTCGCCAGGCTGATCTGGCAAAAATGTCTTACTCGTCCGCACGTCACGAATCACAGCCGAAGGAAACAAGTCTAAAGCTACGGCCCGGCGATCAGGGTCAGAACTAGGCACCCGCAGACCATTCAAGGTGACGCTGTTGTAGCGGTCTGCCAGACCGCGGACGACCACGAACTTTCCTTCGGAAACATTGATACCCGTGCTTTTTGACAAAAGTTTTGCAGCATCTGAGGCTCCCGTCTGCGAGATGAATTGAGCGCCTAAAACTTCAGTAAAGCTTTTCAGCTCAGATCTCAGTGTGATAGCTCCTGTTGTGCTCACTGTATCAACAACTTCCTCTGCCGTGACCACGAACTCATCAAGTTCAACAACTTCTGCGGTCATTTCCAGCTCTAAATCTTTAATCGCACCTGATGAGATGACAATACTACTTTTTCTTTCGCGTATGAAGCCATCCTTGCTGATTAAGACCGTGTATTGACCAGGAGGTAAGTTATTGATGAAGAAACTTCCATCCTCCTTGGAAATACCGGACAAGCCTGCCCCCTCAATCACTACCGCAGCACCTGTGACAGGCACCGAAAAGTCAGCATCAATGATCGTTCCCCTTAGCCCCCCAGATACCTGAGAATAGACCATTTTGGGCACCCAGAGGCATATGCAGAAGATCCACAATGGCAAAAAATTTAACAATCTAAGCATACTGCTGCTTCAAAGGAGAAAGAGGACAAATAAGGTGGCTGTGATCTAATCTTCACCCGTCGTTGGTGACAATAAACTGCTGATTTCCTCGGCTAACGGCAGCCCCTGCTCTGCATGGAAAAGGCATATCTGCACCGCTGCTAGAGCTCGTGGACGGGGGTGCTTCATGACCGGAATCAGTTTGGCCGCATTTAAGACCGCCTTAGCCGATGCTTCTTGATAAGCGACATGTTTCCACCCTCTTGCCATGGCTAAGTGCGCTGAAACAGCTTCATAAATAAAGACTTTCGACGCTCCCTCGTCTGCTTTGCGGAGCAATTTCTCAGCATCTTCTTTTCTGTCCCAGTCATGTAGTAGGATAGCACCTTCCACCAAAATTTCGGTTCGGGATTCTATGGACTGATCCAACTGACTCATCGACGCCAGATACAAATTCAACGCTTTAAGTGCTGTTTTAGATTCCCCTAGCAATTTTGCAACGCGAGCAACTTCTATAAGCCCACGCTGATCTGCAAAGCTGGCTGGTGGTGCTGTAATTTGACCTGCATAATCCACAAGCGCTTGAACTTCAGGAATTTGTTTTCTAACGCTCAACTGCTTAGCAAGCATCAGCGCCCACTCAGAGGTCAGGCGAGCAGGCAGCTTCATGCTCTGACGAGTCTGCTTGATAAAGTCAACGTTAGGAAAGGGACCTTCCTCAATCTGCTCTGTCGCTACCAGAAGCTTGATCTTCACATCAGGTGCCATTTGCTGGGTCAAAAGTTCCACTGCTTTTGTGTCTCCCAGAACATAGAGAACTCTAGCCTGTATGAGATAGACCTTGTCTTTATTCGTTCCAGTGCAGCTCAGGATATTTTTTTTCGAGATCTCTAAATGCGCTTTAGCTTGTTCTAGCCTACCGATATTTGCTTCTTCCAAGGCTAATTCAGCCGCACCAGCGGCAACATGCCAACCTGGAATCTTCATCAAAACGCTATCTGCGTCTTCCCAACGCTTTTCACGAGCGTAGGCTAACATGATTAACCGCAGACTCTTTCCAAGCTCCGTGATATCATCGGCAAGCCCTGTTGCTTTTAGCTGGGCAAGATCCAAGACGTCATTTGGATTTAAAGGCCTTTGCTTATCATGGATTTTGGATTCTTTGACCAGTTGATTGACGAGCTTTTCACTGTCTGAAAGTGCCACAGTTGGAGCTAGCGTTTCCTGTGAGACTCCACTGGCAAGTAAACACAAAAGCATCTGTAGTGCCACCAAGGAGGCCGCAGAAGCGCAACCAAACGCTTTCAGGCA
>Ga0105048_10016450_pt1 | contig 11430 bp, 7 predicted proteins | sample MAT05_FD_78382 | JGI IMG/M metagenome (GOLD analysis project Ga0105048, IMG submission 78382) | Freshwater microbial communities from Lake Fryxell liftoff mats and glacier meltwater in Antarctica - MAT-05 | ecosystem: Environmental > Aquatic > Freshwater > Ice > Liftoff microbial mat | place...
CCGGTGCTGTTCTTCTCGCTCGAGATGGGTCATGCCGAACTGACCCAGCGAATCCTGTCGAGCGAGGCGAGGGTCGACTCCCAGAAGCTGCGCACCGGCCGTCTGGTCGACAGCGACTGGACGAAGATCGGGCGGGCGATCAATCGGCTGGAAGTGCCCTTGTTCCTCGACGACAACCCCCGTGTCACGGTGATGGAGATCCGGGCGAAGGCACGGCGGATGAAGGCCCGCTACGGCGGGCTGTCGTTGATCGTGATCGACTACCTCCAGCTCATGGGGGGTGGCGCGAACGCCGAGAACCGCCAGCTCGAGGTCAGCGAGATCAGCCGTGGTCTGAAGATCCTCGCCCGTGAGCTCGAGGTGCCGATCATCGCCCTCAGCCAGCTGAGCCGAGGCCTCGAAGCCCGTGCCGACAAGCGGCCGATGCTGGCCGACCTGCGCGAGTCGGGTTCCCTCGAGCAGGACGCCGACGTCGTGATGTTCCTCTACCGCGACGAGGTCTACAACCGCGAGACTCCCGACAAGGGCCTGGCCGAGGTGATCATCTCCAAGCACCGTTCCGGTCCCACGGGCGTGGTGCGCCTGGTGTTCAACGGTGCGTACACGCGCTACGACAATGCAGCCAAGGGCCTCAACTGACCGACGCCACCGCCACCGCCACCGCCACCGCCACCGCCACCAATAACCGAAGCCGTGGCTTGTGGTATTCGACCGGTCGGCGTACGGTCGTCGTATGGCGCTGCGCTTCGTGCCCTACCACCTCCTCCAACTGCGAGCTGATACGCCACACGTGATCGTTGATGGCGGCCCGCTGGCGTCGACGGCGCTCACGCTGTCGCACTGGCCGGGCAGCCCCACACCCGCCCACCTGCTCGACGACCTGTCGGCGCAGATCGCGTTCCACGCGATCGACCATCCCCAGGTGTTCGACACCGCCGCTGGACCGCTCGAAGTGGTGTCGAACAACCACTTCGACCAGGACGGCCTGGCCAGTGCGTTCACCCTGGTAGATCCGCACGAGGCACGGTGTCGACGGGTGCAACTGATCGACGTCGCACGTGCCGGCGACTTCGCCACGTTCGACGATCGGGCGTCGATGCGCATCGCGTTCGCGCTCGCGGCGTGGGCCGACCCTGACCGTTCGCCACTCGATCCGGCCACGTTCCACGGCGGATACGACGAACAGTGCGGTCGGCTCTACGAGATCCTGCTCCCGCGCGTACCCGAACTGCTCGACGACGTCGAGGCGCTGCGACCGTGGTGGGAGGCCGAGGACGCGCATCTGACCGAGAGCCTCGAGGCGATCGAACGCGGTGTGGTGACGCTCGACGAACGACCCGAGCTCGATCTGGCGGTCGTCACCGTGCCCGACCACTGGGCGGAGCGGATCACCACCCGGTTCGCGATCAATCGCACCGAGGCGCTGCACCCGGCTGCCGTGAACGCGGCGACCGACAGGCTTCGCGTCGCCGTGCTGCAGGGTGAGAGATGCCTGGTGGAGTGTCGCTACGAGTCGTGGGTGATGTTCCGTAGCCGGCCGGTCCGCCAGCGGCCCGATATGCGGCTGTTGGCCGAGCGACTGCAGGTGCTCGAACGCGACGACGCCGTCTGGTGCGCCGATGGGCCCGCCGCGCTCACGCCGGCGCTCCGGTTGTGCACGGGTGAGACCACGATCGATCCGACGCAGTTCCGTGACCAGCTGGAACGATTCCTCGCCACTGCCGAACCAGCCTGGGACCCGTTCGCGCCCGCGTGGTGAGCGGTCCTGGGCGATCGACTCGCACCGCACGTCGTCCTCACGCTGCGTGGCCAGTGTCAGGTGTTTCACAGCAATCTCGCCCACGCTGTCGTTGTCGGGCGCGCGAGGGGTTAGGGTAGGCGACGCGACCGTCGAACAAGGCGGAGCACTTTTCAGTCAGGAAATAAAATGACCACAGGTACCGTGAAGTTCTTCAATGCTCAGAAGGGCTTCGGATTCATCTCCCGCGAGGGTGGCCCGGACGTGTTCGTCCACTTCTCGAACATCGAAGGCAATGGCTACAAGTCACTCGACGAAGGCGACAACGTCGAGTTCGAGGTCGCTCAGGGTCGGAAGGGCGACGAAGCCCAGAAGGTCCGCAAGATCTAGTTCGCTTCGAAAGGCCCCGCACTCCGGTGCGGGGCCTTTCGTCGTTTTCCCGGCCCGTTCGCGCGGTCGCGATCGCACGGCTCACTCCGGGAGCGCCAGCACGAGGTCGTTGCGGCCGAGGATGGCGAACCCACTCGGTAGAGGTAGCTGGCGAGATGATCGATCGAATCGAGTCGATCGCGGTGCTCGACCGCCCACACCATCGCTTCTGCCGCTGCCTCGCAACCGGCCTCGACGCCGTTGCGAGCGACGCCTGGCCGACTGCGGGTGGCTCGTGCTCGGTGGATCGGGTCACATCGATGATGAGGTTCGAGCGGCCCAAATCCTTTGAACGGTCACGCCGCACGACCGTCTGGAGTGACAGGCAGCCGTGGGAGGCGGGGTCAGGCAGTGGTGTCGGCAGTGAGGGGGGCGTGAATGGTGATCTTCGGCTCGTGCGGCTCCATCGCCGGGGCAGGGTCGTGCAGGATCGCGACTGCATCGCCGCGCTCTTCGAGCGTGAAGTCGCGAGTGGTGTGGCAGAACTCGACCATGTTCCCGTTGGGATCGGTCGTATAGATGCTGATGCAGAAGTCGTGGTCGACCTCGGCCACGGTGTGGCCGTGGCTGCGCCACGTGTCGCGGTGGCGTTGCAGGTCGTCGTAGGTGGGGGCATCGAAGGCGTAGTGGTTCACCCATGCGGGCAGGCCGGCTTTGGCGTTGATGTTCACCTCGAACTCGGTGCCGATGACGGGGTCGTGGATCTCCCAGAAGGCGATCATCCCTGCGTCGGGCGAGGCCGTGCCGGGGTTGGCGGTGCTGGTGTCGTAGAAGAAGTGCTTGCTCCACCCGCCCTGCGGGCCGGGGGTGGGCCCGACGTTGGTCTTCACCAACGTGAACCCCATCAACTCGGTGTAGAAGCGGTGGGTCGCCTCGGAGTCACGGGTGGCGAACGCGATGTGGTGAAAGCCCATCCAGAAAGTCTCCCACGGCCCGTGGCGCCTGTTGGTACGGGCGGCACACTGGCCGCCGTGATCGCGACCCTTCGTGATGTGGCTCTTGGTGAGGTGCCCCGCAACATGGTGACGACGCTCGGCATCCAGGGTGCCGAGACGGGCCTGTTGCTGGGTGACGATCTGATCGTCTGGGTGTTGCTGGCGCTCGGCGGTGCCTTGTTCGCCGGCAATGTGATGGCGCTCGTGCGCCCGCCGGAGCGTCCCCGTCAGGAGGGCGAGCTCGAGCAGGCGCCCAAGGGGCGCAGCATCTTCATGGCAGCGATCGGGTTCGTGGTGGCCATGGCCGCTCTCGGCGCCCTCGTCACCTGAGAGCGGTCACCCGAACCCGGTCATCTGAGCTCAGGCCGACACGGACCGGATGGGATCCACTGCGGAGACCGGCACGAGCCTCGGCATCGTAGAAGGTTGTCAGATCGGCATCGAGCGCCATGCATGCATGCATCGAAGCACGTGCGTGCTGATCGGAGCCCCGCCTCGAGCCGCTCCCACCCAAACCTCGAATGGGTCCAGCAGGCACCGATGGCGATGTGCGTGTTCTGTGTGTCGGGGGGCGGTTGCTCTCGTGCGGGCGTCGGTTCGACGAGCACTGGCTCGACCGCGTCACCCGTGCTCTGGACGGGTGACGCGCAGGTGAAACGCAGGTGACATGTCCGATCCACGAGCACCATCACCGGCAACACGGCCACGGGCAACACGACGTTCATCGGTCGAGGGGGCGGGATCTACAACGGCGGGACCTCTTCTTCGGTGCTCGCGAGCACCATCTCCGGCAACATCGCAGCCGTGGGCGGGGGCGGGGGAATCTACGATGCGCTTGACGCGCTTTCGATCGGCCAGGGACACCGAGTGTCAGGGACGATCATCACGGATGGATGCAACGCTGCCTCCTCGCGCCCTTCCGGTGATCGATGGCGGATACAACGTGGACACCGGGTCGACGTGTGTGAACCCTGCGGCACCGGCGACGGGGAGTCGGTTCAACACACCGGCGGGGCTCGACCCGGCGGGATTGGCCGCCAACGGTGGGCCGACCCGAACGATCGCGCTGGTGGCGGCGAGCGCGGCGATCGGCCTGATCCCGAACGGAACTGTCGGATCGTGTCCCCGCACCGACCAGCGGGGAACGGCGAGTGTCGCTGGTGCCCCGTGCGACGCCGGGGCCTTCCAGACGGTGTCCGTCGTGTGCGCGGCGGGCTCGTACTCGGCGACCGGGTCGTCGCCGTGCACGCTTGCGGCACCGGGGTTCTTCGTCGCCTCGGCGGGCGCGACCCTTGCGACACCGTGTCCGCTGGGTGCGTTCCAGGACCAGGCGGGCCAGTCGTCGTGCATCCCCGCACCGATCGGGTTCTACGTGAGCCAGGTCGCGGCGGTCGCTGCGACTGCGTGCCCACCAGGAACCACGACCTCGGTTGATGGGGCGACGTCGATGGGATCCTGTGTGGCCGTCGTTCCCGCGCCCGATTCGGTTCCGCCGCTGGTGACCGGGTTGGTCACGCCGGCTGCGAATGCCGACGGTTGGAACAACACCACCGTCATCGTGGATCGGACTGCTGTCGATCCCGCACCGTCGGGGCCCGGCATCGGACCCACCCGACACCACGGTGTCGACCGAGGGTGCGAACCAGACCATCACTTCTGAAGAGTCGTGTGATGCGAGCGGCAACTGCGCCACCGGCACCGTCACCGTGTCGATCGACGTGACCGCTCCGATGCTCACGATCGGCGCACCCACCGAGGTGGTGCTGGGCGACACGATCAACATCACCTGCGCAGCGACCGACGCGCTGTCGGGCATCGTCACGGGGTGCGTCGGTGTCAGCGAGCCGGCCGCTGCCGTCGGGCCCTGGGTCTTCACGTTCACCGGCACCGACCGGGCGGGCAACCAGACCACCGAGACCGTCACGGTCAGCGTCCTCGCACCCGCCAACACGGCACCGGTGGTGAATGCCGACATGGGTGTGCCCGGGCTCCAGGAGATCGGGTTCCGGACCGGCGCCGTCGTCGTTCTCGGCAGCTTCACCGATGCCGAGAACAACGGCCCGTACACCGCGACGATGCGGTGGAGCGCCGGTGGTTCGTTCACACGGACGGTGCTGGTCGGCAACAGACGGATCACTGCCGGAGAGGTGTACTTCGGGAGCGTTTCTCGCACTGCGACGTTGCGCATCTGTGACGCTGCCGGGCTGTGCGGAACCGACGACATCACGATCCGGCCGAACGTCACGGTGAGGGTTGCTCCGAGGGTGTGTGTGGTCGATCGCGCAAACCTGGTCGCGCCTCGCTACGAGGCTCGTTGGGGCTTCACGAACCCGGCCAGCTACGCGATCGCCGTGGGGTCGCTTCCGCAACACCGCCACAGCGAGGACCAACTCCCCCCGCTGCACCTGACGCCAGCAGCCACCGCTCCGATAGTGGATGGCAAGACATCGGTCGGGCACACCGAGAGCCGGGTCCACCCGCCTGGGTCGATCGAGCGGCCCCTCGAGCTCGAGCGACAGGCCGTCGTGTCTCCCCGATGAAAGTCCCCCAGACGGCCGTCAGTCGTTCGCTGAACGGAGGCGGTCGAGTGCCCGCTTCTCGATTCGAGCGATGCGCGACGGCTTCAGGTCGAAGTGGTCGGCAACTGCTTGCAGTGTGCGTGGCACACCTCGATCCAGGCCGAAGCGAAGTTTCAGCACTTCCGCCTCGTGCGGATCGAGCTGCGAGAGCAGGTGCTTGACCTCGTCAGTCATCCGGATCGTGTCGACCGCTGCGGTTGCGTTCGTCTCTGCGAGTGTCGCAGGGTCGAGCGGGTCCGGATCGCCGGTCACCCGGGAACCTGGCGGCGACGTCGGCTGAGGTACACCACGAGTGCACCGGCGCCGATCGCCCACAGGCCCAACTGCAGCCACTGACGCAGTAGGTCGAAGCCCGTGGTGGGCAAACCGGCGGCCACCACGGCTGCCGGTGTCGACGCAACGTTGTTGGTCACCACCGGATCGGTGGGCGTCGACGAACCGAAGTTCGGATCGACCTCGACCTGGGCACTGTTCGCCAACTGCGTGCCCGATGTGGCCGTCACCCGTACCCGCACGTCGATGCTGATCGTCGTGCCGGCGGCCACGGTGGCACCGGTGCGACAGGTGACCAACTGGCCGGTCGCCGAACAGGTGGCACCGCTACTGGTTGCATCGACATAGGCGAGACCGACCGGCAGGTCGTCGGTGATCACCAGCGCGCCGCCCGACGGGCTGGGCCCGAGGTTGGTCGCGTCGATCACGTACAGCGCCGTCTGGTTGGTGACCAGTGCGCCCTCGAGACGCTTGGTGATCGACAGGTCGGCGAGCGGCACCTCGGTCGGGTCGGCGTCGGTGTTGTTGCCCGGAACCGGATCGACGGTGGGCGAACTCACCGTCGCGCTGTTGACCACATTCGGCGCCGCCGCTCGCCCGACGGCCACCGTGAGAGTGATCGACGACGAGGTGTTGATCGCCATGGTGGGCAGATCACAGGTGACCGTCTGGCCGGCGGCGGTGCAGACCACGCCGGTGCCGGTGCCGCTCACGTAGGTGAGGCCGTTCGGCAGTACGTCGGTGACCCGAGGCATGGTTGCCGAGGCCGGACCGGCGTTGGTGACGGCGATGGTGTACACACCGTTCTGGCCCACCTCGAAGCGGGCGGAGTGCGACTTCTGCAGCGCCAGATCGGCCTGCAGTTGGTAGCCGAAGTCCATGTCGGTCCGGTCCTGACCCGGCAGCAACGTGGTCGAGGTGCGCGAGTCGCGGGTGGGATCGGGATCGCTCACGTTCACCATCCCGACAGGCACGTCGGTGGTGTCGACCACCACGGTGTAGGCGCCGGCCGGGAGCAGGTCGACGAGATAGGCGCCATCGATGTCGGTCGCGGTCGTGAAGGCCACGTCGTCGGCCGTACCGGCCACGCCGTCGAGACCCGACCAGGTGATCGTGACATCGATGCCGGCGAGGCCGACCTCGGTGCCGTCGCGGACACCGTTGCCGTTCGCATCGATCCAGACGAGGTCGCCGATCGAACCGGTTCCGGTGAAGGCGAAGTCGGCGTCGCGGCGGTTGGCCTCGTCGATGGCGCTGGTGCCGGGATCGTCGATGGTGAGGGTGACCGTGACGGTGTGCAGCGACGAGATGCCGTCACCGTCGTAGGTGGACGTGAAGCCGACGAGGTCGGTGGTGTCGATGGTGGCGCGTACCTGACCGAAGGGCAGGCCGGTGACCAGGTAGGCACCGGTTGCGTCGGTGATGGTGAGCACGGTGACGTCGTCGGCGGTGCCGAAGGTGTCGTCGGGGCCGGCCCACGTGACGTCGACCGTCACACCGGCCAGCATGGGGTCACCGGGCTCCGGAGCATCAGAGCCATCGCCGTCGAGATCGAACCACACCAGGTCGCCCAGCGAGGCGGTGCCGGCGTAGCCGAAGTCGACGTCGATGCGGTCCTGGCCGATACCGAGGGCGGCGGTCGCGGTATGGGCGGTGCCGGTGCCGTCGAGATCAGCCGTCGGCACCATGCCGGCAGGCAGGTCGGTACTGTCGACGGCGACGGTGTACGAGCCCGCAGGCAGGTGGTCGACGAGGTAGGTACCCGTCGCGTCGGTGGTGGTGGTGAACACCACGTCGTCGCCCCCGCCGGGGGCGAGGTCGGGGCCCAGCCAGGTGACAGTCACGCCGATGCCGCCGAGACCGGTCTCGCCGGCATCGAACACGCCGTCACCGTCGCGATCGAACCAGATGCGGTCGCCGATCGAGCCGGTGCCGGCGTACGAGAAGTCGACGTCGGTGCGGTCCTGGCCGGCGGTGAGCGATGTGGTGGTCGTGTTCACCGAGGTGGTGCTGTCGAGGTCGTAGGTGGGCGTGGTGCCCGTCGGGACGTCGGCGCCGTCGACGATGACCCGGTACGGGCCGGCCGGCAGCAGGTCGAACAGGTACTGACCGGATCCGTCGGTCGTGTCGACGGGATAGGTGATGTTGTCGCTCGTGGTGGAGAGGTCACCATCGAAGCCACCCCACACGAGGGTGATGTCGATGCCGCCGAGGCCGGGCTCGCCACCTTGCTGGACGGCGCCGCCCGAGGCATTCATGTCGAGCCAGATGGTGTCGCCGAGCGAACCGGTACCGGTGTAGCCGAAGTCGGCCGACAGGTAGCCGACGCTCGAGATCAGGGTGATCACACCCGTACGGTGGTCGAGGTCGGGGTCGCTGGTGTTCGGGGCGTCGTCGTTGAACGTCGGCGTCATGCCTGCCGGGAGCGTGGTCGTGTCGACACGCACCCGGTAGTCACCGGTCGGCAGGTTCGAGAACCCGTAGAAGCCGGTGGCGTTGGTGATCGCGTCGGTGACAGCGATGTCGTCGCCGCCGCCGACCACGCCGTCGGGGCCGAAGAAGTCATCGGCCGTGCCGAAGGTGCCGTCGAGGCCCTCGGATTCGAGGATCATGCGGACGCCGGGGATGCCGGGCTCGCCCACGTCGGCGATGGAGTCGCCGTCGATGTCGTACCAGACGTAGTCACCGAGGCTGGTGAAGCCGGCGCTGATGGTGACGCTGTCGTCGTCGTCCTCGTTCACCACGGCACCCTGGCCGTTGGGGATCGAATCGACGTCCCACTGGTTGCTGGTCTCCACCTCGGCCCGGTTGGTGATCGAGCCGATCTGGTTGAGCCGGGTGCGGATCACCAGGGTGGCGTTGGCGCCGTTGTTCACGGCACCCACGTTCCAGATGCCGGTCCCGGAGTTGAAGCTGCCCTGGGTGGCCGAGACGGTGGTGACGTAGACCAGGCCAACGGGGAGCACGTCGGCGATGGTGACGCCGGTGGCCCCATCGGGACCGGTGTTGGCGACCACGATGGTCCAGTTGACCTCGTTGCCGAATGCGTACGGCCCGGTGCTGACCGTCTTGGCGACCGAGAGATCGGTGCGGCGGATGCGGGCGACTGCAGTCGCGTCGGGGCCCACGTAGGGACCGTCGACGTTGCTGCTCGAGCCGGTGACATCCTCGGCGCCATCGACACCGGCGGTGTTGGTGTGGGCGAAGGTGCCGGTGGTCGGCACCGTCAGCAGAGACGCTTGCGGCACGGCGTTGAAGTTCACCGTGATGATGGCGGCCGGGTTGAGGGGCTGACCCACGCCGCTCACCACGTTCGACCAGAGCAGGGTCGCTCCGGGCGTCGCACAGGAGGGCGTGCACACGGGGTCGGTGGTGATGGTGCCGTACGGGGTGGTGATGCTCGTGGACCCGGTCTGGTAGACCCAGCCGGCGGGCAGCACGTCGTCGATGTCGACGCCGTATGCAGCGGCCGTGGGTTCGCTGGCGGTGTTGGTGGCAACGATGCGCCAGGCGAACGCCACACCGACGCGGGCGTCGGTGGCGTTGGAGATCGCGGTCTTCACCACGGTGACGTGCGGGAAGCCGACCGTCATCGTGACGGTGTCGGCGGTGACGTTGCCGCCGGCGCCGCCCTGACCGTAGGTGCGCCACTCGGCGAACCCGTCCGCAGTGCGGGTGGCGATCGGTTGCGCGTAGTACGTGGGCACGTCGGCGGTGTTGACGATCTGCTCACCGTCGTTCAGAGCGGCCGAGGCGGCGAGCTGAGCCGTGTAGGTGATCGTGACGGTGCCGTTGGCCGGGATCGTGCTGATCAGCCACTCGAGATCTGGCGCCGAGCCATCCACCACGGTGACCGGGCCCGCCGAGGCAGGCACGGTGATGTTCACCAGGTCGGCGTCGGGCGTGTCGGTGACGACGATGTCGTGGGCCGGCCAGGTGCTGGACGTGTTCCGCACGGTCAGGGTGTAGGTGTAGGTGCCGGCATCGATGTCGGTGTTGCAGGTGTCGTTGTCGCCGGTGTTGCCTGGCGTGGCGTCACACGGCGCCTGCGACACGTCCTTGTCGATGACCACGACGGGCTCGCGCACCGCGACGGTGGCGGTTGCAGTGTTCGAACCGGAGGCGAACGAACCGGGCAGGGGTGGAGTGGCGGGCACCGACGGGACGCTGTTCAGGTTGTTCCAGTGGATGCGGGCGCTGTTGACGAGCGCGTTGCCAGCTACCACGTTGGTGCCCTCGGGCACGTAGGTGTTGTCGACCCGGGCGGTGTAGGTGAAGCGGATGGTGCAGCTGTTGCCGGCCGGCGACGCGAAGTCGTCGATCCAGAAACCGATGGTGGTCGAGCCGTCACCGTTGTTCGTCTGGCTCGCGATGCCCTGCACACCGGCGAGCGACGGACAGCCGGTGCTGACGCCGGTGTAGCCGATGGTGTCGTAGTCGCGGAAGTCGATGCCGTCAGGAAGGGTGTCGAGCACGGTGGCGTCGTAGGCGGTGATGCCAGCCGGCACCGTGGCGTCGACGGTGTAGGTGACGGTGTCACCGACGGTCGCATTCGTCGGGTTGACCGACTTGGCCACGCTGGCGGGCGGCGCGCTGACGGTGTCGCTCGTCGAGGCGGTGTAGCTGGTGCGCTCACCGGCGACTGCGCCGATCATGCTCGTGGCGGTCGTGGTCACGTTGTTCGTGAAGATCGAACTCGACACGGCGGGGTCGTCGATCCGAATGTTGTAGGTGAGGCTGGTGTTGGCACCGGGGCCGATCGAGCTGAGCTTGGCTGCGGTCGTCGTGGTGTTCCACGTGATGGTGCGCGCCGTCTGGTTCCAGATACCGCCATCGGGGTTCACTGCCCCGTTGTCGGCCACCGGGGAGCCGCCGTTGTACACGGTGACGCCGGCCGGGATCGTGTCGACGACCACGAGGTCGTTGGCTCGCGAGCGGTTGGCGCCGGAGGCGTTCGACACCGTGAGGGTGTAGACGAGCGAGTCGTTCGGCACGACGATGTTGTCGACGTCGTCCTCGTCCTTGATGATGCTGATGGCCGGCTCGACGACCGTGGTCGTCACGGTGTTGGCGTTGACGGTGACCCGCGTGGAGCCGACGGCAGGAGCCGGCAGGTACGAGAACGCCGAGGTGTTGGTGAAGGTGTTGCCGGCCACGGGCCCGCCGGTGTTGCGCACCTTGGCGACGATCGTGACGGTGACCACGTCGTTGCCGCTGGCGGCGGTGTTCTCGTACGTGCCGGCCCGGTCGACCGTCACCGTTCCTCCGGGGCCGATCGCCGGGGCGGTGACGACCCAGCTCGCGTCGGGAGAGCCGTTGACGAGGACCACCGGGGCTGCGTCGAGCAGGAGATGACCGTTCAGCACGTCATTGATCCGCGCGTCGATGACCGACGTGCCCTCGGGGATCGTGGCCGTGATGGTGTAGGTGACGGTCTCACCGATCGTGGCGCGCTCGGCTGTGGTGGCCGGTGCGA
>Ga0105048_10016453_pt1 | contig 11429 bp, 9 predicted proteins | sample MAT05_FD_78382 | JGI IMG/M metagenome (GOLD analysis project Ga0105048, IMG submission 78382) | Freshwater microbial communities from Lake Fryxell liftoff mats and glacier meltwater in Antarctica - MAT-05 | ecosystem: Environmental > Aquatic > Freshwater > Ice > Liftoff microbial mat | place...
TCGCTGTCGGCGCAAGGCGTGGCCGGCGAGATCGTGCCGCCGTACTATTCGGTCAAGGAAGCCGTCTTCCCGTTCATCAAGTTCCCGGGTGTGGACACCATCCTCGGGCCGGAGATGAAATCCACCGGCGAAGTGATGGGCGTGGGCGAGACCTTCGGCGAGGCATTCGTGAAAAGCCAGCTGGCGGCGGGCGTGAAGCTGCCCACGTCGGGCCGCGCGTTCATCAGCGTGCGCAACAGCGACAAGCCGCGCGCGGTTGAACTGGCGCGCACGCTGTCCGAACTGGGCTTCGACATCGTCGCGACGCGCGGCACGGCGGCGGCGATCGCGGCGGCTGGCGTGAAGGTGATCACCGTGAACAAAGTCGCCGAAGGCCGGCCGCACATCGTCGACATGCTGAAGAACGATGAAATCGCGCTGGTGGTGAACACCGTGGAAGAGCGGCGGTCGGCGATCCAGGACAGTTACCAGATCCGCCGCGCGGCGCTGCAGGACCAGGTGCCCACGTACACCACGATTGCCGGCGCGCGTGCCGCCGCGATCGGCATGCAGGCAATGCGCGTGCTGATTCCCTATTCGATCCAGTCGCTGCACCGGCGGCTGAAATGATTTTCTGACCTGGGTCCGCGATGAGCAAATTTCCAATGACGGTGATGGGTGCGGAGCGCCTGAAGACCGAGCTGCACCGGCTGAAGACTGGCGAGCGTCCGGCGGTGATCCAGGCGATCGCCGAGGCTCGCGCGCACGGCGATCTTTCGGAGAACGCCGACTACGACGCGGCCAAGGAACGGCAGGGCTTCATCGAAGGCCGCATCGCCGAGGTGGAAGGCAAGCTCGCCAATGCGCAGGTGATCGACCCCGCAGCCATCGATGGCGAAGGTCGCGTCGTGTTCGGCGCCACGGTCGATCTAGAAGACAGTAAAACCGGCGATCCGGTCACCTACCAGATCGTCGGCGACGACGAGGCCGACATCAAGGCCGGCAAGATTTCCGTCAGCTCGCCCATCGCGCGTGCGCTGATCGGCAAGTCGGAGGGCGATACCGCCGACGTGCAGGCTCCCGGCGGCGTGCGCAGCTATGAGATCCTGGCGGTTCGCTACCGCTAGCCACAGCCTGTGCCCGATCCCGCGGATCCCGACGATTTTCCTGCGGCCATCCACGCCGATGCCGGCATTTCGTCCGCGCTCATCCATAGCGAGCTCGAACACATCACCCGCAGCAAGTCGTTCCAGCCGTCGCGTCGCCACCAGCAGTTGCTATACCACCTTGTGGTCCAGATGGTGGCCGGCAATATTGGCGCACTGAAGGAGCACGTGCTGGCATTCGAGGTGTTCGAGCGGTCCATCGACGCCTTCGACCCCGCCCGCGACACCATCGTGCGGGTCGAGGCCCGGCGGCTGCGCCAGCGCCTCGCACGCTATTATGAAAATGAAGGCAGTGATGCCGTTCTGGAGATCCGCCTGCCGGTGGGCAGTTACGTGCCAACGCTGCGGCGGCGGACGGGTCAGGCGGACGACGCTTCGCTCCGGGTGCAAGACCTGGTGGAACGCGGCGACTATTTTTTGCGGCAACCGTTGTCCAAGACGACGCTTTTGTCGGCACTCGCCCGCTTCGATTCGGCGTTGCGGGAATCACCCGGCCACGTGCCGGCCCTCGTCGGCATGGGCCGCGCCTGGCTCAACCTTGCCACTGGATGGCACGGTGATCCGCGAGCCGCCGCGGAGCACGCCACCGAAGCATTGCGCCGCGCGCTGGATCTCGATCCCGCGCATGCGGTGGCCCATGCGCTGCTTGGCGCGGTCATGCACCAGTTCGAGTACGACTGGCCGGCAGCGCACAGCCACTTCTCGCGTGCGACGGCGCTGGCACCGCAGCGGGCCTTCGTCCATTCTGCGTTCGGCTTCCATCTTCTCGCGCATGCCGACACCGCCGGGGCGGAACGCGAACTGCTGCTGGCGCGCCGGCTCGACCCGCAGTACGTCAACACGCGGATGCACATGGTGAATCTGCGGATCTACCAACGCCGATTTGCCGACGCGGCAATCGAGCTCGATGCAATGCGCGACATCGCACCGGACAACCCGGCCGCGGTCGGCCTGGCCGCCGTCATGGCGATGTTGCAAGGCGATCCGCAGGGTGCCGTCCGGCTGTATGAGCGCGTCTGCGAACTGGCGCCCGAACATCCGAACGCCTATGCCTGCCTCGCTGCCGCGCAAGGCATGGCGGGCAATATTGCGACGGCCGATGCCACCGTGGCCACGGCCCTTGCCCGCTTCGGGGCGGGCAGCATCTCGGGCTATGTGCTGGCCATTGTCGCCTCGCGTTGCGGGCGACCCGATCGCGCCTTCGCATTGCTCGAGGACGCCATCGAATGCCGCGACCCCAACGTGCTCCTGCTCGGCATCGATTTCTGTTTTGTCGACCTGCATGGCGATCCGCGTTGGGGGCCGCTCCTTGCATCCCGCCGACCGTCGCCCGCCGAATGATGCCAGCAACGGCAACGGGTCGACCTGCCCGGCGCGATCCATCTGGGGCTGACGGTGCCAACGGTAATTTGTAGTTGACAAATGAAGGACAGGCGCACTCGCCGCGCGTCCCGGTTTGCCTCCAACGAATTGGAATGTCACCTGCTGTCACCTGCCGGGATGACGCCGTGTTCCCTTTGGGTGGCATCATCGTCATGGACGCTTTCCTGCGACCAGGAGTAACTTCGTTGGTGTGTATTTCTGCCGAAAGGGCAACCATGTCAAATCATCGAGCAGTGTTGCATTCGCTCTACTCTGGATTTGGCGTGTTCTGTTTCGCCTTGCTGGGCGGGGCTTCGATCGCGGGCGCCGTGGATGTGGACCCCATCAGTGTCAACAACGATAATCCCTTTGCGATCTTGGAGGTGTTTGACGACAAGGCAAGGCTTGGGCTCCTCACTACGTTGCAAATAGCGAAAATTATCCCAATTTTCCTTCCGCCCGAGTCCTTGAACACGGCCACCACAATGATTGCTTTCGGCCCACATGCAAAGGCTGCCCCGAACTACGGCGCCCTCCAGATTGTTCCTGCAAAGGCTGACGCCGATCTTTGCGCGGGGTCGCAGGGTGTTGCAGTAAACACTTCCGGGAACTTCGTCTACATGAGCGGCGGATTTGGCAGCCCCGGCCGGTTGTGCGGATTCAGGATCGACCCCGTCTCCTACGTGTTGACTCCCGTCATGCCACCACTGGCAATCGGGGCCAACGCCGGCGCGGTCGCCATCGATCCCACCGGACGCTATGTCTACACCTCGGGGAATGGCGTCAACGGCAACGTTTCCGGCTTTGCCCTCGATCGTGCTACGGGTGTACCCACCGCTTTGCCCGGCTCGCCGTATGCAACGAACGGCGAACTTCCGAATCCCATCGTGATCGATCGCACCGGGCGCTTCCTGTACGTGGGCCAGAGTGTCGGCAGCTTCAATGGTTCCATCGCCGTTTTTGCCATCGACGTCGCCACGGGGGTCCTGACGCCGGTGCCGGGTTCGCCGTTTCCGACACTCGCCGGTGACGGCCGCGCAGCGGCACTGGCGCTCTCACCCGACGGCCGCTTTCTCTTTGCGGGTGGTAGCGTCATTGCGACCTACGCGTTGGATCCCATCACTGGAGTGCCGACACGCACCAAGGCACGCGTCGGCAATTACTTTGGCGTGACCGTGGATCCGACGGGCCGTTTTCTTTATGCTCTCGAGTACTTCAGCAGTGTCGTGCAGGGATTTTCGATCGCGACTGACGGAACGCTTGCGCCGGTGGGAACCCCACAGCCGATCGGTTCGGAATCGCGCGGCATCGTTAGCATCGCTGATCTGCTCTACGTCGCGTCCCGCGGGACCGACCAGACCTTCGGCTTTCGCATCAACTCGGTCACGGGTGCGCTGTCACCCGTCGCCGGGTCTCCGTTTGCGACGCCGTCGAAGCCCAACGGTCTTGCGGCCACCGGGTCGCTGCCCGTGTCAGGCTCCGTCGACGTTGGCGACAACGTCGTGGCGCGGATTGGCGTCTATGGCGGTCGCGCTCCCTACATGTGGTCGCTCACCAGCGGTGCGTTACCGCCTGGAATGACGCTGAACTCGGCCACAGGCGTTGTCTCGGGCGTGGTCAATGCTGCCGGCACCTATCCGTTCACGGTCCAGGTCACCGACCATCTGGGCGCCAGTGCATCCGCGGCCCGATCCATCCAGGTTGTCGGCGGGGCAACGCCTATTCCGGTCACGGTCTTCGAGTTCTACAACGCCTCCCTCGACCACTACTTCATCACCCATGCGGCCGACGAGATCGCCAAGCTCGACGACGGGACGTTCAAGGGCTGGGCACGCACGGGCCTCACGTTCAACGCGTTCACTGCCGCGGCGGGCGGCACCTCTGCTGTCTGCCGCATCTACATCCCGCCAGGCAAGGGCGACGGACATTTCTTCGGTCGCGACGTGCTCGAATGCGACGGCACGATCAGCAAGAATCCGACATTCATTCTCGAGTCGGGTACGTTCCTGTACCTCTATCCGCCCACGCTTGGAAACTGTGCGTCAGGACAGGTGCCGGTCTATCGCGTATTCAGTAATCGTGCCGATGCCAATCATCGGTACACGACCGACCGTGCGGTACGCGATCAGATGGTGGGCAAGGGCTGGCTGGCCGAAGGCGACGGCGCGGATACCGTCGTGATGTGCGCGCCGGTTTGATGGTGTTTGAAAGGTTCGGGTTCAGGCTACCGGGAGCGATGCCCGCATCTTTCCTGCGAGGCTGAAGCCTCGCCTACAGAGACCTTGCGGCCTCGCGGGCCGTGCACCCCGCAATCCACTTCTCCGCGCTTGCCACGTCGCTGACGCACATCGTGCGTTCGCTGGCGATGCGTGCGGAACGCTCCAGCAGCTGGATGTCGGCTTCGTGCTGGCGTGCTACGTGCGGGTCCTCGAAGAACACGATGCGCTGGCAACGGTTCTCCAGCACCTCAAGCGCGATCTCGGCATCCCCCCCCAGCGGTCCCGACTGGAATGGATGCACCCAGGGCGCGCTGCCCTCCTCACGCATGCCTTCGGCGACGCCGTTGAGCAAGCTGCCCGTGGTGCCGGTGGCTACGCGCCCGGCGAAGCGATCGAAGAATGCATAGTGCCGGCGCACGAACGACAGCATCGCGTCCTTGCGCGCATCGTGCGCGATCAACGCAATGGTCTGCTGCGCGACGTCGAACCACGGATCGAGCGTCGGATCGGGCGCGAATCCGGCCTGCACCCGTGCCAGTTCGAACCACTCGCGCGCGTGTGCGAACGTGGAGACGAAGGGCGCTTCGTGGATCACGCATTCACGCTTCAACGCCTGGCCTTCGGGAAACACCGATGTGGGATCGTCCGGGTCGAGCAGGTAGACGATCGCATCGAAGCGGCGCGCCGGATCGACGGCCACGACGCCCGCCACCAGATGGATCAGGCCACCGCTGCGGCGTGTAGGCAGCCGATGCAATCCTGGATAACCGTCAAGCAATCCACTAGCCGCGATGGCGTCATAGGTCTGGCCGACGACATGCAATTCGGGCCGCAGCTCGTGCATGATCCCGTCCCGCAATGGTTGCAGCAGGCGAAACAGCGCGGCGTCAGGATCCGTGCGGTGCAGGCAGCTGGCCGCGAGGCCGATGCGGAGCGGGCGGGTGCTCACGGGGCGCGGCGAACTTGCGTCATGGACCGTCGCTCAGCTGGGAAAATGCAGGTCGAGGTCCGCGACCTGCGCGGCATCGAGCGGCCGTGTGTCGCGGCCATGCAGCAGCAGTGCAAGCTTCGCGGTCTGTTCCAGTTCCTCCGCGGCATCGACCGCGTCATGGAGCGACTTGCCCGAGACGACGGGTCCGTGATTGGCCAGCAGCACCGCGCGATGCGTGGCCGCGGCCGCACCCACCGCCGCGGCCAATGCGCGGTCGCCTGGACGGAAGTACGGAATCAGTGGCAGCCTCCCCACGCGCATGACGTGATAAGCGGTGAGCGGCGGCAGCACATTGGTTGCATCCGCGTGCGCGAGGCACGACACCGCGACCGCGCACGTGCAGTGCAGGTGCACGATGGCGCGCGCCGCGGGCCGCTGCGCATACATCGCGAGATGCAGGAAGGATTCCTTCGACGGCGGGTCGCCGGTGAGCGACGCGCCATCGGCGGCCACCTTGGCGAGGCGCAAAGGGTCGAGACTCCCCAGCGAACTGCCGGTGGGCGTGATCAGGATGGCGTCGCCGACACGCACGCTGAGGTTGCCGGAGCTGCCATGCGCATAACCGCGGTCGTACAGCGAGCGGCCGCGTTCGACCAGGGCATCGCGCGCCGCGTTCTCGTTCACAGCGCCGCCGTGGCCCGCGCGAAGAAATCCACGGCGCCGAAGTTGCCTGACTTCAGCGCCAGCCAGCGTGGCGCACCGCCGACCGCGCAGGTCCAGGGCACGCCCGGATCGATCTCGGGGCCGATCGCTAACGCGCGCACGTCCAGCGCATCGACGACCGCGCCGGCAGTCTCGCCACCCGCCACCACGAAGGCCTGCACGCCGGCCGCCGCGAGCGCGCGCGCGATCGCGCGGAACGCATCCTCCACTACGGTGGCGGCGCGTTGCGTGCCCAACGCGGACTGCGCCGCCGCCACGGTCTGCGGATCGGCGGTGGCATAGACCAGCACCGGCGTCGCGCCGATGGCGGCCACTGCCTGCGCGGCGAGCGCGTCGACCAGCGCCGGGTTGGCGGCCAGCGCCAGCGGATCGAGGCGGATACCCGACGTGATCCGTTGTGCCGCGGCCAGCTGTGCGCGCGTGGCTTCGGAGCAACTGCCCGATAGCCACGCGACCGGCACCGGCGTTGCGGGCCGCAACCAGCCGCCGCTGCGCACGCCTGCTTTGCCGCGCAGCGCGCGGGCCAGCCCCACGCCAAGGCCGGCGCCGCCGGTGGTCAGCGGCAGTCCGACGCAGGCCGCGCCGGCAATGGTGAGATGGTCGTCGCGCGTGGCGTCCACAATGGCATGGGCCACGCCCTCGGCCGCGAGCGCGTCGAGCCGCGCCCGCACGGCATCCACTCCCGCGTCCAGCGTTGCGGCAGCCACCAGGCCTACGCGGTCCGGGGTCTGGGCCGCAAGGACGCGCACGAGATTGGCATCCGTCATCGGCGTCAATGGATGGTGCCGCATCCCGCTTTCGGAAAGCAGTAATTCGCCGACGAAGAGATGGCCCTGGAAGACGGTGCGCTGGTTGCGCGGATATGCGGGCGTGGCCGGCACGATGCCCGCGCCTAGCGCCGCACGCAGCGCATCGGTGACCGGGCCGATGTTGCCGCGCGGTGTCGAATCGAAGGTGGAACAGTACTTGAAGTAGATGCGTGACGCACCATGCGCCTGCAGCCAGCCCAAGGCCGTCAACGACAGCGCGATGGCGTCGTCTGCGGGAATGGTGCGCGACTTCAGTGCGACGACGACAACGTCCACGTCGGGGGCGGCGAGGCCGGGCGGCGGCACGCCGTTGACCTGCACGACCGACAGCCCTTCGCGCGCGAGATTGATGCAGAGGTCCGTGGCGCCGGTCAGGTCATCGGCGATGCAGCCTAACAACATGGTGTAGCCTCACTGGAGCAATGCGGGCAACCAGCGCGTCAGCGCCGGCCAGTAGGTGACGAGGAACAGCACGGAGACACTCGCCGCCATCAAGGGTATCAGGGCGCGGCTGATTTCGCCTATCCCCGCACCGGCCAACTTGGCCGCCACGAACAGCGTGCCGCCGACCGGAGGCGTGTACAGCGCAATCGCCAGGTTCGCCGTCATCACGACGCCAAGGTGCACAAGGTCGATCTGGAACACCTGCGCCAGCGGCAGGAACAACGGTGCGGTCAGCAGCAGCGCGGGCAGCGGCTCGATGAAGATGCCGAGCAGCAGCAGGCTGATGTTGACCAGCAGCAGGAACACCCACGGCTCGTGCGCCACGACGCGCACCCATTCCGCGAGCTGCACCGCCACCTGTTCCACGGTCAGCAGCCATGCGAGGGAGCCAGTGGCGCCGATTACCAGCATCACGACCGCGCTGGTCTGGAACGCGGAGACGAGCAACCGTGGCAGGTCGTGCCACGTGATGTCACGGTAGAGGAACAGCGAGACCGCGAGCCCGTACACCACCGCCACCGACGCGGACTCGGTGGGCGTGAAGATCCCCGACCAGATGCCACCGACGATGATCAGCGGCATGACCAGTGCCGGCCCGGCGTCCTTGAAAGCGCGCCAGATCTCGGCGCGCGACGCATGGCCGTCGCCGTTGTCGCAGCCGGTCTTGCGGCCGTACCACACGCAGACGACGACCAGCGCCAACGCGGTGATGAGGGCGGGTACCACGCCCGCCATCGACAGCTGCCGCATCGAGACGCCTGAAATGAACGCATAGACGAGGAAGGGGATCGACAGCGGCATCAGCAGGGCCAGAGTTCCGGCCACCGCCACCAACGCGCCGGCGAACGCGCGCGAGTAGCCGCGCTTGATCATCGTCGGGATCACGAGCGACCCGACGGCCGCCGTGTCCGCGATGGCCGACCCGGAAACACCGCCGAACATCAGGCATGACGCCACGGTCACCACGCCGAGGCCGCCCGGCAGGAACCCGAACAGCGCGCGAGCGAAAGCTACGATGCGCTTGCCCACGCCGCCATGCGACAACAGTTCGCCGGCGAAGATGAAGAGGGGCACGGCAATCAGCAGGAAGGGTTCGACGCCGCCGATGAACGACAGGAAGATCGTCTCGAGCGGGTGCGACAGCCCATTGGCCAAGATCATCGTCACCGTCGTGGTGAGGAGCGCAAACATGAGCGGCACGCCCGCCAGGGCAACGCCGAAGAACACGATGACGAGCGCGAGCGAGAACATCAGGCAACTCCGTAGCGTTGTGCGCGATCGCGGCCTTGCGCGATCTGCAGCAGGTCCCACGCGGTGAACACGGCCATCGCGCCCGCGCCGACCGGCAGCGCCAGGTACTGCACTGCCATCGGAATGTGCAGGACGGTGAGTTCATTGCCCCACGTGGCGTTGACGATGCCCATCCCGTACCAGACGAGCAGCGCCAGAATGCCAAGGCACAGCAGCTGGATCGTGCCATCGGCCGCGCGGCGGCCGGACTCGCCCAGCTTGTCGAGAAACTCGGTAATCGTCATGTGCAGTCCGCGGCGCGAGGCCGCAGCGCCGCCAAGAAACGTGACCCATACCATCAGGAATTCGCAGAGCTCGGTGGTCCACGCGATGCCGCCACCGGTGACGCGAAAGATCACATTGAGGAACACGAGCATGACCATCACCGTGCCGATGGCGACGATGGTCCAGTCGATGACCGTGCCCAGCGCACGGATAGGCGCCGGCGCGGCAGGAGCGGGGGGCAGCATGGACATGCATGAACTCCTTGCGGCACCGGCGGCGCTTGCGTGCCGCCGGTGTCGGGTCGTGCCTGTTGCGCCGATTACTTGGCGGGAAGCGCCTTGCGTACCGCCTCGGCATCGGCCAGCGCGGCATCCACGTCGGCACCGTACTTTTCCTTGGCCTTGGTGTACGCCGGCGCCACCGCGGCACGGAACGGCGCGAGGTCGGGGCGACCGATCTTGGCGCCTTTGCTCTCCATGTCCTTCAGCTGGCGGTCGTCGTTGCCGGATACTTCCTTGCGGCTCCAGTCGGCGGCTTCCTTCGCGGCGCGTGTCACGGCCTCGCGGTCGGCCGGCGAGAACTTCTGCCACGTCTTTTCCGATACGGTCAGCGGGATCGGGCTGTAGACGTGCTGGGTCAGCGTCACGTTCGGCGCCACTTCGTAGAACTTGTTGGCGTGGATCGTATCGATCGGGTTTTCCTGGCCGCTGACCGCGCCCTGCTGGATGGCGAGGTATACCTCCGGCAGCGGCATGATCACGACCTGGAAGCCCATGTCCTCCAGCATCCAGCGCATCATTTCATTCGGGAACGTGCGGAGCTTCTTGCCCTTCGCATCGGCCGGCGTGCGGATCGGATCCTTCGTTGTCATGCTGCGGAAGCCGGCTTCGAAATTCGACAGGAAGCGGAAGCCTTTTTCCGGACCCTTGGCGAACTGCGCCTGCAGCCACTTCGAGTCGTCGTAGAACTTCCAGCCCTGCGGATACGATTCGACGATGAAGGGGAGCACGGTCAGGTTGAGCGTCGGGATGTGCGTGGCATACGTGCCGGTACCCGACACCGTGAAGTCGATGCCGCCCAGCTGCAACTGCTCCACGGCCTTGGCGTCGTTGGCCAACTGACCGGCCGGGTAGATCTGCACCTTGTAGCGGCCCTGCGTGTACTGGTCCACCTTCTGCGCGAACAACTCGGCGGCCTTCTGCCGGGCGCCACCCGGCTGGTCGGTATGGCTGAACTTCAGCATGGTCTGTGCGGCCACCGGGCCGGCCCAGAGTGCGGCCACTGCCATTGCGGCGATGGCGACACGAAAAACATTACGTCGTTGCATGGTTGCCTCCTTGCGGTGAATAGAAGCGGTCTGCGGCCGCCATTGGAATCAGGGATTGAACGGTGTGGGGTGGCCCGGTGGATCGTAGCCGTGGAGCACCACGCGCTGGCCGGTAGCATGCGATGCATACGCTGCCTCCTGCACGCGCAGGTTGGAGAGATAGGACTGGACATCGTTTTCGACGGGGGTGCCGCGAAGCAGGTGTGACACCACATGCTGTTCCAGCGCGCCGCAGCAGCCACCACCGAACGTGGCCGGGCCTGCGTCATACGCATGTTGCCGTTCGTCGCCGTGATGTGGCTTCCACCACAGCCGCGCATCGCCGTCGAGACGCAGCACGCCGGCGGAACCTTCGAGCCACATCTCGCCCATCGTCCGGCGCGGGTTGGCCGCGAGGTGATCGTTCAAGCGGTTGCCGTCGAAGAGCCCGGTGTTGCCGCCGGCGAATTCGAACAGCAGGTAGCCGGCATCCTCGCCGATGATCGCGGGATTCAGCCGCCGCAGCCGCGCCGTGATGGCGTCAACCTCGCCCAGCAGGAAGCGAAACGTATCGATCCAGTGGATCGCGGTCTCCACGATCAGAAGACGCGGCATCGTCTGGAAATAGGGCTGCCGGTCGAGGTATGCCGATGGCCCCTGCCCATCGCCCGGCCGCAGCCGAAAAGCCACCGCATGCGGCGTGCCGAGGAAGCCGGCCTCGAGGAGCCGCTTCGCCTCGCGATACCATGGCTGGAAGCGGAAGTTCTCGTGCACGACGCACAGCACGCCGCTTTGCTTGACCGCGGCGGCCAGCGCCTCGGATTCCGCCCACGACGGCGCGAGCGGCTTCTGGCAGATCACCGGGATGCCGCGCGCGTGCGCCAGCGCCACCAGCGCGGCATGGGCGGGCGGCGGCGTGACGATGTCGACGAGATCGGGCTGCAACGCATCGAGCATCACCGCGGCGTCGCTGAA
>Ga0105048_10016455_pt1 | contig 11429 bp, 8 predicted proteins | sample MAT05_FD_78382 | JGI IMG/M metagenome (GOLD analysis project Ga0105048, IMG submission 78382) | Freshwater microbial communities from Lake Fryxell liftoff mats and glacier meltwater in Antarctica - MAT-05 | ecosystem: Environmental > Aquatic > Freshwater > Ice > Liftoff microbial mat | place...
TCTGGCTCGTGCGGGGCACTCGCTCACCCGGCTGCGGAGCCAGCTCAGGGTGGGTGATCTTCGGCGGCATCGGTCGTTTGGTGGCGGAACTCATGGGCTCTGGCTGAGCAACCCTCATGCCGTCAAAACGAGCACGCCCGCCTCGAGAGGAGGCGGGCGTGGACCCGAGCAGCTGAGGCGTTCTTGCGGGCGGCTACTTCGCCGGCGCGCAGGCTCCGGCCGGTACTGCAGGGCCCGCACCGGCCGACAAGGTCTTGTCGCACCCCTTCATCGTCGGGTTGTGGGCGCAGAGGTTGGTCTTGATGGTCTGCGCGTCGACGCCCGCGAACTTGAACTTATTGTTCGCCAGCCACGTCGGGCTGGAGCCGATGCCCATGCCATTGGCGATCTTGAAGTTCTCTTCGAGCAGCTTCTTGCCTTCGTCACCCTCGGCGCACGCCTTGAGCACCTTCGCGTCGATGCCGTTGGTTGCGCATTTCTCCCAATCGGTGGAGCGAATGTCCTGATTGCGGCAAATCACGTAGTCCATGTACTTGGCTTTCTTCGGGTACTTCTTGATCGCGCAGAGTTCGCGAATGTCTTCGTCGACCTCGGCCTGACCGTGCATCGAGGTGAGCCCCGTCTTCGCCGCGCCCGAGCCGATGAAGTTCACGTTGAAGTCGAGGTCGTCGAAGTTGGCGAGCACCTCTTGCATCGCGTTGAGGGCCTTCACGCCGTAGGGGCACTGCGACATCACGAACACCTCGAGCTTCTTCGACTCTTCTTTTCGGCAGGCGAGGGTGTTCTGGCACTGGGGCAGCTTGCAGCCACCTTCGTTGACGCAGGCCGGTTGAAACGACGCGCCGGTGTTCAGCGTTTGCATCGCCCCCATCGGGCGCAGGTGGCGGCCGAGGCCAGTCATCGCGTCGGCATCGCCTTTGAGCGTGTCGTCGAACAACACCAGCGGCAACATCGCATCGCCCGCGGGAGCGACCTGGTCATAGAGCTTGCGACCTTCGGCATCGCCGTAGTCGAGCTGGGTGATCACCGGCTTGCCGATCTGGTTCGAGAGCATGCCGACCAGACGATCGGGGTTGCAGTCGGTGCAGCGTTTGTCGCTGATCACCGTCACGTTGACCTTGGGTTGCTCAGGCAGGCTTTTGCAGCTGGCCGGCTGAGCCTCGCCTTTGAACTCGTTGCAGATGCCCCGCATGAAGTCTTTGGGGCCGCGGCGGCCCTGGTACGGCTTGTCGGCGACGAACATCGTCGGGCTCCCGCGGGCGCCACGAGCCGAAGCGCGCGCGAACGACTCACTGAGAAGCGTCTTGCCTTCTTCGCCGTTGAGGCAGGTGCGAAGGGGCTCGACCGGAATGTTGGCCTCTTTGGCGCAGGCCTCCCAGTTGGTGGCGACCTCGGCGGGCTTCTTGTTCTGGCAGAAGATCATGTTCAGCGCGGCGGCGGGAGCCTGTTTGGCGGCGCAGAGCTGCACGATGTCGCCGGTCACTTCGGCCGGGCCGTGCATCGAGGTCAGCTCGCCGTTGGGGCCCTTGGTGCCGATGAAGTCAAATCGGAAGTCGACGTCGGGGCCCAGCGCGTCGATGGTGTCTTTGACTCCGTTCATCACCTGCACGCCGTACGGGCACTGCGACATCACGAAGAACTCGACCTTGACCGCGCCGGGGTTCTTGGCGACCGCGGCGGTGCTGCCCGCCGAGGCGGCCTTGCGTGCATCAGCGCCCTTGTTGCAGCCTGAGACCATCGAAGCGACGAGAAGCGCGAGTAAAATTGGGTATTTCATTCGGTAACCTTCACGAAAAAAGAAGTTCGGCCCTGTCTGAATGACCCGACGACTATCGGAGTTTCAGCCCTTTGTAATCTCAAACTCACGGGGCCTCGCGAGGCGTGGTGTACCCGCGCATCCAGTTGCCGGCGATGTCGATCGCCATCTGATTCGTCACCACCTCACGGCCGAACGGGAGGCGGCCCAACAGCCCATGATCCGCCAAGAAGGGGGGAGGCGACCCTGCCCACGCCTTTCGCATGCGGGGCAACCGGCAGGTGCTCTTCGCCAGCTGCCGGTCCAGCCCCGCGACCCGATCCGCGATCTCCCCGCTCCACAGAACCCGGCCGATGTGGGCCTGCCACAGCCCTTCGTGCAGCCCCGCGCAGGCTCCAACCGGCAGAACCACGGTCGAGACCGGCGGAGTGGCCAGGAGGACGAACGGGGTCGGCGACACCCCGATCACCCGCTTGAGCGAGGTGTGGTCGGCCTGTGAGATGGGCGACCAGCCGGCGGTGTCGTGCCCACGCCGTGTCGCCTCCTCGTACGCCCCGCGCTCGAAGCCGGTGATGCCAACACCCACCATCGCTCCGAGAATCGTCTCGCTGGTCAGACACAATCGAGCAAGCTCGCGCACTTCTCGGGCCGCTTCGCGCGCGTCGCCTTTTTGAAGACCACGCACCAGCCGTACCTTGGCCAGCGTCATCAGGTCTCTGAAACGCAGCGTGGGCTCGTCCATCGAGATGGGCACGTTCTCCAATGGAGAGCCGGCTCCACCCAGCTCCCAGTAGCCGAGCGAGGCGAGCGACTTCATCCACTCCAGGTCGAAGGGGGTGGTGTCGAACGCATCGAGGTTCGAGAGCCACTCAGGCCCATTCAATACATCGGGCAGTGGAGAGGGCGCGACGTCGAGGCCGATGTGCCGAAAGAGCACCGGCGCCGCGTCGTCACCGGCCTGCGCAGCGATCAGGGGGTCGTCCCTCCACCGCGCTTGATCGGCTTCGATTTCAGGCGCGTGCTTCAACCACAGCGACGCCAGCGCTTGCTGCTCATGGTGCAGGGGCTCGCGTGAACGCTGGAGCATGACAAAGACCCACACCGAGAGACCCAGCAGAACCAACACCACACAACCAAGCACGACCTCGATCGCTCGTTTCACGGCGGGGAGGGTACTCCAAGGAATGCGAGCCGCAGAGCGCAGGTTTGCCTCTGAATGGGAGCTGCCATGAACCAGGTGCGACATCGCCAGATCGGAGTCGAGCACGTCTCGATTCACGTCGCTGAGGCAGGCGACCCCAAGAACGCCGCGCTGCTGTTTCTGCATGGCTGGCCCGAGAACTGGTCGGTATTCGAGCAGGTGATGCGCCAGTTGGCCGACACGAAGTACGTGGTGGCGATCGATCTGCCCGGTGTGGGTTGGTCGGAGGGTCGGGTGGTGACTCAAGACAAGCTCACCCTCGCTCGCTACGTGAAAGGCACCATCGCCGCGCTCGGGCTGAGCCGGGTGACGCTGGTCGGGCACGACGTCGGTGGGCAAATCACCTACGCCTTCTTGCGGGCCTACCCCGGCGAGTTGGAGCTGGCGGTGATCTTGAACGCGGCGATACCGGGTGTTGAGCCCTGGGCGGCCGCCCTGGCCGACCCGAAGGCCTGGCACCTCCATTTCCATGCACAGCCCAAGCTACCTGAGCTGCTGGTGGGCCCGCACCTCGCGGCGTACCTCGACTCTTTCTTTGATTCATTCGCGGGGCCACAGGGCGTGACGCCTGAGCTACGCGCGGAGCTGGTGAAGGCCTATTCGCGGCCCTCGGCGTTGGAGACCGGGTTCGAATGGCATCGCGCGCTCGAGCAAGACGCCAAAGAGAACGTCGCGCTGCAGACCCAGCCCCTGCTCACCAAGGTGCTCTACGTGCGCGGCGAGCGAGAGCCGGTCGACATCGAGCTCTACGTGAAGGGCCTCAAGAGCGCGGGCCTGGTGAACGTCGAGCCCGCCATGGTCCCCAACGCGGGGCACTTCGTGCCGAGCGAGCAACCGCAAGAGCTCGCCGCCTTGTTGCGGCAGTTCACTGATCAGCGTCGCCGACTGGGCTGACCCGGGTTTCAGGCCGACAGCGCCGAGGCGAAGATCGCCGGCAGCTTCAAGAAGCTCGGAGCGACCTCGAACTCACAGAGCAGCCGCCCCAACGTCGCGGCGTGCTTGTTGGTCACGAACCACGCTGGCTTGGGCGAGAGGTGCAGCTCCCCCAACGACAAACTGCGGGGGAAGGGCGCGAACGGCGCACGGATCACGTTCTTCTGCGTCTCGTGCAACAAAAGCGCGTTGTGCACCACGCCCCGGCCGCTCTGAATGTCGTGAATCGGGTGACCGGGGTATGCGCCCCAGGCCACGTTCGCGAGCAAGAAGCCGACACCGCTCCAGGCATTGACGCCGATGGTGCCGTACTTGAGGTCGGCGATCGCCTCCTCCAGCTTCGGGCCCAGCTCGCGTGCGGTCTCGGGGTGAATCCGTATCTGTGCGCCCAGCGTGCCCATCAGCTTCTCGTTCGCGAACTTCACCGCCGCGGCGAGAAATGAGGCCGGGTCAGACGCTGACAACGTGGTCTCTGCCCACACGCTGCCGAAGTATTCGGTCTGAAATGCCGAGTCGGCCGACTTCGAATCGACGTTCTGAATTCGGGTGCGCGGTACGTCGCCGCCGCCCATCGTCGCCACGGTGCTATGCGCGCTGACTGCCGCGGCCTGACGCTCTTTGGCGCCCGGGTAATAGGCCGGCCTGGGCTCGATGGTCTTCATCGTCGCCTCGAGCTTCGCCAGGAATCGATCTTTGAGGCTCCATTGTTCGTGGAGCACCAGCACCTGCGCGGCGATGCAGTTGAAGCCGTTGTTGTGCAGCTTCTGGGTGGCGACGTGCTCGGCTTGAAACTGGAGATCGGCATCGCTCCACGGCCCGGGCACGATGATCACCGGCCCGACGCCACCCAGCTCGCTGGTGATGGGCTTGTTGAGCAGCGGCTCACGGTTCTGCTTGCGAGTCGACCCGGCCACGCCTGGCCCGTAGACGATCGCGTCGTGGCTCAGCGCGCTGCCGGTGATGTGAACCTTGTCGACCCGCGCGTCATTGACCAGTGAGGCGCCGACCTCGGCCCCGCCGTAGACCACGGCCGCGAAGCCCTGTTCGATCATCGGCGCGAAAATGCGCTCAAAGATGGGCCCCAGGTACTCGTTGACCGGGTTCATCTTGCAGATCGCCACCCGGTTCTCGGCCGCCAGCTCGTACAGCATGTCAAGCGGAGGAATCGACGCGATGTTGCCCGCGCCCAACACCAGCGCCACGCCGCCTGCGGGGTCGGGCTTTCGGTACGCGACCGCGATGTGATCGTCGAAGTTGCTCATGGTGACCGAAGGCTGCATCCACACCTCGGCTGAGAAGCCGCTGAGCAGCAGCCGATCGAAGACCGTGGAGGGAAAGACGTCGACCACGACTTGCCCATTCGCAAGCTGATGCAGGTGATCATGGCTGACCACCGGCTGCCGCTGCTCGAGCCGCTCGAGCGTTCGCAACAACGCAGCCAGGCTCGCTTCGAACGCCCAGGGCCCCGAGATCCACTCCTCGCCTTCACCGGCCGACCCGCGCGAGACGCCCTTGGCTTGAATCGCCGCGGCCACCCAGTCAGGTGCGGCCGCAGCGGTGCGCTTGAGCAGCGTCGCCAGGTCGTTTCGTTTCTCGCGAAGTGATCGTGTGGCCCAGCGCGCCTTGTTGCTGCTCAGCTTTTGGAGGGTGGCGTTGAGCACTTCTTGCGAAGAAGCAGTGGTCATTGCAGGGGTATAGCCGGTCGAGTCTCGCCACGCATGACGGTATTGAAGATCAGCGCCAACACCACCACCGCGCCACAGCCGATCACGTTGTACCAGAGGAAGCCGATGTCGCTCGAAGCGAAGACGGCGATCACCAGCGCCTGCGCCAGCAGCGTCGCCCAGAACACCGGCGTGCCTCGAACCGACTTGAAGAAGAAGCCCACCAGAAACACGCCGAGCATCGGGCCGTAGAAGATCGAACCCAGAATGTTCACTGCTTGAATGAGGTTGTCGAGCTGGGAGGCAAAGATGGCGAAGCCCACGGCCACCACGCCCCAGAGAACGGTGAAGCCCTTGGTGGCTCGAAGCGCCGAGTCGTTGTCGACGTCTGGCTTCCAGCTCCGGCGATAGAAGTCGACCATGCTGGTCGTGCCCAGGGCGTTGAGCGCGCTCGCGGTGGCCGACATCGCCGCACAGAGGATCACGGCCAGGAGCAGCCCCACCAACCCGCTCGGGAAGTAGGCCATCACGAAGCTCAAGAACACGTAGTCAGAGTCATTCGGGCTGGCGCGCGGGTTCACCTCAGCGACCAGCTCTTTGGCCCGGGCCCGAATCGCTTTGCCCTTGGCTTCGACGGCGCGCAGCGAGGTCTCGGTCGAGGCGAGCCTGGTCGCATCGTCGGCATGTCGCGCCTCGAGCCACTCGTTGACCAGCACGCTCTTCTCGCTGAAGGCGTTGGCGTACTCAGACTGCAGCGCGGTCATGCGCGGCGCCGCACGCGACTGCTCGACGCGGGTCAGCTCGGTCGAGTTGAAGATCACCGGCGGCGCTTCGAATTGAAAAAATACGAAGACCAGCACGCCGACGAACAGAATGCCCAACTGCATCGGTATCTTGACCAGCCCGTTGAAGAGCAGCCCCAACCGACTCTCTTTGAGCGACTCGCCCGAGAGGTAGCGCTGCACCTGCGACTGATCGGTGCCGAAGTAGGCGAGCGCCACGAAGGTGCCGCCGGTGAGCCCCGACCAGACCGTGTAGCGGGTCTGCATGCTGGGCGAGAAGTCGACCACCTTCATTTTGCCGAGCACTCCCGCCATGTCGACTGCGTCGCCGAAGGTGACCGAGGCCGGCAGCCGCGAGAAGACGAAGACGAAGGCCAGCGCCATACCGCCGAGCATCACCGCCATCTGGTACTGCTGAGTCTGGTTCACCGCGCGCGTGCCGCCCGAGACCGTGTAGATGATCACCAGCGCGCCGATGGTGAGGTTGGTGATCGCCAGCGGCCACCCGAGCACCGTCGACAGAATGATCGCCGGTGCGTAGATCGAGATGCCCGCGCCCAACCCGCGCTGCAGCAAGAAGATCAGCGCGGTGAGCTGCCGGGTCTTCAAGTCGAACCGCTGCTCGAGGTACTCGTACGCGGTGTAGACGCGCGTGCGGTAGTAGATGGGCACGATGGTGGCCGAGAGAATCACCATCGCGATCGGCACTCCGAAGTAGAACTGTACGAAGCCCAGCCCGTCTTCGAACCCCTGGCCGGGAGTCGACAAGAAGGTGATCGCGCTGGCCTGCGTGGCCATGATCGACAACCCGATGGTGTACCACTTGCTGTCGCTGCCCCCGCGCATGTACGCGCCGACGTTCTTGATGCCGCGCGTCTTCCACACCCCGTACCCGACGATGGCCGCGAGAGTGCCGAGCAGCACCGCCCAGTCGAGCGCCCTCACGTGTACACCCGGGTCACCACCGCGAAGAGCGCCATCAAGATCGCGAGCCAGACCAGCACGAAGAGATACGCGCCGCTCCACGACTTGAAGAACGGAGGTCCGTCTTCACCGTCCATTGGCGGCCAGCAGGTTGGCGAAGAGTCGATACGCGCCCGGCACGCCCGCGGGGAGCTGACGGAAGAACGAGAGCCCGGTGTAGATGAAGGTGCCCTTGCCGTGCTTCGCGATGATCAGGTTGCCCTTCTTGCCGTTCTCGCCCGTGTCGTGCATCGAGAGCGGCGCTTCGTACTTCGGGTGCCACTTGTCGGCGAAGTACAGCCCGCGCTCCTGAACCCAGCCCTCGAAGTCTTTCGCGGTCAGCGCGTTGGGAGCCGTCAGCACCCGGTGCCTGGGCAGCTCGAAGACGACCTCCGCGGTCTCGTCGGTCACCCGATCTTGCGAAACCTCGAAGGGGTAGGGGCCCATCTCGGCGGGCACATTGCTCAGCCAGTTCTTGGTGTTGTACTGAACGAGTAGAGTGCCGCCGTCGCAGACGTATTTCATCAGCGCCGGGTAGAAGTCGGTCATGCGTCGATTGACGTTGTAAGCGCGAATACCAACGACGATGGCGTCGAAGGCGGTCAGCGGCTTCGAGGCGACCTGTTCGTCGCTCAACATCGTCACCTCGTAGCCGACGTTGCGGAGCGCGCTTGCCACATCGTCACCCGCGCCCGCGACGTACCCGATGCGCTTCTTGCCTTTGACCAGGTCGAAGCGGGCGAGCTTGATCTCCACCAGCGGCGACACGGTCTGAATCGGAATGTGCGCGTACTCGATTCGCTTCAGGTCTCGCGAGTACCCAGCGCCCGCGATGCGCGCGACGATCAGCCGGGTCGCGCTGGTCTGGTCGGGAGTCACCATGAGGACAACCTCGGCGGTGTCGCCCTTCTGCTTGAGCGAGAACGGCTTGCCCTCGCCGAGCGTGGGCGGAGTCGCCAGGTGGAGCGTGCCCTCTTGTGCGTCAGCCATCGCGGTGACGGTGACCCTCAGCTCTTTCGGCGCCGCTGAATCGAAGAGTAGGAGCGAGGTGCTCGCTCTGATCACAACTGGAGCGGTGACCTCGATCGGCCGAAATCGCTCGCCCGCGGTCGGGTCAGTCCACTTGAACAGGACGGGGCGTTGGAGGGTCAACGCGCGCCCATCGATGGTCAACGCGAAGTCAGCGGTGATCACCGGCGGCGCTTCAGGCGCGATCAGCAGACGCTCGGGCCCCGACCAGGTGCCTCGCTCCGGAGTGCCTGTGAGCCAGGGCGGGTTGGTGGCCTCGACCGAAGATGGAATCGAAGCCACGATCTTCTGGGTGTTCGCCACGCCCTCGACCAGCTTGGCCTCGAGCATCACCGGCGGCCCAGACACGGTCACCGACTTGAGGGCCACGGGAATCGCCGCTGAACGCGCCAAGACCTGGGCAGTGACCTCGAGATTGCCACCCGAGACCACCGAGAAGGTGCTCGCGCTCGCCTCGACGAAAAGGCCTGCGCAGTCGGCGATCACTTGAGTGAGCTCATTCAGCTTCGCGACCTTGTACGGGTTCTCAGGCAGCGCGCGCATCGCGTCGAGCGCCAGGAGCAGCGTCGGCACCGAAGCGGCCGGCTGGCCAGGCCTGAGCTCGTCGACTGCCTTCTTGAGCAGCGCGGTGAGCTTCTCGCTGCCCGGGCCGACACGCTTCCAGCTCAGGTCGATGCCTTCGAACAGCGTCGCCCCAGGTGTGCCGGCGAGGTGAACCAGCTGCTCGGGTGACGGGCCGTGAATCGGAGCCGCGCCGAACCCCTGGCTCTTGTGCATGCTCCGGCTCTCTGCCGCCAGCTCTCCGTACGAGAGCCCCAGCAGCGGGTCATACGCGCTCGAGTTCCACTTGATCGCGCCCGCATTCTCGGCGCCCGGCTCGCGCGACCATGCATTCCACACGATGCGCTTGGCCTGCCAGGGCTGGGTGTCTTTGATCACGTACGCCGGGTCTGCCGCCTTGGTGAACGCCTCGAGCGCGACCCGTGCCGACGCGGTGTGATGGCCGTGCGTGTCGCCGCCCTCTTGAGCGAAGCGGGCGATGATCACATCGGGCCGAAGCTCGCGAATGACCCGCACCGTGTCGTTGACCACCCGCTCGGTGCCCCAGAAGGCCAGCGTCTCGTCGACGCTCTTCGAGTAGCCGAAGTCTCGCGCGCTGGTGAAGAACTGCTCCGCGCCATCGATGCGTCGTGCGGCGAGCAGCTCCTGGGTGCGAATCACGCCAAGCGAAGGGCCGATCTCCGGGCCGATCAGGTTCTGACCGCCTTCGCCTCGGGTCAGCGAGAGGTATGCGGTTCGAACCTGCGTCTGGTTCGCCAGCGAGGCCAGCAGCCGGGTGTTCTCGTCATCGGGGTGCGCGGCGACGTAGAGCGCACCTCCGACCACCGAGAGCTTGCGCAGGTCGCGAAGAATCTCAGCGCTGCTGTGACGGGGGGCGGGGCCTGCGCTGACAGAGATCACAAGCGCCACTCCAAGAACTGCATTCATTTCAAGCTCCGGTACACAGCCTCGTACTGATCAATCATCGGGCCCCGCTGCCAGCGCTGCTCGACCTGGCTTCGGGCCTCTGCCGAGAAACGCGCCCGCATCGCATCGTCGCCGAAGAGGGTGACCACACTTCGGGCCATCGCGCCGACCTCGCCCACCGGGTGCAAAAAGCCGGTCACGCCGTCGGCCACCAGCTCGGGCAAGCCGCCCACCGAGGTGGCGATCACCGGCACTCCGCAGCTGAGCGCCTCGAGCGCGGCCAGGCCAAAGCTCTCGGTCTCGCTCGGCAAGATGAACACGTCACTGCACTGCAGCAACCAGGCGACGTCGGCCTGCTCGCCCACCAGGCTCACCGAGTCGCTCAGGCCCAGCTTCGCGACCAGCGCTTCGGTGGCCGCACGCTCGGGGCCGTCACCGATCACCAACAGTACCGAAGGCACCTCGCGCTGCACGCGGGCGAACACCTCCACCACGTCGCCCAGGCGCTTGAGCGCGCGAAAATTCGAGTTGTGCACCAACACCTTCGGCAACGTTGAGAACGAAGCGCGGGGGAAGAGGGCGGCGAGGCGCTCCCAGTTTTTGGTGGCTACCGGGCGAAACCGCTGCACGTCGACCGAATTGCCGATCACCCGTACCGGCGTCTGGTCGGCGGGCCAGGCGAAGTTCCGCTCCGCCATCACCTTCAAATACCGGGAGGGCACCGTCACCGCGTCGCTCTGGAGAATCGAGTACCGCAGCACCGAGTGAAACTCAGGAGCCAGACCCAGCGTGAGCACGTCGGTGCCGTGCAGCGTCGTCACCACTTTCGGCGCTCTGGTGCCCAGAATCTGCTTCGCCAACACCGCGCCAGTGGAGTGGGGAATGCCGTAGTGCGCGTGCACCACACTCAACTGAGTCTTCGCCCCGACATCGGCGATCGCCGAGGCCAGCGCCAGGGTGTACTCCCCCGATGGAAACAGGGGGTGCGTCGGGCTCTTCACCAAGTGAAAGTGGAGGCCCGCCGCATTCACGTCGAACCGTGGAGGCACCTCGGCCGCGAACACGTGCACCTGGTGGCCGCGCTCCGCCAGGGCCGACGCCAGCTCCGTAGCGACCACCACGCTGCCTCCGTAGCTCGCGTGACAGGCAATACCGATCTCACTCATAGAAAGACGTCTTTCACTTCACCATCGAAGGGCACCAGGCTCGCGAACACCGCCGTCTTCACCGCGGCCAGGCCATGTCTGCACGCGAAGCTCGGCAACCCCAATACGCGCTCCTGCGGCTCGCCACGCGGAGTAAGCACCGCCGCGATTCGCTCCGCACGCTCCGTCGAGCCTTGATCTCTCACTTGCAGTAAGCGCGCATATCGTTGTGCGAAACGGGAGGCCGCGCGAGCAATTGTGCCGCGGGTGCGAACCAACCCGTCGTGAATCGCCGGCTCATCGGGCACCGAATCGAGCACGCGATTGGCGGCCTCAACCAGCTGCGCCTCGAGCGCCTCAGGCTTCGGCCGCCCTGCCGCCGCGGGCGAGCTCGCCGGAGGAACCTTCTCCATCCGCGCCCTGGTGCGCGCGTCAATCAACCGAAATCGCGCGCGGGGCACGAACATCGGCATCTCCAGACCGAACGCA
>Ga0105048_10016456_pt1 | contig 11428 bp, 7 predicted proteins | sample MAT05_FD_78382 | JGI IMG/M metagenome (GOLD analysis project Ga0105048, IMG submission 78382) | Freshwater microbial communities from Lake Fryxell liftoff mats and glacier meltwater in Antarctica - MAT-05 | ecosystem: Environmental > Aquatic > Freshwater > Ice > Liftoff microbial mat | place...
GCGCCACGCCTTGCACCACGCGATTGGTCCAGCGTTCGACATCACCCAAGCCGCGCAACGCGTCGCGCAATTCAATGCGCAATCCGGTATCATCAAAGAGCGCTTGGACGGCATCTAGCCGTTTCTGAATCGCGTTGACATCGAGCAGCGGTTGACTGAGCCAGCGACGCAATAGGCGACCACCCATAGGCGTCAACGTGCGATCCAACACATCGAGCAGGCTGCCTTTGACCTGACCGCTACGGATCGTCTCGGTCAATTCCAGGTTGCGGCGCGTCGATTCATCCAGCGTCATAAATTCGCCAGTGGTATAGCTGTGCAGGTTGGTCAATTGGGTCAACGCGGCGGGCTGCATCTCGCGCAGATAGGCCAGCACCCCCGCCGCCGCACGCACGGCCAGCGGTCGCCCATAGAGACCAAAGCCATCCAATGTCACAACCTGAAAATGGCGATGGAGGGTTTGCGTGGCAGTTTCTAACTCGACTTGCCAGGGTTCCACCGTAGAGACGACTGGATTCAGCGCCGCGATCAAGCCGTGCAAGTCCGACTCCGCCGGTCGCCAGTCAATGGGCAACAGTTCGCTGGGCTGCAGACGGCTCAACTCCTCGCCAATGCGCCGTTCGATTTCGCTGCGACTGGCCGCGCTGATCTGCGTTACGGCAAATTCGCCAGTGGTAATGTCACAATAGGCAATGCCCGCACTTTCACCGCGGCCATCCATGCTGACAGCCATCAAATAATTATTGCGCTTCTCGTCCAGCAGATTGGGCTCGACCACGGTGCCTTTGGTGACGACGCGCGTCACGGCGCGCTCGACCAAACCATTGCCCGGTTCGGTCATCTGCTCAGCAACCGCCACGCGATAGCCCGCCTCGACCAGCTTTGCCAGATAGCCATCCACGCTGTGATAGGGCACACCGGCCAGCGGCACGCGCACATCGTTGCCTACCGGGCGACTGGTAAGCACCACATCGCACACCTTGGCGATCAGCTTGGCATCGTCGTCGAAAGTTTCATAAAAATCGCCCAGGCGGAAAAAGAGAATACAGTCGGGATATTGGCTTTTCAAGGCCAGATATTGCTGGCGCATTGGCGTTGTCATGGCAAGCCTTTCAAGGTACGTATCGCGTCAAGTGTCAAGCAACTGGTCAAAATGTTCAAGCACTTGGGGCAGATTGCGCCGCCCCAACCCCACACGGAAGTGATTGCCGGGCAGATCAAAGAGTGAGCCGGGCACAATCATCAATCCTTGCTCATCCAAGGCGCGCTGACAAAGTGCATCGAGCGGTTCCACACCCAGCCAACGCAGGAAAGCCGTTGAACCCGCTTGGGGCCGCAGCCACTGGATCTGTGTGGCGTGACGGGCACAGAAGGCTTGAACAATGGCTAGATTTTCGCCAATGATCGTCCGGTTGCGTTGCGCTAATTGGTCACCCGCGCGCAGCCCCATCAACCCCAGGATTTCGCCCGGCGCGCTATTGCAGATGGTCGTATAATCCTTCAAAGTTAGCCAACGCATGGGCAAGTCGGCCTGTTGCGTTGCCAGCCAGCCAATGCGCAACCCGGGCAAGCCATAGGTCTTGGATAAGCCGGAGAGCGAGATCGCCCGTTCGTAGCGATCGCAGAGTGGGGGTAGTCGTAACGCTTGATCGTACTCCAACAGGCGATACATTTCATCGCTAAACAGATAGAGGTTGTGGGCACGCGCAATTGCCACAATGCGATCCAGCACAGCACGCGTGGGCAGATAGCCGGTGGGATTATGGGGAAAATTGATCACCAGCAGCTTGGTGCGTTGGGTAATCATGCTTTCGAGTTGGTCAATATCCAGCGTCCAGCGATCGCCTTCTGGTTGCAAATACCACGGCGTCGTCGCACAGCCAATCGAGCGCGCGACTTCGTAAAGTGACTGGTAGGCCGGTGCCGTATAGATCATATGATCATCGGCTTGCAATAGGCTGTGCATGGCGATGAAAATCAGCTCTTCGGGCGCAGCAACCACGAGCTGCTCCGGCGCGATTTGTGCATACTGGCGGGCGATCTCGGCGCGCAACAGCGGATGGCCAGCCGATTCGGTATAGCCCAGGTGTAACGCTTGCCACAACTGGCGACTTTCGGCATCGGCCAATTGCAAAAGCTCACTGACCGCCACACTCTCACAATCCGACGGGCTCAAGAGCCATTGCACGGCAAATTCATATTGACCAAAGTAGCGTTCTAAATTGAACTTCGCCAGACGCGGCATACAATCACTCCTCACCACCTGAGGTAGACAGTTGAAAATCCGCCCCAAAAGGCAGCAAACATTTGTTCCAAAACACCAAAGTAAGTCTATAAGTATACCCAATTTGGCGCAATTCAACCAATTTATTCCTAGACAGCGACACCTATTTCTCCCCTAGTGCGGGGTCAAAATCTGCTTACAAAGTTCCTTTTTGGTATGCACACGACGCGATGGTTCTATCTTACTGCGGCTGCACACTTGTCACCAAGTCAAGCGGTTGGCAGCGCACAGAAACCAAGGTTGTACCGAGCACCCGGTTTGTGGCGTTACACAAAACAAAGCAGGGATGCTGGTAACATCCCTGCTTTGTTATTTATTCAGTTATCAAGTGTGGCTAACCAAGCTAGTTACGCGATAGCCACGACCTGGTCGCGTGTGCGGCTGCGGCCACCAACCAGGCCACCAAGCAACGAGGCTACCATGCCAAGCACGAGGGCAACCAAAGTACCCCAGGCGGTCGCCTCCACAGCCTGATCAACCTGTTGCTCGTTAACATCGGGCAGCACAGCTTGCACACTGGCATCCAACGTAGCTTGGGCATTGGGTGCGGAGAGCGTCTCCCCAGCCGCTTCTGCCGTCGCTTGGATACCTTCCACAGTCACATCAGCAGGTGCCACAGCATTATCGGCAACCTGACCCACAATGGGGGCGGCAGCTTCAATGCCTGTTGCCGCTATACCACCCAGAGCACCCAGTGTCGTGCCGATGCCACTGCTAACCATATACAACGCCAACGGAATCATGACGATCCAGACCATGACACCATTCAATGCACCGTTGCCTTTGCCAGTTACGGCGGCAGCCCTGGCGGCAATCAAACCACCAACAAAAAAGGCAATCAGAGCCGTAACTGCGCTCCAGATGCCGGCGCTTGCGCCCAACCCATTCAGGTTATCGCCCGGATCAAAGGTCGATGCGCCAATAGCAGCACCCAAAACACTCAACAAAATAAACGTCGAGATCGTGGTAAACAGACCAGCAAACACCGCGCCCCAGCGCACACGATCCAGCGGTGCAGTTACGCGGTGTACATTCATATCAATTGTATCGCGGCGTTCTAGAGCCAAATCGCCAACCCGATCACGGATCATATCATTCGTTGCCATTGTAACAATAACTCCTCTTGTTCTATGTTATCTTTCGTTATTCCAGTGGCTGATCAGCCCAAAGCGGACAACATCCCAGTTCACGCTTCGTCCAGATGAGCCATTGCTCTCTACCCAATCTAGCCAGATCATCAGCAAATTCAGGTGATGAGTCAAGCATCGGGTAGATATTACAATTCTATCGGAACCGGGTTCGATTACGATAGATAAAGATAGAGACAGGGATAGAGATAAACCCCAGCTAGATATAGACTGTGGCCTATACCTTGGTATAGCCGACAGGCTGGATTGGGTGACAAAACACTAGTACAGAGCGGCCTAAGTGAGACAGTGAGACAGTGAGACAGTGAGTCAGTGAGTCAGTGAGTCAGTGACTGTCTACTGTCTACTGTCCTACTGTCTCACTGGACTACCATTGGTCTATTTACGCCGTCGTGTACTAGCATAGCCAATCCCGCTATGATACACTGTCGGCACATATTTTGGCCCAGACGAACACGCAGCCTAGCCCAGTAGACGAGGAGAAGCAGCCGTACATGACCGAACACAAACATACCAATCGTCTCATCGACGAGACATCCCCCTATTTACTTCAGCACGCCCACAATCCGGTGGACTGGTATCCCTGGGGGCCAGAAGCCTTGGCGAAAGCCAGCGCCGAAGACAAACCGATCTTTCTCAGCATCGGCTATTCGGCCTGTCATTGGTGTCATGTGATGGAGAAAGAATCGTTTGAGAATGAAACGACGGCGGCGTTGATGAATCAACTCTTTGTCAGCATTAAGGTTGATCGCGAGGAGCGCCCCGACCTCGATTCAATTTATATGGATGCCGTCGTGTCAATGACCAATTCGGGTGGGTGGCCGATGAGCGTATTTCTCACCCCCGCAGGACAGCCTTTCTATGGCGGCACCTATTATCCACCCGAACCCCGTTATGGAATGCCCAGCTTTCACCAAGTGTTGCACTCGGTCGCCAAAGCCTATCAGGAACGGCGCGCAGATGTGTTGGGCCAAGCCGCGCGCCTCACCGAAGCACTCCAGCGGACGGCCTATTTGAATGCGCAGGGTGGCGACTTGGGTACCGAGATGTTGGATGATGCGATGGGTTCTTTGGATGAATATTTTGATCGCGACAATGGCGGTTTCGGTGGGCATCCCAAGTTTCCCCAGCCCATGACGCTAGACTTTTTGATGGCCTACTACAAACGCACCAACAATCTGGATGCGCTCTATATGGCCGAATCCACGCTGGAAAAGATGGCCCACGGCGGCATCTATGACCAGCTAGGCGGCGGCTTTCATCGCTATAGCGTCGATGCGATCTGGCTGGTGCCCCATTTCGAGAAGATGCTCTACGACAACAGTCAATTATTGCGCACCTATCTACATGCCTGGCAGATTACCGAGCAACCGCTCTATCGGCAAGTGGTTGAAGAGACCATTGCCTATGTTTTGCGCGAAATGACAGCACCCGCTGGCGGCTTCTACAGCACGCAAGACGCCGATAGCGAAGGCGAGGAAGGCAAGTTCTTTGTCTGGTCACCCGCCGAAATCGAAAAAATCCTGGGGGCGCATGAAGCCACCATCTTTGAAAGCTATTATGGCGTTTCGGACCGCGGCAACTTTGAAGGTCAGAATATTTTGTCGGTGGTGCGCAGTGTGGAAAATGTAGCCGAACGCCTACGCATCAGTGTGGCCGAAGTGCAACGGGTAATCGAGGAAGGGCGGCACAAACTCTTTGCCGTGCGCGAAAAGCGCATCAAGCCGGCGCGCGACGAGAAAATCCTTACCGAGTGGAATGGATTGATGATTCACGCGTTGGCCGAGTGTGGGGTTGTGTTGGGTCGAGCAGATGCCCTGCAAGCAGCCACAGACGCCGCCGATTTTGTGCTGGCCAACATGAGCCAGGCCGACGGCAAGCTCTATCGCAGTTATAAGGATGGACAAGCGCGCTTTAACGCCTATTTGGAAGATTACGCGGCATTTATCCGCGCCTTGATTGCGCTCTACGAAGCCACCTTTGACTTGCGCTGGCTGGGCGAAGCAAGCCGCTTAACCCAACTTATGTTTGCCCAATTCCATGATCCAGTCAATGGTGGCTTCTTTCAAACGGGTGCCGATCACGAGCAGTTGGTGGTGCGGCGCAAAGATTTTATCGACAATGCGATTCCCAGTGGTAATTCCCTGGCCGCCGAAGCGTTGGTGCGCTTGAGTGTATTGGTCGATAACCCAGCGTATCGGCGCGAGGCCAGCCGCATCCTCCTCACCATGAAGGAGACGCTTACGCGCCAGCCCACTGGCTTTGGGCGATTGCTGGGCACGGCAGAAGCGCTGCTTTCTCCCAGCCAAGAAGTCGCCATTGTTGGCGATCCGGCAGATGACGAGACACAAGCCTTATTGCAAGAAGTGCGTAAGCGCTACCTACCCCATACGGTAGTTGCCAGCAAACGCCCCGGCGAACCAAGTCTATTGCCACTGCTCGAAGGGCGCGCGCTCGTGCAGGGGAAAGCCGCGGCTTACGTCTGTGAAAATTATGCCTGTCAGTTACCCGTCACCGATGCTACGGCCCTGGGCAAGTTGCTGGCGCACGGCAAATAGGGAACATCACTCGTCAGCGTGATGCCAACGGCAGATAAACGGTACTGCGCCCCTGCACTTGATAGGGCCCAAAGTGTTGTTTATCGCCGTCACTTTCGGTTGCCACCAACCAATAGGCACAAGTGGCCAGTGCGGTATCTTCGCTATCGGTCAAGCTATAATGGGCGACTTGTTTTTCATCATTGATCGAAGAAAAAATCGGCGCGGAGACTTCCTGGGCACCGTCAAATTGACAGTTCTGGCTGCGATAGAGGGTAAAGCGCCAATCTACGCTTGTACCATTTGCTTGCCATTCAATCGCCACCCCTTGATGGGCCAGCAGCGCGAGAAAATCGGATAGATCACTATGCCGCACCACTTGCGCACTAGTTTCTGCCAACAAAGGCGGAGACAGCCAACGCGTCCCCATAGCAACAAGCAGCATCGCGAACAAAATTTGCAGAAGGCGTTTCCGCAGTGGCAGCATAGTCGGCATCCAATCTTTGCATCTATACGCAGATCTTTTTTAGCGACGCCCGATTCGTATGTAAATATCAATCTAGTGTCGCGCTATCAATCAATTTTAAATGTAACAAAACGTCTGTTATACAGTATTACGTTAATTCGCTTCGCTTGGTTCCGCTCACTATCGGTTATGACGACAATATGTCAAATAAGTCGCGCTACACATCACAAGTCTGGCCAATTTATCAAATTTTCGTCGCCAATCACACTAGCGCAACCAAGTCATCCATAACAAAACGGAGGATATGGGTAGTATATCCTCCGTTCGTTAAAATACCGTTTATTTAGTACAGTGCTTAAAGAAACAACCGGACTTGCTACACTGTATACTCCCGACATTCGACATTCAACCAGCCCGATTTAAAGGGTGCGACCTGCTGCGCTTCCGGATCAAAACGATGGCGCCAGATACAGCCATTGTCATTGCCCAGCAAATGCAGCGAAACCGACGTGACAGCCGACGTTGTCTGCACGCGATGAATATCATTTTCGGGCAATAGTTCATAGAAATCGCCCGGCTTGAGCAGATTGCGTTCGGTGACCGTCAATTCAGCGTGGCCGTCTTGATCGCCATGATCATGCCGGCCAAAGACTTCTTCGGCCTGTTCGCCTTTATAGAGACCCACCAGTCCCCATGCCAGATGATCATGCACAGGAGTTTGCATACCCGCAGGCAACACCAAAACCGAGAAAGCCAGGCCACCATCCCCCGCCCGATAGAGCAACCACATGCCAATCTTGCTGCCCATGCCACTTTCCCCAGCAGCTGGCTCCTGATATTGAGGCGGCAACCAAGTGGGATCCTGAAGCAATTTGGCAAAATGCGGCCGGATTGCGGCCACGGCCTGCCGTGGATCGGCGGCAGTGGCACGAATTGCGTTGACGGCATTGATAAAGTCATGCATAGGTGGCGTATCAAGTAGCCATTCGTCTGTGTAGGATGCGGATATGTCGTTCATGGTTTGTTCCTTATAGATAAAACCCTTAAAAGTCATCCATAGCGTCTCGTGTATTATCGAGTTTATTGGGTTGACTTTTAAATGGTTTGTTCCTCAGATCACTTGTGCGTAGGCCCAGTCCAGCCAAGGCAACAGTGCTTCTAGATCGCTGGTCTCTACGGTTGCGCCACCCCAAATGCGCAGACCGGGCGGGGCATCGCGATACGAGGCAATATCGTAGGCAACGCCCTCTTGATCGAGCAAATCGGCGATCTTTTTGGCTTTGGCGGCTTGTTCGTTCTCGGACAAGGCCATATAGGCAGGATCGATAATTTTTAGACAGATCGAGGTATTGGAACGAATCGCCGGACTTTCCGCCAGAAAATCTACCCAAGGGGTACGCACCACCCAACTGGCAATTGCATCCAAATTGGCCTGTGAGCGTGCTAATAATGCAGGCAGACCGCCAATCTCTGCCGACCACTTCAAGCCATCCAGCGCGTCTTCCACACAGAGCATCGAGGGCGTGTTGATGGTAGAGCCTTCAAAGATGCTGAGGTCAACCTTGCCGCCCTTGGTCATCTGAAAAATTTTGGGCATTGGCCAGCTTGGCTTGTAACTTTCCAGCCGTGCCACAGCGCGCGGGCTGAGCACCAACATACCATGGGCCCCTTCGCCGCCCAACACCTTCTGCCACGACCAGGTGACCACATCAAGTTTGTCCCAGGGAATTTCCATGGCAAAAACGGCTGATGTCGCGTCGCAGATGGCAAGGCCGGTGCGATCGGCTGCGATCCAGTCGCCATTCGGCACGCGCACGCCAGAGGTCGTGCCATTCCAGGTAAAGACCACATCGCGTTGCCAATCCACCTGGTCGAGGGCGGGCAACCCACCGTAATCAGCCGTGAACGCGCGACAATCGGTCAAGCGCAGTTGTTTTTGTACGTCGCTGATCCAGCCTTTGCCAAAACTCTCCCAGCCCAGCAGATCAACCCCACGCGCGCCCAACAACGACCAGAGCGCCATCTCGATTGCGCCAGTGTCCGAAGCAGGCACAATGCCGCAGAGATAGTCGGCAGGAATGCCTAGAATTTGTTTGCTGCGTTCAATCACTGCTTGTAAACGCGCCTTGCCCGGTTTCGAGCGATGCGAACGGCCCAACAGGGCATCTTCTAATACACCCACATGCCAGCCGGGGCGCTTGGCGCAAGGGCCAGACGAAAAATTTGGATTTTTAGGATAGAGCGTGGGTTTCGTCATTCAATCTACCAATATTCGTGATTCGGATTACTTGATTCGTGTTCGCGATTCGCGCAACTTGATGCCTGTCATCAGAGCAACTGTTGTTTCAAACGGGTGATGCGCTGGTAAGATTCGTCGATGCGTTGCGGGCTAATCGTACCATTATCCACCAGACCAGCAATCATATCGTGCAGCCGATTGCCACTAGCGCTGCGACTGAAGGGGATATTGTTGGAAAATGTGATCATATCGACACCCGCCTCAATGGCGAGACGCACGGCTGTTTCCAGATCATACTGGTGGGCAATTGCGCCCATCTGCATATCGTCCGAGATCACAACCCCCCCATAGCCCAATTTCTCACGCAACAGGCCAGTGACCACATTGTGCGAGAGGGTGGCGGGGTGCTCAGCATCCAGCGTGGCGTTGAAGATGTGCGCCGTCATGATCACATCACAGGCTTGTTGGCCAATCAGCGCGGCATAGGGGGCTAATTCAGTGACATCCCAGGTATCGGTGACATCGACAAAGCCATCATGCGTATCGCTGTGCGAGCTGCCATGGCCCGGAAAATGTTTGAGCGTACACAGCACCTTGTGCGGGCGATGCGCATCGATGACCGTACGCGCATGGTCGATTACAATCGCTGGGTCGACCGCGTAGCTGCGTTCATAGCGACCAATAATTGGATTGTTCGGATTCGTATTCAGATCGACAACGGGGGCCAGATTCAGGTTGATCCCCAGCCGGGCAAGGCACTGTGCCGTGCTGTCCCCTTGCACACGCGTAAGCTCCAAATCATTGCCCGCCCCCAAAAATTGGGCCGAATAGTTTGTCGCAATACCAAAGCTGCGCGGCAAGTGCGTCACCCAACCCCCTTCCTGATCGATAGCCACCAACAGCGGAATAGGACTATTCTCGCGCAAGGTGGTCGTGAGAGCGAGCAGTTGCTCGGGAGATCTGACATTGTGCGAAAAGAGCACCACGGCTCCCACCGAGCCATCGGCCACCTGCTGCACAATCGTATCATTACGATTGACGACGCGTCCGCCAAAACCCACCATGATCATCTGCCCGATCTTGGCCGAGAGCGAGACATCGGGCACCGGCACGGTCGGTTGCAGCATAGCCGAGGCCAGCGGTGGCAACAAAGCTGCGCCGCGGTGATCGGTGAAGGGTGCTATATGCGCAAGGGGTGCATTCAGCCCGGAAACTGTATTACAGCCGGTTAACAGCGCGCCGGTTGCCAGTTGCAGCGTACGACGCAAAAAAGTACGACGATTTGTAATATGCATAGATTCATTTATCCATACAAGGGGCCATATACAATTCCAGCTAGAATCGATGTAGAAGACCAACGCGATATAGCCAACAGTTAAGCGAGACAGTCTGCGCATTGTAGCTTGCACGCAACGAAAGGGCAAGCGCTTGAGGCTTTATATACACTTACTGTAAGCTTTGCCAATGACGCCACCTGAATTTTTAGGTAGCTATTGACAAGCAATCGTTTATTGTATATACTAACCATAGTTAGTAATCAAAATTAGTGTACGGGTTCACAGTCCGATTGTAAGCAGGTAGACAATTTATGAACATTATTTTGCTAACCCCTAGTCGCCGCTTTATTGCCAACCGCTTTGGGTTGGGCTACCAAGTTCCACTGGGATTGGTCCTGTTGGGTGGACCGTTGCTGGATGCTGGTCACCAAGTCCGCTTGATCGACAATGATGTGTTGGGTTGGACTGATCAGCAACTTGTCCAGGAATTGGCCAAAGCCCCACCCGACTGCCTACTACTCGGCCATACTGGCTCGACCGCCGCCCACCCGGTTGCTATGCAAACAGCCCGCCATATACGCCAAGCCTTACCCCAAATCAGGATCATCTATGGCGGTGTCTACCCAACCTATGCCGCTCAGGCGATCATGCAGGAGCATCCTGCGGTGGACGTGATCGTGCACGGCGAAGGCGAGGCGACAATTGTCGAATTGATAGCTGCGCTGGCACAAGGCAGTTCATTGGCGGCAGTCAAGGGCATCACCTGGCGCAATGGGTGTACAGCGCAGACGAACCCTATGCGCGCGCCAATCATTGATTTGGACCAATATCGCCCTGGTTGGGAATTAGTCGATTGGCCGGCCTATCAACTTTTCGGCTTTGGCCGCGCCGCGGGGATGCAATTCAGTCGCGGCTGTACATTGCGCTGCACCTACTGTGGCCAATGGAGTTTCTGGCGGCGCTGGCGCCATCGGTCGCCCGAAAATTTTGCCGATGAATTAGAAACACTAGTGCGCGACTATGGCGTGCGCATTGTCTGGCTGGCCGACGAACACTTTGCCGCCGATCGCGCGGCGGCCCAAGCCGCGCTGACCGCCGTCGCCGCGCGCAAACTGGATCTATCACTCAATCTGAATCTGACCGCCGCCGCCGTCGTGCGCGATGCCGATCTCCTGTCGCTCTATAAGCAGGCCGGCGTTGACAATGTGATTATGGGCGTCGAAGCGCTGAATGATAGCACGGTGGCGAAAGTCCACAAGAACAATCCCTTTGCCGTCAGCCAGGAAGCCGTGCGGCTGTTGCGCCACCATGGCATTGTCAGCTTGGTCAACTTGATCTATGGGCTGGAGGATGAAACGCCCGCCTCGCTCTGGCAAACATTACGCAGCGCGTACACGCTGGACGCCGATGTGCGGAATGCGGTCTACATCACACCGCATCACTGGACCACGGCGGGACAAGCGGTGCCCACTACACA
>Ga0105048_10016459_pt1 | contig 11428 bp, 9 predicted proteins | sample MAT05_FD_78382 | JGI IMG/M metagenome (GOLD analysis project Ga0105048, IMG submission 78382) | Freshwater microbial communities from Lake Fryxell liftoff mats and glacier meltwater in Antarctica - MAT-05 | ecosystem: Environmental > Aquatic > Freshwater > Ice > Liftoff microbial mat | place...
CCACCGCCGCCGCCACCGCCACCGCCACCGCCGCCACCCGACGGACGCGCTTCACGCGGACGCGCTTCGTTCACGGTCAGCGCCCGGCCCTGAAACTGGCTGCCGTTCAGTGCCTGCACGGCCTGGTCGCCACCGGTGCTCATCTCGACGAAGCCGAAGCCGCGCGAACGGCCCGTCTCACGGTCGGTGGTCACCTGAGCGCGCGAAACCGTGCCGTACTCGGAGAACAGCTTTTCGAGGTCTGCCGTCGTCGTCGAGAACGGCAGATTTCCCACATACAGATTCATCGTCATTGATCCTTTGCGGCCGATGCCCGGCCGCTGCAAGCGTACTGCCCGCCGATCGCACCGGACCGACGGGCATCATCAACAGTCAACAGTGAACGAAGAGCGGGTCAGGGCATCAATCGATGCATTCGGCCAGCGGATCGAGAGCAACGCCGAAGTGATTATCTTGGAAGAGGTCGCAGAGAGGGAAAACTCAGAGCAGGCTCGCCAAAACTCATCAATTCAGGGATGCAATCGTGTTTCGTCCCGGATGGGGACACTCCCATCCGAATTGGCAATATACGGTCTCGCGTGATGGAAAGCCAGTGCAATTCAGGTTTCAGCGGAAAGGTATAAGCCGGCAGCTGAAGTTGACCCAAATTTGGTGGCTTCGCTTCTGGTGCCTGTTTGCACCGCGGGAAACTGCGATAGACGCGCAGGACGGTAGCGCGTATATCCCGATCCCATTCTAGTGTGGAGTCGCGGAGATACGGCCGTGAAAGAGATTGCCGGCGAACTGGTGGTCGACACTTCGCATTTGACGAAGATCTACCAGAATCGCCAAATTGCCTTGAACGATGTCTCGCTGTCGATCGAGCCCGGTTGCGTCCTCGGACTGCTGGGCCCGAACGGAGCGGGCAAGACCACGTTCCTGCGCCTGATTCTGGGCCTGCATCGTCCTTCGGCGGGGGTCGCCAACGTTTTCGGTCGACCGATGACCCCCAATGCCGCGTACCTCCGCCGCCGCATCGGCTACATTCCCACAAATCCCCAGTTTCCCAAGGGGATGACGCCGATCACGTATCTCGACTACATGGCCCGCCTGTTCGGCATCCCATCCGGCGATCGAAAGCCTCGTCTCGCATCGCTGATTCGCGCTGTCGATCTGCTGCAGAGCTCAGGCGACGATGTTTCCAACTTTTCGCTCGGCATGACCGCCCGTCTGGCGGTGGCTGTCAGCCTCATCAACGAACCCGACCTGCTGATCTGGGATGAACCGACGCACGGTCTTGATGTCGAAGCCCGGCGATCGATGCTGGAACTGATCAAGCGTTTGGCCGCCCGCAAAACACTGATTCTGTCCAGCCACAATCTCAGCGACGTTGATGAAGTGTGCAACCACGCCGCCGTGCTGAGTCAGGGGCAACTGATTTTCCAGGGATCACTGCAGGACCTGAAGGGCCGGATTCGCAAAAACCATTACGAGATCGACCTGGAAGGCGACCAGAAGGCGATCAGCAAGGCGGTCACGCAATTGCGCACCGCCGGCGACGTCAAACAGGCCGTGCTGAGGCAGCGGCGGTTGGAACTGCTGTTGAGTGAAGAAGCTCTCAACAGCGGTGTCATCGCTCATGTGATGTCGGTCCTGTGCGAGAACAAGCTGACGGTGCTGAGCATTCGCAGTGTCGGGTTGCAGACCGAGCAGGCGTATCTCGACCTGGTCGAAAAGGAAGAATCGCGCGGCTTCACGCGCCTGTATAAGCCGGCTGAAGCGGCCTGACCCGCGGCTTACCGCGTGGCCCTGCAAGGAGTTCAACATGGAAACCGCCGCCCCTGCAATTGCATCGCCCTCGCGTGTCCGGCGGTTGTTGCCGTACTGGGCCGTGCTGCAGACCGACATGCGGCAGACGATGCGCAGTTGGGTCTACCTGCTGTGGGTCATCATCAGCATTCTCGCCGCGGTCGGGTACCTTCTTTACCGCTTCGGCGTGCTTCGCGAAGCGGGGATGATTCAATCGGCCTCGCAGCATACCAGCGACGTGCTTCGCGCGATCGTTCTGGGCAGCATGGCATTGATCGTCGTGCTGACGGTCAGCGGCATCGCCTCCGAGCGTGCGACGCTGGCAGACGCCGTCCTCAGTCGCGGTATCAGCCGTTACCAGTACTTCATGGCCAAATGGCATGCCCGCACGATCATTGTGTTGCTGACATTCCTGTTGATCGCCGGTGTGATCCTGCTAGGCAGCTATTTCCTGCTGTCGGAAGACCTGACGTTCACGGGAAGTCTCGCGGCGATTGCCTCGGTCGGTGTAGTACTGGCCGCAATTGTCGCCTGGGGCGTCACCATCGGGGCCTTGGCCAACAGCACATTGATCGGCATTACGGTGCTCTGGATCTCGCTGTATGGCAGCGGCTTCCTGATGACGCTGCTGCCGATCAACTACCCGTCGCCGGATCGCGTACTGCGGCGGCTGCCGTACATGCTGCAGGGGCACTATGATCTTGCCGCGTTGGGCGACTTGGCGCTCGTATCACTGGGTCTGACGCTGTTGGCCGCGGTAGTGGGGATGATCGGTTTCTCTCGCAAGGATGTCTGATGAAGACGCGCATTTATTTTGTCGTGTTGGGGCTGAGCGCGTTCTACGCGGGGTTGCTGCTGTTCGGTAGCAAGGCTGGCGACGCCGCAAGCGGCGACGAGTTGCGCGCCGCACAGTTGCCGATCGCGCCGGAGCGAGAGTGGGCACCGCCGCCCGCGGCCATCGAGTCGGCCCTGCGGCCGTACCTGCCGCCAGGCGATCTGCCGGTGATCGTCCCGATGGTGCCTTCGGAAAAATCCTTGCCACCGGTACAACCTGCCCTTAAGCTCAATGCGGAGAAAGAGGCGGTCATTACGCCCGCTACGGCCGACGTGCCGTTGCTGCCTCCGGAAACTCCGGAACAGCCTTTGCTTCCGCCGGTCAGCGAACCGGAACAGCTTCGGCAGCCGAAGTTGTTGGTCGAAGACGTGCCGCCGATCATGGTCGAACCGTTGATCCCACCGGCGCGCCTGATCCCCGACCCGCCGATCATGATGCTGCAACCTGAGGAATTCACCATGAAAACTGTTCATCTGGCCGCTACGGCCGTGTTGATTGCCGCCCTGACGAGTCAGCAGGCCGTCGCGGCCGAACCGAACGACGATGTCGTTAAGGCGCTTGAGCGCCTCGACACCGCGGTCAAGCAACTGCAGGCCGTCGAGAAGGGTCTGACCGAGTACAAGACCGTGAACGCCAATGCGATGCAGCAGGTGCAGACCGGCGTCGAATCGCTGAAGAGCCGCATCACCGCGCTGGAAGAGGAAGTGAAGTCGCTGCGGACAACCGCGGCCGTACCGAACGATAGCACATCCAAACGCGATACGCTGGATACAACGAAGTCGACGGCAAAACTACGACTCTCGAATGATTTTCTTGAAGCGGTTTCAATTATGGTCAATCGCCAATCGTTCCGATTGGCTCCCGGTCAATCCTGGGACATCATCATTCCCGCCGGGCCCTATGAGTGGCAGCTGCTTGAGTTTCCAGGCGAAGGCATGCGTTTTCGCGAGATCCGCGCCGGCGAGACGAAGCCGATCCGCATCTACACGGTGAACTGACCGCCGCAATGCTGAGTGATGACCTTCGCCGCCGGTTCGCCGGCGGCATTCGTTTTCGCGGCAACTTCATATCCCATCTGCTATATTGTCCGTTCATCCCATGGAACGGAGTAATCATGGCTTCTGACGTGCTGCCGATGAACCTGCCGGCACTCGATGACCCGGCCCTGTACATCAATCGCGAACTGTCCTGGCTCGAATTCAATCGCCGGGTACTCGATGAAGCGCAGGACCCCGGCGTTCCGCTCATGGAACGGCTGAAGTTCCTGGCGATCTTCTCGTCAAACCTCGATGAATTCTTCATGGTCCGCGTCGGTGGCCTGCAGCAGAAGGTGCAGGCCGGGATCATGCGCTCGTTCGGTGCCGACAAGATGCCGCCCGTGCAGCAGCTCGAGCGCATCGGCGAGAACGCCGGCGACATGGTGCAGACGCAGTACAAGGTCCTGACCGGGGAAGTGCTGCCCGCGCTCGCGGAGGAAGGAATCGTATTCCGCCGCAGCAAGGACTTCAACGATGCCGACCGGCGTTACCTGCGCGAGATGTTCCGCAAGGAAGTCTTTCCGGTCCTGACGCCGCTGGCAATCGACCCGGGGCACCCGTTCCCGCACCTGTCGAACAAGTCACTGAACCTCGCTGTGGTCCTGCAACGACCCCGGCACAACGAGAAGCTGTTCGCGGTCGTGCAAGTGCCGGCCGTGTTGCCTCGTTACGTCCAGCTGCCGGCGGACAAGGGGTACGCGTTTGCCCCGCTCGAAACCATCATCCGGCTGCACCTCAGCGAACTGTTCCCCGGAATGGACTTGGACCATGCCACGGTCTTCCGCGTGACGCGCGATTCCGAATACGAGATCGAAGACGACGAAATCGAGGACCTGCTCAAAGCGATCGAAGAGGAGGTCCGCAAGCGCAAGCGCGGGGCCGCGGTCCGCCTTGAGATCGAGGCCGATGCCCCGCACGAGATCGAGCAGTTTCTGATGACCGCGCTGAACCTCGAGCCGGCCGACGTCTACCGTGTGCCGAACATGCTCGACCCCACGGGCCTGTTCCAGATCTACAACCTGCCCGGGTTTACGCACCTGCGTGACCCGCAGTTCGTGCCGCAGCCGGTTCCCGATTTCGCCAGTGCCACCAGCATGTGGGCGGCCATCAAGGCGCGCGACATCCTCGTGCATCACCCGTACGAGAGCTTCAACCCGGTCGTCGAGTTTATCGACTCCGCCGCCGCGGATGACAAAGTCCTCGCCATCAAGCAGACACTGTACCGCACCAGTTCGGACTCGCCGATCGTGCGGGCGCTGCAGCGTGCAGCCGACGCCGGCAAGCAGGTAACTGCCGTCATCGAATTGAAGGCCCGGCTTGATGAAGAACGCAACATCCTGTGGGCGCGGGAACTTGAGAAAGTGGGCGTGCATGTTGTCTTCGGTTTCATCGGCCTGAAGACGCACTGCAAAGTTTCGCTTGTCGTTCGCAAAGACGACGACGGCATCCGCCGCTACGTGCATCTGGCGACTGGAAACTACAACCCGCAGACCGCACGTGTCTATACCGACCTGGGCCTGTTCACCAGCAACCCCGAGTACGCGGAAGATGCTTCCGCCCTGTTCAACTACCTGACAGGGTACAGCGAACTGCCGCAGTGGAAGAAGCTGGTCGTTGCTCCCTCGCGCATGCAGTCGTTCATGATCGAGCAGATCGAACGTGAAGCCGAGTTTCAGCGGGCCGGCAAGCAGGGCCGGGTGATCGTCAAGGTCAACGGCGTACTTGAGCCGGCTGTCATCCAGGCGCTGTACCGCGCCAGTCAGGCGGGGGTGAAAATCGACCTGATCTGTCGCGGCATCTGCGCTCTGCGGCCGGGCATTCCGGGGATCAGCGAGAATATCCGCGTCGTCTCGATCATCGACCGGTTTCTGGAACACAGCCGGATCTTCTACTTCGGCAACAACGGCGACCCGACGGTGCTGATCGGCAGTGCCGACTGGATGGACCGCAACCTGAGCCGGCGCGTGGAAGTCGCCTTCCCGATCGAACAGGCCGACCTTAAACATCGGCTGATCTCGGAGATTCTGGCGATGAGCCTGTCGGACAACATGAAGTCGCGCGAATTGCAATCGGACGGCAGCTACCGCAGGGTGGTGCCGAAAGAAGGCGAAACGCCCGTCCGCAGCCAGGAACGCTTCCTGCAGATCGCCGCGGAGAACGCCGCCCGTCGGCAGAACGCGATGGAAGTGCCGGTCACCCACGCGGAAGAACCTCGCCCCGTCCGCAAGCCGCGAAGCGGCGGCAGACGACGGCAGACGGGGTAAGCGCCGTCGTGTGCACGTCCAAGTGTGCATGTTTTGGCTCGGCGAATCGCTGAATGGTGCACACGTTGACATGCACACTACGAGGGTCAACCGATGAAACTCTCCCTTTCAATCCTGCTTCTCTTCGCATCATCTGTTGCGTACTCCGCAGATAAACTGAACGTCCTGTTCATCGTCGCGGATGATCTGCGTCCCGAACTCGGCTGTTACGGGTCGCCGGCTCTGTCGCCGAACATCGACTCGCTGGCAGCGCGCGGCATGCAGTTCAACCGGGCCTATTGCCAGCAGGCGTTGTGCAATCCATCGCGGTCGTCGTTTCTCACAGGCAAACGGCCCGACACGTTGCGGCATTGGTCGAACAGCCCGCACTTTCGCGACAAGAACCCCGATGTTGTCACACTTCCGGAGCATTTCAAGAACAACGGCTACATCACCCGCGATGTTGGCAAGATCTTCCACAACTGGCACACCAAGGACAAAGGCGATCGCCGGTCGTGGAGTTCCGAGGAGTATCTTCACTACGCCAACCACGGCGACGACAAGCCGAAGATCGACACTCCGCTTCCCGCGAACCAGGCGAATGCCCCGCGCTGTGAACGTGTCGATGTCCCCGATGAGGCCTACTACGATGGCCGGGTGGCGAACGAAGCGGTGAAGGTGCTGGGCGAACTGAAGGACAAGCCGTTTTTTCTCGCTGTCGGGCTGTGGAAGCCGCATGCCCCGTTCAATGCGCCCTCAACATACTGGGGGCGCTATCACCGCGTGCCGCTGCCGAAACTCGATGCATCCCGCCCTAAGGTGCCCGGCGACTGGGCGTACCACGAAAGCACTGAGTTGCGGGGGTTGCCGCCGAAGCAGTTGAATTTCAGCGAAGCCGAGACGAACGAGATGCGTCTCGGCTACTTCGCCAACGTGGCGTATATGGATGCCCAGATCGGCAAGGTGCTCAAGGCGCTCGACGATCTCAAGTTGCGAGACAAGACGCTGATCGTCTTCGTGAGCGACCACGGCTATCACATCGGCGAACATGGCCTGTGGGGCAAAACGTCCTGTTTCGAACTTGATGCACGCGTGCCATTGATCATCGTTTCGCCGGACAGCAAATTTGTCGGGAAGAAGACCGAGGCACTGGTGGAACTGGTCGATTTATTCCCGACACTCGTGGACATGTGCAGGTTGCCGGAACTGAAGGGACTCGAAGGCAAGAGCCTCACACCGATCCTCGCCGACCCGGCGACGTCGGTGAAGACCGCGGCCTACACGCAGCACCCGCGCCCGGCTTACTTCGACCGCACCGAGAAAGGTGTGCCTGACGCCATGGGCTACAGCGTCCGCACTAAGCGCGTGCGCTACACCGAATGGCGCGACTGGAAGACGGGTGAACTGCTGGTCGCCGAATTGTACGACGCGCAACACGACCCCGGCGAAACCGTGAACGCCATCGACAACCCGCGCCTGGCGAAGGAACTGACCAGCGCGCAGGAGTTATTGAAGAAAGCGACGCCGTAAACGGCGATCAATGCGCTTCGCTCGCCCGTTGTACCACGATCTCTTCCAGGAGCGGGTGGCGTCCCAGCGGCTGCGCCAGCAGGAAGCTTACTTCAGCAAACCGCTCCGCCAGCTCCGTTTGCGCCTTCCGCATGTCGTCGCGGGCATGCACGCCCGGCGACAGGAAGTACGGCAGCATCACCACCCGTTTGGCACCGGCGGCGACACAAAGTGCGCCCCCATCGGGTATCGATGGCTCGGCCAACTCCAGAAACGATACTTGCACGTGGCCATACTCGCCCCGTTCACGCAGCTTGGCCGCGAGATGGTGCAGGTCGTCGTTGGCCTCGGCCCGGCGGCTGCCGTGCGCGATCAGAAGGAGTGCGGTGGGGGAGTGTTGTGAGTTCATCTTAAAGAAATGATAGTCCGCAGCGACCTCGTAGCGTACACGTCTTCGTGTGCGATTCAAAACGTGCACGCGAGAACGTGTGCACTACGTGGTCGCGTCGCTTGACTTACGTCCGCTGAATCGCAGTGAACAGGTCGGACATTTTCATACCCAGCGCCAGGCAGATGCGGTACAGCGTCTCAATCGATGCCGAGTTCTTGCCCAACTCGATCTGAGAGAGATAGCCGAGTGAGACGCCGGTTTTCTCGGACATCTGCTGCAGCGTCAACTTGAGGCCCTTGCGCTTGTCGCGGATGACGTTGCCCAGCGATTCACGCAGGGCCTCTTCGGTCATGCGCAGGAGGCCCTTGTTCTCCAGACAGCGCACAACGAGATTGCGAAGCTGATCGACCTGGAACGGTTTGGTCAGGTAGTCGTAAGTGCGGGCTCGCAGGCAGTTCAGTGCGCTTTCAACCGTCGGGAAAGCGGTCACGACGATGACACTGGCTTCCGGCTGATGATCGCGGATCCAGCGAAGCACCTGCTCGGCTTCAAGGCCGGGGAGGACATAGTCCATGATGATCAGGTGATATTGCTGTCCGGTCAACCAGCCTTCAACCTGGCTGGGGTCGGAAAGCGTGTCGATCACGAAACCCTGATTGCTCAACAGCGCCTGGATGAGGTGGCAGGTCTGCGGATCATCATCAAGGACCAGTATGCGGATCTCGCCCGACGTCTTGAACTCCGGCAGGCCCATCTGATGTGCAGGCGCGATGCGGGAGACCGGCTTCTGGAACGAGTATGTCGGCTTGTCAACGAGGAGACTCATGATGCTTTACCTCCTGGGGTGCGTGAATTTTCGGTCGTGGAGCCCGCCTCCGGGGCTCGGGCGGAAGCCAATGGCAGAACCAGATGAAACGTGGACCCCCGGCCGGGGCCCGCTTCGTAGCGGATGCCGCCCCGGTGGGCGCTGAGGATCCGGTAGGCGACTGACAGGCCGAGGCCACGATGGCGAACCTTGGTTGTGAAAAACGGTTCGACGAACAGTTTGCGGCGGTTTTCGTCCTTCACACCCGCGCCTTCATCAGCAATACGGACGACGATGTACGTCCCCGCGGTGGCTCCACCGAAATACTCGGCCGCCTCTTCGGGGGATAACTCATTCAATGCGGCACTGACGCGCACGGCTCCACCGGCCGGCGATGCCTCCACCGCGTTGTCGAGCACGATTGACAGCAGTTGCTGCAATGCGGTCGCGTCGATGCCGACCGGGGGGAGATCACTCGGCGAGGCGAACTGCAGCCGGACATTGCCCGCGGCGGCCTTTTTCAGCCGAATCTCTTCCCGTGTCAGCACGCCGGCCAGCGCGGTCGGCATCGGCCGGGCGACGCCGCTGCGGCTCATCTGGTGCAGCTGCTGCGTGAAGGCGATGCCGCGGTTGCCGGCCGAGGCAATCTCGCCGACGTACTGCTGCGGCAGACTACCCGGTTCGAGCATCGACGTTACCATTTCCGCGAAGCCGACCACGCCGGTGAAGATGTTGTCGAAATCGTGGGCGATCTTTCCGGCCACGAGCGACGCATCCTGCAGGCGCTGATTGATACGGGCGGTGTCGGTTCCCGGGCCGATGCGATCGACAAAAGCCGGGTGCCGGATCAGGTTATGCACGATGACAATCAGCGTGTGGACTTCTTCATCGTTCAAAGGTTCGGTTCGCACTGCCCAAAGCATGCCGGTCCGTCGACCGGGCATCACGATTGGTACGAACAACCGGCCCGGATCGTTCGGGTCGATGAACGCCTCTTCGACTGTCGCGGACCCGGCCACGCGGGCCGTCACGTCGGCACCGAAACGCGGGCCTTCCTCGGCCGGCGGCTTGTTGGTCGCCAGGTTGATCTGCAGCGAACCGGGGATCGGCCAGCGCAGGCCGGCTTCGCTCAGCCCCAGTGTGCGCACAACGTCCCCAAGTACGGCATCCAGCGACGTGCCGTCGCCCGCTGCCAGCCGCGCCAGCAGCTGCAGCCGGGAAATGGCCGGGTGGCCGTGCATAGCGGGAGAGGAAGTTGTTTTCATGGCGTTGCGGCACCGGTCAAGCGCAGATGTACTGCGGGCTGAATCCGTTCACAGTCGGGCGGTAACTGAAAGTAGTACACCGTGGCCTGAAGTCAAATCAGGCCGGTGTCGAATTTGCGGATTGCGAGGATTACTGGGGCGCGTTCCGCGGGATATGTTCGGACGCTGTTAAACTGGGATGGCAAGCCGGAGATTTGGGCGCACTGCATTCAATTCAAGGAAGGCTCAAAGTCAATTTCACTGGGCCTGGCTGTGCGCGAAATGGCATCGAAGATATCGCGCAAGCCTGGTTCGCGTACGCTGTCGGCCGCGTCGTCCAACGGCAGCCAGACTCGCTGACGCGAGGGGCGCTCCGGCCAATCGTCCGCTTCTTCGGTGACCTGCATCAGGAACACGGTGACATGGCAAAGGCCGCCATTCTTGTCGAACAGATATGAGCCCACCGGTTCGGAGTGAAGCACGCCGGACAGGCCGGCTTCTTCCCAAGCTTCCTGCAGGGCAGTTTCGCCTGCAGACTGGCCCGGTTCAATCACACCTTTGGGGATGACCCAGCGACGACCGCTCGACGAGGTGACGAGGCATACTTTGCCTTCGTAAACGGGAATGGCCGCGGCCTGTCGAACCCACTGGGGCATCACGATGCTCCTGACGTCCGGACGATTGACGTAATGATGGAACGCAAGGCGTTTGAAATCAAGGGATTGGGGGTGATTTCATCTGATTTACGCGGAAAACTCATGCGGCGAACATGAGGCGTTGATCTAAGCGGGGTCATCAACTTTCCCTCTCAAACCGCGACTTCAGGCGCGTAACGGAGGCGAAGTTCATGAGCCATTGACGTTGCGATGGCGTTTCCGGCACGGTCCATCCACGTGCCCGCCCCACTTGCTCGATCGCGAACTCAACATCCTTTCCCGAAAGAATCAATATTCCGATGGCAGCGAGCGGAGCACGACCCACGCCCTGCCGACAGTGAACAGCAACTGAGTTACCGTTCGTGAGAAGTTCCAGCGGCAACTGCAATTGTTCGGCGAAGTCCTCCATTGAGGCAGGCACTCCACGATCCGCGACCGGGATGTTCAACCATTGGATCCCTTCAGCTTCACATGCCGACTGCTCATCCTTCAGGTCCAGCGAACCGGCTTCTGCGGGCATCAACAGCGAAACAATGACATCGATCCCGGCGTGGTGCCATCCGCGCACTTCGTCTTGCAGCCATTCGCCGCCTCGGGGTCGGGGTGTGATGAACAGCGTTCCGGGCCATGAGCCGGGAATGGGGTTGGCTGTTACCAATTCGAGGTTGCCTCGAAACCAGAGATGTACATTCACTCAAAAGGTCAGACTGGTTGACTATTTGAGCAGACCCAGCTTTCGCAGCCGAGAGCGAATGGCACCACTGTTTCGCGCAAACTCTTCAGTCAATTCTTCGATGCTGGCACCTTCGCCGAAACGAGATCGAAGATACTCATCATCTTCGCTGTTCCATGGCATATACGCTTGGCCAAAGTCTTTCCTGACTTCTGCCACGCTGAAAGTCTTCGAAGGTGTCACTAAA
>Ga0105048_10016460_pt1 | contig 11428 bp, 9 predicted proteins | sample MAT05_FD_78382 | JGI IMG/M metagenome (GOLD analysis project Ga0105048, IMG submission 78382) | Freshwater microbial communities from Lake Fryxell liftoff mats and glacier meltwater in Antarctica - MAT-05 | ecosystem: Environmental > Aquatic > Freshwater > Ice > Liftoff microbial mat | place...
CCCAACTCTGTATTGGGATATACACCGTTTGCAGGATGTATTTTACTCTGCTCAAAAATATAATCTGCACTACTCAGGGTTTCACTCATCGTTTTGTATAAATAATCTACTGTTGCTTCTGATGATTGATGTGAGGCATTGATCTCTTTGTAAAATTTTTCATTGCTGCTGCTATACAACCTGCGTGGATCGGTAAAAGCAAGGCCATTTTTTTCATTGCCTTTTAATGCAAGGCTTAATACATCATCAATCTCCAGTGCCTGTGTAGGTTTGTCGCAGCCATTACATTGTGCATCCAGGTAGCGGCCAAGCCAGCCTGTGTGCACATACTCATTACTTGCACTGGCACTATGCCATATATCCATACTCCGAAAATGCGAACGGTCAGGATTTGGATAACCCACACTGTTTAAAACAGCCAGGCTGCCATCATCATACAATTCTTTAAATGCTTCCAATGCAGGATTTAGACCCACATCGCCTGTAAGGCCCAATGCTTTGTCTTTGGCTATTCCAAGCCTTGGCCTTTCTCTGTAATAAATATCATTGGTAATGGGTATTACTGTATTTAAGCCATCGTTGCCCCCGCTAAACTGAATGACAACTACTACCTTATTACCTGCAGGAACCATATTTTTTTGTTCAAATGCTTTCAAAAATTTTGGAAGCAACATGGTTGCGGTGGCCAACGAACCTATATGCAAAAATTCTTTACGTTTAATGATCATAGCTTTTAATTGAGCTTTGGGCCATTAGCAAAAAGCTATTAGCCAATATTATTAATTTGTGTCGTATTTTAATATAAGCAACCTATGTGTTGTTGTTTAGCTAATGGCTAAAAGTTTCACATCAACATAGCTGATACTCCGGTGTAGTCATTAATTGAATGACGGCAGTTTTAATAAAATTTTCCCTGCTGTCTGATGCAATATATTTATCCAGCAGTTTTGTATCAAGCCTGCTTTTAGATTGAAGCAATATATCTGCAATTTTTTGCGCCAGGTTTTCTCTTTTCGTCTTTTCAAATATTTTGATAACCGGTACCCATTCAATACTGGCAGATGCTCCCTTGCTGGTATACATTTTATTTTTATTGATTCTCTGTTGCTGTTCCATCATCTGTCCCATATTAACATCATCATCATTTTTTGCCCGGATGGTCAATGATTCTTTGGCTGCCAACACCTGCGGAATTTGCAGGCGCACCATCAGTGTGCTGCTGTCAATCCATGTTCGTCCGCCGGGCCAGCCTGCTACATTGGGTGGGTAAAACAATATTTGCCCCAATACTTTTTGAAACAATAACTGAGACTGATCATTATCCAGCTCCAATGGCAGCAGCCTGCGAATGCCTGCCAGTAATTCAATGGGTGATTTTATTTTGTTGCCTATATTTTTTTCTGTGTAAAACCAGTCGCTGTTATAGATATCTTCCAGCAATTTTTTAATATCATAATTACTATCATAAAAACGCTGGCTCAGCCATTGTACGTTTTTGTCATCGGTATTTTCATTTACAAAATACTTATATAGTTTTTGGGTAATAAACACTGCTGTTTGTGGTTGTTCCAATAAAATATTCAGCACATCATCGCCATCATAATTGCCGGTGCGGCCAAGAAAAGTTTTAGACCCGGTATCATGTTGATTTTTTCTAAATACAAATTCCCCCTGCAGGTTAAACCCCCATCCTGTAAAAGCCCTGGCTGCTTCTTTAATATCTTTTTCAGTATAATTTCCACGCCCCATGGTAAACAATTCCATTACTTCACGGGCAAAATTTTCATTGGGTTTTCCTTTGCGGTTTTGCTGGTTGTTGAGAAACTGCAACATGGAGGGCGATTTACTTACAGCTTTGAGCATCTCCCCAAAATTTCCTAACGCATTTGTGCGGATAGTATGCAACAATTCCTGTTGAAAAAAACTATTAATTACCCTGCAGGCAAAATGCCCATGCCAGAAAAGGCTCATTTTCTCCCTTAATTGTGCTTCGCTGTTTATCATTTCATCCAGCCACATCAGGTTCAGATTTTTAAGCTCATCCCTCGATTGCTGCCTTCTCTTTCTACCTGCTTCTGCTTTGGTTAATTCATTTTGCATAGCAAGATCCTGCACACCATTGTATAAACCATCCACCAGGTTTTGGGCCACCTGTATTTTTGTTGGTTGTTTGGATGAAGTTTTTAAAAGCAGTGCCCATAATTTTTTTTGAGAAAGGTCATCCAGTGAAGCAGCATTTTCTGCCATAGGGCCAAAGGCAGAGCGCCATAACAGGTGTTGATTTTTTAAACGATTGGAAATTATCATACTATAAATTTAAGAAAGACGGTTATAAGACTCCTTGTTTTTGTAAACGTTTAACAGTTTTGGGATAATAATTTTTATTCCTTAAACTTCGATGTGAGCTAAAGATGTTTTTGTAAATTGAGTAATAATTTTTTTTATGACTGCTCATGCCTTTAAATATTTATCGCCGGTAATTATGTACCTGCTTGCCATCGCTTCTTTTAGTTTTACGGGTTGGATCACCTGGGCTCCCATGCTCTATGCGTGGGTATTGCTGCCCGGCCTCGAACTATTGTTAAACCCCGATCATAAAAATATGAGTGCTGCAGAAGAAGATCTCGCAAAAGCCAACAGATGGTATGATTATATGTTATATATTATTGTACCTATGCAATATGGAGCGCTGGTATATTTTTTATTTGCCATGCAACAAAATAATTTGGCATGGTGGGAAATTACAGGACGCATATATACCATGGGTTTGCTGTGCGGCACTTTTGGTATCAATGTAGGTCATGAGTTGGGCCACCGGGTAAACAAGGCAGAACAGGCCATGGCTAAAATGCTGTTGGCAACATCGTTGTATATGCATTTTTTTATAGAGCACAACAAAGGACATCATAAACATGTGGCCACGCCGCAAGATCCCAGCAGTGCCCACTACAATGAATCGGTTTACACATTTTACTTAAGAACAATTATTTATTCTTATCTCAGCGCCTGGAAGATTGCCAATGAAGACTCATTTAAAAAATATGGCCATAAGATTCATTACAAAAACGAAATGCTACAGGCTCATTTAATTCAAATAGTATTGGTAGCAGTAATATGGTTTTTCTTTGGCGTTACAGTTATGCTTTATTTTTTAGCCGCTGCTTTTATTGGCATCCTGTTATTAGAAACCGTGAACTATATTGAACACTACGGATTGCAGCGAAAAGAAAACAGCCCGGGAAAATTTGAAAGAACCCTTCCGCATCATAGCTGGAACAGCAATCATGTACTGGGCCGCATCATGTTATTTGAGCTAAGCCGGCACAGTGATCATCATTACATGGCAAGCCGTAAATACCAGGTTTTACAACATCATGATGATGCACCACAATTACCAACCGGATATCCGGGAAGTATGATCCTGTCACTGTTTCCTCCACTTTGGTTTTATGTGATGAATAAGAAAATAAAAGCATTAACTACAAATAATACTGCACCGGGAAAGGTAGCGTACCAAATTTAATTACTTAACTAAAAAAAATAAGTCAATGTATCTAAAAACACATTGACTTATTGACCTTTTAATATTGCTATAAAGTGGCATTAATTTATAACCGCAGCCCCAAAATAAACATGCAAAGCTTTGGGTAAATGTATCCCATCTTCTTTTTGATTATTTTCCAGCAGCGCTGCCACAATACGTGGCAGGGCAAGCGATGATCCATTGAGTGAATGAACTAATTGAGGTTTACCTTCTCCATCTTTATAACGAATCTTCATACGGTTGGTTTGAAAGGTTTCAAAATTACTTACAGAACTTACTTCCAGCCATTTTTGCTGGGCTGCGCTATACACTTCAAAGTCGTAAGTGAGGGCAGAAGTAAAGCTCATATCGCCACCGCATAAACGCAGTATGCGGTATGGCAGTTCAAGGAACTGCAGCAGGCGTTCTACATGATTAACCATTTCTTCCAGTATATCATAACTTTTTGCCGGGTGCACCAGTTGCACAATTTCTACTTTGTCAAATTGATGCAGGCGGTTTAGCCCTCTTACATCGGCACCAAAACTTCCTGCCTCTCTTCTAAAACAGGGTGTATAGGCCGTCATCTTTATTGGCAAATCATTTTCCTTCACTATTTCGTTGGCGTAAATATTGGTAACCGGCACTTCGGCAGTGGGTATCAGGTAAAACCCATCGGCAGTTATATGATACATCTGTCCTTCCTTATCCGGCAACTGGCCGGTACCATAAGCCGTGGCTTCATTTACCATCAATGGTGGTGCATATTCTGTATATCCTGCAGAAGTATTATAATCTAAAAAATATTGAATAAGTGCACGCTGCAGTTTGGCACCCTTTCCTTTATAAACCGGAAACCCACTACCGGTAAGCCTTGCGCCGGTTTCAAAATCTATAAGGTCGTAATCTTTTATCAACTCCCAGTGAGGCTTAGCCGAAGCCATCAATTCAGGAATCGTACCACCCTCATTCACCACTTCGTTATCTTCCGGCGTTTTCCCTTTGGGCACGCTGCTATGTGGCAGATTGGGAAGCAATAATATTTTTGAATTAAAAGTTTCTTCCAGGTTATCCAATGCCGTTTTATTGGCATTTAAATCTTCTTTCCATTTGGCCACCTCGCCTTTTTTTTGCTCAGCAGCTTCTTTGTCGCCTTTCCCCATCAGCATTCCAATTTCTTTGGAAGCAGTATTCATCAACGCCTGCAGGCTTTCGGTTGTTATTTTTTGTTTGCGCAGCTCTTCATCCAGTAGCAGCAACTCATCTACCAACTCAATATTGGCAAAGTTTTTTACTCTTAGTTTTTCCTTTACAAGGTCAGTATGCTGTTTTATATAATTGATCTGTAACATTTGTTTGTTGCTTTTTAAATTTTCCCTATTTCCGCAAAGATAAAGGCTGCTTTTTAATTTGCAGGAACTGTCTGAATTGCCATCACCTATACATAACCAACGGAAAGGGTTGCAACCGCTGTCGGGGTTAATAAACAGCATTGCATACATTTGCAATTATGTTACACGCCGAAGAAGATTTGCAGGTACGCTGGTTAAAGCTGCGTATTAAACTAAAAGAAAAATTTGATATTAAACCCGATATGAATGGTGTTTTGCTGCTTATTGGTGTGCAGGAACTGGGCCAGGGACCACAGGAATTTAGCAAAGAACAAAAGCAGGACCTGATGCATATTGCTATCTGTACCATCCTTTCGGCCAGCGCTTATTACAAGCTGGATGGGTTGGACGATGAAGGCTGGCCACACTTCACACAATTAAAAGCACTGCCGGAATTTGATACTTATGAACAGGAAAATTTTTTAAAAGACCATGTGCTCCTGTATTTTAGCAATTTAAATTTTTAAAGACCGGTAAATCAATTTTTTTTCTACTTGAGTTCAATCTTCTTAGATTTGACGGGTAAAAAGTTATCACATATAATAATTAGAAAAATTTCCAGGTATATGATTAATAGGTTTCGTCTTGTTTATGTAATTAACCTGCTTATTTTATTAATGGCAGCCAGCGATGGTTTGGCACAAAAGCCAAAACCCGTACAGAAAAAAAACGTGGCTACCAGTAATAAACCCGCTAAACCAATGTTGGCTAAGGTTAAACCAGGCCCAATACGTATCCGTATTACCACAGATTCTGGCGTGATGGTTATTAAATTATCAGACTCCACACCTTTGCATAGAAATAATTTTGTAAAACTGGTAAAAGATGGGTTTTACGACAGCCTTTTATTTCACAGGGTTATTCCCCAGTTTATGATACAGGGAGGCGATCCTACGAGTAAGTATGCTCAACCCGGAACAAGATTAGGTAATGGTGGCGATACGATGCCCCGGATTCCGGCAGAATTTAACTCTACGCTTTATCATAAAAAAGGAGTGCTTGCTGCAGCACGTGACGGCAACCCCGCAAAAGCCAGCAGCGCCTGCCAGTTTTACCTGGTAGAGGGCAAAATTTATACCGACGAACAGTTAAATATGCTGGAACAACAAAAGGGCTTTAAATATACCTTAGAGCAAAGGGAGATGTATAAAACTGTGGGAGGCACCGCCCAACTGGATGCTGCTTATACCGTTTTTGGAGAAGTGGAAACTGGTGTAGAAGTAATCAATAAAATTGCCAGTGTACCCAAAGATGCGGCCAACAGGCCACTGGGTGATATCAGGATGAAAATGGAAATAATTAAATAAGGGTTCCAAAGGTTTATGCCGTTTAAAAAGTTTTAGGATGACATGACGTATATTAAAATTTTTAGAAATGTTTGCAGTGAGAATGATGCGGAAACTGATAAAAAAAATTATAACTTGCGGCAACAATTTTAATAACTTATAAATAATTAAAAATGAGTTTTCCTGCTAATTTAAAATATACCAAAGACCATGAGTGGATCTCTTTGGAAGGTAACATTGCCACCATCGGTATTACCGATTTTGCACAACATGAGTTAGGTGATATTGTGTATGTAGATATTAATTCAACAGGAAAAACATTATCGGCAGAAGAAGTTTTTGGCACAGTGGAAGCTGTAAAAACAGTAAGCGATCTTTTTTTGCCTGCGGCAGGAACCATTACAGAGGTAAACCCTGCACTGGAAGCTAATCCGGAACTTGTAAACAGTGATCCTTATGGCGAAGGCTGGATGATAAAAATGACGGTAGATAACCCTGCAGATATTGAATCTTTGATGGATGCGGCGGCTTACGAATCGTTGGTAAGCTAAATTTTTGATGCTATAATTCTTAAGTTTTCACTTTTCATTAATACATTTTATTTTACAATATATTCAGAGAGCGTACAAAAATATGCTCTCTGTTTTTTTAAAACGCAGGGACACCCTTTTTCTAATGGCCACAATAAAATCCTGGTTTAATGGTTATACCCCAGCCTTCATTTGGTGGCTGATCGTACTTGTGCTTATGTGTACACCAGGTAACGATTTACCTGAGCTCGGTAGCTGGACAGAGCTGATAAAGCTGGATAAAATTATTCATGTCGGTATTTTTAGCCTGATGGGTTATTTGTTTATGCGCCCTGTTTACAAAAGAGATTTGCCCGCTGCCCAAAAACAAAATTATTTTCTAAAAATAGCTATCTGCATTTCTTTGTGGGGGATTACCACAGAATTTATTCAGCATTTTTGGATACCGGGCCGCAGTTTTGATCTTTGGGATTGGGTGGCAGATACTATTGGTGCATTATTAGCCATTTTGTTAAGCAGAAAATATCTGAAGCATTTACAAGATTGACTCTGTCAGATAAAAAATAACTCTATCTTAGCCACACAAAAAACTAACTCAATGAAAAAAAATTTCCTTTGCCTGCTTTTTATTTTAGTACTTAATGTGCAGATGGGCTTATCGCAAACAATTGCCCCTTCTACTGGCAATTTTAATAAATTGGCAGCTTTAGATAATTCTTTTCCTTCTCCTAAATTTTTAAAAATCGGAAACGAAAAATCAGTTGATAAAGAGCCGCTGCCGGTTCGTTATCCCATGCCAGCCGATGCCAATAAAAAATACCAGCCAGATTCTTTAAAAAATAATAATCAGTCAAATTCTGTAACCGCTGTTTCACCAGTGGCTATCAATAATTTTCTTGGTATAAATGATAATGCCACTACCATTCCTCCGGATGTTCATGGCGAAGCAGGCCCCAATCATTTAATGGTAGTTCATAATTCAGAATTTTTAGTATCAGATAAAGCCGGGGTACAGCTTGCTAAATTATCTTCCAGTTCTTTTTGGGCTGGAGTAAGTCCTGACGGGGCTGGTGATCCTCATGTGCATTATAATAAATACATCAACCGGTGGATCATGATTGCTCAATCCAATACCTCCGCTACTTCTGCATTGCTGGTTGCAGTATCACAAACAAGCGATCCTACAGGCAACTGGGCCCGTTATGCTTTAGATGTGGATGCTACCAATACAAACTGGTTTGATTACCCGCTGGTTGGATATAATCAAAACTGGCTGGTGGTGGCTGCCAACAGTTTTACCGTTGCTACCAATGCATTTGCAGGTAGCCAGATATATATTTTTGATATGGCTTCTCTATCTGCGGGTGCTGCAGTAAATATGGGCGTGAATGCACAGGTGATACAAAATACTACTACGCAGGGCGGATCTTTATCTCCTGTTACCGTTTTTGAAACCGGCACACCATCCAATACCATGAATATTTTACAAACATGGAATGGTGGATCCAGTGCACTTCGCCTTACTACCCTAACTGGAAATATACCAACCGTAACCTGGAACACAGGCGCGGCTGTATTCCCCATAGGATCTACTCCATGGGCAGGTAATTCAGGCATAGCCAACAACAATTCTTCGCCACAGGCAACGGAGCCAAGATTGATAAATTCGGGCGATAACCGAATGTGCAATACCGTAATGGTTAATGGAAAAATTTGGGGTGTTCATCATGTTTTTTTACCACAGGCAGCACCCGATAGAGCAGTTATTCAATGGTGGCAGTTACAAGCCAATGGGGTTGTATTGCAAAACGGTTTTATTGATGACGTAGTGCCTGAAGTACACAGAACTTATCCAAGTATTGCGGTTAATGCCAGTGAGGAAGTTTTGATTGGCTATAGCAAATCTACCAATAGAAGTTTTGTATCTGGTGCTTATTCATTTAGAAATACATCTACCCCCATTAACACAATGGACGACGAAGTGGTATATAAAAACGGGGTGGCAACTTACTGGAAAGATTTTGGAGCAGGCCGATGCCGTTGGGGAGATTACAGCAATACCTGCCTTGATCCTGTATCAGGAAGATTTTGGACCTTACAGGAAATTGCCAATACCCGCAATGGAGCAGGAGCGGTAGATAATGATTCCAGGTGGGCAAGCTGGTGGGCAGAGGTAGCCCCATCTGCGCCTGCTGCTTCTGTATTTTTTGTAAATTCCTCATTTAATAGTTCAGAAACCGGCACTACCGGCACATGCCCCAGGTACAAAGATATTATTATACCGGTAGGTATTAATGGTAGTGCTGTAGGCAATGCCACTTTAACTTTTAGCGGAAGTGGGTCTATGGTTAACGGGCAGGATTACCAGATACTAACCCCCACCTTAACTTATATTAATGGAGACAATGCCATAAAAAATATTACTGTTAGAATTTTTGATGATGTAGAGGTTGAAGCCAATGAAACCCTTAATATATCTTACAGCATAAGTGGTGCAGGTGTTACGGCTGCAACTACCGGGCAGTTAACTTCTATATACATTACAAATGACGATGTAACCCCGGCAGCATTTAATGTGGTAAACAATTCACTGGGTTCGCTGACTACCAACCTGGGAAATTCTTCCATCTTTAAAGGTGCAACTGCCAGCCAGGAAAAAATGCAAAATCTTTACCTCGCATCAGATATGTTATCTGCAGGATTTGGCCAGGGCGCATTAACCAGTTTGTCCTATTATTTTAATACAGCAACTCCAACTGCTTATGATAATTTTACCATAAACATGGCCAACAGTGCCGCAACTACCTTAACATTGGGAGGTGCATTTTTAACGCCGGTTTTTACCCAGGTTTTTAATGGCACGTTTACAACTCCTGCTGCGGTAGGATGGAGCTCCATACCTATGTCCTCATCATTCCAATGGGATGGTGTTTCAAATATCGTGGTACAAATTTGTTATGAAAACGCTGCCTTATCTACCGATATTTTATTATTGGGTACAGCGCCCGGTGGATATACTCCTTCTGTTTTTCAAAGACAAACAACAGGCAACGGATGTACATTTACTACTTCCACTGCAAGCAGTACTTTCAGACCCGATATAATGTTTACCATGAATGTAAATGGTCCAACTCCGGAAATCAATTTAAATGCAACCAAAACAGCTTCCTTTGGTCCCAATGCAGAAATATATATAATGAATGCTTCCAATAAAATAATGGCTAGGGTTAAAAATCTTACCAGTTTTGATTATGGTTGTACCCAGTTTATAATAGACAGGCAGGGCAGCACTGCAGTACAATTCTGGAATTCAACCCCGGCAAATTTCCTGTTATCAAAATCATTCAAGGTAATACCTGCCAATAGCAACCCAACTGGTAGTTATGAAATTTCTCTGTATTATACTGCCAGCGAAGTAAATGGATGGCAAACGGCTTCCGGCCAAAGCATAACCAATGCACAAATGGTGAAAGTTTCTAACGGCCGTTTTGTTCCGGATGTAACGCCTGCTACTCCTTTTACAGCCGATGTATCGGTTGTGGGAGCTACAGTTACAAACTATGGTACCAATTATGAAATTAAAGGGGTGTTTAATAACAGTTCCTTCTCAGGCTTTGGGGTGGGTGTGCCGGCCGCACCTGTTCCTGTAACATTATTATCATTTACCGGCTACGAAAAAAACAATGCTGCAGTACTTAACTGGACAACAACCTCTGAAAACAATACCCGTGGGTTTGAAGTTGAAAAAAGTTTTGATGGGGCCAGTTTCTCTAAAATTGGGTATTTGAAAGCTGCAGGCAACTCTGCCGTAAATAGAAATTATTTACTTACAGATGCTGCCAAACTCAGTATTATTCAGTTTTATAGATTAAAACAGATTGACTTTGATGGTAGAACTGCTTATTCAAATATTGTGGCTATCCGCAAAACGAACGCATCCCAAATTGAAGTGGTTAGTGTAAGCAACCCTTTTAAGGAAAAAGTAAAAATAGTTTTTACAGAAGCCCCTCAAGACAATGCGGTATTTGAATTGTACGATGCAACCGGTAAGATAGTTATGAGCACACAGCAAAAGGTTTACAGCAGTATTACAGAAATAATGGTACCGGCTAAATTATCGAGGGGTACCTATTTTTTAAGAATACTTGTAAATGATCTCGTATTTAACGAACAATTGATAAAACAATAAATTTGGTAACCTGCTTTTAATATAAAAAATGCCCGGCCAACAGCCGGGCATTTTTTATATGTATTTTTTATTTAAATTGAGGCAAGTAGAATCAACCGAATAACCTATAATTTTAATAATATTGGATGGCATGCAATAATTAATCTATTATGATTGTTTCTTTTAGCAATGGAATTAATAAAGCAGCTCCTAAAATAGCGGAGCCCGCTTGTTTCATACCTTTTAACCACTTACATTTGCTTATATGATGAACGTAGAGAATATGGAATACAATACAACACGCAACCACCTTATCATGAAAGAGTATGGCAGACATATTCAAAAAATGATTGAAAATTTATTAACAATAGAGGATAAAGAACAAAGGCAGCGGAATGCCTATGTGGTGATAGAACTGATGGGTACCTTAAACCCGCATTTAAAAAATGTGGAGGATTTTCGCCATAAATTATGGGATCATCTTTTCCTGATCAGTGATTTTAAACTGGATGTAGAAAGCCCTTATCCTA
>Ga0105048_10016463_pt1 | contig 11427 bp, 3 predicted proteins | sample MAT05_FD_78382 | JGI IMG/M metagenome (GOLD analysis project Ga0105048, IMG submission 78382) | Freshwater microbial communities from Lake Fryxell liftoff mats and glacier meltwater in Antarctica - MAT-05 | ecosystem: Environmental > Aquatic > Freshwater > Ice > Liftoff microbial mat | place...
ACCGTAGCCGGGCGTTTCAGCGGCAGCGACCGCGCGTGCGCGACGACTTTCGGCTTCACCGGTACAGAAGGCACCTTGCTTGGCTGCACCGGCCGATTGCGGGGCAACGCGGTTGCGCGCACGGGCGGAGCCGCTGGCGCGCGCAACACCGCGGCGACCGGCACCGACTTCAATTGATCGCCGCTCAAGCGGAACCGTCCGACAGCAACCAGCAGTTGACTGGCCTGGGTCTCGAGGCTGCGCGCAGCCGCCGACGCTTCTTCAACCAATGCGGCATTCTGCTGCGTCGTCTGGTCCATCTGGCCGACGGTTTCGCTGATCTGCCGGATGCCGCTGGATTGCTCTTCGCTGGCCGCGCTTATCTCGCCCATGATGTCGTTCACACGCCGCACCGACGATACGATTTCTTCCATCGTGCGACCAGCCTGGCTTACCAGTGCGCTGCCCGTCGAGACCTGCCCGGCGGAATCGCCGATCAACGTCTTGATCTCTTTCGCCGCTGCCGCCGAACGTTGCGCCAAGGCGCGTACTTCGGAGGCAACCACCGCAAACCCGCGCCCCTGCTCGCCAGCACGCGCGGCTTCCACGGCCGCATTGAGCGCCAGGATGTTGGTCTGGAATGCGATGCCATCGATCACCGCGATGATCTCGCCCATCTTGCGCGAAGCGCCATCGATGCCGGACATGGTTGTGACCACTTCTCCGACCACCTCGCCACCACGCACCGCAACCTCACCGGCGCTGGATGTCAATTGGTTGGCCTGCCGTGCGCTGGCCGCATTCTGGGTCACGGTGCGAGTCAGCTGCTCCATGGATGAAGCGGTTTCCTGCAGGCTTGCGGCCTGCTCCTCGGTGCGCTGCGATAGATCGAGATTGCCCTGTGCGATTTCACGCGCGGCCAGCTCGATCGATTCCGCCGATTGCTTGATACCAATGATCATGTCGGTGAGCTGATCCGCTGTACGATTGCTATCGTCGCGGATCCGCCCCAGCGTACCGCCGGACTCGCCCTTGACGCGCAGCGTGAGATCACCCTCCGCCATGGCCGCGAGCACCACCTGCAGCTGCTGCAAGCTGGTGTCGACAGCCGCCAGCAGCGTGTTCAAGCCGACAGCGATCTGCCGATAGAAGCCGACCTTGCCGTCTTCGACGATGCGGCGGGCGAAGTCCCCGGCTGCAGCTCCTGCGACAACCGCCGACAGCTCTTCTTCGACCGCAATCTCCAGCGTCAGGTCGCGCCACTCCACGAAATAGCCCAGTCGTCCACCGTCGACATTCACCGGGTTGATCTTGAGCTCGTAGCGCCGGTTGCCGATCTGGAGACCGGCCCTGTGGGTGCCAGTTAGCTTCGACAGCATGCCGCGCTGGTGCGCTGCGTTGCGGTGGAACGAGTCGATGCTCGATCCCAGGACCTTGTGCGGGTCGAAATCCGGAAGCTGAGTGCGCATTTGATCAGCCGCTCCAATCAGCATCTTGTGCAACGATGAATTGACGTGGACGATGCGGAAATCCGCATCGGCCACCATGAAGTAGGACTCCGCAGCATGCAGGCATTGTTCGATGCGGCGCGACTCCGTGAGCTGTTCATGTTCGCGACGGTTCCGCTCGCGAAGATTCTCGACCATGCTGTTGAGCGCGATGGCCACTCGGCCGGGCTCATCGTGTGCAGCGGCATCGAGCCGCACATCGAGGCGACCGCTGGCTACCGCTTCGATCGCCGCGACCGCCTTGGCCAGCGGTGCTGCAATGATGCGGCGACTGACCGCAAGCAGCAGCAGGCAAAACACCACCGCCAACCCGAGCGCGCCGATCACCAACTGCCAGCGCAGCCGCGATCCGACCGCTTCGATCTCTGATACCGGAACGGTACCGACGACGACCCAGTTCCATGCATCGAAAGAATGCGCCGACAGCACCCAACTGGCGCTCGACCCGTCCGCGGACGTGAGTAAGGACTCCACGGTGCTCTCTGTTTCACGCAGCAAAGCCTCGAGGTAGGCATTGCCGTTGGCATCATTGAGCGCGAGTGCGCTCTTCCCCATCATCTGCGGATGCACGACAAACGTGCCGTAAGCCGGTCCAGGCTGCGCGTCGATCACCATGAAGTAGCCGCTCTCGCCAAGCTTGGCGCGGCCGACGTTCGCCTCCAGCGCGCCAAGGCCGAGGCTGATGTCGAAACCGATGAAGGTCGCGCCGACGACCGCGCCAGCAGGATCGAGCAGCGGCTCATACTGCGTCATGAAGTCGGTCCCAAACAGCATGGCGGGGCCGATGTAAGGCTTGCCCTCCATTAGAAGCTTCCACGCGGGATGGGCGTTGTCGAGCACGGTACCGACTGCGCGAGAGCCATCTTCCTTCTTGACCGATGTAGTAACCCGCACGAATTGGTCGCCGACTCGTGCGAACACGGTCGCTACCGCGCCGGTCAGCGCATTGAAGCGGTCCACCGTGCGGAAATCGAGATTCAGCGTGGAGTCGCCCACCTGCAGGCGCGGCGTGTCGAACTCGCCCACTTGCGTCAACAGTGATGGGTCGATCGTGATCGGCCCATCGAGCAGCGCCAACAAAGTCGCATGCTGGCGCTGCGCTGCACTGCGCATCGCACTTTCGTAGACCGCGAGCGTGTCGACCACCAGTTGCGACTTCTGCGCGATCCCTGAGACCTCGCTGGCGCGCATGGCGGCGCCCACATCGCGTCCGGCCTGCATTGCCGCAGGCACCAGAGTCGCAAGAAGCACCACGCCCACGATGATGGTCAGTTTGAAGCCGAGCGAAAAATCACGAAATCGGCGCGTGTGACGGCGCTGCGCGGCGGTGGACGAGTTCATCTGCTGGTTCTCCGGAGATGGTGATTGGCGTAACGCCACGTGATCCAACCTTCAATTTGCGTGCCAAGCCCCGGCGATCGATGCGGGTCTTGAGGACATCGGTGCAACTGATGGAACGTGCCTGCACCATTGCGCCGATGGCAAAAACCCTCCGACCGGCGCCGGCAGATCGGCAAGCCGGCAAGGGTCGATGCCCAAAGTCCTAGAACTCCTGCCAGTGCGCTGCCTGGTCGCGCGACGCACTCGACGACGTTGCTGCTGCCGCCGGTACCGCAGCGCCACGCTTGCGCTGGCCATCGATCGCGGCCAGCTTGAGCGGGGTTGCCACCCGCACCGGCGCTGGGGAAGACCGTTTGCCCTGCACCACCGGTGACGCTCGTACCACCGCTGGTGTGGGCACATCAGCGCCGATACGAAACACCGAAATCGCCGCCACCAGTTCGGCTGCCTGCTCTTCGAGCGAGCGCGCGGCCGCGGATGCTTCCTCCACCAGCGCTGCATTCTGCTGCGTGGTCTGATCCATCTGGGTAACCGTGATGTTGACCTGCTCGATGCCGGACGATTGCTCTGCGCTTGCCGCGGTGATGTCGCCCATGATGTCGGTAACGCGGCGAACCTGGGTAACGATCTCGGCCATCGTGGCACCGGCCGCAGCAACCAGATCGCCACCAGCGGCGACCCGCTCGGCGCTTTCCGATATCAGTCCCTTGATCTCTTTCGCCGCCGCTGCCGAGCGCTGTGCCAGCGCTCGAACCTCTGACGCGACCACCGCAAATCCTCGGCCCTGCTCGCCGGCGCGTGCAGCCTCTACTGCGGCATTGAGCGCCAGGATATTGGTCTGGAATGCGATGCCATCGATCACCCCGATGATCTCGTTCATGCGGTTCGAGGAGGTGGCGATCGCGCCCATCGTCTGCACCACCTGCTCGACGACCTTGCCGCCGGACGCTGCAACATCACGCGCGTTGGCGGCCAGCTGATTGGCCTGTTTGGCATTGTCGGCGTTCTGCTTGACCGTCGCGGTCAGCTCTTCCATCGACGATGCGGTCTCCTCGAGGCTGGCCGCCTGCTGCTCGGTTCGCTGCGACAAGTCCTGGTTGCCGCTCGATATCTCCTGCGCGGCAACATTGATCGACCCGACGGCGGTCTGGATGCCGCCGACAATACCGGCAAGTCGCTCTGCCGTGGTGTGGGCGTCATCGCGCATCTGCGCGAATTGCCCGCGATAGTCGCCGGTCATGCGAACGGTGAGATCACCATCGGCCAGCGATGCAAGCATCGAGCCAACATCGGTCAAACCGCTCTGCGCGCGTGACATCAGCGTATTGAGCGATTCGACCATGGTGCGGAACGTGAACTCGAAGCGCTGCGCATCGCCGCGCTGACTGAAATCGCCCTCGGCCGCCGCATGCGACAGCAGCATGATCGCGTCGTTTACGGAACCCAGATTGTTGCGGATGTTGTCCATCGCAGCGGTCAGGGCTGCGCGTTTGCCGGGCAGGCGATCCATGGTTACCGCAAGCTCGCCACGCGAATAGGCGCCCGCAACCGCGGCCATGCGCTCCTGCACCAGAATATGTCCATCAACCAGTTTGTTCACGCCACGCGCGAGTTCGCCGAAAGCGCCGGGCAGATCGGTGGCTTCGATCCGCGCATCGGTCTCGCCTGCCTCGTGCTGGTCCATCATCGCGTGCTGGGCAGCGTCGAAGCGCCGCAGCTGTGCCCCGACCTTGGCCAACTCGTTGGCGATCTCCTGCATCTCATCGACGCTGTGCAGCGTGATCCTTTCGGGGAATTCGCCGCGGGCGAGCTGGCCGCTGGCCCGCGCCAGACCACGCAAGGTCGCCTTCAGGGAGCGGTTGAACCCCATGAACAGAAAGCCTGCAAGCAGCGCAGTCAGCGCGGCGCCACCGATCGACCACGCGCGCACGGCCGTAAGGCCCGCCTCGCGATCGTTCAACAAGCCGATCAGCGCCCGGCTGCCGGCCACGACCAGCTCGTCGAGCGCGGCCGTGGCGGCATTCAGGTCGCGATCCAGACCGATCTGGTCCAGCGCTGGCACCGAGCCGAACATGACCCCTGCAGTGAGCACCTCCGAGAACTTCGTATAGTCAGCGCGCAACGATTGGAGCGGTTCGCCTAGCAGTTCGCGCAGAGCCGGGTTGTAGTCGAATCCAGCCAACAGAATCGACTCGGCCTGAGTAAGCGACATCGCGCCAAGTCGCAGTTCCGCCTGGGTATCGACAACGTCTTCAACCGCAACCGCTGCACGATCGATCGCATGTCGCGCATGTGCGCGCGCAGTGTTCGCCGATGCCAGCATCGCCGGCAAGCGGGTGGTGGTCGCATCCATCAGTGCGTAGCTGTCCAGCTTCGGATCCAGCGCGAGGCTGGACGCCACCGTGACCTTGGCCATCAGAGCGTCCAGCCGCGCTGCTTGCGCCGCATGCGCCGCGAAAGTCGACTCGGCGTCGGTGAACTTGGCGTCGACCAGCGACTGCCAGCCCTCGTCGACGGCTTTCCATTCCGGTGCGACCCTGAAATCGGTCCCGTTCTGCGCGAACCAGGCGCCGATCTCACCAATTTCGCTTACAGCGTCCGCGCGCGCGGCGTCGACTGCCGCGACTGCATCCGCGCTGCCCGACAACGCCAGCTGCCGGGCCACCGCGAGGCGAGCGTTAGAGCCAAGCGCGTGCGCATAGGGTTCGATCAGTCGCGCGCCGCGCAACTCAGAGCGCACGAATGCAATATCCGCGTTCAGGCGCGGAAACATCAGGGTGAGCAGCAACACGATACACAGCATGAATGCACTGGCGATCAGCGCCAGCTTCTTTGTCATGCTCAGTCGATCCATGACCAGCGCCGCCGGACGAGCAGCACGATACAGCACATCGCCCAGTTTCATTTCCGGTCTCCAGAGTGGTTCCCGGCGGTCGCCGGTCGCTATTGCGAAGGGTCAGAGGTACAACACTTCCACGATGGATGCCAAGGCAGGCGAACCACATTGAAACGGCAATCGGCAACTTGGGCGCTTTCACGTGGCGAGTTGGAAGCGCCAAGGAACCGGACTTCAGAATGGATGGGAGCAACGAAAGGAAATGGCCGAGCAAGACCGAACGCGCTGGCATTTAGCAAACGCGTCCTTCCAAGACCCACTTTCCCTATTGCAGCGAAGCTCCCGGCCGCAACACCGCACGGCGCTCTACCTCCGCTTGCAGCGATGCGCTGATGCACCGCGAATCTTCAAAACCTCCGAACACCGCCCGATAGCCGTGCAGTGCTCCGATTCGACAATCCACCGCGGCTGATGCGCAAGCTCTCTTACGACGCTACACCACCGCAAGCCGCCGAGTGCGCTCTTCTGGAATCTGCATCACAGCAGTTGATTGGCCCGACGAGCTGCCGACCCGGAACGCCGAAACCGCTTTCAGCAGCCCATGCGCCTGCTCCTCCAGGCTGCGCGCAGCAGCCGTGGCCTCTTCGACCATCGCCGCATTCTGCTGGGTGGTCTGGTCCATCTGGGTCACGGTGATGTTGACCTGTTCGATACCGGAGGACTGTTCGGCACTGGCCGCACTGATCTCGCCCATGATGTCGGTCACCCGACGGACTTGTGTCACGATCTCTTCCATGGTGGAGCCGGCCTTCGATACCAGCTCGGTTCCGCTCTCCACATTCTGCGCGCTGTCGCGGATCAATGCCTTGATCTCGCGCGCGGCGGCCGCGGAACGCTGGGCGAGCGCGCGCACCTCGGAGGCGACCACTGCAAACCCGCGTCCTTGCTCACCCGCTCGCGCGGCTTCGACGGCGGCGTTCAGGGCAAGGATGTTGGTTTGGAATGCGATGCCATCGATCACCGCGATGATCTCGTCCATCTTGCGCGACGATGTCGAGATAGCGGCCATCGTCTGCACCACCTGGGCGACCACCGCGCCGCCCGAGGACGCGACGTCGCGCGCGCCAGCGGCCAGTTGATTGGCTTGTTTGGCGTTCTCTGCATTCTGTTTCACGGTCGCGGTGAGCTCCTCCATCGACGAGGCCGTTTCTTCCAGGCTTGCGGCCTGCTCCTCGGTGCGCTGGGAAAGGTCCTGATTTCCCGACGCGATCTCCTGCGCTGCCTGAGTGATGGCTTCCACCGCAGTCTTGATCCCCGCAATGATGCCGGACAGATTGTCGACCGTGGCATTGGCGGCTGTCTGCATCTGCGCGAAGCGCCCCTCGAACTCTCCCTGCATGCTGCAGGTCAGATCGCCTTTGGCCAGCGCGGTGAGCGTGCTCGAAACCGCATCGATGCCGCGATCCGCCGCATTCATAAGCGCATTCAGTCCCACCACCATATCGCGGAACGCGTACTCGAACTGATCCGGGTCGCCGCGCAACGAAAAGTCGCCGCGCGCAGCGGCACCGGATAGCGCAAGAATCTGGTCGCGTATCGCCGAAAGTCGTGAGCGCACATCATCAACTGCCCGATTGATGACAGCCTTCTCACCGGGCAGCGCCTCGAGCGTCTCGCTCAGATCGCCCTGTGCGTACTTCGAGAGCACCGCAACAATCCGCATCTTGACGCCGATGTGTTCGGCAGCACATTCGTTTGCCGACTTCGCCATATCGGCGTATACGCCCTCAAACCTGCTGTGGTCGATCCGGAAGCTGATCGCGCCAATATGGTGCTGCTCGCCAATCTCGCAAAGTGCTGTCGCTACATTGCCGAGGGTCGAGGTCACTGTGTTGACCGAGGCGATCAACTGCCCCAGTTCGTCGGTGCGCACAGGTAGTTTGCCATCGATGCGCCCCTTCGCGACGTCGGCGAGCAGGCCGATCGTGGCAGCCAGCGGCCGCATGATGCTGCGCACGATCAACAGTGCGAAAACGATTGCACCGATCGCCAGCAGCACGACCAGGACGGCAGTGGCCATGCGCGCGTCGGCGTAGCGCGTGGCGGCTTGAATCGACTCCACCTTTGCTTTGTCTTCCTGGTACTTCATCAGTGCATCGGTCACATCGCGTACCGGTGCGAACATCGGCACCAGCACCGCGTCGTTCATCCGCCACGCCTCTGATGCGGCGTCGGATCGAAGCACTTCGAGGGTCGGCAGCAGCGCCGAATTACGGAAGCGCGCCCGGACGTCCTTCCACTGCTTGGTCAGTTCAGTTTCTTGCGCGCTCTTGGGCAGTGCCTCATATTGCTTCGCCAGCTCGGTGATCTCCGCCAGCTTCGCTTCCGTCTCCGCCAGACGCTTGGCGCGACTCGCGGGATCGCTGTCAAGGATGGCTTCCAGAATGCCGATCCGCACCAGATTGTTGGCGCGGATCACTCGATCGAGCAGTTTGATCGACATGATCCGCACCTCGTACAGGTCCTTGACCGCTGCGTTTGACTGCCCGAGGTTGTAAAGGCCGATGGCGGCGATCGCCACCATCGCCAGCAGCAACCCAGCCACCAAGAAGATCAGTCGGGATTTGATGCGAATTCGATCGAGCATGGCCGTTTCCTCACGTAATGGTCGTGGCTTGGTCGTTGCGGCAAGCCGCACCAGCCGGTTTTGGCTGAGCAACGAATCGTCACTCAGGCTTCATGGAGATGACTATGCTGCAACACCCGTGCCACAAGGTGAACGGACCTGGCAGCGCGGAACGCGTTGAACAATTCCCGCACGCGAGCTCGCAACGCGGCGCGCCTGCAAAACGGCGGCGACACACAGGGTCGCGCATGGATGAGGAATGGGTCCGCCTGGAGCCTCCGCCGAGGGCCCCGCGATTGAAGTTCCGGCACGCCCAACATCGGTGCAGGCGAAGCACGTGGCAATCCACCGGGCTGGCTATATCCGAGGGGGTGCTTTTCGCGCCCTGGCTGCATCATGCGCTGTTGAGCTGAGCAACCATGGCCACCCACACACTCGTTGCTGGCGAGCAAAAACGATCCAGGCTCGGGGCGCCGTGCGTGTTCAGATACGCCGTTCCTGTAGCGACCTCGTCCATGATGGCGACGACCCGCCACTTGCCCCTGATCGTTCCATCCGCCGGCTTGGCGGCACGCAGGAGCCGCGCGCTGTAACTGTCGGCCTGCTTTCCGGATGACGTAGCGTTGTCGGCCTGTCCCCGGGAAAGCCGGCGATCGGTCGCGCTGTTGCGCCAGATTCTGCAAGCATCGAAAGTTGCGGTTGATATGCGCGGTCACTGGCAGCGTGCCCGCGCATTCGTTGCCTACTGCGCTGACTGCGCCTGCGCCACCAGACCCATGTCGGCACTGGTCATCAGTTTCTCGATGTCGAGCAGGATCAGCATGCGCTCGTCGATGGCGCCGATGCCGGTGATGAAACGGGTATCCATCGCGCTGCCGAACTCTGGCGCCGGGCGCAGCTGCGAGGCGGCGAGCTCGGTCACGTCGGACACGCTGTCGACCACCACGCTGATCACCCGCTTTTCAACGTTGAGCACGATCATGACCGTCGAGCCGTCGTACTCGGCTTTGCCGAGGTTGAACTTCAGGCGCAGGTCGATGACGGGCACGATGGTGCCGCGAAGATTGATCACGCCCTTGATGTAGTCGGGCGCGTCCGGCAGCCGGGTCACGGTGTCGTAGCCACGGATCTCCTGCACCTTGAGAATATCCACGCCGTACTCTTCGGCACCGAGCGTAAAGGTCAGGAACTCCTGGGTCGCGGCGATCGCGGGCGGTTGACGTGTCGTGATGCGGGCGTCTGTTGCTGAGGTTTGCATGGTGGTCTCCATTCAGGCGGCTTCGACAAGACCGCGGGCCAGCCCGCCGACGTCGATGATGAGTGCGACGCGACCGTCACCGAGGATGGTCGCTCCGGAAATTCCGTGGATGCGGCGGTAGTTGTTTTCCAGACTCTTGACCACGACCTGTTGCTGGCCGACCAGTTCGTCGACCTCGAGCGCCAGGCGACGGCCATCGCCTTCGACGATCACCGCGATCGGCACGTGGTGCTCGCGCGGCACCCGACGGGCGCCGAACAGATCGGCCATCGACAGCAGGGGCACGTAGTCGCCGCGCACGCGCAGCAGCCGCGAGTTGCCGCTGATGGTCTTGATATCGTTGGGGTTCAGCTGCATCGACTCGACCACGAAGTTCAGCGGCGCGATGAAGATCTCCTCGCCGACCGCCACGGTCATGCCGTCGAGGATGGCCAGGGTCAACGGCAGACGGATGGTGATCCGGGTGCCGATACCGGGCTTGCTGGCGATCTCCACGCTGCCGCCAAGCGCGATGATGTTCTTCTTGACCACGTCCATGCCGACACCGCGACCGGACACGTCGGTCACCTCGGCGGCGGTGGAGAACCCGGGCAGCATGATCACGTTGAATACATCCGCATCGCTGGCACCCGGTGGCAGCGCAATACCGCGCTCGGCCGCCTTGGCCGCGATCCGCTCTCGATCCAGTCCGCGCCCGTCGTCGCTGACCTCTATCACGATGTGGCCACCCTGATGCGAGGCCGACAGCGTGATGGTGCCTGTCTCGTCCTTGCCGGCCACGGTACGTGCCTCGGGCATTTCCAGCCCGTGGTCGATCGCGTTGCGGACCAGATGCACCAAAGGATCGGAGATCTTCTCGATCACGCCCTTGTCCAGTTCGGTGCCCTCCCCGATGGTCTTCATGCGTACGCTCTTGCCGAGCTTGCCGGCAAGATCCCGCACCATGCGCGGGAAGCGGCTGAACACGAACTCTACCGGCATCATGCGCACGCCCATGACTGCCTCCTGCAGGTCGCGGGTATTTCGATCGAGCTGATTCAGGCCGTTGAGCAGCTTTTCGTTGAGCACCGGGTCGAGCGCTGCCGACTGCTGCTTGAGCATGGCCTGCGTGATGACCAGCTCGCCGACGAGATTGATCAGCGCGTCGACTTTCGATACCGCGACCCGGATCGAGGACTCTGGCGCCGAAGCCGGAGGCAGCGCGGAAGCGCGTTCGTCGCGCAGCGGAACAACGTTGCTTGCCCCAGGCGCTGCGGCAGCGGCGGCCGCCGCCGGGGCGACCGTTGCGGAACCGGCTGCCAGCGCTTCGATATGCAGATCGCAGTCGCCTTCGACCCACGAGAACAGATCCTCGACGACGCTGCGCTCGACCTCTCCGTGCAGTGCCACTTTCCAGGCGAGCACGCTTGTGGTTGGATCGATGTCACGGAATGCCGGCAAACGTGCCTCGTCGCAGCTCACCGTGCAGGTTCCCAGACGCTGCAGTTCACTGAGTATGCGAAGTGGGTCGTTGCCGGTGAGAAACAGGTGCGCATGCGGCGCGAAGTGGATCGTCCAGCCGACCCCGGCAGGTGCGACTGCATCCACTGCGGCAGGAGCTTTTGCCACGACCGCAGCCGGGCTTGCACCTGTCAACACCACCTTCAGACGCTCGCAGATCGATGCCAGACTTGCGCTGTCGACCGGGCCAGAACCTTGCGCTGCTGCCAGCAGACTGCGCAGCACGTCGACCGACGACAGCAGCGCGTCGACGGCGTTCGCTTCGATCTCGCGCTTGCCGCTGCGCATCTGGTCGAGCAGGGTCTCGAGCAGGTGGGTCAGTTCGGTGATCGCGGTGAAGCCGAACGAGCCGGCACCGCCCTTCATCGAGTGCGCGGCG
>Ga0105048_10016464_pt1 | contig 11427 bp, 10 predicted proteins | sample MAT05_FD_78382 | JGI IMG/M metagenome (GOLD analysis project Ga0105048, IMG submission 78382) | Freshwater microbial communities from Lake Fryxell liftoff mats and glacier meltwater in Antarctica - MAT-05 | ecosystem: Environmental > Aquatic > Freshwater > Ice > Liftoff microbial mat | place...
CAGACCCGTCCGCAGACCCGTCCGCAGACCCGTCCGCAGGCCCGTCCAAAGCGGGGTGGCGCACGCTGAGCTGGCGTGAACTGCGGCTGCAGGTGGGCACTGTCGCACAAGGCCTTCTGAATCTGCGGCTGCCGGCGGCCAAACCCATCGCCGTGCTGTCCGACAACTCGCTCGACCACCTGGTGCTGCTGCTGGCCGGCATGCACATCGGCCGCGCGGTGTGCACCGTCAGCAGCGCCTACTGCCGGCTGGCGGGTGGCGACTTCAGCCGCATCCACGGCATCCTGCAGACGCTGGACCCGGCGCTGGTGTACGCGTCCGACGCTGCGGTGTATGGCCCGCCGCTCATCGGCGCCGGCATCCAGGCAGCCGCTGTCTTCAGCGCAGGCGCGCCATCGCACCCAGGCGCCTTGAGCTTCGCGCAGTTGACCGACCAAGCTGAGTCGCACGCCGTCATGCAGGCCTTTGCCGCGATTACGCCCGACACCCACGCCAAGTACCTGCTCACCAGCGGCAGCACGGGCCACCCGAAGGTGGTCATCAACACCCACCGCATGCTGTGCGCAAACCAGCAGATGCTGCGCCAGACGCTGCGCTTCCTGGACCATGAAAAACCCGTGCTGCTCGACTGGCTGCCCTGGAGCCACACCTTTGGTGGCAACCACAACACCCACATCGTGCTGCGCACCGGCGGCACGATGTACCTGGACGATGGGCGCCCGCTGCCCGGCGCCATCGACCGCACGCTGAAGCACCTGCGCCACATCCAGCCCACGGTCTATTTCAACGTGCCGCGCGGCTTCGAGATGATGCTGCCGGCACTGGAAACCGACGATGCGCTGGCGCGCCACTTCTTTGCCAAGCTGCGCATGCTGTTTTACGCCGGCGCCGGCATGCCGGTGTCCACCTGGCAACGCCTGGAGGCCGTGGCCGCGCGTGTGCGCGAAGAACCGCTGTGGATGACCACCAGTTGGGGCAGCACCGAGACCTCGCCCGCCATCACCTTTGCCAGCTGGCATCTGAAAGGCCCGGGCGTCATCGGCTTGCCGATGCCGGGCGTGAGCCTCAAGTTCGTCCCTGTTGCAGGGCCGGGCGGCAAGCTGGAAATGCGCGTCAAGGGCGACCACATCTTCCCCGGCTATCGCGACAACGAGGCCGCCACGCGCTCCGCCTTTGACGAAGACGGCTACTACTGCATTGGCGATGCCGGCTACCTGCAGGACGAGGCCGACCCGCTGCAAGGCGTGGTCTTCAACGGCCGCGTCGCCGAAGACTTCAAGCTCACCAGTGGCACCTGGGTCAGCGTGGGCACCCTGCGTGTGCGCGTGGTGTCGGCCCTGGCGCCCTATGCGCAGGACGTGCTGATCACGGGTCACGACCGCAGCGAGATCGGCGCGCTGGTGTTCCTGTCCGAAGCGGGTCGTGCGCTGTCTGCCGATCAGCTGGCCGCGCATCTGCGCCAGGCCCTGCGTGCGCTGAAGGCCGAAGGTGGCGGTTCTTCACAGACACCCACCCTCGCGCTGCTGCTGCCGGACTCGCCCAGCGCCGCTGCCGGTGAGATCACCGACAAGGGCTACGTCAACCAGCGCACCGCGCTCGCCCGCCGCGCTGCCGACGTTGAAGCGCTGTACGCGCAGACCGCAGACGCGCGCGTCGTGCGCGCATGAACAGACAGGTGAACTTGAAAGAGACCATGCCCCCGAGCTTCGAACCGCTGACCGCGAGCGGCCCGCTCAGCGCTCTGCCGCTGCTGCGCCTGGAACAGGCCGGCCCGGTGCTGCACATCCGCCTGAACCGGCCCGCCAAGCGCAACTCGATCAGTGACGACCTGCTGGCGCAATTGCACACCGTGTTCGTCAACATGCCAGGCACCATCAAGGCAGCCGTCATCAGCGGCGAAGGCGATCACTTCTGCGCCGGGCTGGACCTGAGCGAGGTGAGTGAACGCAATGTCACCGAAGGCATGCAGCATTCGCGCGCCTGGCACGCCTGCTTCGACGCCATCCAGTTCGGCCCGGTGCCGGTGATTGCGGTGCTGCACGGGGCGGTGGTCGGCGGCGGGCTGGAGCTGGCGTCGTCGGCCCACTTGCGCGTGGCCGAGGACAGCACCTTCTACGGCCTGCCCGAAGGCACGCGCGGCATCTTTGTCGGTGGTGGCGGTTCGGTGCGCAACAGCCGGCTGATTGGCGTGTCGCGAATGACCGACATGATGCTCACGGGACGCGTCTTCGACGCCGACGAAGGCCAGACCCTGGGCTTAAGCAACTACCGCGTGGCCGACGGTGCGGGGCTGGCGAAAGCGCTGGAACTGGCGACAAAAATAGCCGGCAACGCGCCGCTGTCCAACTACGCCATCACGCAGGCCTTGCCGCGCATTGCCAACCTGGCGGCCAGCGACGGGTTCTTTGTCGAGTCGTTGATCTCTTCCATCGCGCAAGGCGACGAGGCGGCCAAGGAACGTGTGCGCGCCTTCCTGGAAAAGCGCGCCAACAAGGTCAGCAAGCCATGAGTTTCTACAACCGCTTCGAGGATGTCTTCATCCTCGACGGCCTGCGAACGCCGATGGTGGACTACCAGGGCGCCTTTGCCGATGCCAACCCCATCGACCTTGGCATCAAGGCCGCGCGCAGCGTTCTTTGGTGGTCGGCACCGAGAGCATGGCGCGCAACCCCATCGCCGCCTTTGATCACCGGGGCGGCTTCCGCCTGGGTGCAGGGGTGGGCTTCAAGGACTTCATGTGGGAGTCGGTCGGCGGCGGCCAGGGCATTGTGCTGTTGATCGAGAACACGGAAGCGCGATGAGCAAGATCAACGTCTATCCCGTCCACGTGCAGTTCGGCGACTGTGACCCCGCTGGCATCGTCTTCTTCCCCAATTTCAGCCGCTGGATGGACGAAGCCTCGCTCGCCTTCTTCATGGCCTGCGGCGTGCCGCCCTGGCGTGAACTGGTGAAGACACGCGGCATCATCGGCACGCCGCTGCTTGAAATCCACACCAAGTTCTTGCGCCCCGCCACCTACGGCGAAACGATCCACGTGCACACCACGGTGGAAGGCTGGGCCGCCAAGACCTTCCGCCACCGCCATGTCGTCAAGCGCGGCGACACGGTGCTTTGCGAAGGCACCGAAGTGCGCGCCTTCTGCATCCGCGACCCCGCCAATCCCGAGCGTATCAAGGCCATTCCCGTGCCTGAAGACATCCTGCAACTGTGCCGCTGAGAACCCACCGATCCCCTGGAGACCACATGATGAGCCTGAACCGCCGCCAGACCCTTGCGACCCTTGCCGCCGCCGCAGGCGCCACACTGCCCTGGCGCGCCTTTGCGCAGAGCACCGTCCTGCCCTTTGACCAGCCGAAATTCCTGTACGGCTTTCCGGCCGGCAGTGCCGGCGACATCGTCTGCCGCCGGGTGGCCGAGAGGATGGCCGGCAGCGCCTACGCCAAGAATTCGGCGCTGGTGGAAAACAAACCCGGCGCCGGCGGCCGCATCGCCATCGACACACTGAAGTCGTCGGCCACTGACGGCTCGGTGCTGGTGATGACGCCCTTCTCCTGCACGTCGATCTACCCGCACGTGTACAAGAAGCTGAGCTATGACCCGGTGGCCGACCTGGCGCCCGTGTCCATCGCGGCCATCATGCACCACGGCCTGGCCGTGGGGCCGATGGTGCCGGCCAGCGTGACGGACCTCAAGGGCTTCGTCGCCTGGGCCAAGGCCAACCCCGACAAGGCCAACTACGGGTCTCCTGCGGCCGGTTCCACGCCGCACTTTCTGGGCGCCTTGCTGGCGCTGAACCAGAACGTGGAGCTGAAGCACGTGCCTTACCGCGGGTCCGTTCCGGGCATTACCGACGTGGTGGGTGGGCAGATTGCCGCGATGATGACGCCGGCCGGCGACTTCCTGCCCAACCACCGCGCCGGCAAGCTGCGCCTTCTGGGCACATCGGGCAAGGCCCGGCTGCCCTTCGCCAGCGACGTGCCGACCTTTGCCGAACAGGGCTTCGGCGAACTCACCACCGAAGAGTGGTTTGGTTTCTACGCGCCCGCCAAGACGCAGTCGAGCGTGCTGACGGCTGCCAATGCGGCCATCAATGCCAGCCTGAAGGACAAGAGCATGGTGGACGGCCTGGCCGTGGTCGGCCTGCTGGCGCAGGGCTCCACCATTGACGACATGGCACGCAGCCAGCGCGCCGAATTTGAACGTTGGGGCCCGCTGGTCAAGCGCATCGGCTTCACGGCCGACAGCTGAAGCGTGCTGCGTGCACTGCTACACGCACTACTGCGCGCACGACGCTACACCCGAAGAAGCGTGGCAATCTCCTGGCTGTCGCGCAGCGTGGCCGCAGTGCCCGTCAGCACCACCTGCCCCTTCTGCAGCACCAGCGCGCGGTCGCTGTGCGCCAGCACCTTGCGGTAGTCGCGGTCGACGATGAGCGTGGCGATGCCGCTCTTGCGGATGTCACCGATGACGCGCCAGATTTCGGCCACGATCAGCGGCGCCAGGCCTTCGGTGGCTTTGTCAAGGATGATGAGTTCGGGGTGCGTCATCAGCGCGCGGCCGATCGACAGCATCTGCTGTTCACCGCCAGAAAGCTGCGCGCCCAGGTTGCCGATGCGTTCCTGCAAGCGCGGAAAGGTCTGCATCACACGCTCGAACGTCCAGTCGTTGCGGCCGTCACGACCCTTGCGGGCGGCCATGACGAGGTTCTCACGCACCGTCAGGTTCGGAAACACGCCGCGGCCTTCGGGCACGTAAGCCACGCCCAAGCGCGCCACCTCGTGCGGCCTGGCGCGCGACATGTCCAGGCCGAAGAGCTGGATGCTGCCGTCGCGTTGCGCCACATGGCCCAGCAGCGTGCGGATGAGCGTGCTCTTGCCCATGCCGTTGCGGCCCAGCAGGCCCAGCGTTTCGCCGCGCGCGATGGCCAGGTCCACCCCATGCAGCACGTGGCTGCTGCCGTACCAGGCGTGCACGGCCTTGGCTTCGAGGATGTGCTCTTTGTCCATGCTCAATGCCCGCCCAGCTCAGTGCCACCCAGATAAGCGGCTTGCACCTCGGGACTGGCGCGCACTGCGTCCGGCGTGTCGCTGGCAATCACCGCGCCGTTGACCATCACCGTGATGCGGTCGGCGATGCGAAAGACCGCATCCATGTCGTGTTCCACCAGCAGGATGGCGTGGCCTGCGCGCAGATCACTCAAGAGCGCCAGCATGCGGTCTGTTTCTTCGGCGCCCATGCCGGCGAGTGGTTCGTCCAGCAGCAGCACCTGCGGCGACGTGGCCAGGCACATCGCAATTTCCAGTTGGCGCTTCTGGCCGTGGCTGAGCAGGCCTGCGGGGCGGTCGAGCAGGTCGGACAGCCCGGCCTTCGAAGCCACCTGCTGCGCCATGCCGGTGCTGGCTTCGCACGCTTGAGCGTCCTGCCACCAGTGCCAGGGTTTTTGCGTGCTCGCTTGCGCGGCGAGGCGGCAGTTCTCGAAGACCGTGAAAGTGGCGTAAATCGTGTTGCGTTGGTAGCTGCGCCCCAGGCCCGCGCGCGCACGGCGCGGTTGCGTCCAGCGGGTGATGTCCTGGCCCAGCAGCTCGACGCTGCCGGCGGACGGTGGAATCTCACCCGACAGGATGTTGATGAGCGTCGATTTGCCCGCGCCATTGGTGCCGATGACGGCATGCACCGCGCCGCGGGTGAGATCGATGGACACGCGGTCCACCGCCACCAGGCCGCCCCAGCGGCGCGTGATGCCGGTGCCGCGCAAGAGCACGCTCATGCGGCTTCCTCGGCTGTCTTTCGGCGGCCCACCAGCCTGTCACGCCACTGCCCCGGCACACCCACCAGGCCGCGCGGCAGCAGCGCCACACTCAATATGATCGTTATCCCTAGGCCCAGCGACCAGTGTTTGGCGAAGCTGCCGAACACCGCTTCGGACTTGAAGAATTCCTGCAGCAGCGCAAAGGCGAAGGCACCGATGAGCGCGCCGCGCAAATGGCCCAGGCCGCCGAGGATGATCATGATCAGCACCGCGCCGCTCAGATGCCAGCTCATCAACTCAGGATTGACGAAGCCGTCCTTGACCGCAAACAGGAAGCCTGCCAGGCCCGCAATGCCACCCGACACCGTGAATGCCGCCAACTTGTAAGGGTAGGTCGAAAAGCCGGTGGCGCGCATGCGCTGTTCATTGACGCGGATGCCTGCCAGCGCACGGCCGAAGCGCGAACGCAGCAGCAGCGCCAGCGCGCCAAACACCGCCAGCAACCAAAACCAGATGAAGAAGTACAGCTGCAGCGGCTGGTTGAGATCGATCGCACCCAGACCCGGCTTGGCCGAGAGATAGATGCCGTCGGTGCCACCACCCAGCGGCGTGTCATGCACCACGTAGTAGGCCATCTGCGCGAAGGCCAGCGTGACCATGATGAAGTACACGCCCTTGGTGCGCAGCGACAAGGCGCCCACCACCAGCGCGTAGGCGGCGGCCGCCAGGATGCAGGCCGGCAGCAGCCACAGCAGGTTGGCGGGGCCGGTGGAAGGGCCCAGCAACAGCGCACCGTAGGCCCCGATGCCGAAGAAGTCCGCCTGCCCGAAGCACACGAGGCCCGTGCTGCCCACCAGCAGTTCCAGGCTCAGCGCAAAGAGCGCGTAGATCATGATCTTGGTGACGAGGTCCACCCCGAAAGAGCCCGATACAAAGGGCCACAGCGCCAATGCAGCAAAGCAGGCTGCGACGAAGACGACGCGGCCGAGTGATGGTTGCACAGCGCTCATGGGCACGTCCGCACCAAGCGGCCGCTGCGGATCCGGCTTTGCCGGGCCGCTAGGGGCGCCCCCTTGAGGGGGAGCGCCAAAGGCGCTTCGAGGGTGATCCACATCATCCGGCTTTGAACAAACCGTCGGGGCGCCACAGCAGGATCAACGCCATCATCACGTACACCAGCACACCGGCCACTTCGGGCAGCAGCACCTTGCCGAAGGTATCGACGAAGCCGATGAGCAGCGACGCCACCAGCGCACCGCGGATCGAGCCGATGCCGCCGATCACCACCACCACGAAACAGATGATCAGCACCGTGCTGCCCATGCCCGGATAGACGCTGCTGACGGGTGCGGCCACCATGCCCGCCAGCACCGCAATCGCCACGCCGGCCGCAAACACCACGCGGTACAGGAAGCTGATGTCCACCCCCAGGCTCTGCACCATCTCGCGAGCGCCGGTGCCCGTGCTGCCGGCGCGGATCATCATGCCAAGCCGGGTGCGCGTGAACACCAGGTACATGCCCAGCGCCAGCAGCAGGCACACCGCGCTGATGAAGAGCCGATAGACCGGGTAGGTCATCAGATCGCCCAGCGGCAGCGTGCCTGCCAACCAGGGCGGCGGCTGCACGCCGTGCACGTCGTCGCCCACCGCCAGGCTGCGAAGTTCCTCGAAGACGAGGATCAGGCCGTAGGTCATGAGCACCTGCTGCAGGTGTTCACGCTCATACAGAAAGCTGAAGAAGGCCCACTCCAGCACGTAGCCCAGAAGGACGGCCAGCGCCAGGCCGACAAACAGCGTGGCGAAGAAGCCGCCGCCGAAGGTGCTGGCAACCACCGGCGCGAGCGCATAGGCCATGTACGCGCCGATCATGTAGAAGCTGCCGTGCGCCAGGTTGATGACGCCCATGATGCCGAAGATCAACGTCAGCCCCGACGCCACCAGGAACAGCAGCAGCCCGTACTGCAGCGCATTCAGGCATTGGATGAGAAAGGTGACGAAGTCCATCGAAATGTCAGAGATATTGGCACCAGACGAGCGCAGCGAAGTCGCCCGTCAAGCAACCGCCGCGGAACCGACTCTGCCGGGCCGCTGGCGGTGCCCCCCTGGGGGGAAGGCGCGAAGCGCCTCCGGGGGGGGGTCACATACTGCAACCGCGGCCAGGGTCGCTCAAGCCCTTGGCTGCAATGCCGATCGACTTGTTCTCCTTGCCCACCACCTGGCGCAGGTAGAAGTCCTGCACCGGGTCATGGTTCTTCGACAGCGTGAACGGGCCGCGCGGGCTGTCGATCTTGGCCTTGCGCAGCGCAGCAGCGAAGTCGGCCTTCTTGCTGACATCGCCCTTCACGGCGGCCAGGCCGATGCCGAGCATCTGCGCCGCGTCATAGCCGTGCACGGCATAGACGTCGGGCTGAAGCTTGTAGGCCTTGGCGTAGGCCAGGCGGAAGGCGTTGTCGCGCGGCGTGTTCAGGCCGTCGGCGTAATGCAGCGTGGTCAGCACGCCGTCGGCGTCGGCACCTTGCGCTTCAAGCGTGCCGTCGGTCAGGAAGCCGGCGCCGTACAGCGGGATGCTCTTTTTCAGACCCGCTGCGGAATAGTCCTTGACGAACTTCACCGCACCGCCGCCAGCGAAGAAGGTGTACACGGCGTCGGGCTTCAGTGACGCAATCTCTGTCAGCAGGGCCTGAAATTCCACGCCCGGGAAAGGCAGGCTCAATTCCTTGATGACCTGACCACCTCCTTTGCTGTCTTTCAGATAGGCCTCCTTGAAGCCGGCCACGCTCTCGTCGCCGGCGGCGTACTTCCAGGTGATGGTGACGACGCGCTTGTGGCCCTTCTTGGCCACCACTTCGCCCATCGCGTAACCCGGCTGCCAGTTGGAAAAGCTGCTGCGGAAGATGTTGGGGCTGCACATCGCGCCCGTCACGGCGCCGGCGCCGGCGTTGGGCACGATGAGCAGCGTGCCGCTGTCCTTGGCCACCTTGGCCATCGCCATGGCGACGCCGCTGTGCACGGTGCCAATGATGACGTCCACGTTGTCGCGCTTGACGAGCTTGTTGACGTTGTCGGTGGCCTTGCTGGGGTCGGATTCGTCGTCGACCTTCACAAATTCGATCTCGCGGCCGCTGAGCTTGCCGCCCTGCTCGCTGATGTAGAGCTTGAAGCCGTTTTCGATGGCGGTGCCCAGCGCCGCAAAGGTGCCGGTGGCGGGCAGCATGAGGCCGACCTTGAGCTTGGCCCCTTGGGCGCTGGCGACTGAAGTCGCCAGCGCGGCGGCGGCAACGAGAGTGATGCGGAAGAGATTCATGCGGTGTCTCCGGGGCGGGTGTTGTGAAGGTGAATGAAGGCGCTGGCGGCGTCGATCAGCGCCTGCGGCTGGTCGCGGTGGGGTGAATGGCCGCAGTCCGCAAGCTCCAGCAATTGTGTGTGCGGCACGCGCCGGGCGATGCCCCGTATTTGCTCCAGGGTGCCGTACTCGTCGTCCAGGCCCTGCACGGCCAGCAGCGGGGCCCGGATGGCTTTGATCTCTGCTTCGATGGTCCACTGCCTGAAAGGCGGGTGCAGCCAGATGCGGTTCCAGCGGTAGAAGGCCGAGTCGGGGTCGTCGTGGTACTTGGCCAGACGCTCTTTCATGTCGGTGGTCTCAAAGGCCACACGGGCTTGTTCGATGCTCGTCACCGCCAGGTCTTCGACAAAGATGTGCGGCGCCACCACGATGGCGGCCACCACCCGCTGCGGGACGTGCGCCGCGTGCAGCAGCGCGATCGAGCCGCCGTCGCTGTGCCCCAGCAGCCAGTAAGGCTCTGCAACGCGCAACGCCTGCATCAAGGCGGGCAGCACTTCCAGAGCCTGGCGATGCAGGAAGTCCAGGCCCCAGGCTTCTTAGGCCGCATGCGCTGTGCTGCGGCCGTATCCTGGGCGTGAATAGACCAGGCCGCGGCAACCAGCCGCTGCGCACAGCTGTTGCGGAAAGTCCTTCCACATCGCCAGCGAGCCCAGGCCTTCGTGCAGGAAGACGATGAGCGGCGCGCTGGCGTCGTCCACGCCGACCCAGGCGTGTTCAATGCGGACCGGTCGGCCCGCCCACGCGATATCGACAAACGCCTCGCTCACACGCCCGCTTCCAGTTCGCGCAGCTTGAAGCGCTGGATCTTGCCGGTGGCGGTCTTCGGAAGCTCGGCCACGAAGGTGATGAGACGCGGGTACTTGTAGGGCGCCAGCTTGTCCTTGGCGAAGGCTTTCAGCTCGGCTTCGCTCGCCTGGCCGCCGGGCTTCAGCACAACGAAGGCTTTCGTTTTCGTCAGTCCTTCCGCGTCGGGCACGCCAACGACGGCGGCTTCCAGCACCGCCGGGTGCTGCACCAGCGTGGCTTCGACTTCGAAGGGGCTGACGTAGATGCCGCTGACCTTCAACATGTCGTCGCTGCGGCCGCTGCAGGTGTAGCTGCCGTCGCTGTTGCGCACGTACTTGTCGCCGCTCTTCGTCCAGCCGCCCTGAAAGGTGTCGCGCGTCTTGGCGCGGTTGCCCCAGTACATCAGCGCCGCGCTCGGGCCTTGGATGTAGAGGTCGCCGGGCTCGCCGTCGGGCACCGCACCGCCGCCCTCGGCGCGCAACTCGATCTCGTAACCCGGCACCGGCCAGCCGGTGCTGCCGTAACGCACACGTTCCGGTCGGTTGGACAGGAAGATATGCAGCAACTCGGTCGAGCCGATGCCGTCCACGATGTCAACGCCAAAGTGGCGCCTGAAGCGTTCGCCGATGTCGGCCGGCAGAGCTTCACCGGCGGAAGACACCAAGCGCAGCGACACCTCGCCGCGGGCTGGCAGCTGGGGCGACGCCAGCATGCCGGCAAAGCCCGTGGGCGCGCCGTAGAAGACAGTAGGCATGACGTTGCCGACCTCGCCCAGCCAACGTTTGAAAGTGGCGTCGGGCGTCGGCCGTTCGGGCATCAGCAGCGTCGTCGCACCCACACTCATCGGGAAGGTCAGGGCATTGCCCAGGCCATAGGCGAAGAAGAGTTTGGCGGCCGAAAAGCAGACATCGCTTTCGGTCAACTGCAGCACCGCCTTGCCGTAGAGCTCTGCGGTCCAGTAGGGGTTGGCATGGGTGTGCACGGTGCCCTTGGGGCGGCCCGTGGAGCCGGATGAATAGAGCCAGAAGCCGGGGTCGTCGGGCCCCGTCGGCGCGGGCCGCTGCTGCGGCTCGTGCGCTTGCAGGAAGCGCTCGAAGTCGAGCTCTGACGGGTGCAATGGCGCGACCGGCCGCGACACGATCACGCTGCGCACTTCGTGTTCACTCTTTGTCAGCGCCGCGTTCAGCGCCGGCAGCAGCGCGCCGCTGCAGAGCACGGCCTGCGCGCGTGAATGTTCCAGCATGTAGGCGTAGTCGTCCGCCGTCAGCAACGTGTTCACCGCCACGGGCACGAGGCCGGCGTAGAGCGCGCCCAGGAAGCTCACGGGCCAGTCCGTGCAGTCCTGCATCAGCAGCAGCACACGCTCTTCGCGCTTGATGCCCAGGCCACGCAAGGCAGCGGCCATGCGGCGCACCTGCTCGTCGAGCTGGCCGTAGCTGAGGCTGCCGTGGTCGTCCACGAAGGCGGCTTTCGACGGCCGCGACGTGTTGATCTGCAGCAGGTGCTGCGCGATGTTGAAGGCGGCCGGCGGCGGCTGGACGGTGCTGTC
>Ga0105048_10016465_pt1 | contig 11427 bp, 7 predicted proteins | sample MAT05_FD_78382 | JGI IMG/M metagenome (GOLD analysis project Ga0105048, IMG submission 78382) | Freshwater microbial communities from Lake Fryxell liftoff mats and glacier meltwater in Antarctica - MAT-05 | ecosystem: Environmental > Aquatic > Freshwater > Ice > Liftoff microbial mat | place...
AGAGCGCGGCATTTGGCTGATGTTCGGTACCACCTTGTCGGGCTGGGCGGGCTTAGGCACGGTGTCGACCAACTGGCAAATTGCTGGCGTGGCAGACTTCAATCGCGACGACCAGCCCGACATTCTTTGGCAGAACACGGCCACCGGAGAACGGAAAGTGTGGTACATGAACGGAACCGCTTTTGGTTCGGAAGCGTCATTGGGTGTCGTGGGCTTGGCGTGGAAAATTGTCGGGGCTGCCGACTACAACGGCGATGGCTCGGTCGACATCCTCTGGCAGAATACCGTGACCGGTGAAGGAGGCATCTGGCTGCTCAATGGTCTCGCTCTCTCCGGCTACGTCCCACTCGCTACCCAGCCCCTCGTCTGGCAGATCGCGAATTGATGATTCTTGTTCGCTCTAGCCCAAGTTGCGTTCAGCGACCTCGCTAGTATTACTACGTTAAGTTAAAGCATTGCATTTTTGGCGCCTCGGCTCATGACTTACGGTCCATGGAATGGACCGGTCCCCTTTTTCAGCGCAGTGCCAAAGATCTGCCCGATTTTCTTTCGCCGGTGGCGCTGGAGCTTGGTCGCAGTGAACGGCGAGTGGCGGCGACACGCTATGTGCAGGGCTTGCTGATGCCTGGGCAGCGCAAATCCGTTGAACCGATGGCGCTGCGGTTGGGCGTGGAGCCACAGGGCTTGCAGCAGTTTGTCAGCGACAGTCCCTGGAGTGCCCCAGCGGTTTGGACGGTCATTCGGCAGCAAATCATTCCGCATTTGGAGCCGATTCAGACATGGGTGGTCGATGAGACCGGCTCACTGAAGCAGGGCCAGCAGTCCGTGGGCGTTTCGCATCAATACTGTGGGTCGGTGGGCAAGCAGGCCAACTGCCAAGTGTGTGTCGAGTTGGTGGTCAGTGATGGTTGGATCGCCGCCCCAATCGGCGGCCAGCTTTATCTGCCGGATAGTTGGACAAAGGATCGGGCGCGGTGCGCTCGGGCCGGCGTACCAGACGAAGTCGCGTTTGCCACCAAGCCCATGATCGCACTCCAGCTCGTGCAGGAGGCCTTGGCCGATGGCGTAGCCCCAGCACCGGTGCTGGGGGACGCAGCCTATGGCGATAATGCCGAGTTTCGCGCGGGCCTGCGAAAGTTGGGCGCAGAATTTTTCCTGCAAGTCGATGCGGCCAAGCACAAGGGCTGGAGCTTTGAGGCCCCGACCGAACTCAAGCAGGTCCGTCGGCATCCGACGGCTGCGGCCCCACCTTCGCAAACGCTCGTGGAGATTGCCGCCGCTATCCTCGACACCCAATGGCAAAGCGCCAGTTGGAAGACGGCCCAGGGTGAGCAAGGAACAACGAGACTGGCTTGGTGCGAGGTCTGGCTGCAACACGCGCTGCGCAAAGCCGGAGGTGAACTCGAAAAGCTTTGGCTGGTGGTCGACTGGCCGGCCGACGCCGCCACGCCGTATCACTATTATTTGGCGCACCTGCACCGCCCGCCCACTAAAGCGCGTTGCCTGACCCTCAGCCGCAATCGTTGGCACATCGAGCAATACTTCCAGCGGGCCAAGGATGATCTCGGCTTTGATCATTTCGAGGGACGCTCGTGGCTGGGCTTTCATCATCATCTCGTCCTCACCGCGCTGGCGTACCTCTTCATCCTCACGGTTCACGCACGCGCCAAAAAAAACTTTTGGTGCGACGTGGGAACAGGCGCTGCGCGCGATTCAGCCGTGGTTGGTGAGATCAACCGGCTGCTGCTTCTGCTGCGGCAGCAAGTTCGATGATATTGTCGTTTCATTAACTTAACGTAGTAATACTAGAGGGGAATCACCGGAAGAGGGCTGAACGAAAGCTGGACCGCAGACAACCCTTGTCCGGTGCTCGCCCGCGTGACGATGGAGAAAGCGCGCTCCACGGGGGCAAAACCCAACCGCAGAAGCTTCGAGGATGATGTCGAGGCGGGATCGAACCCCGGTGTGGTCGTCAATGCCCACTGATCGAACTCGAAGCCGTCTTCACGCATTGAAAAACTAATCATATGTTCCCCGGCTCGGGGAATGTCGATAAAGAGGAGGTCCGGTTCGCCTAGATGGTTTGCGTCGGTGCGCTGGCGGCTGTCCCAATGCCAGACGTTTTTCTTGGTCGTCTGCCAGCGCCTTCCGGATTCAGGCCAGGTGCCGTTGACTCCCACATGGACGCCGTTGTCTTCGGTCCCCGTCGAGAAGCAGCGTATCCACACATAATAGCGGCCGGGGGTGGTGAAGCGCACGCGGTAATTCAGGACAGCCATCTGGCCGGGTTCACTGCTGAAGTTTTCGCCCTGAACCAACCTGTCCTTGGATGTGATCCGCGTATCGGGAAGGATTTCGAGATAGGCACCGCCCGAAGCGCCCACCAGATGAGGTTCGTCGTGGTCCGGCGGCAAACTGGCAATGGTGGCGGCGCTGACCAGATACCAAGCGCGCACGGACGTCTTCTCTTGGGAATCGTAATGCTCGGCCTCGACCGAAACAAATCCATCTCGCTCAACAGGCAAGGGACGCTCGCTCGCCGGAGCATTGTCTGATGCGTGGAGCGTGCAACCCGCCGCGAGAATCAAAAGCAAATGGTGAAACTTCATGGTGATAGAGATGCGACTCCAAACCAGCGGGCGGATGTTGGACCCGACCCTCGAAGGATCCATTGTGAATATGTTCGTATCGCGGAGAACACCTGAGACTGGATGTACAACCAGTGTAAGCGGCAGAAGGCCCAAACCAACCCCGTCGCCAGTTTATGTGTAAACGAACACCTTTAAAACGTGCGCACGTTTCGAACCCCGGAGTCGCGCGTACCCGCTCATTCGTTACACAGCCGTTGTTCGATGACGCTTCGAACGTAACCCAGTGACTTAAGGGCATCCTTGGTGTCGCCAGGTGAAACGGCGGCCGTCCCCCGCGGGCGCTCCCTCTTCGTCGTTACTCCGCGCCTCCCAAGCAGCGACGCCGCGTCGATCCGCGCGGACGGCGCATGTCAAACACGCACCGGATGAAGACGAGCCTCTGTCTTGAGGCCGGCGGGAAACCTCATCAGGGAATAACGTCGACGACCACGCGTCGCCAAGAAGACAGGTGGTGGCCGGCACCATCGTCAGTAACCGTCAGCAGAATATGAACGGTCGCGCCGCCAGCATCGGTTGGAATGCGGACTTCTACCCTGCTCTTTCCAACTGAGGAGAGCACCACGCCCTCTGAACGCGCACCAGGCAAAGGCAGCACTTCCCAACGAAAGGTAAGATCGTCCTTTTCCTCGTCGTAAGTAGCGTCGGCATCGAGCGTCAGCGTTTTTCCTGCGGACACGCGACGACGCAACGGTCGCCAGTCGGCGTCTCCGTCCACCACGATATGCGGACCCCGGTTGCCGGTGCCGCTCCGGGCCCAATCGAGCCGGGTGGCGAGCAGGTTCCAAAGCGCAGGCGTCACGGACTCTCCGATGGTCTGCGAGAGTCCCGCGCCGGGCTGCTCTGTCGTCGGACTGCGCCATACCTGCGCGAGCTCTCCTTCCTGCGGCAACACCTGATATACTCCGTCCAACGTGCCCCAATCCGGCCGGGCCGGATCGCCAAAGCCTAAGGGCAGGACGTGAAACAGGGACGGCGTGTCGCCCTCGATACCGTTGCTGTGATCCGGATACTTATCGCCCAATGCCCCGTGGCCCTGAATGTGCGCCTGATAGAAGGGCTGCCGGTCGCGGCTGGCGCTGCGGAAACCTCCGCTCGCAACCATCAACCAGTGCATACCGGGAAACCGGGTGCGCAACCAATGACCGGAATTGGTGGTCTGGTCAGGGTTCCGCCTGGTGTTCCACGGCACATCCTGATCGCCAATCGCGATCACGCGGAGCTTGCTGACAAAGGCCGCGACCGCTTCAGGGGAGCGCCGACGCTCCGGATTTTCGGTCAGATCCCACATAGCCTGAGCGAGCACGTTGGCCCCGCCCCAGGCCAACACGTAGACCGGGCGATCGTCCGGTTCATCAATGATTGAGGTGATGAGGCGGCTGCCGTCGTTGTCCTTGCCGAGGCCGATCTTGTCCAGTCCTTGAAGCGGCGTGCCGAGCACGTATCGCCGCACCAAATAGTCAGGACTCGGCCAATACCCGGCCCGCTGCCGCGCCTCGACGGGTTCGAAGGACAACTGCCCGTTTAACTTCATCAGGTTGGAGACGTCGTGGCGGTAAGCTTGCAGCAGTTCGAAGCCGTAGGCGTATCCTTCCACCGCGTGTTGCGGCTCCCAATAGTTCATGCCGGAGCTGACCACGATCGCCTCAATCTCGACTAGATCGGCCCACGCCAGCAGGCGAATGAGGCTCTGGGTGTCGTCGGTCTCATGGGTGCGCTTGAGATCGGTCAGTACGATGACGCGTGTTTTCCAATCGTCGGCTAGTGCCGTGGTGGCAAACACTGCGGCGAGCGTCAGCATGGTGACACAATTGAAACATGAATACATATGTGAACGGTGGATGGAGGGCATAAGGAGAGGATTCAGGAGTGGCGTAACCCGGGAGTTTTGAGCTTCATGAGACGGAGGCAGGCTTGCGCTCCCGTTCAGTCAGCCACCGGTCTGGAGGACGGTCGGCTGGTGCGGAAGAGAGAGCGCGGGAGGTCACGGTTGGCGGTGGCGGCGTCCCACTGTGCATCGTCGCCCGTCACATTGCCATGCACGTGCGGCTCGATAGCCCGCGGATCAATGCGGATCAGCGCGCCGGACGGAAGCACATTGCCCAGCACGTTAATCCGATAGGAACGATCCACGACGTTGATACCACCCGCACCGACGCGATTGCGCAGCAGCGTGGTGCCCTCGCCCGACGGCCCCCAAAGCCCGCCCACCTCGATACTCTCGGCTTCGTTGGCCTCGACGAGATTGAGGTAGGTCCAGTGGCCGCGCACCGCGATGGCGGGCTCACCGGCGGCGTTGCGCACGACCCGGTTGCGGGCGAGTACGTTGCCGTTCGCCCCCGTCTGGATCATCAGGCCGTGGCGCAGATCGCTGAAGGTGTTTCCTTCAATCAGGCAGTTGCTCGAGCGCAGCGCGATATCGAGACCGAGGCTGCGGCCCGGGCCGGGCCGCGATGCTCCGGTGTAGAGGTTTTCGCGGATCTCGAGGTCACGGCCGTGCATGATGTTAACGTGGCCGCGGCGCGTATTCCGACTGTGCACCCGGCGCATCCAGCAGTTCTCGGAGAGATTGAACTGAACGGTGAAGCGGCCGGCCCCCTCGGTGTCGGGCTCCATCTCGATCGAAAGGTCCTCCAGACCGGCATATTCAACCTTGCTGGTGAGCATGACGAACCGGGGTTCCATTTCTGGACGGAAGTCGTGATAGCGCACAGGTTCGTCGATCTCGAACACGAGATGTTCGCGGGCTACCACCCGAACCATCTGCCCCACCGCGCGCTCGGCGAACGACTGGTTCCAGTCAACGGGGTTGTCGGTCTCCATCCAGCGCGGATCATTCGCCTGCGTGAGCATGATGGAGGCGCCGACCGGGATGCCCCAGTTGTCCTCAAGCGTGATACGCGTCGAACCCTGCTCAAGGCCCCCGGTGATCTTGGTGCCGCGACCGTGCACGCCATTGAAATTAATCGCGCCGCGATAGGCGGCGGGCAGCACCGCAAACGTGACCGTGGTGGCGTTCGCGCCGGCGCCGCGCAGGACTCGTCCAGATCGGAGTCGGATCTCGTTCGCCAAGGCAAACTCCCCCGGAGGCAGCTGGATCACGCTGCCGAAAGGTGCGCGATCAATTGCTTCCTGCACTGCGCTGGCATTAGCGACTCCCGCATCTGCAGACGGTGAAAGCGGCACGAGCACCAGGTTTGTGTAGTTAGGGATGCCGCCCTTCACGCCGACCCTTTGCCATGCATCCGCCACTGCCGGCAAGCGCGTTGCCGGTGCCACGCGGGGCGCCAGCACATCGGTCCACAGGGCGACGACGAATGACCAGCCGCCGACGGTTCGAAGCGTATCCTCGTCTTCCAGCCAAGGGCGTCCGTTGGCGAAGCCCCGGTAGCCGTGGCGGGCCTTGAACAAGAGGTCGCCGGAGCCCACGGCGAACCGCGCCGCGATCTCCGGATCCGCGGGCCAAGCGCCGATGGCACGCACGGCAATACCTGTGGCCATGACCTGCATCCAACCCTCATAGACATAGTGAAGTTGGCTGCGGAAGTTGCTGCCGTCGATCAAGGCATTGGTGGTAAGAAACTCATAAGCCATGCCCGACTGCCCCTCGTAGGGCGACAGCAACGGATCCCGTCCCTCTCCGCGCGCGAGCAAGCTGGTGCGCTCATTACGGCCGGCGACCTCAATCTCGGTCTGCACCTGATGTGGGAAAAACGCCGCTGCGCGCTGGGCGAAGATCGTCGACAGCGCATCCGCCCGGTGACCGAGGTAGGTGAACGGCACGCCGCGAACACCACGACCAGAGCCACGCGTCGCGTCGACGGGCAGAAAATCGCCTCCGCTCATCAGCACGCGTCGTAGGTGCGGGGTGTGGTTCCAGCAAGCGAGTACATTCGCGAATCCGGCCGCTTCGAGCCGGCGCTGAAAAACGTCGTAGTCGAAGCCCGCGAAGAATGCATCGAGTTCGTCCACGCCGAAGGCCCACGCTGCCGCCAGCACGGCGGCGAGCTGGCCTTCATTGATATTGGGATTCCAGTGCTTACCGTAGTTGAAATCGCCATCGAGCATCACCCGGTAGTCGTTCGCGTCCGACACCGAAAAGTGACCCGCCACGGCCAGCGTCTGCAGACACAGATCGACGCGCTCACGGGTGTCCTGATCGAGGGCAGCCCAAACCGCCGGCGTTTTTCGCGCGAAGGCGAGCGTCCACGCCCACGGTCCCTGCGACCAACCACCGAGTCCGCCGCGCGCGGGCGGTTCGTGATCGGATTGGAGCGCTTCGCGCACCCGCGCGACGACCGCGGGCGCCAGCGTGACGTCACCGAGATGGACGGCGAGGGCGAGTGTGTAGGTGGCAAAAACCCGGTCGAGCGGGTGGTTGCGGCGCTGGTAACGGTAGCTCCATGCCGGCGCCGGTTGCGTCAGCGCCTCGGCCACCAAGGTCGCGGGCACCACGAGGTGAGCGTCCGTGGGCGAACGGCCAGTGGTCGCCGCATGCGCCCGGAGGGCCGGGCCGGCCAAGCCGAGAACGAGGCAGACGGACAGGCGGCGGATCATAACGGCGTGCAGGCATTGAGGAGATCGTCGAGGTGGCCGGTAGCCAGCGCAACGCAGGTGTCGGCCGCGCCATAGTAGAGACGGACCTCCCCGGAATCCCCGAGCGTCAACCCACAAGGGAAAATCACGCCGCCGCGAAAGCCTTCCAATTCGTAGGGCGCCTCGGGAGCCAGAAGCGGCTCGCGCATCAGGCCGACCACGCGGGAGGGATCGGCGAGGTCGAGCAGCACCAATCCCGCGTAGTAGGTTTTGAACCAACCGCGCGGCTCCCAGCCGTGGAGCCGGCGTCCTGGGTCATTGCGCACGGCGTGCAACAACGTGAGCCAGCCCCGCGGCGTGCGCACGGGAGGGGCCGCCGGCCCGATCTTTGAGTTGGCATAGGGAACTTCGTCGGCCCCAAGCACCGGCCGGTTCTGCCCCCAGTAGCGCAAGTCAGGTGAACGGCTGATCCAAACGGGAAAGGCCTCCGGGTTGGCGCGCATGTAAACGGGAAAGGGCCGCTCTAGCCGCACAAACTCGCCCCCGATCTTTTCCGGAAAGAGCACCATGTTGCGGTTGTCCGGCGCCGACATGCTCACGAACTTGTAGTGCTCGAAGTCTTCCGTGGTCGCCACCACACCGGAGATACCGTGGGCCGTGTCCGCGGCGAAGCAGGCATGGATGCGTCCTTCTATCACCGTGAGGCGCGGATCGTAGAGTCGCCGGATGAAACCGGGACCAAAGCGCGGGTCATAAAGGTGTGCGAGACCTGATCGGACGCGATCCTCGTCGAGCACGGGACGCGGCTGCACCGTCCATTTGATCCCGTCCTCGCTGGTCGCGAGCCCGAGATTGGTGCCGTCAAAAACCGGGTCACCCCAGCGGCCATGGTCATTGCGAAACAGCATTACGTAGCGGCCTTGCCAGCGGACGACCCCGGCATTGAACACGAGGGTGGAAGGAAATGGGCAGTCGCGGTGTGTGAGAACCGGATTTTGCGGATGACGATGCAGCAGCATGGGGAAATGGGATAAACCAAAAAGAGTCGAGTCGCGTAGATTCCTCAGAGTGGGCGGGGCGGGAGCACCCGCAGCCGCTTCCGGCGCGATAGTCCGAGCATGACCGCGCCCAGCACCACGTAAACCGAGGCTAGTCCCAGCACGATGGGCCGGTCACCGGCGATGGACGGCGTAAGCGTCAGTAGCGATACCCCGCAACCCACTAGCAGCGTGAAGCTACCCACAGTCTTCAGCTGGGCCAGATCGGAAGCCTCCCCTACCTCGGCCTCGAAATCCACCGGCATGTGCATGCGCTTGAAAAAGGCATCAATGTGCGCCCGGTCCGCAGCCGAAACCCGCGGCCACCAGAGCATCGATAGGAAAAATGTCGCCGTGCCGATGCTAAACTGCACCAACACTCGTGCTTGCCACGTCACGGCAAACCCCAGGAGCGACGTGTCAAAAAACATGATCAGCGCCGGCACGATCGTCGCAATCCCGGAGAAAATCGCAGCCCAACGGGGCACCCGGCGCACGAACAGACCCCAGAACAGCGGGATCTGAAAGGGCATGCCGGTGAGGGCGAGCACGTTCATCATCAGGTCAAACAGGGAGAGTTCCTTCAGCTGGGCGTAAGTGAGGGCGACGAGCGTCACAAGCCCGCCGAAGGCAAAGGTGATCCAGCGCGAAGCGGCCAGTTGCGCGTTTTCCCCCGCCTGCTCTCGCCCCAGCAGCCGCCAGATGGCCGGATAAAGGTCGCGCATGACAATCGCCGTGTTCCCGTTCAGGGCTGTATCCACCGAACTTAAGGTCGCGGCGAAGATGGCCACAAGCATCATGCTCACCAGGCTGGCCGGCAAAAGCTTCACCGCCACCAGCGCGTAGGCCCCTTCCGCGGGATTCTTCAAAGGGATTGCGGCCACCTCACTGGCGTAAAGAAGCCGCGCCACGATCGGCGGAATGAACCAGAGGAAAACCGTGAAGCCGATCATGGCCACGGTCAGCCAGGCGGCCCACCGAGCCTCCCGGCTATCCTTCACGGAGAAAAAGCGAGCGGCCACGCCCACGTTCAGGTTGTTCAAGACCATGAAAAACAGGATCGCTGCGGCGATCCACGCCAGCCCATAGGTGCCGTTGGCGGGAATCTGTTCGGCGTTTTTGATGAACGCAAAGCGCTCCGTCAGATTCGCTGCTTCCACTCCGTCCAGCAGGGCCTGCCAGCCGCCAATCTGTCGGAGGCTTAGCCACGCGACTACGGCGCCCATGGGTAGCACGATGGCGGCCTGGATAAAATCATTGGCCATCACGGCAAAACGTCCGCCGGTCGTGGAATAGATGGTCACGACCAGGCCCATGGCGATGATCATCGTCGCCACATCGAATCCAAAGACGGCGGAGGCAAACGTCGCCAAGCCATAGAGATGCAGCGCAGAAAGCAGCGGCGTGCCCAGGACGTTCTTCCATCCCATGATCTGTCGGGTGGCTTCGTTGAAGCGCATTCCGATCGCCTCCGGACCCGTGGTCGCGCGCAATTGCCTGAACCAGGCGGCAAAGACCAAGGCGCACAGCAAAAAGCCCAGTCCGCCCGGCCAGTAATTCCACATGATGCCCCAGCCCCAATCGTAAGCCTGCGCCGCCCCGCCGGTGAAAGTCCACGCGCTGATCATCGAGACGTAAACGCTGGTCCCCACCAGCCACCAAGTGCCGCGTTGCCCTCCGCGGAAATAATCGCTCGTCGTCCGGTTGAAGCGCTTGAAAGCCCAGCCCACCGACAACAAGAGCGCAAAATAAGCGCAAATGACTGTTACCGATAGAAAGTTCAGCGGAGCCAGGGGGGGGGCGGGCGACATCTTGCAGGGAGAATGGGGCGCTAGCGGCGTTTGCCACGCCAGCAAACGATTTACCCGTAAACCTATCAGCCTTTACTCGTTTTGAACTTAAGAACGGCGGGTCTCACGTTGCCGACGGAAGCAATCGTGGTGCCTGGCCGCCACTCCCCTTGAATATGAACATGCAGGGGGTGCGCCGGCACACCTCGTTCGTTTCGGTAATACATGCCGGCGAGCAGATCCACCGCCGCGGCCCCATTGAGAAGATACCTCTCATCAATGTGCGCAATATGCCGTGGCTCATCGTAGGCGCTTTCGTAGGGCATCGCGATGCCGACGTCTTCCGGCACACGCAGCCCGAGCTCCTGCACCAAATCCGCAAGATCAGGCAGACCGGTCACGATAGCATCGGGCTTCTCTTTCGCGAACCAGCGCGCGAATGTTGCGCGGTCGAATTGGTCGAAGAGGTAAGGTCGCAGCGATGCAAGGCCCTCTGCATGGCACGTCGAAAAGTAGGCGCCGGACCATCGACGCTGCACCCGCTCGTCCTGCTGGCGTTGCAGACACAAGGCGATGCGAGCATAGCCGAGCCGCACCAGTTCGCCCACACATAGTGCCATCGACTGAAATTGATTATTGGCGACGGTATGCAGGAGTGGATCCTTCATCGAAAAACCCAGCGCCACTGCCGAATACATCTCCCAAGACAGCTTCAAACGGGCCTGGGCTCCCGGCAACGGACCGACGATGATCGCATTGATGCCGCGCGCCTGCAGAATTCGGTGGAGGCCGCTTTCGCTCATCCCTTCCTCGCGAAGCCAGAATTCCTCGACCACGAACCCGAGTTCGATTCCCCGTTGCTTCGCACCCGCAAAGTACTGCGCATAGTAGCGCAATGGCGTGCGAGCCAGCGGTTCCGGAAAGGCGTTGATGAATCCGATGGATCCGGCGAATCGCGCTTTGGTGCTCTGGCGCCGATACGCGTTGAGCGCGTTCAGCGCCGGATCGGGCCGATAGCCCAACCGCTGGGCAATTCCCTTAATCCTGAGACGGGTCCCATCGGAAATTCGTGGTTCGTCGCGCAGCGCGAGTGACACCGTCATCTTCGTCACGCCAGCCTCCCGCGCGATGTCTTCAAGTCTTATCCGCGGTTGGTTTTGATTAGCCATGGACGAAATCGGAAATGGCAGGCGATACCAGTCGCCCAGTCAAGCTTACCCAATGGAGGCACGGCGGATTTCTACAGCGGGATTGATCGGTGATGGGCAGAAGGTTGAAAGAATAGGCGGAACGTTTTCCTGCGGCAGTGTTTGGGTTGAGCGCATGGAGACAATCTGTTTTCGAAAACCAGCGCCGTCTGAACAGGCGATCCTCAGCCGCGTCGAAGTCATCCTGCTGGGTGAGGATGAAGCGCAG
>Ga0105048_10016467_pt1 | contig 11426 bp, 9 predicted proteins | sample MAT05_FD_78382 | JGI IMG/M metagenome (GOLD analysis project Ga0105048, IMG submission 78382) | Freshwater microbial communities from Lake Fryxell liftoff mats and glacier meltwater in Antarctica - MAT-05 | ecosystem: Environmental > Aquatic > Freshwater > Ice > Liftoff microbial mat | place...
AGCGCGTCTTCGAACGCGACGTGGGTGATCGACGTTCCGCTGAGCGAAACCATCCGACCCCACCGCCCGTGAATGACCGAATCCACAGCGGCCAACCCGTAGCGCGTTGCGAGCACACGGTCATATGCGGTCGGGGTGCCACCACGCTGGATGTGGCCCAGCGTCGTCGCGCGCGTCTCGATTCCGGTGCGGGCCTCGATCTCCGGCGCGAGCAGGTCGCCGATACCACCAAGACGCGGGCGGCCGAAAGCGTCGAGCCCCCGCTCGGAGTGAGCGTCATCCATCGTGTCGAGCTTGAAACCCTCAGCGACGACAACGAGCGGCGCGCGCCCTCGGTCCTTTGCCGACTGCACCCACGCGATCAACTGGTCCATGCTCGTGTTCTGCTCGGGGATCAGAATCGCGTGAGCGCCCGCAGCCATCCCGGAGTGCAGCGCAATCCAGCCCACGTGGCGACCCATCACCTCCGCAACCATGCAGCGGCCGTGGGAGTCGCCCGTGGTGCGAAGGCGGTCCATGGCGTCGGTCGCGATCTGCACGGCGGTGTCGAACCCGAACGTGTAGTCGGTGGCCGAAAGGTCGTTGTCTACGGTCTTGGGAACGCCCACAATATTGATGCCGGCATCCGTCAACCGCTTCGCCGCCGCGAGAGTGCCCTCGCCGCCGATGGCGATCAGAGATTCGATGCCGAGGCGGTCCATGTTCTCGCGCACCCGCTCGGCCCCGCCGGCGCCCTCGAACGGGTTTGTGCGGCTGGTGCCGAGGATCGTGCCGCCCTGCTTCGCGATGCCCTGGATGTCTTTGCGTTGAAGAGGGACGATATCGCCCTCGACCACGCCGCGCCAGCCGTCTTTGAAGCCGACGAACTCCTTGTCGTAGATCTGGATGCCCTTGAGCACTGCTCCACGGATCACCGCATTCAGCCCAGGACAGTCGCCACCACTGGTGAGGATACCGATACTCATGGAATCAATCATGCTGCATCACCGCGATAGGTACGTCTACCCTGGCGGGAGGCTGCCCGGCCCCGCTAGAGTCTGCGGTGGATCCTCAATTGCCCGGGGATCCCGCATATCTATTGAAGGAGCATCCATGACTGACGCACCGATCACACCCCCGCCCGCAACGCCCCCGCCCGCCGCGCCCGTCTACGCCGCATCAGTTCCCGGCAAGACCCTCGGCATCATCGCCATCCCCGTCGCCATCTTCTTCTCGTTGGTCGGCATCATCCTGGGCTTCGTCGCCAAGAGCCAGTCCAAGGCTGCTGGCGCGACCAACACGCCGGCAACAATCGCCATCGTGATTGGTTTCATCGTGCTGGCCCTCACGATCCTCGGCATCATCCTCGCTGTCGTTGCCGGCGCCAGCCTGATCGCACTATGCCAGGGCTACGAGCCCGGCGTCTACCAGCTCGACGACGGACGCACGCTCACCTGCGGCTAGTCTCAGGCGAAATTCGGCCGCGGCGCCCACGGGTGTCGCGGCCATCCGTTCGCCCCGCGCTGGGGCGTCAGACCAGCGCCGAGTGCACCGCGCAGTGCACCGGATGCTGCGCGCACGACTGACACACCACCAGCTGTTCGCGGCACGCCAGGTCGTTGCAGTTCTGCATGCGGCTGGTGGCCCCGCCGCACTTCGCGCAGTGGCCGATCACGGCAGCATCCGCGCTGAACTGCACGGCCATGCGGTTGTCGAAGACGTAGAGCGAGCCCTCCCAAAGGCCGGAGTCTTTGAACTGGTCGCCGTAAGTCGCGATGCCGCCCTCGAGTTGGTACACCTCACGGAACCCCCGAGTGACCATCAGCGACGAGAGCACCTCGCAGCGGATGCCGCCCGTGCAATAGGTGACGATGGGTTCGTTCTTGAGGTGGTCGTACTTGCCGCTGTCGAGCTCGGTCGCGAAATCGCGGGTGTTGGCGACATCCGGAACCACTGCATCGCGGAACTTGCCGATCTGCGCCTCGAACGCGTTGCGTCCGTCGAAGAAGGTCACGTTCTTCTCGGCGACGAGTTCGTGTAGCTGCTTGGGGCTGAGGCGCGCACCGCCGCCGACAACACCGTTCTCGTCGACCGCCAGCTCGCCGGGGGCGCCGAAGCTCACCAACTCGTCGCGCACTTTGACGCTCAGCCGCGGAAAGTCGTTGCCCTGGCCTTCGCTCCACTTGAAGTCGATGTTTTTGAACGGCGCGAACTCGCGCGTCTTGCGCACGTACTTTTTGACGGCCTTCAGCTCGCCGCCGACCGTCGCGTTAATGCCATCCTTCGAGAGGATGATTCGTCCGCCAAGCCCCAGCGACTCGCACAGGTCACGCTGCCACAGCCGCAGCGCCTCCGGATCACGCAGGGGCGTGAACGCGTAGAAGAGCAGGATCTTGGGAACAGCCACGAGGCAAGCCTACGATCGGTTGCTCGACGTATCCTCGTGGGGTGCTCACAACGACCTACACCCCGGCGGCGCCGGTCAGCCTGTCGTCGACGTTGCGGCCGTTGCGTCGCGGGAACGGTGACCCCACTTTTCAGGTGGATGCGTCGGGAATCTGGCGCACAGCCCAAACCCCCGACGGCGCGGCTACGATGCACTTTGCCCGCACCCCCGACGGCATCCACGTCGCGGCGTGGGGAGCGGGGGCCGAGTGGGCGATCGCGGGTGTGCCCGAGCTGTTGGGCGAGGGCGACGACTGGTCGGCACTGGATGTCTCCGGCACCCCGTTGCTCGCCGATTCCCTGCGCCGCAATCCGGGGCTTCGTCTGCTGCGCACGCGCCAGGTGTTTGAGATGATGCTCGCCGCCATCTTCGAGCAGAAGGTCACAGGCAAAGAGGCGCACCACTCCTGGCGGGTGCTGCTGACCAAGTACGGCGAGGTGCCTCCCGGGCCGGTGCCAGCCGGGATGAGGGTTTTCCCCACTGCCTCCGTGTGGCGCCGCGTGCCCTCGTGGGAGTGGCATCGGGCCGGCGTGGGGCCGGAACGCTCGGCGACGGCGATGCGCGTGGCGGCTGTGGCGGCATCCCTGGAGCGCACTCTCGACGATGGACGCGGCGGCGCCGTGGTCTCGACAAAGCTGCGCAGCATTCCGGGCGTCGGCGTCTGGACCGCAGCCGAAACCACCCAGCGCGCACACGGCGACGCGGATTCCCCGAGCTTCGGCGACTACCACCTGCCGGCCCTGGTCGGCTGGGCGCTGATTGGCAAACCGGTTGACGACGACGGGATGCTCGAACTGCTGTCACCGTGGGCGGGGCACCGCCAGCGCATCATGAGACTCATCGAATCGAGCGGCTTCGCGAAGCCGCGGTTTGGGCCCAGGATGACCGTGGAGGATCACCGGGGGCGGTAGGGGGGATCTCGACGGGCTCGATCAGCGACGGGCTCGATCGGCGGGAGCGGGGGCTTGGCCGGCGACCGGCCCCTCGCCAGACTCCAACCGATACGGACACCTACTGTCGGCGGGTTGGTTTCGGTTTCGGTCCGGCGTTGGTGTCCGTATCCGTTGGAGTCCGGGCGGGGGAGTGGCGTTGGTGTCATTATCCGCTGGAGCGCCTCTTGCTCACAGGGGGCGACCGGGGCGGGAAGTCCACAGCTCGAGCCGTTCGCGCCCGTCGGCTCAGAGCGCGCGCGAGACTGAGCACATGATCGTATCCAGGGCATTGGCGCGGCTGGGTGGCATCGCCACTCGCGCTGAACTGCTTCGCGCGGGCTGTTGGCCCGAGAGCCTGACGATGTCGATCAACTATGGAAAATCGCGCCGCGTTCGACCCGGGTGGTACGCGTCGAACGACACCCCTGCCGCAGTGGTGCGTGCGGTTCGGGTCGGGGGCCGCCTCGCGTGTCTCAGCGCGCTCGCCTACCACCGTGGTGACGAGGATCCCGACGTGCTGCACATCCTGGTACCCCGGGGCGCCTCAGGGTTGCGGGTGCGAGACGAGAAGGTGGTCGTTCACTGGACCCGAAAGCCGCTCGACGGAACGCGTCACGCCGTGACAGAGAAGTTCGCCGAGCAACAGGCGCTCGCCTGCACTCGGTAACCGGCCGCCCACTTGCTAGCCGGCACCCAATGCCTGAACCTACGAGGCCGGCCAGGGCTGCGGGTCGCCGTCCATTGCGAGGCGCTCAAAGTAGGGCTGCTGGGTGGCGTAATCCGCTTCGACCGGTTTAGGGGTCGCCGCGACTGCGGCGACCAGGCGATCGAGCCGAAATTCCCAGACGGGGCCGGCGGCGCCAGCATCCCGAGCCGAAGCCACACGCTGTGTGAAGAACACCCGCGTGCCCCCGTCGACCGCGACGATGGCGAGGCCGATGCGCCAGCCGTCGACATCCGCCGACAGTCGTGTGAACTCGACCGACTCGACGACGGTGAGAGTGCCCGCCCACTTGCGGGCCCTCGAGGGGGTGGAAAGCCACTTCCAGGTCTCTGCAACGGGCAGCGGAACCAGTCGCGAGATGTAGAGCTCGAGACCGAGCTTGTCGCGCACCACTCGACCCGTCGCCTGTACAGCCATCATGCTTAGACCCTAGCCGCGCTTGCGGTGCGGGTTGCAACGACAGGGAAACCTTCTCAGGATGCCTCGAGCACGGCCATAGCCGCATTGTGTCCGCCAATGCCACTCACGCCGCCCCCACGCTGTGCCCCCGCACCACAGAGCAGAATGCGCGGGTACACGGTCGCTACCCCCCAGCGCTCGGCAGGGGTGGAGAGCGGCGCGTCATCCTCGGCGAACGGCCACGACAGTGGGCCGTGGAAGATGTTGCCGCCGGGCATGTGCAGGGCGTTCTCGAGGTCGAGGGTCGTCTTCGTTTCGATCGTGGGGCGGCCCGCGGCATCCGTTAGCAGCAAGTCTTCAATCGGCTCGGCGAGCACCGAGTTGAGTGACTCGAGTACCGCAGTTTCGAGGGTCGCGCGCACCGCCTCGTTGGTGGCCTCGGTCACAAGTCGGTCGGGAACGTGCAACCCGAAAACCGTGAGGGTCTGCGCGCCACTGGCCTGCAACTGAGGCGACAGGATGCTGGGGTCGGTGAGCGAATGACAGTAGATTTCCGCGGGCAGCGGGCCCGGTATCTCGCCAGCCGCTGCCGTCGCGTAGGCCGCCTGCAACTGTGACCACGTCTCGTTGATGTGAAACGTTCCGCCAAAGGCCGCCGCTGGGTCGACGCTCGCGTCGAGCAGTTTCGGAAGGCGGGAGACGAGCAGGTTGACCTTCGCCTGTGCGCCCTCGGGTTTGGGGTGGTTCGGGTCGGTCTCGACGGGTGTTGGGGAGGTCTCGACAGGCTCGGCTCGCGCGGGCCCGATCAGCCTCTCCAACACGTAGGGCGCAACGTTTGCCAGCACCCAGGTCGCACCGAGCGTGTGTTCTTCGCCGCCCGAGACGTACCTGACTTCGCCCTCGGGGGTGATCGAGGTGACCTCGGCTGACGTGACGATCTCGGCCCCCGCGATGCGTGCCGCCCGGGCGAGCTCGCCCGTTACCGCACCCATGCCGCCGACCGGAACGTCCCAGTCGCCGGTGCCATTGCCGATCACGTGGTAGAGGAAGCAGCGGTTCGCCGCGAGCGTCGGGTCGATGTTGGGAGCGAAGGTGCCGATGAGGGCGTCGGTGAGCACAACCCCGCGCACGAGGTCGTTGTCGAACGCGCTCTCGATCGCTTCACCAATGGGACGTTCCACGAGGGACTGCCAGAGGGCGTCGTCGTTAAGTGCCGCTCGGGACTCCGTGCGGGTGAGAAGTGGCTCGGTCACCGTCGGGAACACCGAGCGTGCCAGACGAGCAGTACCCGAGTAGAACGACTGCCAGGCCGCAGCATCGGCGCCCAACGCCTTGGCGGTTGCCGCGGCATCCTGATTATCGATGAGAAGGCCCGTGGACGTGCCGGGCTGGGGTGTGTAGGAGGAGTAGCGGCGCCGTTTCAGAGTGATGTTGAGCTTGAGGTCGCGGATGATGCTTGCCGGCAGCAACGACACGAGATACGAGTAGCGCGACAGGCGAGCGTCGATGCCGTCGAAGGCCTCGGCAGAGACGGCTGCTCCTCCGGTGTGATCGAGCCGCTCGAGCACGGTGACGCGTTTGCCAGCGAGAGCGAGGTAGGCCGCGGCGGTCAGGCCGTTGTGGCCGCCACCAACGATGATTACGTCACGGGTGTTATCCCGCAACCGACTCTTCTTTCACTTGCGAACCGATTGGTGGGTTGATGGTGTCGAGCACGCCGCGGGAAGCGTCAAGCAGCGCGGCTTTCTGTTCGGGCGCCAGATCTTTGTCGTCCTGAGTCGTATCCGATGTCATCCGACAATCCTACGGACTGGCACCCGCTCGGCGTCGAGTGCGTCGCCGCGAGTGCGTCGCCGCGGGCGCTTCCGGCGCTGAGGTTTGCGCGGCGCGCGCCTGTTCATACACCAGCGCCGCGGGCAAACCTCAGCGCGCCGCGCGACGCTGAGCGTCGCGGGGGAGCCACCGCTAGGCCAGGAAACCGACCGACCGCTGCAGGATCTCGCGGCACGCGACGATCGCGGGGCGCGTGCGGCTGGCCGAGCGCGCCGAAGTGAAAACCGCACGGGTGGGGCGACCCGGCAACGGCGAGAGTTCGACCGATGGCGCGCGGCCCGCCCACACCAGGTCGGGCAGCAGCGCAACCGCATTGCCCGACTCGATCAGCCGGATGTGCGCCTGCAGGTCGGCCGTCTCGAACCGCACGTCGGGCTCGAAGCCCGCCGACCGGCAGGCCTGTTCAGCCCAGTGCCGGCTGGCCGTGCCCCGCGGTTCCATCACCCACGCGAGACCCTTCGCATCGGCGAGCGAGTGGATGCCACGACCCGCCGGCACACCGAGCCGCAACTCGTCCTGGCACAGGCCAACCCAATCGAGGTCGGGCTGGCGGGGCGCCGCGTGACCGGGGTATTGCTCGGCGATAACAAGGTCAAACTCCCGTGCCCACACCTCGAAGAGGGCGTTCTCGGGTTCCCGCTGGGTGACCTCGACCCGCAGCGCGGGGTAGTCGGCGGCGAGCAGAGTGAGGGCCTGGGGGACGATGCCTAAGGCGGCAGACTGGAACACCGCCAGTCGCACGGTTCCCGTAACCTCGGTGAGCGAGTTCTCGAGCTCTGACTCCATCAGTTCGAGCCGCTCCAGTACCGCCGTGGTGTGGGAGACGAGCAGTTCGGCTTGAGGGGTGAGTTGCACGCGCCGCCCGACCCGGGTGAGCAGCGGCACACCGGCTTCCGCTTCGAGCTGGGCGAGCTGCTGTGACACCGACGAGGGCGTGTACGACAACGCTGTGGCTACCGCCGTGATCGTGCCGCGGATCTGCAGTTCGCGCAGCAGGCGCAGGCGGCGCACGTCCAGCATCCGACATCCTTTCGGGTTTGCTTCACAGTATCGTGCAGAAAGCATCGCTTTTGCTTCACGTAATTGCCCAATGACACTGGTACTCGGCTAGCAGCGACCCGAGAGGCCTATTCTCATGAGCATGTCCACCCCGCACACCGGGCACACGCCTGCTCCCCCTGACCTAGCGGATGAGACGATCGCCACCGTCACAAGATGGTTGCGCGAGAGCGAGTCCGTGCGCGCAGATGCCAGTGCCGAGCGGCTCGCCGGGGTGCTCAAAGACCCGCGCGGTCTGGACTTCACCATCGGTTTCGTCGATAAGGTCGTGCGACCGGAAGACCTTCGAGTCGCGGCGCGCAACCTCGAGAAGCTCAGTCACTCGATCCCCGCCTTCCTGCCGTGGTATCTGCGAGCGGCAATCCTCGCTGGCGGCGGGTTCGCGCCGCTGCTGCCGTGGCCGATCGTGCCCGTCTCGCGATGGGTGTTGAGGCGGATGGTCGGTCACCTGGTGATCGATGCGACCCCAGACAAGCTCGACAAGAGCCTGGCGGCGCTGCGCGAGCCGGGCATCCGGCTCAATCTGAACCTGCTTGGCGAAGCGGTGCTCGGTGACGAAGAAGCCAACCGTCGCCTCGAGGGAACGCGCGACCTGCTCGAACGAGACGACGTGGACTACGTTTCGATCAAAGTCTCGTCGGTGGTGAGCCAGCTCTCGATGTGGGCGTTCGACGACATGGTGGACCGCGTAGTCGAGCGGCTCACCCCGCTCTACGAGCTCGCCGCGGCGAGCACGAAGGCCAAATTCATCAATCTCGACATGGAGGAGTTCAAAGACCTCGACCTCACCGTCGCGGTCTTCGAGAAGGTGCTCGATAACCCGAAGCTTCGCGGCCTCGAAGCGGGCATCGTGCTGCAGGCGTACCTGCCCGACGCGCTCGCCGCCCTGAAAGGGCTCACCAAGTGGGCGACCGACCGCAAGGCGATCGGCGGGGCCGGAATCAAGGTGCGCGTGGTGAAGGGCGCGAACCTCGCCATGGAGCATGTGGACGCAATCATGCACGACTGGCCGCTTGCCACTTACTCCAGCAAACGTGAGACCGACACCAATTACAAGCGGGTGCTCGACTGGGCCTTCACCCCCGAGCGCACGCGCGCCGTGCGCATCGGTGTCGCCGGTCACAACCTGTTCGATGTGGCCCACGCCTGGCTGCTGGCCAAGCAGCGCGGCGTCGAGAAGTTCGTCGAGTTCGAGATGTTGCTCGGCATGGCCACCGGGCAGGCGGATGCCGTCAAGCGCGACGTTGGCGGCTTGTTGCTGTACACACCCGTGGTGCACCCGCGTGAGTTTGATTCGGCGATCAGCTACCTCATCCGCCGCCTCGAAGAGAACGCCTCGAACGAAAACTTTATGTCGGGAGTCTTCGAACTGGCCGACGACAAGGCGGTGTTCGATCGCGAAGCGAAGCGCTTTCTCGACTCGCTCGCCGAGCTTGACGAGGTCGTTCCGCGGTCGCACCGAGTACAGAACCGCGCGCGCCTGCTCGAGGTCGCCAAGTCGACCGGGTTCAGCAATGAGGCCGACACTGATCCATCGATCGCCGAGAATCGTCGCTGGGCGAACACGGTGCTTCAGCGCAGCGTCGACACGCGACTGGGGATCGATGCCATCGAGGCGGCGCGCATCACCGAGTCCGAAGTGCTGGCCCGCACCATCCAGTCTGCCGTGAGAGCGGGCGAGGCGTGGGGACGGCAGTCGCCGTATGAGCGCTCGCGAGTGCTGCGTGACGCCGCCGACGTGCTCGCGGCATTCCGTGGTCGGCTGATCGAAATCATGGCGCACGAAACCGGCAAGACCATCGCCGAGGGCGACGTGGAGGTGAGTGAAGCCGTGGACTTCGCCCGGTACTACGCCGAGCGTGCTCTCGAACTCGACACCATCGAGGGTGCCACCTACCACCCGCCGCGGCTGACCGTGGTTGTTCCGCCCTGGAACTTTCCCGTTGCCATCCCGGCCGGGTCGGTGCTGGCCGCGCTCGCCGCGGGCAGTGCCGTGATTATCAAACCCGCACCGCAGGCTCGACGCGCAGGGGCTGTGATGGTCGAGGCCCTGTGGGAGGCCGGCGTTCCGCGTGACCTGCTGGTGCTCGCCGACATCGAAGAGGGCGAGCTGGGGCAGCAGCTCATCTCTGATCCTGCCGTCGACCGCGTGATTCTGACCGGGGCGTGGGAGACCGCGAAGCTGTTTCGGTCGTGGCGCACCGACCTGCCCATCCTCGCCGAGACGAGTGGCAAGAACTCCATCATCGTCACGCCTTCGGCCGACCTCGACCTCGCCGTCGCCGACGTCGTCAAGAGTGCGTTCGGCCACGCGGGCCAGAAGTGCTCAGCGGCTTCCCTGGTCATTCTGGTCGGGTCGGTCGCGACCAGTGAACGCTTCGCCCGCCAGCTTGAGGATGCCGTGCGCACCCTGCGCGTTGGCTACCCCAGCGACCCGCTCTCGCAGATGGGGCCCATCATCGAGCCCGCAAGCGGCAAACTGCTCTCAGCCCTCACCACTCTCGGGGCCGGCGAGCAGTGGCTGCTGCAGCCCCGCCAACTGGATGAGACCGGCCGACTCTGGTCGCCTGGGGTTCGCACCGGCGTGCAGCCCGGCAGCGCGTTCCACCTGACGGAGTACTTCGGTCCCGTGCTCGGCGTGATGACGGCACCAACGCTGCACGCCGCGATCGCGATGCAGAACGCCGTCGACTATGGGCTCACCGCGGGCATCCACTCGCTCGACGCGACGGAAGTCTCACGCTGGCTAGAGACCGTGCAGGCGGGCAACCTCTACGTCAACCGCGGCATCACGGGCGCGATCGTGCAGCGGCAACCGTTTGGGGGGTGGAAGCGATCCACCGTCGGAACCAGCGCCAAGGCCGGCGGACCCAACTACCTGCTCACGCTCGGAAGCTGGAGCGCGATCGAAACCGAACCGGTCAGCGATATTCGCCTCGACGGTCTCAGCAAGCGCGTGTCATCAGTGATCAAGAAGGCGCAGAGCGGGATCGACTTTCCCGACTTCGACCGCGTGCGCCGCGCCGCGATCAGCGACGAGGCGGCGTGGAACCACCACTACGGCGGCAGCCGGGACGTGAGCGACCTGGGCGTGGAGCGCAACGTGATGCGCTACCGGCCGGTGCCCGTGACGCTACGGCTCTCGGAAGGCGAACCGCTCGGACACCTCGTGCGACTGATTGCTGCGGCATCCCTGGCCGACTCACGCATCACGATCAGCTCGGCGGTGCCGCTGCCCACCACTCTCGTGGAATCGTTCGACGACCTTGGTCCCTCGGCGCAGGTGCACGATGTGATGATCGAATCGGATGCCTCGTGGCTGGCGCACGCCGCCTCGCTCACGGGTCGCGTGCGCCTGATCGGCGGCTCGCACATCGCGCTGGCTGATGCGGTCGGTGGCAATCCGGATGTCGCGATCTACAGCGGCCCCGTAACGACCTCGGGTCGTATCGAGCTGCTGCCGTTCCTGCGCGAGCAGGCCGTCAGCATCACCGCGCACCGCTTCGGAAATCCCGACCGGGCGATGATCGGGCTACCTGTTTAGGTCTCGACTTCGCTCGACCACCGCGACCGGCGACGGGGTTAGCCTTGATGGGTGAGCACCCCATCGCTGCCGCTCAACGACGGCACCAGCATCCCCCAGGTCGGTCTCGGAACGTATCCCCTCAAGGGTGACGACGCAGCTCGCGTTGTAGCCATGGCGATCGACATCGGCTACCGGCACATCGACACGGCGATGCGATACGACAACGAGGATGCGGTGGGTGAGGGCATCCGTCGGCCAGGGATCGACCGAGGCGAACTGTTCGTGACTACCAAGCTGGACGGCGAGTTTCAGGGCGACGACCGTGCGGTCGCGGGGCTTGCCGCCAGCCTTAAGCGCCTCGGGCTCGACTACGTCGACCTGTTGCTCATCCATTGGCCTATCCCGTCCCGCGGCGAATACGTGTCGACCTGGCAGACGTTCGAGCGCATGAAAGCCGAAGGCCTCACCCGGTCGATCGGCGTCTCCAATTTCAAGCCCGCCCATCTCGAAGGGCTCGCCGCCGAGACG
>Ga0105048_10016469_pt1 | contig 11425 bp, 4 predicted proteins | sample MAT05_FD_78382 | JGI IMG/M metagenome (GOLD analysis project Ga0105048, IMG submission 78382) | Freshwater microbial communities from Lake Fryxell liftoff mats and glacier meltwater in Antarctica - MAT-05 | ecosystem: Environmental > Aquatic > Freshwater > Ice > Liftoff microbial mat | place...
GAAAAATCGCTTTTTGCATCAACCTTGCCAGCACCCGCCCGCCTTCTCGCTGGCCGCCCGGCACGTCGGTAAAGTCGATGTACACCTCGTCCACACCCCGGTCTTCCATCAGCGGCGCGATTTCAAGAATCGTGCTTTTAAAGAGGCGCGAGTATTTACGCACTTCGTCAAAATCACCCGGCAGCACAATCGCCTGGGGGCATAACCTGGCCGCCTTCATCATGCCCATGGCAGACCCCACGCCAAATTGCCGTGCCGCATAGCTCGCAGTGGTAATCACTCCGCGCCCCACGTAATCCTTGAGCAACGGGAAATCAGCCACAGGAATAAAACGTGGGTTGCGTTCCGGCTGTGCGGCAAGCAAGGCGTCATCGACCTTGCGCCGCCCACCGCCAATCACCACAGCCAGGCCCTTGAGCTGCGGGTAGCGCAGCAGTTCAATCGACGCAAAAAAAGCGTCCATGTCGAGGTGGGCGATACGTCGTGTAGGGCGCATGCCTCAATACTAAACCGGCTCAGAAGCTCCCTGACAACAAGATGCCTTTGTCTACTGCGTTGATATCGGTTTTGCCGCAAAAAGCCATCGTCAAGTCCAGTTCTCTGTGAATGATCTGCAGCGCCTTGGTCACGCCTTCTTCACCCATCGCGCCCAGCGCATAGAGCCAGGCGCGGCCAATGTAGACGCCTTTGGCGCCCAGGGCGACGGCTTTGATCACGTCCTGGCCGCTGCGTATGCCGCCGTCCATATGGACTTCGATGTCTCTACCGACCGCTGCCACGATGCGGGGTAGGGCGCGGATTGACGACTCTGCGCCGTCCAGTTGCCTGCCGCCGTGGTTTGACACGATGAGTGCATCAGCGCCGCTGTCAACGGCTAATCTGGCGTCTTCCTCGTCTTGAATGCCCTTCAAAATAATCTTGCCACCCCAGCGTTTTTTGATCCATTCCACGTCGCCCCAGTTCAGTGCCGGGTCAAACTGTTTGGCGGTCCAGTCACTCAGCGATGTCATGTCGTCAACGCCTTTGACATGACCCACGATGTTGCCAAAACCGTGGCGCTTGGTACCGAGCATGCCCAGGCCCCAACGCGGCTTGGTGGCCATGTTGATGATGTTGGGAATCGTCAGCTTGGGCGGCGCTGACAGGCCATTTTTTAAATCTTTATGGCGCTGACCGAGGATTTGCAGATCAAGCGTGATGACCAGCGCCGAGCAATTGGCGGCTTTGGCGCGGTCTATCAGCCGCTCAATAAAGTCGCGGTCTTTTAAAACGTAAAGCTGAAACCAGAACGGGTGCCGGTCGGTGGCTTCTGCCACGTCTTCTATTGAGCAAATGCTCATGGTTGACAGTGTGAACGGGATACCAAACTTTTTGGCTGCGCGCGCCCCGCAAATCTCGCCATCAGCATGCTGCATGCCACTCATTCCCGTAGGCGCAATGGCCACCGGCATGGCCACCTTTTGGCCGATCATTTCGGTGGCAGTAGATCGGCCTTCCATGTTAACGGCGACGCGCTGGCGGAACTTGATGGATTGAAAGTCCGCCTCATTTGCCCGGTAGGTGCCTTCAGTCCACGAGCCTGAATCGGCGTAGTCATAAAACATGCGGGGTACGCGCTTTTTGTGCAGGATGCGCAAGTCTTCAATGTTGGTGATGATGGTCATGTTGTCTTCCTTTTGACTGCATGGTAGCTTGGGGGGCAGGCGGCGTGGCGTGAAAACGACTTCCTGCGCTTTGAAATTATTTTGATGGCGTTACTGATGGCGACATATGTGGCGTCAATAGGACCGCCTTGACACCCGCGCCCCGCACCTCGATTTTTATTTCGTCCAGCACCTTCCCGCCGCCGTCAATGAGCTGCACCACGTGCCGGCCTGGCCACGGTAGCCACTGGGCCTGGTTGCTGCTTGCAAACGGTTTGCCGTTCATCAGCCAGCGCAGGTTGTAGCCTTCGGCCTTGAAATGTACCCGTTGGCGGCTGGGCGGAATGTCTGGGTCCAGCGCAATGATGGTGCCAGAGCTTGGCGACGTGATTCTGGCTGCTGTTTCAGCTTCAAAAGTACTTTTAGAGGTATGTTTTTGGCCTGTAGCCCAATCAATTCGCGCGCGAGGAGCTCCTGTATTTATAGCAATTTTGGTTACGAATTGGGTTTGCTCCGTGCCTTTGATGAACCATTCACTGCGTGCAGCCTCCAGTCCGTCGAACGTCACGCGGTTTTGCACCAGCCCTGGTGGCGGCCTGGGGGCGTGGCTGGGCTCGGTACGGTGTAAGTGGTTGATGACGGCAGCCCAAATTGGCGCTGCGCCACTGGTGCCGCTCACGTCCCACATCGGCGCACCGCTGGCGTTGCCGACCCACACGCCTACCGTGTAGCGCTGTGAATAGCCGATAGCCCAGTTGTCGCGCATGTCTTTGCTGGTACCGGTTTTAACAGCGGTCCAGAAGCGGGTGGCCAGCACGCTGTCGGTGCCAAAGGTACGGGCCCGTGCCAGCGGGTCGGCCAGGATGTCGGTGGCTATGAATGCGGCGCGTGGGTCTATGGCTTGCTTGGATACCGTTCGGGCTGAGCTTGTCGAAGCCTTGACTGTTTTTGAAGCCCCTTCGACAGGCTCAGGGTGAACGGTAACTTTGACAGCTCCAACGCGGCCACCATTGGCCAGCGTTCGGTAGGCGTTGGTCAAATTGAGCAGCGACACCTCGGGGCTGCCCAGCGCCAGGCTGAAGCCGTAAAAGTCGCCTGACTCCTTTAACGGCAAACCAGCCCTCTCAAGCTGTTTGGCAAACGCATCCGGCGACACCATCACCAGCGTGCGCACCGCCGGCACATTCAGTGATGCGCCCAGCGCGGTCCGGCTTGAGACCGTGCCTTTGAACTGTCGGTCGTAATTTTGCGGAATGTACAGGCCGCTGGCGGTTGGGATTTGCGTGGACGAATCCTCTAGTAACGACGCAGCCGTAATGCGCTGCTCGGCAATCGCCTGCGCATACAAAAAAGGTTTCAGGGTAGAGCCGGGTTGGCGCTGTGCTGTCACGCCATCCACCTCAGCAGCTTTGCTGAGCTCGTTTGACGAGCCAATCCAGGCCAGCACTTCGCCAGTGGCGTTGTCCAGCACGACGATTGCACCGTCTTCCACGTGACGGCCACGCAGCTCACGTAGATGCTGCTGCAAGGTTTGCACGGCAAAGCGCTGCAGGGGTGCGCGCAGGGTGGACTGTATTTCCGTTCGGGCTGAGCCTGTCGAAGCCTTCGATTGGGTAGACCCTTCGACTGGCTCAGGGCGAACGGCGATTAGTCGCCGCGCCAGGTGCGGGGCAAATCCTTCGCTGGCACCAAATGCCCTGCGTTGCAAAGCGCCTGTGGTGAACGAGTCCAGGCTGTCGCAGTCTGCCTTGGCCTGCATCAACTTCAACACAGCGCAGGCACGGCTTGCGACCTGTGCTGACTTTGCGTTCGGTGCGCGTACCAGCGCAGCAGTCACGGCGGCTTCGCGCTCGTCCAGCCCATGCGCGGCCTTGCCAAACAGCGTGTGGCTCAGAGCATCAATACCGACCAGCTCACCCCGAAAAGGCACCAGGTTTAAATACGCCTCCAGAATCTGGTCCTTGCGCCAGCGCGCCTCAATCACCTGGGTTGACAGCGTCTGCCCGATCTTTTGACCGATGCTGCGGCCGCCCGCTCCCGCCTTTAAATCCTCATCCAGCAGGCCAGCCAGCTGCATGCTGATGGTTGAAGCACCGCGCGTCTTGGAATTCCACAGGTTGGCCCAGGCGGCGCTGGAGACGGCCCGCCAGTCCACGCCGCTGTGTTCATAAAAGCGCTTGTCCTCGCTCAACACCAGTGCAGTGCGCAAGGCTGGCGACACATCAGCTAAAGCCACCCACTGCCCACGCCGCACCGTGTTGTCAGTGCGCAGGCGCTGAATGATTTCACCGTTTCTGGCCAAAATCAGCGTGTCAGACGGCTTGAAGTCGCGTTTTACGGTATCAAAAGAGGTTGTAGCCCAACAAATACGGGCGCAAGCAGCTATTAAAAGCGTAGCAAATAAAAGCTGCCTGGCAGGTCGGTTCATGCTGTGTCTGGCTTTTCTTGTGCATTGGCTACAAACTGCAAGCCGTGTTCGTCCCACAGGCTTTGCACCACGCGCGCCTGCAAGTCATCTTTGGGCCGCTTGAGCGGGTCGCGCTGTGAGTCGGCAGATAACTTGGTTTTGACCCGGATAAAGTCAAGTGGGTGTAGCGTCTGCATCTGAGCCATGTGTCCCGACGCGGAAACCACCAACTGCCCAAACTTGCGGCCAGACACCATCTTTTCGCCTGAACTGACCTGAACAGCCCACAGGTCATCCTCACTCGCGCTCATTCGCAGCGGGTGCGGGTCGCCGTCTTTGGCTGTGCGGCGGATGATGTCTACCTCATAGCCATCGTCATTGACTGCCGTCTGCAACTGGTCACGCAACACGCGAAAGCTTGGGTCTGCCTTGCGCAGCACGGCTAATAACGAGCTGTCAAGACGACGCAAGGTGCTGACGAAGGCTGTGCGTTGCCGTGTGTCAAACAGCAAGTCCATATACCGCGTGGCCATCGCTTCGCTTCCGACCCGCACGCCGCAGGCGCTCTCATAGGCGTAGATGGCGTTAGTACCGACGGTTAAAAACTGCTCGGCAATGCCAGCCTTTTGCAGCGCTTGCAAAACTTTGACGATCACATTAGGTGCCCGACCCACCGCGAATACACGATTGAGCTTGCGTTGCTCTTCGAGCCTGGCACCGAGTGATTTAACGCGCGCAGTAGCGGCTTGTTTGCGCTCCATGAAGCGGGCGCAGATCGCCTGGGTGTCTGCCTTATCAGGTCCGATGGTTTTTTGCGCGCTGGCGGCGCTGGTACGGATCAAATACCGCACACCACGCAGCTCGCGCCAGATCATGGAGCCGCGCACCTGTGCTGCATCGGCCAGCGCGTCTGCATGCGCACGCATCAGCGCCTGCGCGTCGATGTATTGACGCGACTGCTTTTCGCTTGCTTCCAGGATGTCCAGCATGGTTTGTTCAATGTTAATTTAAAATATCAAATATTACATTGAACATTGTTTAAAATCATGAGTTTAATTAAATTCAATCACTACTTCACGGCCTCCACCTTCACCCGGGCATTCGGCGCTTCGCCAAACATCTCTGGCGCATACATCGCCTCCACTCGGCTCGGCGGTAGCGCAAAGTCGCCGACGTTGTTCAGGCGCACGGTGTATTGAATCTTGACCACGCCCTTGGGCAGGTACTCGTAGTAACTGCGAAAGGCTTCAAAGCTGCGCTCTTCAAATGCTGGCCAGCCCGCGCCGCTTTTCTTCTCACCCTTGGTCGCAATTTCTGAATCACGGCCCAGGCCACTGCCCAAAATGGTCGCTCCGCCCGGTATCGGGTCAGTAATCGCCACCCAGGTCATGTCGCTGGACGCATTGACTTCCAGTGTGATGCGCAGCACGTCGCCACGGGTGTAGACACCTTTGACCGCTTGCTCTACGGGTTCAATCGTTTTCTTGATCTGATAACCCGCGTTAAACGGTTCTTTGAGCTGTACCGCTGCCAGCGACTGCAACGTGAGCCACGGTTTGCCGGTACCCACGTGTGTCACGTTCAAAGTATCTTTAGCTGATTTAGTCCACGGCAAAAACATGGTGTTGTTGCGCAGGTTGCCGGGCGCTGCGGGTGCGCCGAACAGGATGGTCTGGTTGGGCGCCCCGCCCGCGTCAGTGGTTTTGATGCGATCAACCTTGGCCCAATCAACCTGCGCGGTGGCGGCGGCTAGCGCGGCCTTGGTGATGCCTGCAACGGGGGTGGCTTCAAACCTGGCCGAGAACTTGTCGAGCGCCAAACCGCCCCACAAATTGGCTGTGGTGGTGTGCCAGGCGCCTTTTTGCTGGCGACCAATAAAGCCGTTGGCCAGCCGCCCCATGTCGTCTTTCCAGGCTGGGTCATCCATCACGGCCAGCATCAGGCGGGCGGTGTTGACATCGCCGTTGACCATCAGCCACCACCAGTAGTCGTCTTTTTCAGTGCTGAAAACAAGCTTCGTACCTTGATAGGACAGGCGGGACTTCAAAATCTGCGTCGCCTCGGCCATGCGTTCTTCGCGCCTGGGGACATCAGCCACGCGCTTCAAAATTTGCAGCCAGTCAATCACCGCACTGGTCGGCCACTGGTTTGGCGCAATCGTGATGCTGCCCAGCATGCGGCCTTGAGCCTTGCCGTAGCGCGACAGCGCTTCTAGCGCGGCTAGTTTGCGCACGTCCAGGTCCTTGCGTGGGCTCCAGAACTCCCGCTGAATGCGGCCTTCTACAAACGCAATCAAACCGCGTTCCATAGGCGCACGCAGCTCGTCAGGCAGCGCAAAGGCTGGGTTGATGCTGGCCGCCTCCTGCGTGGCCGCCAGAAGGTAGGCTGTCAAGATGTCGCTACCGCGCGGGGCTTCCCCGTCGCGCGGCGGAAAGTAGTTGGCCAGGCCGTCACTGTCGAGGTACCCCGGAATTTGCCCGGTGACGGACTGCCACAATTTGCCGTCACGCAGACCCACTGCCTTGCTGGTTACTTGCTCCAGGCAACTGTAGGGGTAGGCGGCGAACCAGTCGCGCACGCCGTCCATGCCTTCAGCCAGTTTGGGTTGCAGCGTCATTCTTAGCCCACCACGACCAGGCAGCGCATCTGCAGGCGGGTTCACGTTAAGGGTAAAGGTACCGTCTACTTGCACCAGCGTGGCTTGCTGCACGGTAACCGGAACGGCGGGGATGATGCGCTGGCGTGCTTTCAGGCCGTCACGCGCGCCGCTGATGGTGTCTTTGGCTTGAATCTCCCACAAAATCGCTTCCTGCCGCGTAAAAGCGAGCTGTGCGGGTGCAGTCACCAGCCACGCGACTTCACGCGCTTCGCCAGCCGGAATGTCAACAACTTGCGTAAACAAGGCCCCCACGCTTTGCACTAACGTGCTGTCGCTGCCCCCCGAGGGGACGCTCGCTTGCTTGGGGCGGCCCGGCGCAGCGCTCGGGTCCAGCAGCGTGGCGCGCGGCGATACCTCGACCTTCATGGCCGCCTTGGTGGTGTTGCGCAGTGTGATTTGCGCTCGGAAGCTATCGTCTTCACGCACCAAGGGCGGCAGGCCGTTGATGATTTGCAAGTCTTGCGTAGCCTTGATGGATGTTTGCCCGGTACCAAACAAACCGGTAGCAGCGTCCGCCACGGCAACAATTTTAAAAGTGGTCAGCGCATCGTTGAGGGGGACCGTCACCACCGCCTGGCCTTGCGCATCAAGCTGCACGCGCGGATTCCATAGCAGCAGCGTGTCCAGCAGCTCCCGCGTGTTGCTGCGGCCCCCACCGCCGCCCGCAGCTACGGCTTTACGGCCGTAGTGCCTACGGCCTATGATTTCCATTTGCGCGGTCGATGTTTCAACACCCCAAGAGCGGCGTTGCAGCATCGCGTCTAGCAAGCCCCACGATGTGTTGGGCATCAGTTCAAGTAGCGCCTGGTCCACCGCCGCTAGAGCCACTTCAACATTCGCCGCAGGCTGGCCGTTGGGCAGTTTGACCTGAATCGTAACTTTGGCCTGGCTGCGCACAGCATAGCTTTCCTTGTCGGTTTTCACACTCACGTCAAGCTGATGCGCTTTGGTGCCAACGCGAATTTCAGCCACACCCAGCCTGAAGGCGGGCTTGCTTAAATCCACCAAAGCGGTGGGGGCGACATACTCACGGCCCTCGTACCAGAAGGATGTCCACCATTCCTTGGGCGCTTTGAAACCCCAGGTAAAAAAGCTGTACCAGGGCACTTCACGAAGGCGGCCACGCAGCGCCAGCACGCTGACATACACATTCGGCCCCCACCCATCTTTGATTCTCAAGCTGATCGTCGGGTCTTGCCCATTGAGCTGCACAACTTGCGATTCAATGATGCCTTCACGCTCCACGGCCAGCAGCGCGGTGGCAAACCGGAAAGGCATGCGCACCTGAAATTTGGCCACGTCGCCGGGCTGGTAACTTTTCTTTTCGGGCAGCAGGTCCATGCGGTCATGGTTTTCACCGCCAAACCACAGCTCACCCTGCCGGGTCACATACACCGAACTGGCAGCCTGGATGGTGTTGCCGTTCTTGTCTTTGGCGGTGACGATCAGCTCTACCTCACCCGCCTCGCCCAATTTGGTGTCACACAGCAGCAGTCCGCGTGCATCGCTTTTGCCACTGCAAACGCTGCCTAAATCCTTGGTCTCGGTTTTGTTGTCATAGGTGTAGAAGCCGCCCACCATGCGCTTTCTGCTGGTGGTGACGATGCGGGCGACCGCTTTGACGTCCATAGACACGTCAGCGGCGGCTTTACCCGTCAAGTCAAGCGCCAGCGCCTGGAATTTAATCTTTTGTGAGCTGGATACCCAGCCCTCCGTTTTGATACCCGCAACGACGCCGGCAGGCCACAGGGTGTTGACACTGCGAATGGTTTGTACCTCACCGTTCGGATCAGCGTAAGTCGCTTCCAGCAGAAGTTCCCGGGGTTGCCTGGCGGTGGGCACATCGGCAATCATGACTTTGCCTCCGCCGTTTTTGTCCAGCGTCAGCGGTAGCTTGTCTGCGATGACGCGCTGGTCCTGGCTGGCCGTCTCTTCTTCTTCACCTTGACTATTGTTTGCCTGCTTGCCGCGCGGCGGGTTGAAGCTGAAGTCGTCGTAGTCGCTATAGCTCAAATATTTGGCGCGCACCAGGGCGGATACGCGAACCGGCAAGTTCACCGCACCGCCGCCCGCAACGTAATTGATCTGCACGTCGGTGGGCACCGACTTGGCATTGACCAGTGCTTTTTTGTCGCTGGGGGTGATGCGGCCTTCAAGTACGGGCAGGCGGAACTCTTCTACCCTGAACTGACCGCTGCTGAAGCTGCGGCTCTTGTCCTGATCTTTTGCGCGCAACTCGACCGAGTACATGCCCAGCTTGGCTGCGGGTGGAATCGCAAAGGTGTTTTCAGCACTTTGCCCGCCGGTGGCTGTTTTGCGCCAGACGATGGGCTGGGTGTATTGCTGGCCACTGCCGATGTGGGTGACGGCCAGCGTTGCCGGTTGCACGCTGGCCAAGCCAAAGCCCTGGCTGGTCTCAAGCCGCAAAATATGTTTCATCGATACCGTCTCGCCAGCGCGCAGCAGCGTGCGGTCAAAAATCGTGTGGGCGCGTTCATCCGGCCGCACGTCACGGCTGGTAGGCAGGTTAAAACGCCACGGCTCAATGCCCTTGTGCCAGTCGCTCCAGGTGAAGGCCATGTCATCAGCCACGCGTGCGCTGACAAAATACGCACCGCCGCCATACGCGTCACCGCTTCCACATTGCGCCGGGTCAGGTGACAAACCGGTGACGTAGGCAATGCCTTGGGCGTTGGTCGTGGCTTTGGCCAGCAGTTTTCCGTTGCAGTCAGATACGGCCACCTGCGCATTGGCCACAGGCGCACCCTTGTCCAGCGACGTCACCCAGGCCATGGCGTTTTCACGGCCCAGCTTGAAATGCACCGCCAGGTTGGTGACCAGGGCAGAGGTGCGGACGTACATCGTCCGGCTTGTGCCGTGGCGGTCGTCCAGCAATGAAGTGCCTAGTTTTTGCGAGGCGATTTCAACGACATGAAAGCCTGGCGACAGTGGAATGCCCACCACTTCAAACGGTCTGGGGTCGGCGCTTGTGGGTTTTGGTAAATCTAATGTTTTTACCCCCGGCTGGCCTTGCAGCAGCGACACCATGCGTGATTGAATCGAATCTTTATCGCGCTTTTCAAGCACCTTGGGTAGGGGCGACTTGGCGTCGCGGGCAGCTATAACTCGCGGAACTTCATAGTTATCGTAGCGCTGCACTTTGCGAAACCAGCTAATGATCTCTGCATCAGTTTTCGGCTGCAAATTACTGACCCTGCCCGGCGTGAGGCCTTTGATTTGCAAGGCTGCTTCTACATTGCGCAGCGTCACAGGGAGCAATGCCATGTCGCCAGACTTGCTGCCCGGCTCGGCGTAACGCTCAACAATGCCAAATGGCGCGGCGGCGAATTTGGCCAGTGGCGGCATCGCGCCTGTTGCTACTTTTAGGGGAAAGCTGTCAGCGTTGCGCAGGGTGCGGCCTGATGCATCCTTAAAGTCTTTGGGAAGCTCAAGAACATAGGCTGTACTCTCGGAAAACAAGGGCTTGAAGGTGATGTTGCTGACCACCTCAGCCGAATCAACAGAGCTTTGGCCTTCGCCTTCAAACGTGGGTTTCAGCGCGGCTTTGCCGCCGGTCAAACGAATCGCTTCAGCCAGCTTGCGCGGCACGGGGGCGTTGAAGTTCAGGCTCATGGGCCGAATCGGCAGGCAGGCTGACTGGGCGTTTTCGCGCTCGCAGTTAAAGCTGGCTGAAAACGGCTCCCGCACCTTGAAGTTGTAGCGTTTCTCAACGCTGTTGGGCACGCCACTTGGCGTGCTGACGCCTTTGCCATAGACCAGCTGCATTTTGCTGGCAGCGGTCAAGCGGCGATTGCAGGTAAGGGTGACAAACTTCAGGGGCTCTGCAGCAGCGGCTTTCTCAAGCCCTTGCGACTTGAGCAGTGAATCCCGCTCCTTGCCTTCAATCAGCCTGACGGGTACGCGTTCACCCAAGCCTTCAGCGCTGCACCAGACGTTTTCCTGAATGCTTGTCAGCGTGGCTGCACCGTTGAGTTGCAGCAAAAAATATTGCTCTTCGTCAATGCGCTCATAAGAACCTGGCCGCAGATTCTGGACGAACGGGCCACCACTATTAAATTTATAGCTGCTTGCGCCCGTAAACAGGGCGCCAGAGGTTGATTTAAACCCTGCACGAATCTGCAATGTGCAATTCACACCCGGCGGCAAATCCTTTTCAAACTCAAACGCCCATTCGCGGTCACTGATCCAGCGCCCCGAGCCCTTGGTGGTTTGCGCGTCGCTGCAACTCAAACTCAGCGGTGCGGGCGCCTTGGGGTCACCAAAGTTGACAGCGCTCTCATCAAACTTGGCCACCACTTGGCGTATGCGAGAGACCTCGCCCTGCGGCGTGAGGCTGGTGATTTGCAGGGCATGTGCCTGCATGGCTGTTACTGCCAGCAGCACAGCGATTTTTTTTATTAGGTTCGGCATCGCGGGTTCCCCTCGTTAGAAGCGCAAGCGTAGCCGATTTACGTGTAAGTAAAAGTTGGCCAGATCCAGACGCGGGTTTAGTCTGCATCAAAAATATTTTTGATGCAATAATTCCCACATTGAATCGATATAAAGGTTTGAACTTCATGCGGACCACACTCAATTTGCACGACGACGCTTTTCAAGCGGCATCGGACTATGCTGCGGCCCGCGCCATGAAGCTGGGCGATGCGGTGTCTGAACTGGTCAAGCGAGGGTTAGACCAAACCAGACAAGGCCAGGTCA
>Ga0105048_10016470_pt1 | contig 11425 bp, 13 predicted proteins | sample MAT05_FD_78382 | JGI IMG/M metagenome (GOLD analysis project Ga0105048, IMG submission 78382) | Freshwater microbial communities from Lake Fryxell liftoff mats and glacier meltwater in Antarctica - MAT-05 | ecosystem: Environmental > Aquatic > Freshwater > Ice > Liftoff microbial mat | place...
GGAGGCCATCGCGCGCAAGCTGGGCTACCGGCTGGTAGACCACCGGCTCGAGCTCTACGGGATGCCGATCGAGGAGTGATCGGTCGGCGAAACTTGCGCCGTTTCCGTTGCGCCCCCATAACCCCGCCATGTCTACCGCCGCGCCGCCTAAGCGCCTCTACATCAAGACCTACGGCTGTCAGATGAACGTCTATGACAGCGAGCGCATGGCCGATGTCCTTGCGCCGCTGGGCTATGGGATGACCGACGATCCGACGCAGGCCGATCTCGTTGTTCTGAATACCTGCCACATCCGCGAGAAAGCCACAGAGAAGGTCTATTCGGAACTGGGCCGGATTCGCGAGATGAAGGATGCGCGGCGCGCGGAAGGTCAGACCATGACCATCGCGGTCGCCGGCTGTGTCGCCCAGGCCGAAGGCGAGGAGATCATGCGCCGGCAACCTGCCGTCGATCTGGTGGTCGGACCCCAAGCCTATCATCAGCTACCTGAACTGATCGCGCGCAGCCATCGCGCTCGGGGCGAGAGGCTGGCCGCCGACTTCGCGCCAGAAGCTAAGTTCGACGCTCTGACCGCCGAGCGCCACCCGAGCGGGGTGACCGCGTTCCTGACCGTGCAGGAGGGTTGCGACAAGTTCTGCACGTTTTGCGTGGTGCCCTACACGCGCGGTGGAGAATGGTCGCGGCCCGCCGCGGACATTGAGGCCGAAGCCCGCTCACTGGCGGACAAGGGCGTCCGCGAGGTCACCCTGCTGGGCCAGAACGTCAACGCCTACAACGGCACGAACGACGCGGGAGAGGGACTGGCAGGCCTGGCGCGGCGGCTGGCGAAAATTCCCGGTCTTGATCGTATCCGCTACACCACCAGCCATCCGCGCGACATGGACGATGCCCTGATCGTGGCACACGGCGAGGTCGAGGCCCTGATGCCCTATCTGCACTTGCCGGTGCAGTCCGGCAGCGACCGGATCCTGAAGGTCATGAACCGGGGCCATACCGCTGAAACCTACGTGCGCCTGATCGAGAAGATACGGCTGGCCCGGCCAGATATTGCCCTGTCCGGCGACTTCATCGTCGGTTTCCCCGGCGAACGGGAGACCGATTTCGAGGCCACGCTGCAACTCATCCGTGAGGTGAACTATGCCTCGGCCTTCACGTTCAAATACTCGCGTCGTCCGGGAACGCCGGCGTCGGCCATGCCGGGCCAGATTGCCGAGCACATCAAGGACGAGCGGTTGGCACGCCTGAACGCCCTGCTGGACGAACAGGCGCGGGCGTTCAACCAGAGCCAGGTCGGCAAGACGCTGCCAGTACTGTTCGAGCGGGCCGGTCGATATCCCGGCCAGTTGATCGGCCGCAGCCCCTATCTGCAGGCCGTACACGCCACCGCACCGGATCACCTGATAGGCCAGATCGTGCCGGTTCGTATCGATAGCGCCGCGCGGATGAGCCTGTCGGGGGCGCTGGCCCAGGCGCTGGAGCCCGCGTGAGCCGAACGCCGGAATTCATCACCCTTTCCGACGCCGCCGTCCGCGCGGTGGCAGGCACGAACAGCCGCCACGTCGCCCTCATCGAAGACGCGTTCGGCGTCCTGGTGGAAACGCCGGGGGGCGGTGTGTCCCTGAGCGGCGACACCAAGGGGCGCAGTCAGGCGAAGAAGGCCGTGCAGGCCATAGCCGCCCGCGCCGATCAGGGGCTTGATGTCAGCGATGCGGATGTTCGGGTCGCTATCGGCCAGGCACGGGGAGGAACCGGCGGGCGGGGCAGTGCCGGACAACTGCTGCCCGTGGGGCGTCGCGGCCAGGTCGCGCCCAAGACACCCAACCAGGCGAAGTACCTGGACGCACTGGAGCGTTGTGACCTGGTGTTCGGCCTGGGTCCGGCCGGTACCGGCAAGACGTTTCTGGCCGTGGCACACGGGGCGGGCATGCTGTTGCGGGGCGATGTCGACCGGCTGATCGTATCGCGACCGGCGGTTGAGGCCGGCGAGCGACTGGGGTTCCTGCCCGGCGACCTGAACGAGAAGGTCGATCCCTATATGGCACCGGTCTGGGAGGCCCTCACCGACATCCTGGGTGCCGAACAGCTGCGGCGACGCCGCGAGAAGGGCGAGATCGAGGTCGCCCCGATTGCCTTCCTGCGCGGCCGCACGCTGGCCCAGGCTTTCGTCATCGTCGATGAAGCCCAGAACGCCTCGCGGGCGCAGATGAAGATGGTGCTGACCCGGATCGGTGAGGGCTCGCGCATGGCGGTCACCGGCGATCCTACACAGATCGATCTGCCGCATGCCAACGATTCGGGCCTGGCTCACGCTGTGGGCCTGCTGGAGGGCGTCAAGGGCATCGGGGTCACCCGCTTTGAAGCCGAAGATGTCGTCCGTCACCCGCTCGTCGAGCGCATCGTCCGGGCCTATGACGAGGACGCGGCCAAGCGCGGACGTACGGTTTGATCGACATTGAAATCGAGGATCCGTCCTGGAGCCTGGCGGTGCTGGATGCAGAAGCGCTGGTGCGCGAAGCGGCAAAAGCGACGTTGGCCTTTGCCTCCCCCATTCACGGGGAAGGGGGACAGCGCCCGCAGCGCGGATTGGAAGGGGCGAGACCGGTTGCCGAGCTTGAACTCGCTCTCTCCACCCCTCCCCTTCGACGAGCAGTTCCCCTCCCCCACTCCGCAGGGGAGGCAAGTCTTGCAATTCTGCTCACCGACGACGATTCGGTGCGGGACTTGAATGCGCGCTTTCGGAACAATGGCGCGGCCACCAACGTCCTGTCATTTCCGGCCCTGCCAAACCCCGAGAATCTGCTCGGCGACGTGGCCCTGGCGTTCGGGGTTTGCGTTCGCGAGGCCGCCGAGCAAGGCAAGCCGCTCGCGCACCATTTGCAACATCTGACCGTACACGGCGTTCTGCATCTTCTCGGATACGACCACATAGGCGATGATGAGGCCGAGACCATGGAAGGTCTCGAGCGAGCAGTGCTGGCGAAACTGGATGTTCCCGACCCCTATTCGGTCGGCGAGGGAGAACATGAACGACCCTGATCCTTCCAGTCGACGCGCCCCGGGCCTCTGGCGAGGGCTCGCGGGATTGTTCACATTTTTTCGCCGCACAGCTGAACTGGCCGCCGACGAGGCACCGCAGCAGCTGACGGAAACCGGCGGCGAGCTGGTTGCACAGGCGCGCGCGTTTCAGGCGCTCCGGGTCGAGGACGTCATGAAACCCCGCGCCGACATTGTTGGCGTCGAGCGCGGATGTACGTTCGCCGAGCTGGTGGCGCGGTTTGCAGAAGCCGAACACAGTCGCATGCCGGTGTTCCGGGAAACCCTGGACGAGCCGGTGGGCGTGGCTCACGTGAAGGACGTCTTCAAGCTTCTAGCCCGCAAATCGCGGCCGCCCAAGCCCGACGACCGGATCCTGATGGGCCGTCACAACCTGGTCCGCGAAGTGCTCTATGTGCCTCCGTCAATGTCGGCGACGCAGCTACTGACGACCATGCGTGCCAAGCGCATCCACATGGCACTGGTCATAGATGAGTTCGGCGGCGTCGATGGGCTGGTGACGCTGGAAGACCTGCTCGAGACCTTGGTCGGTGAGATCGAGGACGAGCACGACGACGAAAACGATCAGGCCTACATGCCGATCGCCGAGGATGACGACGGCTGGATTGTCGACGGCCGCGCCCCGCTTGAAGAGCTGGAGCAGGCGATGGGCGATGGCGTCGATCTGGCGCCCGAAGATCTCGATGAGGAGATCGATACCGTGGCCGGGCTGGTGAACGCTCTGGCGGGTCGGGTGCCAAGGCGGCGCGAGCGGATCGAGCATCCGGACGGCTACATCCTGGAGGTGCTGGCAGCGTCGCCACGGCAGGTCAAGCGGGTGAGGGTGCGCCGACCGCAACCCAAGCCGCCGCGTGGGGCCTGAAGTTCCGGTGAACCGCTCGGGCTGGTACGCCTCGCTGACTGTACTGCTGGGGGGAATTGCGGCCGGCCTGGTCCACCCGCCGTTCGGTGTACTGCCGGGATTGTTGGGCTACAGCGTCATTCTGCTGAGGCTGGAAACCGTATCTGGACCTCGACCGTTACGGTCGGCGTTCGGGATGGGATGGCTGGCAGGCCTGGGCTACTTCGGGCTGTCGACATGGTGGATCGCCGAGCCGTTCCTGGTGGATTCCCGGGTCTATGGCTGGATGGCACCCTTTGCGGTGGTTCTGATGGCCGGCGGGCTGTCGGTGTTCTGGGGACTGGCTGGTCTCTGTTACCGCGCGCTCCGACCTCGCAGTCTCTGGAAAGTGCTGGTTTTCGCGGGCGTCTTTGCGGCCGCCGAGTGGCTGCGCGGGCACGTGCTGACCGGATTTCCGTGGAACCTTGTTGGCGAAAGCTGGCGGGCAGGAAGTGCGCCGTCGCAGGCCGCCGCCCTGGTCGGTGCCTATGGCTTGACCTGGATCACCCTGGCGGTTTCGGCAGCGCCGGCTTTGCTCATACTGCCGCTTCGGCGACTGGCCCAGGCCGGCGCGATGATGGTGACCGGCGTGGCCCTGATCGCGTTGTTTGCCGGCGGCGCAGGGCGGCTGGCTGGGTCGGCGCGCACGGTTTATGCGCCGGACGCGCCGGTTATCCGGATCGTTCAGGCCGACATCGACCAGAAAGAAAAGTGGAAGCCGGAAAACCTTGACCAGATTGTTCGGGATTACGCCCGGCTGACGCTCTCACCGGCAAGACAGGCTCCCGATGTCGTGATCTGGCCCGAGGGGGCGCTACCCGCGGTCATCGATGACCTGATTGCGCCCGGCTCGCCCTATGCCCCGCAGCTTCGCGACGTGCTCAGGTCGGGACAGACTCTTTTGATGGGTGCAAATCGCGTCGAGGCGAGGGCCGATGGCTCCTGGCGATACTTCAACACGCTCATCGCTCTTCGGCGCGACGGTCAGGCCCTGCGGGTAAGCGGCTCCTACGACAAACACCGGCTGGTACCGTTCGGGGAATTTCTGCCGCTGGGCGACCTCGCCGGCAAATGGGGCATCCGTAGCCTGGTGCACATGCCGGAGGACTTCACACCTGGCCCGCCGCCGCGCCCGCTGAAGCTGGCAGGACTTCCGTCCGTTCAGCCGTTGATCTGCTATGAAGCGCTGTTCCCGGGCCTGGCCGACGGACGCGAGCGTCCCGCGTGGATCCTGAATGTTTCCAACGACGCCTGGTTCGGTGCCAACAGCGGCCCTTGGCAGCACCTCAACATTGCCAGCTACCGCGCCATCGAACAGGGGCTGCCGATCATACGTTCGACACCAACAGGCGTTTCAGCGGTGATCGATGCCGAGGGGCGGATTGTGCCGGGCATGAGCCTGGGTCTTGGAAAGTCCGGTGTCATTGATGCGCGTCTGCCCTCTCCTGCGGCCCCGACGCTCTATAGCCAATTTGGGGATTGGCTGTTCGGCGGCCTGCTGGCGGTGTCGGCTGGCGCCTGGTTTGCAGGCCGCAGACCTCGCCATCGCGTGAGTCCCGACGCGGGCCAGCGCTGACACTTGGCATGACATAAGGATTTCTTTATAGGCATGCGGCCATAATGGTCGCCGTCAACTTTCATGTTCCCAATTTCCGGAGCCCGACCCCTTGAGCCGTTCCAGCTATATCTTCACCAGCGAAAGTGTTTCCGAAGGTCATCCGGACAAGGTCGCTGACCGGATTTCCGATACCGTAGTTGACGCCTTCCTCAGCGCCGACCCCGAGGCGCGCGTCGCCTGCGAGACCCTGGTGACAACCAACCGCATCGTTCTGGCCGGCGAAGTTCGGGCCGGCAAGCCAGGGGGATCAAAGGCCGAGAACAAGGCCTTTACCAAAGATATTGTTCGCTCGCTGGAGCCCAAGGTTCGCGCGGCTATCAAGGACATCGGCTACGAGCAGAAGGGGTTCCACTGGAACAAGGCCAAATACGCCTGCCATCTGCATGAACAATCCGCCCACATCGCCCAAGGTGTCGATTCGACCGACAAGAAGGACGAAGGCGCGGGCGATCAGGGCATCATGTTCGGCTACGCCTGCGACGAGACCCCGGCGCTTATGCCGGCCACGTTGCAGTACAGCCACGACATTCTCAAGAAGCTGGCCGATGTCCGCCACTCCGGCGAGTGCGACGTGCTGGAGCCTGACGCCAAGAGCCAGGTGACCGTGCGCTATGAGGATGGTCGCCCGGTCGAGATTCTGCAGATCGTGGTTTCCACGCAGCACAAGAAGCGAATCGGCCTGCACATGGCCACGCCCAAGCGCCTGGAGGCGGTGATCCGCCCCTACGTTGAGAGCGTCATTCCGGCGGGCCTCATCACCAAAAAGACCAAGTGGTACGTAAACCCCACCGGACGGTTCGAAATAGGTGGACCCGACGGCGACGCTGGCCTGACCGGTCGCAAGATCATCGTTGATACCTACGGCGGCGCATCCCCGCATGGCGGCGGCGCGTTCTCGGGCAAGGATCCGACAAAGGTCGACCGCTCGGCCGCCTACGCCTGCCGTTACCTGGCCAAGAACGTGGTCGCTGCGGGCCTGGCCCGGAAGTGTACCATCCAGATCAGCTATGCGATCGGCGTAGCCAATCCGCTCAGCTTCTACGTCGACCTGCATGATACCGGTGAGATCGATCCGGCCAAGCTGGAACAGGCTCTGCCGGCAATGATTGGCGGCGCGACACCGCGTGCGATCCGCGAGCACCTGCAACTGAACCGACCGATCTATGCCCGGACAGCGGCGTACGGACACTTCGGTCGCCAGCCGGACAACGAGGGCGGCTTCTCGTGGGAGAAGACGGACCTGGCCGACGCGTTGAAGGCACTGGCCTAACCCCAATGAGCCTGCGTGCGTGGGCGCGGTCGCTGAAACGCGACACCCACGCCGTCTGGCTGGCTGCGCGCGATCCCCGGACCCCTTGGTACGCAAAGGCTCTGGGCGTCGCGGTCGCCGCATATGCACTGTCGCCTGTCGATCTGATACCGGATTTCATCCCGGTGCTGGGTCTGCTGGACGATTTGCTGATCGTGCCGTTGGGCCTATGGCTGACCCTGAAACTGATTCCGCCTGAGGTTATGGCCACGCACCGCGCTGCCGCAGAGGCCGCAGCGGATCGCCCGGTCAGTCGCGTCGCTGCGGCAGTGGTCATACTTGTCTGGATTGGCCTGGGAATCGTCGGCGCAGTCTGGGCAACAGACCAGGGTAGTTACTTCGACGCCGCGCAGGCCTCGCCACATTTTGCAAGCGCCTGAGCGAGCTGTCGTTTCGTTACCGAAAGCTCGAGGCGCATCAGATAGACTTGGGCGTCGGAGCGCTCGATCTCGCTGGCCAGCATTACCTCGCAAGTAGCTGGCTTCTTCGTCTGGGCGACTGCAGCCCCCGACAGAGTCAGCGTTGCCGTGACTGCAAGGGTCAGCCTTACGCGCTTCATCATGGGAGTTCTCACTTCGCGGGCTTACGGAATTTCAGAACGAACTGATCGGTGTTGCGGTTCACCTCGCGGTCAAACACCATCTGGCTCCGCTTGTCGGCAGGGTTCCGCAGCAGGTCGCTCTCGGCCTCCAGCACAAAGCCGGCGGCCAGGACCTCGCGCTTGACCACGGCCTCGTCAATCCGGTGCAGCGAAAGCAGAACGCCCTCATCAGCGCCCGCGACAGCCGCGTGATCGACGATGAAATAGATACCGCCGGGTTTCAAGGCACCAAACACCGCCTTGTTGAGCAGTGCCCGACCCTGACGGATGTCGTGATAATTCTGGGTGGTCCAGACCATATCGACGGGCTGTGGCACGCCAACCGAAAGAGGGGCACCGCCGATCAGTGTCACGTTGGCGTAGGCCGGATCTGCAGCGAGCGCTTTGGAAAAGGAGGCCCGCGGCTCGGAAAACGGCACCGTGTAGATCCGCCCCGTCGGCCCGACCGCTTTTGAGAGTATCCGTGTGAAGTAGCCGGTGCCGGGGATCAGCTCGGCCACAGTCATCCCGGTCGTGACGCCGGCAAAGAGGAGGGTCTCGGCCGGTTTGCGCCGGCCGTCGCGATAGACATCAACACCGGGGCGGCCCGTGTCAGCCACGGCGGACGCGATAACGGGTGGGATTCTCGTGTGCGCATGGGCGACGGGTGCCAGCAATAATGTAACGGCGGAGATCCACAGAAGGCATTTCAAATCGGGTTCTCCAATCACCCCTGCAATTGCATAGCAATTCACGCCAGCGCGCCAGTGGGTTAGAGCGCGCGCATGTCCGATGCTTACCCGCCGCTTCGCTCGTTTGGACGGTTGAAATCTCGCCCCATCAAGCCGCGCCAGGCCGCGTTGGTGGAAACGCGTCTGCCTGGGCTGCGTATCCCGTCGGGGGCCGTCGATCCGCGTGCACTGATGCCGCGTGTCCGGGAGATCTGGCTGGAGATCGGATTTGGCGGCGGTGAACACATGGCTGCACAGGCTGCACGCGCGCCGGATGTGCTGATCCTGGGGGCCGAGCCGTTCCTTAATGGCGTGGCCAGCGCGGTTCGCTACATCGACGAACAAGCCCTGACCAATGTGAGGCTCCACGATGGCGACGTCCGCGAGTTGATCACCAGACTGCCGGATGCCTGCCTGGCCCGGGTTTTCATCCTGTTCCCGGACCCCTGGCCGAAGACCCGCCAGCAAAAGCGTCGGCTGGTGCAGCCCGCGCTGGTGTCCGAGCTTGCTCGGGTGCTGCGCCCTGGCGGCCGTCTGAGGTTCGCCAGCGACGTCGCCAGCTACGTGGATTCCGCTTTGGAGCGCTTCGTCGAACATCCAGCTTTCGACTGGTGCGCAAAGCGGGCCGATGACTGGCGCATGCCCCCCGCCGACCACATCACCACCCGCTATGAGGAAAAGCGGCTGGGCGACTGCGCGCCGGTGTTTCTCGATTTCCGGCGAACCTAGTCGGCCAGCTTGTAGCGCTCGATCGCCTGCCGGATCAGGTCGGCCGTTTCCTCGGCGTCGGCCCAGCGGCTGATCTCCACGGACTTGCCCTTCTCCAGGTCTTTGTAGTGCTGGAAGAAGTGAGCGATCTGCTCGGTGAGAATTTTCGGCAGCGAGCGCCAGGAGTCCACGCCGGTATAGAACGGGTGCAACGCATCCACCGGCACCGCCAGCACCTTTTCATCGCCGCCCGCCTCATCAGTCATCATCAGGCAACCGATGGGTCGTGCCCGGATGATGGCACCCGGGACGACGGGGGTTTGCCCCACCACAATGATGTCCATCGGGTCGCCGTCGTCGGCCAGGGTATGGGGGATGAAGCCGTAGTTGCCGGGATAGAACATCGCCGTGTGCAGGAAGCGGTCGACGAACAGCGCGCCGCTTTCCTTGTCGATTTCGTACTTCACCGGCTCGCCACCTTGCGGGATTTCGATGATGGCATTGACGTCGTAGGGCGGGTTCACGCCGACGGCGATTTTGGAGAGGTCCATGGGGAGTGGCCTTTCAGAGACGCACAAACAGGTGCGCGCTCTGTGGCCCATTCGCCGCCGCAGGGGAAGGGGTCCCGGTGTTCGCCTCGGGGCAAAAGCCGGGATCGCCTCGCGTTCTAGAGTTTCAGCTTGCCAAGCAGACCGCCGAGGCCGCCCAGTGCGCCACCTTCGACGGCACCGTTGGGGGTAAGCTGGTCGATGATCTGGGGCAGGAATTCGGAGATCTGACCCGCTGCGGCGTGGGGATCCAGGCCGAGCTTTTTGGCGAGATCGCCGATGGCACCGGTCCCCAGTACGCTTTCGATCTGCGCCGCCGAGATTGGAAGATTGGTGCCTTTTCCAACCCATGACTGGGCTGCGTCGCCAAGGCCGCCTTTTTCAAACGCCTGAACCAGACCGCCGAGACCGCCCTGGTGAGAGCCGATCAGGTCGGTAATAGCCGAAGCCGCGCCGCCGCCTGCACCGCCTGCGCCGCCGAGAAGGCTATCGAGAATGCCCATAGTTAGGTCTCCTGAAAAAGCTGAAATCGAGAATAAAAACTGCCCGGAGGTTGGAGGGAGTCAACCTGAAGCGGGGCCATGTGACTAAATCTTACAAGCCGCGCGCCCATTCCACTGCAATCGGTTGAACGTCCCAGCTGGAATCGAGAGGGCTGACAAACCCATATTCCCCCGCTATAAGCCCCTCAACATCGTCCGTTTGCGCTGTAAAGCGCCTACGAGCGGCGGGCTTCGGCCCGGCCGCTCTTTTCTTTGCCGGAGGCCTGGAGTTCCCATGCGTGGGAAGACCGCTGAAGATCTTAACCTGCTGGAGCTGCTCGACCCTGTGGCCGAAGCCGCCGGTTACGCCATCGTGCGCCTGCGCCTGATGGGTGGTGCCGAGACGCGCCGGTTGCAGATCATGGCCGAGCGGCAGGTGGACGGCGACATGGTGGTCGAAGACTGTGCCCGGCTGTCGCGCGCAATCTCCGAAATCATGGACGCCGCCGACCCGATCAGCGGCGAATACACGCTGGAGGTCTCGTCCCCAGGCGTCGACCGGCCGCTGACGCGACTGGCTGATTTCGCCACCTTTGAGGGGCATGAGGCCAAGATCGAGCTGGACCGGCTGGCCGAGGGCCGCAAGCGGTTCCGGGGCGAACTGGCCGGGGTCGACGGCGATCAGGTGGCGCTGGACCTTGAGGGCGAGGATGAGACCGTGATGGTCCCGTTCGCCTGGATTCTTGAGGCCAAGCTGGTCTTGACCGACGAACTGATGAAGCGGGGTGCCGATATTCGCGCGGCCCGCCTGGCTGCCGAAGGCCAGACTTCCGAACACCAACTGACGACCGAATAAGAAGGAATTCCCATGAGCCTCACCGGCATTTCCGCCAATCGGCTTGAACTTCTGCAAATCGCCGAGGCCGTGGCCCGCGAAAAATCGATCGACAAGGAGATCGTCATCGAGGCGATCGAGGAAGCGATCCAGAAGGGCGCGCGCTCTCGCTATGGTGCCGAACATGACATCCGGGTTCACATCGATCCGAAGTCTGGCGAGACCACCATCAAGCGGGTGATCACCGTGGTTGCAGATGACGCCGTGTTCGGCGGCGGCGTGGATGATGAGGGCACTGAACTGCCTTTCGAGGAGCCTCCGGGCATCATGCGTCTGGCCGATGCGCTGCGCCGCGAGAAGACCGCCAAGATCGGCGATACATACGACGAAATTCTGCCGCCTTTCGAGTTCGGCCGGGTCCAGACCCAGATGGCCCGCCAGGTGGTGATGGGCAAGGTTCGAGACGCCGAGCGCGAGCGCCAGTTCGAGGAATACAAGGACCGCGTCGGCGAGATCGTCAGCGGTACGGTCAAACGCGTCGAGTACGGCAATGTCGTCGTCGACCTGGGCCGGGGCGAGGGCATTATGCGTCGCGACCAGTCGATCCCGCGTGAGAACTTCAACATCGGCGACCGTTGCCGCTGCTACATCTATGACGTCCGCCGCGAGACCAAGGGCCC